>Ga0209160_1000510_pt1 | contig 31756 bp, 24 predicted proteins | sample GraSoiAngelo_153_FD_186167 | JGI IMG/M metagenome (GOLD analysis project Ga0209160, IMG submission 186167) | Grasslands soil microbial communities from the Angelo Coastal Reserve, California, USA - 14_1009_12_40cm (SPAdes) (version 2) | ecosystem: Environmental > Terrestrial > Soil > Grasslands ...
TTCGCAACGCGATGACCGGGACAGAACAGATTCGCCTGCTCGCCCTGACGAGCGCGGCGCTTTGCGCCACGCTGAGCGCCGCGTGCGGCGGTTCCCGCGGCGCCGGACCGGCCGCGCTGACCCCTACCGCCCCCGATTCGACGGCGCTTTCCCTCTCTCCCTCCCCGCGGAGCGCAGACTCGGTCGGGGCCCTCGCGGCCCGGGCCGAGCAGGATTCCGCCGCGGACCAGCGGCTGCTCGACAGCCTCCATCGGCCGCACCCGCACGCCGACAGCCTGGAGGGGCGCCCGGCCCCCAAGACGTCGATCAAGGGCGAAGAGGTGGAGCGTGAGGCGGAGCGGCTGTTCGGTGCCGAGGGCCGCGCCGTGATCGGCGCGGCGCCGTCCCCCGAGCCGACATTCGACATCGACGTCACGAGCTTCGCCACGAACCGGCGCGTGCTCGAGTACCTCGAGTTCTTCCAGGTAGACTCGCGCGATCGCTTCGAGATCTGGCTCGCGCGAATCGGTCGCTACCAGGGGATGATCCGGGAGCGGCTCCGCGCCAAGCGGCTCCCGGAGGACCTGCTCTACCTCTGCCTGATCGAGAGCGGCTTCTCGAATACCGCGGTGAGTCGGGCGAAAGCGGTCGGGATGTGGCAGTTCATGGCGAGCACCGGGCGCCTCTATGGGCTCACGGTCGATCCCTGGGTAGACGAGCGCCGCGACCCGTTCCGGGCGACGGAAGCGGCCGCGAACTACCTCGCCGACCTGCGGGAGCGTCTCGGGAGCGTGTACCTGGCGGCGGCGGCGTACAACGCCGGCGTGGGACGGATCGAGCGGGGCATCGACCGGCTGCCGGGCGAGCCCGACTCGGTGGACGATCATACGTTCTTTCAGCTCTCCGACCGCCGCTACCTGCGGCGCGAGACGCGCGACTACGTCCCCAAGCTCATCGCCGCCTCGCTGATCGCGAAGCAGCCGGCGCGCTACGGTTTCGAGGTGGAGCCGCTGCCCCCCCTCACGTTCGATGAGATCACCGTTCCCGACGCGACCGGACTCGATGTCGTCGCCCGCCTCGCCGACACGACCGTGGCGACCCTCCTCGAGCTCAACCCGCAGTACGTCCGGGGCGTCACGCCCCCCGGCCGGAGCGTGGTCGTGCGCGTGCCGCGCGGCCGCGGAACGCTCGTGGCGGAGCGCTACGACAGTCTCCCGATCACCGAGCGGATCACGTTCGTGGACCACTACGTTTCGCGCGGGCAGACGCTGTCGGACATCGCAAAGCGCTATCGCGTAAGCGTCACCATGATCGAGGGTGCGAACCCCCGCATCAAGGCGCATGCGCTGCGCGTGGGGCAGCGGCTCATCATCCCGATGAGTGGGCGCGTCGTGCCCGCTTCGGCATGGTCGCTGCCCCCCGAACCCCGCTACCGGCGGGTGTCGAGCACGGGCGTCAGCGCCGGGAACCACCGCGTGCGGTCCGGTGAGACGGCGACCGACATCGCGCGCCGCTACGGCGTGTCGCTGACGGCGCTCCTCAACTACAACGGGCTCACCATGGGGTCGCTCTTGCGGGCGGGGGACATCCTCAAGATTCCGCAAAAACAATAGAGACGTAACACAAAGGCGTAGCACAAAGACGTCAAGCACAGGCGTAGCAGAAAGGCGTGAGGCACCGGGGCCCCACGCCTTTCGTTACGTTTACGTGTTACGTCGTTGTGCTACGTCTTCGTGCTACGTCTTCGTGCTACGGTTTTCAGCTTTTCCGTCTGTACCCTTTCATGAGCGCCGCCGCATAGCCGTTCTGCGGATCCTTCCCGGCGTCGAGCAGCTCCTGGACTCTGCCCGGCCCGCGGTTGTACGCCAGCAGGGCCAGCCGCAGCTTCGCGTCGGCGTTCCCTTCGTAGCGCTCCAGCAAATCCCGGAGGTAGCGGAAGCCGAGCCGCAGATTGGTGCCGCGGTCGAACAGCTGCGCCGTGGTCAGACCGGGCTCGTACAGCCGGGCCGTGCTCGGCAGTACCTGGGTATAGCCGATCGCGCCCACTTTGCTCTTTGCCTTGGGATTGAATCCCGACTCCACCTTCACGAGGCGGAATGCCAACCCCGGGTCCACGCCCTCCGCCAGGGCAACGTCGTAGATCGCCGCTGCCAGGTCGGCCGCGATGACATAGTGCGTCGAGTAGTCGATGATCGCGTTAGCACGCTCGAGCTGCAGCCGGGCGACCGCGAGCTCTCCCCGGGTCGCTTCGAGTGCCTGCTCGAGGGAGCGCAGCTCCCCGATCAGCGCGGGCGCCGTGAGCGGCGCCGGCTGGTCGTCGGCAGTGGCGCGTCGAGCCCAACCGCCGATGCTGCTCACAACCAGAGCGCCAAGGAGAATGAGCCCTCCCTGCAGCATCAGTTTCTGGGTTGTCGTATGCATAGCCCTCTCTTGTAAGTCCAGGCGGTCTCACACTGGCACCGCCCCATCAATCCGCCGTCAATCAGCCGAGTCGCGCCGCCAGTCCCCGCGCGTGCCACCCGTCTTTTCCAGCAGTCGGACCCTTTCGATTGCCATCGCGCGGTCCGCCGCCTTCACCATGTCGTAAACCGTCAGCAGGGCGACCGAGACGGCAGTGAGCGCCTCCATTTCCACGCCCGTCCGCCCGACCGCCTTCGCGGCGGCCCGCACCCGCACTCCCGGCAGCCCCTCGTCCAGCGTGGCGTCGACCTCCACATGATCGAGGCCCAGGGGGTGGCAGAGCGGGATCAGCTCGGCCGTCCGTTTCGCCGCCAGCGTTCCCGCCACCTCACTCACCGCCAGCACGTCACCCTTGGCAACCTGCTGATCGGCTACCAGCCGGAACGCCTCGCGCGACATCCGGATCGCCCCTTCCGCCACCGCCGTGCGCACCGTGACGGGCTTGTCGCCCACGTCCACCATCCGCGCCCGGCCTGCCTCGTCCACGTGCGACAGCTTCATGCCGGCTCCCCCCCCAGGTCGTCGGCCAATACGGCCGCCACGAGCTGTGGGTTCACATTCCCCTGCGCCAGGCCGCGCGCTTCGAGCACCCGTGCGATCGCCGCGACCACCTTGCCTGTCTCACCGCCGGAACGGGCCTGCTCGCGCAATCGCTCCAGCAACCCGTCCAGCATGTCGGTGAACCCGCCCCGCGCCTGGAAGGGCTGCAGCCCGAGCGCGAATCCGTAGCGACGCACCGGACCTCCTTCGACCGCGGCGAGGAACCGCTCCGCCGAGTCGGCGCCCCTCGCGCGACCGTCTCCATCTGCAAGGAGCCTGCCTATCCGCCCGTCCGCAAGTGCAACTCGTTGTGCCAACCCGCGTTGGCCCGTCACACCGAGCTCCTGCTGTGCGAATGCTGCCACGACGCTGTCGGCCAAACGTGCCACCCGGACACGCACTACGCGAGACAGAATCGTCGGGAGGAGCGATTCAGGGGCGGCGGTCGTCAGGATGAACGCCGTGTCCGCTGGCGGCTCCTCCAATGCTTTCAGTAACGCGTTCGCGGCCGCTTCCGCTCCCGTCTGGGGCACCAGACGCTCGGCATCCCCGATCAGGAACACCTTGCGCCGGGCCAGCGCCGGCGTCAGCACCAGGCGTCGAAGCAACAGCCGGACGGCAGCGATCCCGTGGCTCGCCAACCCCGAGGGCGGCTCGTACAGCGGTTGCTGACGGCGCGCCGCCATCTCTTCGCCCAGCGCCTCTTCGACCAGCTCCACTTGCTTGTCCGCATCGCCGCCCTTCTTGGACGACTCGAGCGGCACGAACCAGTGGACGTCCGGGTGCGACAGGCTCAGCACGAGCCGGCACTGCTGGCACTTCCCGCACGCCTCCCCGGTCCCCTGTCCCACCTCACAGACGAGCGTCTGCGCCAGCCAGAGCGCCAGGCGCTGCTTCCCGACCCCTGGCGGGCCCTCCAACAGGAGCGCTTGTGGCAACCGGCCGGAGGCGATGGCGCCTACCAGCCGGTGTCGGATCCCCTCATGGCCGTACAGGGGGGGGATTGGCATGCCGGGAATGTAGCCTGGAGTGGGAAATAGGGGCCGTGTGCAAAATGCAACACACTATGTGACAAGCGCTTAGGGCTATTTCTTGGGGCTTGTGCTGGTATAAGAACATATGTTGTATTAACTTACAACACAAAGTGAGAGCACACTCGCTAGATAGTGCCCAATTTCCTTACGTTTTCGGTATCTATTTGGTATGCATGGGCGCAACAGTCGACCGCGCTATAGTGGCGTCAGCGCAGCGCTGTCGCCTGCCACCAGCCGGGCTGCGGCCCGAAGTTGGGGGGGCTGACCCACCACGACCAGAACGTCGTCGGCGGCGAGGCGGAAATGGGGACCCGGCGTCGCCATCTCGTCCCCGTCCCGACCGACCGCGAGCACTAACGCGCCCGTCTGGGTCCGCAGACCGGTGGCGGCCAGGGTCTTTCCAACGAGCGGCGAGTCCGGTGGCAGCCGCAGGCGCTCTACCGCCATCTGCGGGATGCCGGCCACCGCGCCGAGGCTCAGTCGCCCCGCTCCATCGCCGCTGCGGAGCGCCTCGTAGTGCGACGAGCGGATCTGATCCACCAGACGCTCGATGTCGGAGCGGGGGACGCTGTAGTGGGCGAGCACGCGGGCGAAGATCTCGATCGAAGTCTCGAACTCTTCCGGGATCACGACATCCGCGCCCAGCCGACTGAGCTCCGGGATTTCCGTCACGTAGCGGGTGCGAGCGATGATGTGGATGCGGGGGTTGAGGCTGCGCGCCACGCGAACCATGCGGCGAGTGGCCGACGGGTCCGAGATTGCGACGACGAGCATTCGGGCGCGCTCCGCCCCGAGGGCGCGCAGGATCTCTTCGCGCGTGGCATCGCCGTAGAAGGCTCGACGATGAGGTACGGTGCCCGGATAGACCGCAGCGCCGCCGTGAGGTTCCGCCCATTCAGGCCGTACCCGGCGACGATCACGTGGTCGGTGAGCGGTTGCTCCGCGACCGCGATCGCACCGTGGCGGAGTCCCGGCAGGAGGCGGTCCAGCGGGACGAGTCGCTCCAGCCCGTCGAGCAGCACCGGGCCGCTCTGCAGCAGGAACGGCGTCACCAGCATGGTGAGGACGGCTACCGCGAGGAACGTCTGGTAGAGGCCCTCCGAGAGCAGCCCGGTCCCGCGGCCTTGGCGCGCCAGCACGAATGAGAACTCGCCGATCTGGGAGACAACAAGGCCGGCGAGCAGGGCCACCCGCCCCGAATAGCCCATGGCGGCAGGGCCGACTGATGCCAGCAGGGTTTTCCCCCCCATGACACCCACGACCCCGCCCAGGGCGAGCGCCGGGTGATCGCGCAGGAACCCGACCTGTACCAGCATGCCGACCGCGACGAAGAACAGGGAAATGAACACATCGCGGAACGGTAGCAGCTCGGCCATCGCCTGGTGCCCGTAATCGGACTCCGAGATCACGAGACCCGCCAAAAACGCGCCCAGGGCGAGCGACGCACCCGCCGCCGCGGTTCCAAGGGCCGTCAGCGTCCCGATCAGGATGACCGCGATCAAGAACAGCTCCCGGCTCCGGGTCTTGAGAATCTCGGTGAGGGCTCGCGGGACCACGGTTCGGGCGAGCACCAGCACACTGATGACGACGAGCACCGCCTTGCCGAGCGCCAGCAGCAGCGCCCCCGCACCGCCGCCCGACCGCCCGGCGAGGAACGGGAGGACCAGCATCATCGGCACGACGCACAAGTCCTGGAAGATCAGCACGCCGGTGGCGAGGCGGCCGTGCGGAGCATCGATCTCGCCCTTGTCGGCGAGCCCCTTGAGGACGATCGCGGTGCTGGAGAGCGCGACGAGGAAGCCCAGGAGCAGCGACACCCGCCAGTTGAGACGCAGCGCCACAGCGAGCCCGCACGTGAGCACCACCGTGAGACCCACCTGGGCTCCGCCCCCGACGACGACCTGCCGTCCCATCTCTCGCAGCCGGCTCAGGGAGAACTCGATGCCGATGGTGAAGAGCAGCAGGATGACGCCGACCTCCGCGAGGCTTTCGACCTGGTGGACGTCGGAGACCAGGCCGAGCGCGTTCGGTCCGAGCAGCACGCCCGCGACGATGAACCCTGGGAGGGCAGGGAGCTTGAAGCGGTGGAATACCAGGATGACCAGCAGGGAGACGGCGAAGATGATCGCCAGGTCTTTGAGGACGGGGTACTCGCTCATCGCCGTTCGTGGTATGTCATTGCGTCGGCACCAGTTGGGGCGCGCTGTGATGCAGGGCACAGGTCTCGTGTGAAGACCATAATGGAAAACCGGGCCGCTCCGTGCAAGGTTGTGGCGCGCATTTCGTGCAGCATTACCCCTCACCTCTCTCGGACATCATTAGACGTGGGCACGAGCCGGTTCAAGCTGCTGCGGCAGGACGACCCCGTTCGCGACGCGGAGCTGTCGCGGACGGAGGCGCAGCTCCGCGCCACCGCGCGGCAGCAGGAAGCGGTGGCCCACATCGGCCAACGGGCGCTGGCGGGCGCTCCGCCGGACGAGCTCATCGCTGGTGCCGTGACAATCGTGGCGCGCGTGCTCGAGGTCCCGTTCGCAAGCGTGCTCGAGCTCCGGGCCGAGAGCCGCTCGCTCCTGCTGCGCGCCGGTGTCGGGTGGCGCGACGGCGCGGTAGGGCGCACGGTCTTGCCGGCGGACCCGGACTCGCACGCCGGGTATGTGCTCCGCTCGACAGGGACCGTCGTGGTAGAAAACCTGGCCACCGACACGCGCTTCGGAAGCGCGCCGCTCCTGGCACCACACGAGGTGGTCGCGAGCCTCAGCGTCCTGGTGCACGGTAAGACCCGGCCGTTCGGCATCCTGGGCGTGCATTCGGCGCAGCCCCGCGAATTCACCATCCACGACACGCATTTCCTCCAGGCGGTAGCGAACGTCCTGGCCACGGCGATCGACCGCGCGCAGGCGGAGGAGGCGTTGCGACGCAGCGAGGAGCACTTCCGCTCCCTCATCGAGAACGGGTCGGACATCGTCACGATCGTGGGCGAGAACGGCGTGTTCCGCTACGCCAGCCCGTCGGTGGAGCGCGTGCTCGGCTACCATCCGCGCGAGCTGCTGGAGCGCAATGCGTTCGACTTCGTTCACCCGGACGACATATCGGTCGTGGCCGAAGCCCTGGCGGGCGCGATTCGCCACCCCGGGGTCCCCCAGGCCGCGCAGTTCCGGTTCCGGGCGCAGGACGGCGTGTGGCGGCTGCTCGAAGCCGTGGGCCAGGCGCGGTTGGATCGGAGCGGATCTGCCCAGCTGATCGTCAACGCCCGCGACGTCACCGAGCGGCGGCGCCAGGAACGGGCATTGCGCGAGAACAAGGAGCGCCTGCGGACGGTCATCGCCGGCGCGCCGCTCGTGCTGTTCGCCCTCGATCGGGACGGGGTGTTCACGATGGTCGAGGGGCGTGGGCTCGACGCCGTCGGGGTGCGACCCGCGCTGCTGGTCGGCCGATCGGCGTTCGAGCTGTTCGCGGACCTCCCGCATGCGCTGGCGGACGTGCGCCGCGCCCTCACGGGGGAGATGTTCTCATCCACCGTGGAGGTCTTCGGCGTCGTCTTCGAAGCGTGGTATTCGCCGGTCCGCGACGCGGATGGGGCGGTGGCAGGGGTGATCGGCGTCGGGACCGACATCACCGAGCGGTGCCGGGCGGAGGCGGCGCTACGGCGCTCGGAGGAGAGCCATCGCGCGCTGGTGCAGCACGCCTCGTACGCCATCTACCGGTCGTCCGTCGACGGGCGGTTCCGCACGGTGAACCCCGCGCTCGTCCGGATGCTGGGCTACGAGTCCGCGGACCAGCTGCTGGCCGTCGACCTCGCGGCCGACGTATACGCGGACTCGGACGAGCGTCGGCGTATCCTCGAGCGCTTCGAGGTCGAGGACGTGGTCGAGGGAGTCGAAGTGACATGGAAACGCCGTGACGGCGCAGAGATCCTCGTCCGACTCTCCGGCCGTGCAGTGCGGCGACCGGACCGCACGATCGACTGCTTCGAGACGATCGCGGAGGACGTGACGGAGCGGCGCGCGCTGGAGGAGCAGCTGCGACAATCCCAGAAAATGGACGCGATCGGCCAGCTCACCGGCGGCATCGCCCATGACTTCAACAACTTGCTCACCATCATCCTCGCGAATGCCCAGCTCGTCGCGAAAGTGCTCGCGCCCGGCCAGGCGGATGCCCAGGCCGACCTGCGGGACGTCATGTCGGCGGCCCTACGGGGCCGTGTGATGGTGAAAGAGCTGCTGGGCTTCGCGCGACGCTCGCGGCTGGATCTCCAACCCGTCCACCTGGGCGGGCTCATCGCCGATCTGTCGGGCTTCCTGCGGCGCATCCTCCCGGCCGACGTCGAGGTCGTGACCTCGGGCGGGGACGGTCTCCCCGACGTGCGCGCCGACGCGCACGCCACGGAGCAGATCCTCTTCAACCTCGTCACCAATGCGCGCGATGCGATGCCGGACGGCGGCGTGCTGCGTATCGAGACGAGCCGCGCGCACCTGACCGAGGAACAACGCCACGCGTGGGGCGCGGCGCGCGCCGGCGAGCATGTCTGCCTCGCGGTGGGAGACACCGGGGTCGGGATGGACCAGGAGACACGGGCGCGCATGTTCGAGCCCTTCTTCACCACCAAGCCGCTGGGGAAGGGGACGGGCCTGGGGTTGGCAACGGTGTACGGCCTGGTGAAGCAGCACGGTGGCGGCATCGACGTGGACAGCGAACCGGGGAAGGGAACGCGCTTCCGGATCTACTTCCCCGCGGCCGACGGGACGGTGGCCGTGGCCCGGCCCCACGCGCGTGAGGTAGAGGTTCGCGGCGGCCGCGAAACGGTGCTGGTCGTGGAGGACGACGACCAGCTGCGCCGTTCCGCCAAGCGCATCCTCGAGGCGGCCGGATACCAGATCGTCACTGCGGCGGACGGCCTCGAGGCGCTCGAGGCGCTACGCCAGACGGCGGGCGTGCAGCTCGTGTTCTCGGACCTGGTGATGCCGCGGCTGGGAGGACACGCGCTGTATGACGCCGCGCGTCGAGAAGGCCACACCACCCCGTTCCTGTTCGCCAGCGGCTACTCGGACCCGGAGCGCGCCGCGAGCCTCGACCCGTCGGCGCCCTTGCTGCACAAGCCGTGGACCGAGTCGGATCTGCTCACTCGCATCAGGGAGATCCTGGACAGGAGATAGGGAGTAAGGAAGAGGGGAGAAGTTCGATCCGGTGCCGCAACCAGGCCGCTCACCCCATTGTACCTCTCCCCTCTCCCTTCTCTCCGTCCAGTACCTCCCGCACCTTGCGGGCGAGGCTGTCGGGCACGAACGGTTTCTGCAGGAAGGCGACCCCGGCGGTCAGCACGCCCTGGCGGACCATCGTGTCGTCGGTGTAGCCGGACGTGTACAGCACCTTCATGCTCGGCCGCTCGGGGGCCAGCCGCTCGGCGAGCTCGCGGCCGCTCATGCCGGGCATCACGACGTCGGTCACGAGGATATCGATCCCGCCCCCGTGGCGGGCGGAGAGCTCCAGCGCGGACGGCCCGTCGGCCGCGTCGAGCACTCGGTAGCCGCGGGCCTCGAGGCTGCGCCGGGCGAGGGTGCGCACCGGCGTTGCGTCTTCCACCAGCAGCACCGTCTCGTCACCGCCGCGCACCGGCTTCGGCTCCGACGCCGGCACCGGAGCTTCGGCAACGCCGGGCACGCGGGGCAGGTAGATCTTGACGGTCGTGCCGTGCCCCGCCTCGCTGTAGACCCAGATGTAGCCGCCGCTTTGTTTGACGATCCCGTACACCGTGGCGAGTCCCAAGCCTGTGCCCTTCCCGACTTCCTTGGTCGTAAAGAACGGCTCGAACAGGTGTGCCTGGGTGGTCTCGTCCATGCCCACGCCGGTGTCCGCGACGGCCAGGCAGACGTAGTCACCTGCGGCCATGCGGTGACGCCGCTCGACGTGCTCCTCGTGCAGTGTGACGCGCGTCGTCCCGATACTCAGGCGGCCGCCGCCGGGCATGGCGTCGCGGGCATTGACGGCGAGGTTCAGGAGCACCTGCTCGAGCTGACCGGGGTCGGCGTTGACCGCACCGGCGGCGGGATCGAGCGACGTGGCGAGCTCGACGTCCTCGCCCAGCAGCCGCCGCAGCATCCGATCCATGTTCGCGACCACGGCGTTGAGGTCGAGCACCTTCGGAGCGAGCACCTGCCGCCGGCTGAACGCCAGGAGTTGCCGCGTGAGCTCCGCGGCCCGCAGCCCCGCGTGCCGGATTTCCTCGGCGTCCTCGCGCCGGGGATCACCGGGGGGCGTATTGTGCAGCAGCAGCTGGGTCGAGCCCAGGATGGCCGTGAGGAGGTTGTTGAAGTCGTGGGCGATGCCGCCCGCGAGCTGCCCCACCGCTTCCATCTTCTGCGATTGCCGGAGCTGCTCCTCGAGCTGGCGCTGGGCGCTCACATCGCGGGCGAGCACGAGCCGGGCGCGGCGGCCGGCGAAGTCGAGCGGCCGGGCGACGAGGTCCACGTCGAATCGCTGGCCCTGCTTCGTCCAGTGACGGATCCCGCCGCGCACGGCACCGTCGTCCGATCGGCTGGCCAGTTCCCCGTCGAGGCGGGCCTGCTCCTCGGGCGGGCGAATGTCGCGCAGAGTGAGCTGCAGGAATTCGGGCTCCGTATGCCCGTACCGGGCGACGGCGGCTCCATTCGCCGCCAGGATGCGCAGCGTCTCGAAGTCGTAGACGAACATCGGCTCGGGATTGGTCTCGAACAGCAGCCGGTATTTGCGCTCGCTGTCGTGCAGCTGCTCCTCGGTCCGCTTCCGCTCGATCGCCATGGCGACCTGGGTGGAGACGAACTGCAGCACGAGCTTCTCCGTTTCGCGGTAGCGGACGCCGGGGGCGTAGGTCTGTGCCACGAGCACGCCGATGGTGCGGTCGCCGATTTTCAGCGGCACCCCGACCCAATCGATCGAGGGCGGGCCGATCAGCTCGACCTCGCCGCGCCGCTCGAGCTCCGCGTGTACCTCCGGCGTCACCAGCAGCGGCTGGCCCGTCCTGAGCACGTATTCCGTCAATCCCTTGCCGGGCTTCTTGGACGGGAAGTCGGTGTCGTACTCGTCCACGTGGTACGGGAAGGTCAGGTGGTCGGCCGCGGCGTCGTACAGCGCGATATAGAAGTTCTTCGCGGGCATCAGCTCTCCCACGATCCCATGGATCGCGCCGAACAGCTCCTGCAGAGTGCGCGCGGCGTGGGCGGCTTCCGAGATCCGGTACGTGGCGAGCTGGATCTGCTCGGCCCGCTTCGCCTCGGTGACGTCGCGGAAGCTCCACACGCGTCCGACGCTCTTCCCGGCGATCCGCTGGGGTTGCGAGAAGCGCTCGTAGATGCGGCCGTCCTTGAACGTCAGGACGTCGAAGCTGGACGCGTCGGGTCGCGCGTACAGCTCGCGTATCTTGCTGAGGAATCCCGCGGGGTCGGCGAGCTGCTCCAGCACGAACGCGAGCGTTGGAGCGCTGTCCTTCGCCTCGAGGATGGAGTCGGGGATCCGCCACAGCTCCGCGAACGTGCGGTTGAAGCTGACGATGTGGCCCGCCAGGTCCACCACCAGGATCCCGTCCGCCGTGGATTCGAACGTCGCGTTGAGTAGCGAGAGCGTCTCGCGCAGGTCCCGCTCCGTCCGCTCGCGGTCGGTAATGTCGCGGTAGTTTACGACGATCGCGCCGATGGACGCGTCGTCCAGCCGGTTTACACCGATCGCTTCGAGGTGGCGCCAGCTTCCGTCCTTGTGCAGGGCCCGCAGCTCGGTCCTGACCAGGTCGCCGGGTCGCTGCATGAGCTCGCCGAACAGGTCCAGGGCGCGCGCGCGGTCGTCAGGGTGGACGAGGTCGAAGGCGCTCCGCCCCACATTTTCGGTCGAGGCGTAGCCCAGCACCGGTTGGGTGGACTGGCTGGCGTAGAGGATCGCCCCGTCCGAGCCGAGCAGCATGATGACGTCGCTCGAATGCTCGACCAACGCGCGGAACCGCTGTTCGCTGGCGCGCAGCCGCTCGGCCGCTCGTTTACGCTCCGTGATGTCCCGACCGACCAGCACCACCTGATCGCCGCTCATGGGTGAGATCGCCCCGGAAAACCAGACCTCGTGGCCCGCGATCGACAGGCTGTACTCGAAGTGCACCGTCGTCCGGGCCTCGAGGGCGGTACGGATGTACTCCATGAATTGCTCGGCCTGGGCGGGGTCGAACACCTCCCGCAGCGTCTTGCCGAGCAGCTCCCCGGCGGGGCGGTACAACAGCGATGGGTTGGTGGGCGCGATCTTGACGTAGCGACCCTCGGCGTCGAGTACGAGGATGACGTCGTTGATCGCCGCGAACAACGCCTCGAGCTCGGCATCGGCGTCGCGGGTCGCGGGGGCTGCGGGCTTCGCGGTCGTCATGCTTGGGGGCACCAATACTCACTCGGCGCCCACCCCGGGGCAACTCCCTGGGCGACGGGGGTGATGGGGATCACGCGGCCGGTTGGGGCGGCGGCTCGTTCAGCACCAGCCAATACAGTCCCAACTGGCGGACCGCCTCCACGAACTGGCCGAAGTCGACGGGCTTCCGGATGTAGCTGTTCGCGCCCAGTCCGTAGCCCGAGACCAGGTCCCGTTCCTCGCGCGACGAGGTGAGGATCACCACCGGCAACAGGCGGGTGCGCTCGTCCGCACGGATGCGGCGCAGCACTTCCAGGCCGTCGACCTTGGGCAGCTTCAGGTCGAGCAGCACCACCTCCGGCGCGATGGCCTGGCCTCCCTCGCCGTCCGTCCCAAAGAGGAGCGCGAGTGCTTCGGCGCCGTCCCGGGCCACCCGCACTTCGTTCTGGATGTTGTTCTTGGCGAGGGCGCGACGCGTCAGCGCCTCGTCATCCGGGTTGTCTTCCACGAGCAGGATCATGCGCTGGGACATCACTTTCTGGGTCATGAGGGCGTGATGTGGCCGTGGCGATGGAGGACGCTCATCGGTCGAGCACCTCCCGTACCTTGCGGGCGATGGCGTCCGGGGTGAACGGCTTCTGCACGTAGGCGGAGCCGGGCTCGAGCACGCCGTGCCGGGTGACGGCATCGTCGGTGTAGCCCGACATGAAGATCACCCGGGCGTCGGGACGCAGGTCGGCCAGCCTGGTGGCGAGCTGGCGGCCGTTGAGGCCCGGCATGACGACGTCCGTGAGGAGAAGGTGTATGGCGCCCGAGTAGCGGGTCGCGATGTCCAGCGCCGCCTCTGCACTGGGGGCTTCGAGCACGGTATAGCCATGGCGTTCGAGTACCTGGCGGGCGACGCTCCGCACCGGGGCCTCATCCTCCACCACCAGCACCGTCTCCGTTCCGCGCGCGGCGCGCGCCGGCGGCTGGGCCGGCTGGGACGCCCGCTCCGCCAGCTCCTGGACCCGTGGCAGGTAGAGCTTGAAGGTGGTGCCATGCCCGACCTCGCTGTACACCCAGATGAATCCGCCGCTCTGCTTGATGATGCCGTACACGGTGGCGAGGCCCAGCCCCGTCCCTTTGCCCTTCTCCTTGGTCGTGAAGAACGGCTCGAACATGTGGACTTGCGTCTCTTCACTCATCCCGATGCCGGTGTCCGAGACCGCGAGCATGACGAACGGGCCGGCGCGAGCCGGGTAGTGGTCGCCCGCGTACGATTCGTCCAAGTCGACGTTGCTCGTCTCCAGGGTAAGCTTGCCCCCGTTCGGCATCGCATCGCGGGCGTTCACGGCCAGGTTCATGATCACCTGCTCGAGCTGGCCGGGATCGACCTTGACGCGCCCGGTGGTCGGTGCGAGCTGCGAAGTGAGCGTGACGTCTTCCCCCAGCAGGCGGCGCAGCATCTTCTCCAGGTCGCTGACGAGCTTGTTGACCTCGAGCACCGTCGGCTGCAGCACCTGCTGGCGGCTGAACGCCAACAGCTGGCGCGTCAACCCGGCGGCGCGATCGGCGGCCTTATGGATCTCGTCGGCGTCCTGGCGGCGCGGATCGGCGGCGCCGAGGTCCTCGAGGAGCAGGTCCGCGTAGCCGGTGATGGCGGTGAGGATGTTGTTGAAGTCGTGGGCAATGCCGCCGGCCAGCCGGCCGACCGCTTCCATCTTCTGGGCCTGCCGCAGCTGCTGCTCGAGCTGGACGCGCTCCGTAACGTCGCGCCCGATTCCCAGGATGCCGACGAGCCGGCCGTCGTGAAGCTGGGGAGTCGCGGAGAACTCGCCGACGCGGTAGTCGCCTTTCGCGGTCCGGACGCGGAACTGACTGGCGGGGCGGAGCTCGCCGCGCACCACCCGGCCGAGCAGCTCGAGCGCGAGGGGCAGATCCTCGGGGTGCACCAGCCGCTCGAACGGCTGGCCCACCCACTCTTCGCGCCGCCAACCGGTGATGGTCTCGAACGCCGGGTTGAGGGAAGTGATCGTGCCTTCGGGGGAGAGCGCAAAGATGATGTCTCGCACGCCTTCGACGAGCGTGCGGTAGCGCTCCTCGGACTCCCGCAGTGCCGCTTCGGCCTTGCGGCGCTCCGAGACGTCGCGGAAGTTCACCACGATGGCGCCCACTGCGGGCTCGGCCAGGCGGTCGACCGCGACGGCGTCGATGTAACGCCACGACCCATCCTTATGGCGCCAGCGGAGCTCCAGGCCGGCCGGTGTGCCGGGGCTCGCGATGATGTCGCGCAGGGCGGCGTGGACCCGCGGGAGGTCGTCGGGATGCACCCGCTCGAACCCGGGGTGACCCACGAGCTCGGCCGGCGCGAAACCCAGCAGGCGCTCGATCGAGTGGCTGGCGAACAACAGGGTCCCGTCGGGGGCGACGAGGGCGACCGCGTCCGCGCCGTGCTCGATCAGCGCGCGAAAGCGCTCCTCACCCTGACGGCGGGCCTCTTCCGCCCGGGCCTGCTCCGCCCGTGCGCGCCGCAGGTCGAGCGCGCGCAGCACCGCGGGACCCACCCGCTCGAGGTGGTGCTTGACGACGTAGTCCGCGGCACCCGCCTTGATGTACTCCGCCGCTGTTTCTTCGTCGAGACTCCCCGTCACGACGATGACGGGGGTGTCGGGCGCCTCGAGCATGGCGATGCGCAGCGCGTCGGCCGCGCCGAACGTGGGCAGCGAGTGATCCGTCAGGATGATGTCGGGGGCGAAGCTCCGCAGCGCCTCGCGGTACGCGCGCTCGGAGTCGACGCGGTGCGTCGCCCCCGTGATGCCGGCCCGGCGCAGCTCACGCTCGACCAGCGCCGCGTCGTCCACGACGTCCTCGACCATCAGGACGCGCACCAGGTCCGGCATCAGATCAGCGCGGCTGCTCGTTCAGGAGCAGCCAGTAGAGCCCCACCTCGGAGACGGCGCGCGCGAAGGCCTCGAAATCCACGGGTTTGACGATGTAGCTGTTGGCGCCGAGCCGGTATGCCGCCGCGATGTCGGGCTCTTCTTTGGACGAGGTGAGCACGACGACGGGTAGCGCGCGCGTGCGCTCGTCGTCCTTGAGTCGCCGCAGGACCTCCAGCCCGTCCACTTTCGGGAGCTTCAAGTCGAGCAGAATCACGCGCGGCGTAACGCCGATCGCGCGCAGCGGATGGCCCGGGTCGCCGAAGAAGAACTCCAGGGCTTCGGCTCCGTCGCGGGCGACGAAGACCTGATTCGCGAGATTCCGGGCCTTGAGGGCGCGTAAGGTGAGCTCCACATCGCTCGGGTTGTCCTCGACCAGCAGGATCTCGACTTCCGAAGGCCCGGTCATGCGATCACTCGTCGTGGCAGGATGGAGGGCAACCGTGGCATGCACACGTACCGCGGAATGGCACTGCCACGCTAGGGTGTTTTTGCGGCATTGAGGGGCGCTTTTGCGGCATTATCGAAGGAAACGCGGCTTGGGTGAATCACCGTCGAGGTTGGGCGTGCGGTCCCTCCCTCTAGACCTCCAGCGATTGCACCCAAGCCGCCTCAGCTTGCTCGCGGCGTCGTGGCCAGCGACCGCGACGGTAGAGCGTCCTGCGCGAACTGCGCCACGATAAGAGAATCGGGGATGGCAGGCAAGTGCGTAGCGCGCACGCAGCACTTTATTGTGGCAGCCACGATGTGGAGCTAGCGAGGCAGCAGTCGAACCCGCGATCCGTTGACAGGGAACGGGCGCCGCCTCGTGCTCGGGAGCAGAAGAGTAACCGGATAACGGGCGGGAAATCCAGGCGAACAGGCGAAACAGCGACGCCCCGCCCCCGGGGCAGTGGTCAGGTTCTCCAGCGTTCTCTAGGCTAGTACGGAAACCGTTGAAGCCGCACCGAGGCCGTTGGTCTGGATGGCCTCGTGTCGCATCAGCGCGTCCGCAAAAAACTTGGTCGCCCAGCTCAGGACCTCGTAGGCTCCGTAGGCGCCGCCCACCGGCCACGCGCCTTTGACCCCGCCCCGCACGCCTGGCTTTTGCGTGCGCCGGTTCTGGGTCCGCTTCAGGAACTCTAAGACGGCGGGGACCGGCCCGAGCCATTTCGGATCGCCCGTCATCTCGCCCAGGCGGATCCAGTCGTTCACCATCTGGGCCTGGCCTGTGAGGCAGGACCAGCGAACGCCGGGGGACCAGTCGGGGCGGTAGCGACCGGGCATCCAGCCGTCGGCCCGGACCGCGGTGACCAGGGCCGATGCTGCGCGTTCGGCGGCGCCGAGCAAGCACCGGTCGCCGAGCACTCGTCCCCCTTCCAGTAGTCCCCGGATCGCGTACGCGAGCGTGTGCAGCAAAGGCTGCTCGGGATCGCTGAGGCAGCAGTGAGGCAGCCAGCCATTCTGAGCCTGCAGCCCGGCGGCGGCGCGCAGGCTCCGCGCGGCAGCATCGGTGAACGCGTGATCATCCAAGCGGACCCCGGCCTCCGCCAGCGCCCAGGCAGTGCGGGTATTGTAGAGCGTCGCGTCAGCGCGAGCGAAGCGCGAGTTCCCCCTGCGCCAATGCCCATCGGCGTCGAGCGTGGCCGCCAGGTAGCAGGCGGCGCGGCGGGCAGCGTCGGCGAACCTGTCCTGCCCGGTCTCCTCGAACGCGGCGAGCCAGCCGAGCAGTACCTGCCCGGTGTTGAAAACGGCTGGCGACTCCGGCTCGCCGATCGCTCCGCCGCGGACCGCGCCTGTGGGCAATTGGATGTCGATCTCCCACCGCGCCGCGCGCTCGGCGCGGACCGCGAGCTCCGGACGTCCGAGGCGCCGGGCCGCGGCATACAACGTCGGGATGATGTAGCCCGTGGTCTCCGGATAGGACGGTTGCCACCCCGGGCGTCCGTAATGCCGGTGTCGTACAAGGCTGTAGGCACGTGAGATGCCGCCGTCGGGTGTCGCGTCCTGCGCCCGAACCAGCCACTCAATCGCCGCCGCCAGGTGGGGCTCGTGCTCCGGATCCGCCGGATAGCCCCGGAGCCACTCGCGCCATCCCTGAGCTAGCGCTGTCGGGTTGAGGAGCGGATGAGCGCGGATCGCGCGTAGCCGACCCACAAGAGGGGCCGAGGTCAGGCTGCCCTGCCCGGGACCGGGGCCGGTCGGCCGCTCGGGCCGAACACCCAGCAGCTCAGCTGGGGCGGTCATTGGGGGCAGCCTAGGTCTCCAATACTTGCGCGCGGTCGGCACGACCGGCGCACGCCGCGCGCTCTTCCCGAGTGAAGGCTTGTTTCTCGAACCTGCCATCGCCTCCGGCCAGCGATCGCGAAATGCGCTCGATCGCGACGACGTCCACCCCGATGCTCAGGATCACAGGGTGATCTCCACTCGATTCTGCGGCCGCCCCGCGCCCTCCCCCGGCATTGAGCATCAGTTCTTGACGATATCTCCGCTCGTCAGCACACCAGAACGCCCGATTCCCTCCCCCGACGGTTTGAAGATGAAGAAGCTGAAGAAGTCCCTGCCGCTCCCCTCCGGCCCGTCATCGCACGCGATCACGGTGAACGGCACGAGGTCGGGCCCGTCCCGGCCCATGGCGTCGAACTCCACCCCGTGGCTCGGAACGCTGCACGCGTTCGAGCTGCTTCGGTACTCCTTAATAAAGGTGGTGGGGTCCCTCGACACATCCGCGAAAACCGTGGCGATGCTCCCATCCGGGTGAACGTCGTCGTATGCGGTGATGGAGAACCGCCCCGTGAGGTCCGCTTGCACGTCGAAGTCGAAGGTCTGCACGTTGCTCTGGGGCGTGGGAGAGCCCATCCCGAGCTGCCCCGTGCCGCTCACGCGCGCCCCCGGGACGACGCATGTCACCCCCAAGGTCGTCGTGCCGGTCCCGCCCGCTGGCACGCTGACCGCGCCCGGATTCGCCCCGCTCACCGTGCAGTTCGAGGCCACTCCCGACAGGGCCACCGGGTTGGCGCCCGCCGGCACCGTGAAGGTGGCGCTCCCGTTTGTCGTCGCGATCGGTTGGCTGATCGTGCCGTCGACCGTCACCGTGTAGCCATCGGGATCCAAGTTGGAGCCCGTCGTATTGGTCGTGACCGTCAGGCTGCCGCTGCCGGGACCGGTCGGGACGCAGCTGGCCGAGAAGGTCGTCGACGCCGTCCCGCCCGCCGACACGGTGACCTGTTGCGGGTTCGACCCGTTCACCGTGCAGTTCCCCGCGGCGCCTGAAAGGGCGATGGAGTGACTGCCGACGTCAAGCATGGTGAACGTCACGCTGCCGTTCGTCGCGGTGGCCTGGCTCGTCCGGCCGTCCACCGTGACCGTGTACCCGTCGGCGTCGAGGTCCACGCCGGTGGTGTTGGTCGAGACGAACAGGCCGCCCCACCACCCGCACGACAGGGAGAAGTCCGCGGTCCCCACGCCGCCGATGAGGAAAACGCCCTGCGGGTTCTTGGGCCCTTTATTCAAGGTGTATACTCCGCAGTTCGAGGCGATCCCGTAGAGGGCGACCTCATGATCGCCCGCCGCGAGCCCGCTGAACGTGACGAGGCCGTTCGTCCCGATGGCCTGGCTGCTGGAGCCGTCCACCCAGACGGTATAGCCGTCCGGATCGATTGCGCCCCAACTCTCCGCGTCGGCGGCGCCGCTGGTCCTGACGTCGACAACGAGCGTGCCGCCGTCCGCCAGCGACAGCTGCGCCTGAGCCTTCGGACTCTGTGGATCGTTACACGCGGTCGCGAGCCCGAACATCGCGAACGCCGCTGCCAAGCAGCTCAAGTTAACGGCGCGTATCATGAGTTTCCTCCACGGTCCGTGCTAGGCGTAAGCGAGGGCTTCCTGCGCAACAGCGGTGTCGACGAATAGGTGCCGATAGCGCTCGACCCTGTCCGCGTACCACTGCGCGATGAAGCACAGTTCCTCCACCAGGCGACGCTGGGCTCGCCAGCCCAAGCTGTGCATACGTGCACTCGAGATACTGTAGCGGCGATCGTTGAAGGGGCGGTCTTTCACAAACACGACTTCCTCGTGGCAGGCCTTTCCGAAGACGTCGCAGACGAGCTCGGCGACCTCGAGGGTCGTGTATTCGTCGTCAGATCCCACGTTATAGACCTCGCCCGCCACGCCTTTGTCGATCAAGAGGGCAATAGCAGCGGCAAAGTCCCGAGCGTCCAAGTAATGACGCCGATGAGACCCGTTCCCGTGGATCGTCAGCTTGCCGCCGAGGGCCAGGCTCAGGCAGAACTTAGGGATGACCTTCTCTGGATACTGCCGGATCCCGAAGATGTTATTGGCCCGTACGCGGACGATCGGCTGGCGATACGACCGCAAGTAGCCCAAGATGATCATCTCGGCCGCTGCCTTGGACGCCGAGTAGGGGTTTGTTGGATTGAACGGCGCGTCCTCCCCTACCTCTCCGCGCAGCACCTCCCCGTATACCTCGTCGGTACTCACGTGGATGAAGCGGGGAACCTCCGCACGTCGGCATGCTTCCAGCAGGGTGTGCGTGCCCAACGTGTTCGCAATCGTGAACGTCAACGGGTCGCCAAACGAGTTGTCGACAAAGCTCTCGGCCGCGAGATGGACGACGAGGTCGGCGTTGCGAACGACGCGTCGGCAGAGGTCGGCGTCGCAGATGTCCCCCACGACGAGGTGCACCGCGTTTCGCTTGACGAGGTGGGAGACGTTGTCCATATCCCCCGCGTACGTCAGCTTGTCGAGGATCGTGAGCCGCGCCCCGGGGAAGACCTCTCGCAGGTGCTCGGCTACGTGGGAGCCGATGAACCCGCAGCCCCCAGTCACCACGATCTTCCTCATTGCATCGTCTCCGGCCGCAACGACCGCAGCATCGGTAAAATCCTTTGGAGCTTCGTGATAGACGCGCGGCGCCTGGAGACCGCCGTCGCTTGGACCGGTGCTCTATCACGTTCTGTACCGCGAGTGGTGCCGTGAGGTGGCGTAGTTGCGGCTGGCAAGTCATTTCTGAACAAGCAGTTATGGTATGCGGCCTGTGTGCCACGGCCTCGGCGCCACGACGCGCCCTGGCCGCACTGGTAGTCAGCCTCGCAACAGGGTGCCTCGGGCTTGCGGCGTGGTGCAGCCGCAGCAGGTCGAGGTATGAGACCGGCGTCAGTTGCCTAGCCCAGCCGCCCCAATCCGAGCTGCTGCGCCGCGTACCGGCCGTACACGCTCTCCGGCCGCGCCATCAACTCATCGTGGCGCCCCTGCTCGATGACATGGCCGCGATCGATCACCAGCACCTCGTGGGCGTGCTCGATCGTAGACAGTCGGTGCGCGATGATGAGCGCCGTCCGGCCTTCGAGCAGATGCTGCAGCGCCTCCTTGATGAACGCTTCCGATTCGGGATCGAGCGCCGAGGTGGGCTCATCCAGGATCAGGATGGGCGCGTCCTTGAGGAACGCGCGTGCGATGGCGAGGCGCTGCTTCTCGCCGCCGGAGAGCCCGAGGCCCCGCTCACCGATCTCGGTCTGATAGCCCCGCGGCAGCCGCGCGATGAACTCGCTGGCGAACGCGAGTCGGGCGGCATCTGCAAGGTCGGCGTCCGTGGCCTCGGGTCGGCCGTAGCGCAGATTCTCGGCGATCGTGCCCGACAACAACATCGGCTCTTGGGCCACGATGGCGATGTTCTGCCGCAGCGATCGCAGCGTCACGTCTCGGATGTCGGTCCCGTCGATGGTGATGCGGCCATCCGTGACGTCGTAGAACCGCGGCAGGAGCTTGGCCAAGGTCGACTTGCCGGCGCCGCTCGGACCCACCAAGGCCACGGTCGCACCGGCCGACAGACGGTGCCTGAAACGCTCGAGCACGCGCGGCCCGCCATCGTATCGGAAGCCGACGTCGTCGAACACGATCTCGCCACGCACCCGGCTCAGCACCCGCGCGCCCGGTCGCTCCCGCACCTCGGGATAGGTGTCGAACACCTCGAAGATGCGGTCCATCGCGGCCAGGCTGCTTGCGACGATCAGGTTGAGCTCCGTGAGTCGCTGCACCGGCTGGTAGAGCAGACCGAGGTAGGCATAGAACGCCATGAGCGTTCCGATCGTGAGCCGACCGGCGAGCACTTCGAGGGCACCAACCCAGAGCACCAGGATCGGCCCGATCGCCGTGAGAAACCCCGTGGCCCCGAGCGCCACCGACTGGAGCTTCACGTTGGAGAGGACACTGTGAAGGAAGCGCTCACTCTGCCTGTGAAACGCGCGGGCCTCGGCTTCTTCCTGTGTGAACGACTGGGTCGTGGAGATCGCTCCGAACTGCTCGTGCAGCTCGCCGGAGATCTCCTGCAGCTGGTCATGGATGGCCCGGCTCTGCTCTCGGAGCCGCCGCGTGAGCCGGAGGCTGACCCACGCGTAACACGGGAGCACGGCCAGCGCGACCAGGGCGAGCTTCCAGTGCACGACGAGCAGCACCACAACGACGCCCGAGATCGCCGCAACGTCCATCGCGGTGTTCACGAAGGCGGCGCCTACAAAGTTCTGGGCGGAGGCGATGTCGCTCGTCATGCGCGCCACGACCTCGCCGATGCGCTGGCGGTCGAAGAAACTCAGGCTCATGCGTTGCACGTGATAGTGCAGATCGCGGCGCAGATCGAAGATCAGGCGATGCCCTGCGAGGCCCGCCAGGTACGAGCGCCAGTAACTCGCGATCCCGTAAACCACGTAGACCGCGATGAGGCCCACCATGAGCAAGTGGAGCTGGGTACGTGGCCGGCCGCCGGTCGGTACCAGGAACTCGTCCACCACGACCTTGAGCGTCCATGGCAGGACCAGGGGAATGAGATAGCGCACGACGCCACACACCGTGGCGAGGGCGATGACCGCGCGGTACGGCCCCACGTAGGAGAGGAAGCGTTGCAGGCTACGGCGTTGCGGCGAGGGTATCATCACGGCCCGGTCAGGTGCGCGATCGCCAGACGCGTCTCGCGCGAACGGTGGGCCCTGGGGCTACAGCGAAGGACGGCTGCCGTGGGATCGACGCGGCGCCACCCCGGACAGACGCCCCGCGGTCTCCGTCGACCCGTGGTAGCCTACTCTATCCACGTGGAGGGGGCTCCTCCAGGGGTCGGTCCAAAGCTTCTTTCTCCTAACAAGACAATCGATCACGGTCATGTCACCCGCCACATTGAACGTATGCACGCCCACAACGTTCGACTCCCCGTTGGGGACTATTTTGTCTACCTCCGCTTCTCGATAGGTCTCAGGGTCCAGCTGAAGGATGCGATTGATCGACACAGCATACCCATAGCGTTTGGAGCAGTCTTGAGCCGGCCTATAAAACTGTTGGTCGTTCTCGAAAATCCGCCCCGCTGGCCGGGCCGAGCGAACATCGCTCTTTATAGGGTTGCTGCGATGAGGAGTCCAGGGACCCAACGGCGAATCCGCATGAAATGCGTGGAGTTCATCGCAAGTCCCGGCACCGTAGGTAGGGACGTTGGCGAACAACCACCACCTTCCAGACAGGAACGCTAGCGTTGGATCGAACGCTGTCAGGCCACAAAGCAGAACGCGTTCCAGTTTCCACTGCGCAGGAAAGTGCACGCAGCGATACAGCTCGACCTGATGTGAAGCCGTTTGCGGTATCATGAAGAATTCTCCATCCCATTGGAACACGAAGGGATAGGATAGGTGGTAGTCCCTTTCGAGGATGGGAATGGGGCGGGCAGTGCGGCCTGTGTCGTTCACTACAGTCAGGACAATCGATCCCTTCCCGGTCGAGAAGCGCAACTCCTCGTGAAAGATGTAATAGTCGTTCCCCACCTGGAGGGGAAAGGGATCGGCCCAGTAACGATCCCTTGGAGGAATCAACTGCTGGAAGGTTCCCACCGCCAGTTGATCACCCATCCCGTGTCGATATGCTAACGCCCATTGCTCACGATAAAGAGCGCTGATGCACCTGTCAGAAACGTAACGTCGTATTAGCGAAGTCGCTGCCCGCACCATGTCAAGATTGCCCGGAACAAGCGATGGGCTGCTTGTAGCGTCAAACGGCGCAGCCGCCTTGAGCCCCTCGAGGAATGCGTCGGGATCCTCCCACAGCCTCTGAATGCTCCTCGCCAAGGCGGCGGACATCTTCCAATAGATATGATTCTGGCTGCGAGACACTGAGCGATGATCGGTGGGTGCAACGGACACGTAGAGCGAAAGCTTCTTGCTAAAGCCCTTCCGGTGAATACAGAGGCGCGTTTCCGTGCTCGGTGTCCCTTCGATAACCTCCCAAAAGCCCGGGGTCGATTGCGTTCTCGGATCGCCGCTCTGACCGAACGTTGTGCTCCAAACACCATATGCAGCTGCTTCGGTCAGAGATCCATCCGGCAGTAAGGAGAACGGATCCAACACCGCGTCAATCTGCTCTTCTTGAAGCTGATCAGCTCCATCGACCATACGACAATGGGGGAGTGCGAATTGCAGGTCGATTGGCGCGTGAGCGTCCGGAAAACCGCGAACCAGGCGACGATCGACCTTCTGGTACAACCAGAACAAGAACTGGCGCAACCGTTGAACGAATCGAAGTGAGCCCCGCTCCACTTCGTGGGTCGCTCGCAAAACCAGCGCGCACTGTGCGGCTCCGGATTGCTCAACCTGTTCGAGGGATTTGAACAACCAGTTGGGAATCGTCCTGCCTTCTGTAACGAGCACAAGGCGAAGAGGCGCGCGTGAATTGTGCTTCGTCATCGTTTCCGTACCGGCGACGGAAGATGTCCTCGATGGCTCGCGCCTCATCGGTCATCGACCGGGGTCAGCGGCGGCTGCGGTTCCGGTCTTCGCCGCGATGAAACGCGCGATCCTGGAGATCGTCCGAAAGCGGTCGATTTCGAGGTCATCCAGGGAGAGGTGAACGCCGAACCCCGCTTCCAGCTGAGCCAGGAATTCCACGAAGGTAAGGGAGTCCACGAGACCCGTGTCGATCAAGTCGGTCTCCACCGACGGCACCTCGACGTTCACCTTCTCGGCGAAGAGCCGAACAAGCTGGCGCTCGACCTCTGTCGAATCGGACATGTCAGATTTCCAGGTGCTCGCTGGCCAACAGGTCGAACAGCAAGCGATCGTAAGGACGGCCGTCGATATAGTGGCACTGCCGCTGCCGGCCGATGTACTTGAAGTGCAGCGCCTCCAGGACGCGCTGCGCCGGGATGTTCGTCTCGACCGTCCAGGCGTTCACCGCGTGTAGGCCCAGCTCGGTGAATCCACACGTGAGCATCCTCGAACACGCTTGGGTCGTGGAGCCGCCATAGCGTTTATTGCCCAGGACTGCCCAGATCGAAGCCGTCTTGAAGTGCCGATCCACGTTGGTCAGCCCGACGACGCCCACCGGCACATCCCCATGGTCCGCCGTGTAGGCCCGGAACACGTGAATGTCCCGTTGGGTCATGATCTTGAGCGTTATCGGGGTGACCATCTGGACTCCGTTGCCGAAGTCCAGCCATTTGTAATTGTCGGGCTTGTCCAGCCAGCCGGCCACCAGCTCGATCAGCTCAGCGCTGCTCAGCGGCAACAGCTTCATTGTTGGCAAACGCCTCCTGCAACTGGCGCCGGTCAAACTTGCCGTTGGCATTCCGGGGCAGCCTCTCGAAAGCCATCCAGCGCGAGGGCAGCATGGGAGCGGGCAGCACCTTGGCCAGTTCCTTCCGTATCTCCGCCGGGGTGATCGCGACCGCGGGACGGGGCACGTAGGCGCAACAGATCACCGTCCCCTCAAAGCCGTCGGTGGGAATCGCTACGACGGCGCATTCCTGGAGGAAACTCATGGAGTTCAACGCTGTCTCGATCTCGCCCAGCTCGATCCGATAGCCGCGGCTCTTGATCTGGGAGTCGGCGCGGCCGAGAAAATACACGAGACCGTCGGCGCCGATCTTGGCGAGGTCGCCGGTGCGGTAAAGGCGATCTGCTGAATCCGGCGACATCGGGTTCGGGACGAACGCCGCGCGCGTTTTGTCCGGATCGCGCCAGTATCCCGGGCTGAGGCCCACCCCGCGGATGTAGAGGTCCCCCACCTCCCCCGGCGGCACCGGCCGCAGCGCTTGGTCGAGGACGAGCAGCTCTTCGCCCTCGCATGGTGTCCCGATCGGGGTCGGGGTGCTGTCGTCCTCCGGGCAGGCCCCAACCGTGTAGTAGCTGCTCGCGATCGTCGTCTCCGTAGGGCCGTACAGGTTCGTGAAGGTCGCGTGCGGCAACCGCGCCATCAAATACCTCAGGGCCGGGGTGGGAAAGACCTCTCCACACCACAGGAGCCGCCGCAGAGACGGAAAGTCGTTGAACTGCACTACGTCGAACTTGGCCATGTAACTGAGCAGCGACGGCACCGAGAACCATTGCGTCAGTTCCGAGGCCCGGATGAACTCGGCCAAGGCATTCGGCAGCAGGTTGATCTCGGGCGGCACGAGGTGCAGCTGGGCACCGGATGCGAACGTGCCAAATACGTCGAACGTGGACAGATCGAAGTGCAGCGGAGGATGACCGGACAGGCGATCTGTAGCACCGAGGTTGAAGTGCCGCCTGGCCCACTCGACAAAATGGATCACGTTACGGTGCGCGATCATGACTCCCTTCGGTGTGCCGGTCGACCCCGATGTAAAGAGAATGTGGGCCGGATGCGTGGAGTTGTTGCGGTAGTCCATCGGATCGCTCGGCGCCCGCACCACATCCTCGAGCGAGAACGTCGGCTCGAACGCTTCCCCACCAGCGCGCTCTCGCTCCATCCATCCCACGGCAATCGCCCGGCGCAGCCGCGGGTCCGACAGGAGCTCGCGTAAGCGCAGTGCAGCGCGTGCGTCGGCCAGTATCACACGGGGCTCTGCCGATTCGACGATCTTCCGGACTCGCGGCGTAGGGCTCGACGGGTCAAGCGGGACGTAGATGCAGTCAGCCTTCAGGATCCCCACCATGCTCACGATCGCCAGCGGGGACTTGGGCAGCAGCAGGCCGACCCGGTCGCCCTGCTCGCACCCGGCGGCCTTCAAGGTGCAGGCCAGTCGGTTACTCAATGCTTCGAGTTCCGCGTAGGTCAGCCGAGCGCCGTGCATCACGACGGCGGTAGCGTCCGGCCGGCGCTCTGCCTGCTCGGTGACCCACTGCTGGAGGAGGGAGGTCATCGGGTCACCAGCGTCACGGCTCGGCGGAAGGCCTGGTTCGTGTGGTGCAATTCCTCCTCCGTGGGGGGAATGTCGAGTATGAACGACCGATACCCCACCGCGATGTAGCGCGCCAGCTCGTCGCCGACCCGCTCGTAGCTGCCCACGAGGTACGGGCACATGGTCTTGTAGTTCTGGAACGGCACCAGCCAGTACGGACTGTCGCCCGAGGCCGTGGCGTCGGCCAAGTCCGAGAGTTGTCCATGCCAGACGGAGTCCGAGACCTTCATCGCCAGCTGGTGTGTGAGCTGACCCCTGCGGTCCTCGGGAAAGCGCTCGCGCGCGATGCGCCATGCCTCATCGCCATCCTCGCGGACGATGATCCCGACTCGCACGCCCGCACCCACTCCCTCGTCCGGAGCGACCTCCTCCTCGGGCGCCTTCGGGTACTTGACGGCCGTCGCGCCGATGGCCTTCGCCGCCGCGAGCCCGGCCTCCGACGAGCCCGACACGAAGATTCCCGGAAACAGTTCGCCCGGCAGGGAGGGTGTGAGCTTGAGATTCTTGACCTGGTAGAACGCGCCGTCGAAGGACACTGCCGAGCCGCGCAGCAGTTCCCGGATGATGAGCGTGTACTCGATCAGCCGATCATACCGCCTGTCGTGGGGCGTCGTGTCGTTCAGCGCGACCAGGTCGTTCTTGAACCCTCCGGCCACCATGTTCAGGTAGATCCGTCGCCCCTGCAGATGGCCGAAGGAGGCCACCATCTTCGCAACGGCGTACGGATGCAAATAGACGGGCTGGACCGCGACCAGGGGACAGAGGCGTGTCGTGTTTTGGATGATGATGTGAGACACGAGCCACGGATCGAGCAGCCGATTGTCGGAGTAGACGAGGATACCTTTGCACCCGGCTTGCTCACTCCAGCGCGCTACGTCGGCCACCCGCTGGCGGTAGCTGTCGGGATGGCCCTCGCTGGATTGCGCGCAGGTCGAAAAGACCTCGAGACTCACGTCGCTCAGGCCATCCACGCCCCGGCTCATGCTCTGCTCGCTCCTCTCTGCCTCACGGTGCGATCGGAGGGAATCGCGGAAGCGATCGGGGCACGCATTGGGACCCCGCTCCCCGGGGGTCCTGTGCATGGGCGGTGCCACCAGACCTGCTGGGTGCGTCCGCGGAAAGCGTGGGAAGGCTGGGTGGGTAGCGGTCCTGGAGCCCGCATCGAAACACGGCTGCTGCGTCGGCGCGACAGCGAGTGGCGCTTCGCCTCAACGGACGGGCCGCTCACGTACGAACATGCCTCTATCCGCCAATGCCGCAGCGGCGTCATACACTTCGCGCGCCCGCAACAGCATGAGACGCAGGCGCCCCACTCGCTGCTCTCGCCACTGCTTGCGTCGCGTCAGCTCGCCCACCAGCGCGCTCAGATCATGGTCGAGGCGCCGTGAAAAGAGCCGTAGGTTGGAGACCCGTATCGTCCCATCCCCGTCCTTCCAGCGCATCGGATACGTTTCCCGAGTCAACACCGGAAAGGCGAGCCTGGGCTCGAGTTGCTCCGCTACGAAATAACAGAACGTCATGGTGTTCGCGGGCACTCCCGCAAGCAGGATCTTCCCGTCGTACTCGAGCAGCCTCCCATAGGGGGTGAGCCTACCACACGGGGTCTCGGCCTGCTCGTGGCCGGCGACGATCGCGTCGGCCCGGCTCCCCCACACGGCAACCGAGTGCGTGGGGTGGATGCTGCGAACGACGCCCGGCGATCGTCGGAACACCTCGGTGATGAGCCCCATCCTCGACACCGTCTGCCGCACGTCGAAGACCGGCTCGCCGAGCGCGTACTCGACGGCGGTGCCCCGGAACGGAATGGTCGGCATCAGCAGCGTCCCACCAGCCCCGACGGCCTGCTGCAGCGTCCGAATGACGTCGACGGGGCCTCCTTGGAAGCCCACAAAGTGGTCGAACGCGCTATGCACCATCAGAACGTCGCCGGGGACGACACCCAGTTGCAACAGCGCGCGCTTCAGATCCGTCGGCGTGAATGGGTAAAACCTTCGACGGTAGGCCCGCACAAGGCGCTTCAGCCCCCGCTTCACGCCAGGGGGCAGCATTCTGGAGGCGACAGTTGTCAGACGCGCTCGGATCGCCGAAGTCACTTCATCCTACCGCTGAGTTGGCGAGGACGGTTCGCTTTGGCGCCGGCGGTGAACGTCCGACGCGTCGCGTGACAGAACTGGCAACGCGGCGTGCCGCCGCTCCGCATCCCGCGACAAACCGATACAGCGGACCGAAGGCGTGCACCGAGGTGAATCCAACAAAGTAGAGCCCCGGCACACTGGTTTCGAACCAGTGGCTCAGGCGCGGAATCGCCCTGTCCGTCTCGATTTCGGCCCGCAGCGATGGATGAATCATCGTCAACTTGTTGATATCTACCGCGTATCCAGTTGCCAGGAGGATGTGATCAGCGCTCTGCTTCGCGCCGTCGGAGATCGTCACCGCAACTTTCCCTTCCGCCACCTCCAGTTTCGTCACCGTCTGGCCCTCATGTAGTGTGACCTTGCCGATGACTCTCTTCCGCAACCAGTTCATCGCCCCGGAGTGGTAACCGGCGTTATAGGAGTCCTTCCGCGTTTGGGGAAGACGGTAGAACAAGAAGGGCATCCGGTCCAATACCCAATTCTCCCAACCGGGCGCGATGCTCGCGTCCGGGGCTAGGATCCGTTCCAGCGTGCTGCGCGTGGTCCACCGATCGGGCCCATGCCACCAGATGGACCCCCGTGATACGACCTGGACGGCGGCACCGGCTTCGTAGAGCAGCGCGGCAAACTCGATCGCGCTCTGTCCTCCCCCGATCACGACGACGTTCCGTCCCTGGAAACGGCTGAAGTCCCTGTGGTCGAAGGAATGGGAGACCAGCCCAGCCGGAAGCCTCTGGAACTGTTCTGGTCGATTGGCACCGTGATAGAGTCCGATCGCCATGACGACCGCCTGACTCTGTACCTCGCGCCCATCCTCCAGCGTTATGAGAAACCGAGCGCCCTGACGCTCGATTGACGCAACGTACGTCTCATCAACGTCAGGCACCGCCCGCTGCTGGAACCAGAGGCCATAGTCAATGAAGGTCTCGATCGGCAGGGGATAGCCCTTCTCGTGCTTCGACTCCCTGACGAAGCGCTCAAACCCATAGTCCTTACGCGGATCCGAGAGGTTGGTGGCCCACCAGTGAGATCGCAGCAGCATGCCCTTCGGCATGTGATCGCGCCACATCTCCAGCGTCCTACCGAAGACGGCGACACGCAGTCCTCGGCCGAGGAGATGCGCCGCCGTGGAGAGGCCGTAGGGACCCGCCCCGACAACCACCACGTCAACGGCGGGCCTCACGAGCCGTTCTTCCGCACGCGCGATACTAACCGCCGGACGGCGCCGCGGGTGAAATCGGTGGCGGCTCGGATCGCCGGCAGGGGATCCTGCCAATCCAGGTAGTCGTAGGCCATCGGCCTGAGAAACGAGAGACCAAAGTCCAGTAGCGTCTGTACCGGAGGTGTGACTTGGGGCCTGCCTCGCTGCCGGAGGGTGGCGACCATCGTGTTGATGTCCCCGCCCAGGTGGCGCATCCACCGGCCGATCCGATAGCCCTTGACCCGCTCAATCGGCCCGCCGCTCGCCCACTGGTACAGCAGATACGGGAAGTCTACGCCGGCTCGCACCGCGACCTCGACTGATGCGGAGAGCCGGGGGTTGATCTCCATCAAGTACGGGACGCCGGCGGCGTCACGGCGGAACTCGACTTCGGAGTAGCCCTCGAGGTTGATTTCGCGCACCAGCGATTCGGCGTGACACCCTACGTCAGGAGGAATGGCGATGCTCTGGCGCAGCACCGACTCCCCGCCCAGGGGTGGGCTGGTTCGCATTGCCCATTGTGCGAAGCGCGCGTACACCTCGCCATGGGCGTACAGGAAACTCACCGCCTCGCGTCTTCCTGTAAGCAGTTCCTGGAACAGGGCGGCGTTCCCGAAGCGCGTCACCGCCTCGACCGCGTGACGTGCCTCGGCGGGAGTGACGACGAGTTCGGCACCAAGCCGCGCTACCTCCCGTCCGTTCGACAACCAGGACTCGCACGGTTTGATCACAGCCGGGAGCCCGATTGCGCTCAGGGCCCCTGGCAAATCCCCAACCTCGCGAACGACAACCTCGCGCGGGACGTGCAGCCCGAGGCGCCTCGCCACCGCCAGAGTCCGCTCCTTGTTGACCGCGATCGCCAGCGCCCGTTCATCGGCGAGCGCCAGGCGGACTCGGGGCTCGAGCCGCGCGCGCTGCCGGCGAAGGAGCGCGATCGTGGCGTCGCTGGAGGCAATGAGCACACGCGCTCCAGTGCGTTCCAGCCACGCGACAAGGGTCGTAGCGTAGGCGCCCAGCGCTTCCTCAGGTGGGAACACGAAACCCTGCCGACACCAGCGGGACGAAAGCGCTGGCGTGTCTCGGTGCGTCCCTGCGGCCGCGACTTGGAGCTCGCGCCGGCCGAGGGATCGCACCGCCACCAAGGACTGCCGCAGTGCTGCGTTCAGCACCAGCACGTCGAATCGCATCGGTGTGGGAATGCTGCGCAAGAAGTGGGCCGGCATCGAGATACAGGTGGTGGGATCGTCAGTCCACCGGTGCTTCGACCCCATCACGTGTGCCACTCGTGCCGCAGTTTGGTGCAGCAGTGGGCGCAGCGCGTGCCGACGCTGAAGCGGTGCTCGGCTCGTATGAACGTTGCGTTCTGCTTGGGCACGTGGAAGTCCTTCGGATGCTCAGCACCCTGTTCTACGTCGGCCTGGACGCCGTCGGAATCCCCCGAGCCGCGCGTCTGTTGCGACGGGCCGGGACGATTCTGTGCTATCACAACGTCGTGACAGACGGCGGAGCCGGCGAAAGCGCCACACCCGATGTCCATATGCCGCTCGCGCGCTTCGAGGCCCAGGTCCGCTGGCTGGCCCGGCACTGCGAAATCGTGCCCCTGCGCGAACTCGTGCAACGCGTCGAGCGTGGAGAGCAGCGTTCGACAAAAATTGTCGGTGCGTCCGTTGTTCTAGACGATGGAACCGTTGACCTCGGCCCCGGTCGCCTCCGGCCAGATGAAAATGCCGTCGTCGGTCGCGTCATCGACGACTAAGTTTACGAGCTTGGTCCCAGGTCCTTTGACGTTGACGCCGTGGAGGGCTTCCTGCTGTGGAGCGGGGTGCGTGACCTCAAATCCTCAAGACCAAGTGTACGCACCTGTCACCAAGAGGGTGTTCGTAACCGTCGCACGCTCGCCAGGATACTGGCGACCACGATGGGAGCGGTGCGCCAGTTTGACCGTCCGTGAGCCGCGACTTGCCCGC
>Ga0209160_1000512_pt1 | contig 31740 bp, 37 predicted proteins | sample GraSoiAngelo_153_FD_186167 | JGI IMG/M metagenome (GOLD analysis project Ga0209160, IMG submission 186167) | Grasslands soil microbial communities from the Angelo Coastal Reserve, California, USA - 14_1009_12_40cm (SPAdes) (version 2) | ecosystem: Environmental > Terrestrial > Soil > Grasslands ...
CCAGGGAGTTGAGGACACCGGTCAGTAGATCCAGGGTCAGGCTGGTGACGATACCGATGTCGTCCTGGATGCGCTGTTCGGGGTTCTCCACACGCGAGGGCTCCAGTTGGAGCAAGTAGTAGGCGCGTCCCGCAAGCCAGTCGCGGGAATATCGTTCGGTGAGCCAGCGCCGCCAGCGAATCTGCAGCATCTGGGTGAAGTAGAGCGCGTAGACGGCGGTCACGATGTACAGAGCCGCCAGCATGCCGAACCGACCCAGCAGGCCGACGAATGTCGCGTAGTTCTTCTCTTGCAGCGCGTCGAAGAACAGCCTGTTCCACCGGGCGACGAGCACCGTGAGCCAGACGCCGCCGAGGGTGAGGGCGATGACCAGGACCAGCAGCCCTCGCCCGGGCCAGCGGTCCTCGGAGAACCAGTAAGGCCGGAGCAGTCGCCAGACCCGGGCCAACGAGATCCTCTCCCGAAGAGCCTGTCGAGAGGGTGTGCGGTCGCTCAGCTCGAGAACATTGGTCGGCATGCGGCTCTCTGTCGTCCTCTCTTGTGACGCTCGGCCGCTTTCCTTCCGCTGTCGTGATCTTGCGAAAAAGAGGCCAGCTGCCGATAGGAGAAGGTCGGAGTGTGACAACGGCAGCACGCGCGACGTCCCAAAGTCGGTGATCTTCCCGCTCGCGCTCGGCCTCTTCTTGCTCTTGCTCGTGGTCCTGGTGTTCGTGGTCGAGCTGGGAATCCTCGAGTACGCCTATCGGAGCCGACCTCTGGAACCTTCAGCGGATCGGGGAGCTGGGCGCGCCCGTTGTCTCGATCGATGCCGAGCCCGCTGGCCGGCTTGCCTGTTCTTGCGGCAATTTCCCGGCCGCTGACAGCGCCCGCGGTGACAACATCGCAAGAGATGAATTGGAGGGTCTACGATGAACGACCGCCGGTGCAAGGGAAGGACAGTCCTGTCAGTGGCGCTTGCCGCCGCGACGATGCTGACGGGATGCGCGACGTTCCGCGGTTCGGAAGCGCGCTCAACTGAGGAGCTGCTAGCGGCAGCCGGGTTCGTGATGCGGCCCGCGGATACGGCGGAACGGCAGCAGCGCCTCGTTGCGAGGCCGCCCTACCGGCTCGAGAGTCACACCAAGGACGGCAAGGCCGTCTACACCTACGCTGATCCCGACGGGTGTAAGTGCCTCTACGTGGGCGGGCCCAAGGAGTATTCGGAGTATCAGCACCTGCGGCTCCAGCATCGGATCGCCGCGGATGAGGCGTGGGGCGCCCACGTGGCCGACATGGACTGGGACCTGTGGGGCCCGGCGTGGTGGTGATCAAAAGGGGAATGGAGTTGTTCACGCGGTTGCCGCGCCGCTGACCGATCCCGCTAGCGACCGACGATCTGGTCGGGACTGGCGGTCACGGGATCGCCCCACCAGGCCTCATTCCGCGCGCGGTCGAGATCCGTTCAGGTCACTCGTGGGCGGGACTCTAGATCGTTCCTCAGCGAGAAGAACGCGCACGGGAGATCTGGCCGCTGTCCCTGTCGCGTTTTTGCGGAAAAAGATGGCGGCCAGCCGCCGCGCACCGTCGTCCGGCACTCATAACGGACGGCGACACTGACCGCAGTCGGGAATCCAGTCTCCGCGATCACTCTGCTGGCGAAAGGGGCGACACGGCCATGACGACTTCTCTACGAGCGACCACGATTTTCGCTGTCATCCTTACCACCCTTCTCGTCGGATGCGCACGCCGCCCGGCGCTGACGGCGATCGGGGAAGCGCCCGCGGCGCCGAGCGCCACGCCGGCCGCCACGGCGGAACGACCCGCCGAGAGCGAGGATGGGCGGCTCGTTGTCGTGGAACGGCAGGAGGAGATCGCGCAGCGGCCGAACCCGGCGACCTTCGCGGAGAACGCGAACGTGAAGACCATCTACTTCGACTTCGACCGGTACGAGATCCGCCCCGGTGATGCGACGACGCTGGAAGCCGACGCGGCCTGGCTCAAGACGAACGACGTGCTGATTCTCATCGAAGGGCAGTGCGACGAGCGTGGCACCGGCGAATACAATCTCGCACTCGGGGATCGGCGCGCGCGGGCGGCCATGAACTACCTCGTGTCACTCGGCGTCCGGGCCGTTCGCATCAGCACCGTGAGCTACGGCAAGGAGCGCCCTGTCTGTACCGAGCACACCGAGGCCTGCTGGGCCCTCAACCGCCGCGCGCACGTCCTCGTCAAGCCGCGTGGCTAATCGATGCGGGAAGCCTTCGCCCACCTCGTCCAAGAGTGCGCCTATTCCTTCCGCGTCTCGGGAGTGTAGTGGCTCTTCAGATACGCGAGGATGGCCTGTGCCGAGGGTTCGGGGATCGGTGCGCCGAACGTGCCGACCATCTTGTTCACCACCGCCTCCCACGTGGCGCTCGGGAGTGGGGGCTGCATCGTGACGTACGTCGTGCTGTGACACATACCGCAGAAGCTTTGCACAAGCTCCCTTCCGTCTCCGTCAGCGAGTGGGGGCGTGTACGTCGGCCACGGCCCCACGGCGTAGACAGCGCCCGCATCATCATTCTGCGGGGCCGGCTGCATCTGCATCCCGAGATTCCCCGGGGCATAGTTGCCCTCCTGGACGAGGCCGGGGACCTTCGTCGCCTGACTCAGCGCCGTCGAGCCCGGGGCGAGCGCACCCGCGGCCGCCAGAAGGACGATCCCTAGGCATCGATTGCCGGTCATGGTGTTCCTCCTAGCCCGCGCCGACGATCAGTGCCTGGCGCTCGACCCTGTTCCACAAGTAGCCGCCCGGGTTCCACACCGGCGCATCGGGCTGCACGTCGCCCTTTCCGTCAGTGGCCCGCACGGCGATCACATGCGTGCCGGCGCGAGAGGGTCTCCAGGTGTGCTCCCAGGTTCGGAAGGAATAGGGGCCATGATCCGCGCCCAGAGTTGCTTCGACCCAGCTCCGGCCGTCGTTCTCCGAGAACTCTACCTTCACGACAGGGCCAGCACCACTGAAGGCGATACCCTGCACCCGCACCGGCAACCCGGACGGCAACTTGCTGCTCCCGTCGGGCACGACGATGAAGGACCGCACAGGCATGCGCACGTGCCCGATGGGAACCGTCTTGAGTTGGCCGGCGGCCGCGTCGGCGGGTGTGGTGTTTCCCCGGGCAGTGTCGGGAATGCGGTAGGCCGTGGCCATCCAGTAGTTCGCGTCCTCGCTCGTGAGCGCGCGGATCCAGGTGAGGTGCTTCGTCCAGTACACGCCAAACTTTCCCGGCACGATAAGCCGAATGGGGAACCCGTTCAGCATCGGCAGAGGCTCGTCGTTCATCAGGTAGGCCACGAGGGCGTCATCGAGCGCCGGGTCCGTCGGATCGAGCGACTTCATCACGGCGTCGGCGCCCTTGCCCTCCGGGCCCGGCCCGCGGTCGAGACCCTGGAACTGCAGCTGAACCGTCCCTGACTTGATCCCGGCGGAAGCGAGCAGCTCCCGCAGGCGGACCCCGGTCCAGCGGGCGTTCCCCATAGCACCGTTACCCCACTGGGCACCGGGGACCCGCGGCTGGAATCGACTCCGACTGTTGCCCGAACACTGATTGACAGCCGCGACAGAGACTGCCTTGAAGTTCTTCACCAGCTCATCGAAGCCGAGCTGGAGCGGCCGCTCGACGTTTCCCTGCAGGCTGAGCCGCCAGGTGCTCAAGTCGACGGCGTTCGGAATGAGCTCCAGATGATAGCGCACGTAGAACGCTGCATTCGGCGTGAACGGCGATAGGAAGTATGGACGCGGCGTCTCGAGCTGGATTCCCCGGTCGGTCATACGAAGGAGCGGCAGCTTCTGCGGATAACTGACGAATGGATTGACGCCGTTCCAGTATGGATTGGCGCCGGGGCCGGTGAAGCTGGGTAGCGGCGTCGCAGCGTGCGGCGAGACCTGGGCGCGCGCCTGCCCACCGAGAGCGAGACCGGCGGCACTCGAGCCCAGCCACGCGAGCAGAGATCTCCGCGAGAGGCGCCGCATGTCGATATCAGTTGACGTTCGTGCGTTCGTCCGGGGCTCTGACCTCCTTCGGCGCCTCGGGCTCCTCTGGCACTCCGGAAGCCACACCTTTCTTGAACTCGCTCATGGCCTGGCCGAGAGAGCGCGACAGCTCCGGGAGCTTCTTGGCGCCGAAGAAAAAAATCCCGAGGGCGAGCGCGATCCAGAGATCCTGTGGTCCTAGCATAGCGTGCTCCTTTGCCCCAATCGCGACTCGGCGATGCCGAGCGCGGCCTTGGGCAGCTTGTCGATCATCTCTGATGTCACGCCGAAGAGCATGATCGATCCCGCCTCATTCTTCGCTTCGGTCGCCTTTTGGAGGGCGCGACGACGGAGTCGGGAACCGTGGTGTAGTTTTTGCGCAAGAACGCGCAACGGTTCCCGAAGGGATCTGGCTACGATGCGTTCGGCTGCTTCTCTGGGGGCGTGAGCGTCTGCGTCTGGCCGAGTTCCTCGCTACGCGCGATTTCAACGCCCAGGTTCGGCAACGCCAAGGAGAGCGTCGCGGCCAGAAGCTCGATCGTCACGATGAGCAGGGCGTTGCGAATCTTCACCTTCCAACCTGTCATGTGAGGGGCAGAATCGAGGAAGCCCCGGCAGATTCCGGCCATGAACGGCGACGCGCCGCCCACGAGCCGGCCTGGCGCAGGATGCAGATCAGTCGCCCGTGGTCGGGCTGACGTCCACCTGCTGCGAATCGGCTCCGACAGGCGCGATGCTGTTGATCTCGTTTCGCGATGCTCCGTCATTGGTGAAGTCGACCTGTACCCGCATGCCTTCCTTGATGTTTCGGAGCACCCGGGGGTCGGTCGTGCGTAGCTCGGTGCCATCGTCGAGCTGGATCAGATTGAGTGCGCGATCGATGAAGCGGACCGTGCCCACTTCCCGGGCGCCGTACCCAGCGTCCGGACTCTCGGCCGCGGCGTGCCCGAAGGACACAGCCACGCCGAGCGCCATTGTTGCCAGCATCACTTGATAACGCATGTGTTTTTCCTCTTTCGTCCGAGATTCCTCGGAACTTGATCGTCTGGTCGTTTTGTCGCGCGTCCAGTCCGTCCCGACTGGCAACGTTACGGGGCCCGTTCGATGGCTTCGTCGCTCTTCAAGTCCGCGTGGGCAACGCCCATGAGCGGCACCAGAACGGTCGCAAGCATCAGCCAAGAACAATGGCTCGCCTCATCGGTTATCCCTCCCTTCTGTCTCCGTTCTTGGGAGGGCAGCCGCGCGTGGGCCGGTGCTACGCGTTCTTGCTGAATTGCGTTGACAATCACGAGCCACGCCCGCGGCGGTCAGGATCTGGCCTGTTCGAGCCGCTCCTGACACGCCACGCATGTGGTGGCGTCGGGAATCGCGAGAAGGCGTTTCGGCGAAATGGAGGTCCCACACTCGGAGCAGACTCCGTACTCGCCATCCGCCACCCGCGTCAGGGCGATGTGCAGGCGCTTGGCCCGCTCAGCCAACCGCGTCGCAGTGAGACGCGCCAGCTCTTGATGCTCGATACTCTGCGCGAGATCGAGGAAATCGCTACTCGCTGCATCGGCCGTCGGCACCGCGGCCTCGTTGTGTAGTCGCGCGACGACATCACGGTATGTGTTCAGCAGGTGAGTGGCTTCCGTGGTCTTCATTTCTTCCCCCCCGCTTGGGATGCGATGGACCCCTTCCTCCGATACAGGGAGGCTTCGCGACCGCCCCCGTAACGTCTGATGATCCCCGACCATCCCAACTGGCGTATGGGCCGACTGACTTCCGAAGAGCGTCGTCGCATCTTCCTGGCGAAGGAGCAGACGTCCGGCGAAATGTTGGCGCGGCTTCGCGCCGCCCCCATCGCTGCTGGAGAAGGTGCTTCACGTCCCGGGCGGCGGCGGCTCCTCACGGCGGCGTTGATCGTCATGCTCTTGGGTGGTGGTTTGGCCGCTTCCCAGCCGGTGGAGCTCCACCGGCCGGCGTCGATCGTCGAGACGTTGATGCCTCGGGTCGAGTGAAGGGCTGACTTGCGCGTTCTTGCGAGAAAACCGGCGGCGTCGTAACCGGCGATTCGACGAGGCCATCCGAAGGGTCGATCCTGAGACGAACCTGGCCGTTGCCGTAGGGGAATGCCATGGATCTGTCACGGCGGGATTTCCTCAAGACATCAGGCAACGCCTTCACCGGGACCGCGCTGGGGGGCCTCGCGGGCGTCGGGGCCAGCCTGGCGCCGACCTTGGCGCAGGCGCAGGAACTGCGGATCAAGCACGCAAAGGCGATCCCCAGCGTCTGTCCGTATTGCTCCGTCGGTTGCGCCACGCTGGTTCATAGCGTCGACGGGAAGATCGTCAACATCGAGGGCGATCCACGAAGCCCTCACAACGAGGGGACGCTGTGCCCCAAAGGTGCGGCGATCTACCAGCTTCACGTGAACCCGAACCGGCCGACCAAGGTGCTCCACCGCGCTGCCGGCTCGACCGAGTGGGAGGTGTGGGACCTCGATCGCGCGATCGACCGCGTGGCGGCACTGGTGAAGAAGACCCGCGACGAGACGTTCGTCGAGCGGCTCGAGAACGGCAAGCTCGCCAACGTCACCACCGCCATCTTCTCGCTGGGCGGCGCCACCCTCGACAACGAGTGGAACCACATCCAGCAGAAGGTCATGCGCGGGTTGGGGATCGTTGCGATCGAGAACCAGGCCCGTATCTGACACAGCTCCAGCGTCCCCGGTTTGGGGACACGGTTCGGGCGCGGGGCGGCCACGATGTATCCCCGCAGCATGGCCGATTCCGACTGCGTCGTGATTCAGGGTTCGAACATGGCCGAGTGCCACCCGGTAGCGTTCCGGTGGCCGATGCAGGCCAAGCTCAAGGGCGCGAAGCTGATCCACGTGGATCCGCGCTTCACCCGCACGAGCGCGGTGGCCGACATCCACGCCCCGATCCGGGCGGGCTCCGATGTGGCGTTCCTCGGCGGACTGATCCGTTACGTCCTCGAGAGCGAGCGCTGGAAGGGGGACCCGTTCTTCAAGGAGTTCGTCGTCAACTACACCAACGCGGCGACGATCGTGGGTGGAGACTTCAAGGATACGGAAGACGTCGATGGGGTCTTCTCCGGCCTCATGCAGTACGCGCCGGGCATCAAGGAGTGGCCGCTCGACGGCTTCGTCGGTCAGTACGACACGCGGACGTGGCAGTACGCCGCGGCGCCGGCCGGCGCCGGCGCGACGCGCCCGCCGGACGGGCCCCCGTTCGACACGCTCGTGCGCTCGCTGCTCACGCCGCCGCCGCGGCGCGACGAGACGCTCAAGCACCCCCGCACCGTCTTCCAGATCGTGAAGCGGCACTTCAGCCGCTACACGCCGGAGATGGTCGAGCGCGTCACCGGCTGCCCCAGGGCGACCTTCCTCGAGGTGGCGGAGACGATCCTCGCCAACTCCGGCCGCGATCGCACCACCTCGTTTGCGTACGCCGTCGCCTGGACTCAGCACACCAACGGGCCACAGACCATCGGCTGCTGTGCGCTGCTCCAGCTCCTCCTGGGCAACGTCGGTCGCCCCGGCGCCGGCGTCATGGCGCTCCGGGGCCACGCCTCGATCCAGGGCTCGACCGATATCCCGACGCTCTACCACTCGATCCACGGCTACATGAATCAGCCGTCGGCGTTGAAGCGCCACGACTCACTGCGCGACTGGCTCCTGGCCGAGACCACGCCGCGCGGCTACTGGGCCAACACCCCGAAGTTCATGGTCTCGTATCTGAAATCGATGTACGGGGCGGCCGCCACGAAGGAGAACGACTTCGGCTACGACTGGCACCCGAAGATCATCGGCGATCATTCTCACCTGCCGATGTTCGTGGCCATGAACGAAGGACGCGTGAAAGGAATGCTGTGCGTCGGCCAGAACCCGGCGACCTCGCTCAACGCGAGCGTCGAGCGTAAGGGGCTCGCCCGGCTCGAGTGGCTCGTGGTCAAGGACAACTGGCTCACCGAGACGGCGACGTTCTGGCAGAACAGCCCGGAGATCACGAGCGGCCGGCTCCGCAGTCAGGACATCCAGACGGAAGTGTTCTTCTTCCCGTCGGCTCAGGTGGCCGAGTACGAAGGCAGCTTCACCAATACGCAGCGGATGCTCCAATGGCACTACAAGGCGGCCGAACCGCCTGGTGACTGCCGCACCGACCTGTGGTTGACCCACCAGCTCGCCAAACGGCTGAAGAATCTTTATGCGGATTCGACACTGCCCCGAGACCGCGGATTCAAGAACCTGGTCTGGGACTACGACTCGGACGATCCGCACGAGCGCGAGCGCGGCGAGCCCGACGCCGTCAAGATCCTCAAGGAGATCAACGGCTACTACACCGACGATCCGCGCCGGCATCTCGCGAGCTTCGGCGACCTCAAGGACGACGGGTCCACGACGTGCGCCTCCTGGATCTACTGCGGCGTGTTCCCATCGCCGGACCGCAACCTCGCCGCGCGGAAACAGCCGGACCCTCCGAATACTCCGGGCGCGCAGCTCCAGTGGGGCTGGGCATGGCCAGCCAACCGTCGCGTCCTCTACAACCGGGCCTCGGCCGATCTCCAGGGAAAGCCATGGAGCGAGCGGAAGAAGTGGGTGTGGTGGGACGGCGCCAGGTGGACGGGCTACGACGTCCCCGACTTCGCGCCCAACAAGGCGCCCCTGTCGAAGGCCGCACCGAATGGCATCGGCCTCGACGCGCTGTCCGGCAGCGAGCCCTTCATCATGAAGCCCGATGGCGTCGGCTGGCTCTACGTGCCGAGCGGGCTCGTGGACGGCCCGCTGCCCGCGCACTACGAGCCGGCGGAATCGCCGGTGCAAAACCCGCTCTACCGCCAGCAGTCGAGCCCGGTCCTCAAGTACTGGAAGCTCGCCGGCAACGAGCTCGCGCCCACTGGGGATCCGCGGTACCCGTACATCGCGACGACCTATCGGCTGACGGAGCACTATCTGTCCGGCGCCATGAGCCGCTGGAACCCGTGGCTCACCGAGCTGCAGCCCGAGTTCTTCGTCGAGATCAGCCCTGAGCTGGCCGCCGAGAAGGGCATCGACAACACCGACTGGATCACCGTCTCGACGCCGCGTGGCCGCATCCGCGGCAAGGCGCTGGTGACGCGGCGGTTGCGCCCCTTCACCATCGACGGCCGCACGGTCCACCACCTGGGCATGCCGTTCCACTGGGGCTATCAGGGGCTGATCACCGGCGACGCCGCCAACGAGCTCACGGCTCTCGTCGCGGATCCCAACGTGTCGATTCACGAGGGGAAGGCCTTCGTCTGCAACGTGGAGAAGGGCTCATGAGCGAGCCGATGGGGTTCTTCACGGATACGACGGTGTGCATCGGCTGCAAGGCGTGCGAGGTCGCCTGCAAGGAGTGGAATCAGCTTCCGGCGGCCAATGGGGGCGTTCGCCTCCTGAGCGGCGATAGCTATGACAACACTCGCCACCTCGACGGCATCCACTGGCGCCACGTGAAGTTCATCGAGCAGTTCAGCGCGGACCGGCGCCAGGGGCGCTGGCTGATGATGAGCGACGTCTGCAAGCACTGCGTCCGCGCGGGCTGCCTCGAGGTGTGCCCGACGGGCGCCATCGTCCGGACGGAGTTCGACACCGTCGTCATCCAGTCGGACGCCTGCAACGGCTGCCGCGACTGCATCGGCGCGTGCCCTTTCGGGGTCATCGACATCAATCCGGTATCGGGCACGGCGCAGAAATGCACCCTCTGCTACGACCGGATGAAGGTGGGCCTCGAGCCCGCGTGCGCCAAGGCGTGCCCCACAAAGTCCATCAACTTCGGCACGATCGCAGATCTGAAGAAGATGGCCCAGGCGCGACTGGGTCAGCTGCCGCAAACCGGCGAGAGCCGCGCCTACCTGTACGGCGCCGACGAAGGCATGCTCGGCGGGCTCAACTCGTTCTATCTGCTCGTGGACAAGCCGGAGGTCTACGGGTTGCCGCCGGATCCGCGGCTGCCGTCGCGGAACCTCAAGTCGTCCGCTGTCTGGTCGATGCTGGGAGCCGTTGTCATCACTCTCACGAGCCTGATCAGCTTCCGGAACCGCGGGCGCCGCGATGTCTAGCACCTTCTTCACCGCTTCACCCCACTGGCGCTGGCTGATCCTCGCTTACTTTTTCCTGGGTGGCCTCGCCGGAGGCAGCTACTTCCTCGCCACGCTGCTGGATCTCTTCGGCAAGGGCCGAGATCGACGCCTGGTCCACCTCGGCTATCTCATCGCGTTCCCCCTCGTCTGTGTGTGTGGATTGGTGCTGACGGTCGATCTCGGCCGGCCGGAGCGGTTCTGGCACATGCTGGTCCAATCAGAGACGTTCCGCCCGATACTCAAGACGTACTCTCCGATGTCGACGGGCGCTTGGGCGCTGCTTCTCTTCGGAGGGTGCGCCTTTCTCTCGTTCGTCGCGGTGCTCGCCGAACGGGGCTGGCTCGGCTGGCCGCTGCTTCGCCAGCTCGGCTCACCTGCCTTCGTGGGCCGGCTCGTGACGGTGATCGGCGCGCTTCTCGGCGTCTATGTGGCGGGCTACACCGGCGTCCTCCTGGCCGTCACGAATCGGCCGATCTGGGCGGACACGACTCTTCTCGGGCTCACCTTCTTGATCTCGGCGGCGTCCACATCGGCGGCGCTCTTGATCCTGGTCGGATCCTGGGGCGGCGCGTCCGATGACAGCATTGACGCGCTCGAGCGCTTCGATGCATCCGTGCTCGTCCTCGAGGCGGTCGTGATCGCCGCGCTGATCGCGTCACTCGGCCGGATCGCGACGGTCTGGCTGAATGGCTGGGGTCTCCTCCTTGCCGGGATGGTGCTAGGCGGAATCGCGCTTCCTTTATATGTGCGGTTTCGGGGCTGGGGCCCACGGCGGGCGATCGGGCCGGCGCTGGTCCTTCTCGGAGGCCTGATCCTCCGTGCCGTCATCATCTTTTCTTCGGACCGGCTCACATGATGCGTCGCTGGCGTTCGATCGTGGTGCTGCTCGTGACCGGAGTCGCTTTCGGCTGCACGAGCCCCGAATCGACGCGGGCGCGTGGCGGCGGGGCAGGGGCCGATGTCGGCAACCATCCACGCGGGGCAGTCCAGATCCACGCCGGCGCCGATATGTATCACCGGACGCGAACGCAGGGCGTCGGCATCGGGCAGCGTGCCTTCATCGGCGGCGCTCCCGAAGCCGCGCGGAGGTAGGCGGATGGCTTCGGAGAACACCAGCGGATCTCTGCTGACCGTGCTGGACGCGGAGCATCCAGAGTGGCGACCGCTGCTCGCCGTCATCAAGGAGGCGCTGCGCGAGGCAGAACGCCCGCAGTGGGCGCGATTCGTGCCCGCGCTCGAGCACTCCGCTCGTGGTGGCTGGCCTCTTCTGGATGGCGCCGTCATCAATATCGCGCCCAGGCTAGTCGGACGCTGGGTTCGTCACATTCTGGGAATCGCGACCGCCGCCTGGACCGAAGTGGATCCGCTCGCCAGGAGAATTGCCGCGGGAGGTCTCGACCCATTGTTGCTCTTCGAGAGCGCGGTGTCCCAGGACGTCGATCGCTTCCACGAGGTTGCGCTCGTCGAGAAGGACTATCACGGTCTTCTGCGGGGACTGGCGTCGTTGATCGCCATGCCGATGCTCCAGAATTGCCGGCGGGCCTGGGCCGAGCAGGTGCCGACAGACTGGGCGCACGGCTACTGCCCGATTTGTGGTGGCTGGCCGGCGCTGGCAGAGATGCGTGGCCTCGACGGCGCCCGCCATCTTCGGTGCGGATGCTGTGGTGGGGACTGGCGGACCGACTGGCTCCGCTGCCCCTTCTGTCGCGAAGGCGATCATGAAAAGCTCGGCTCCCTCATGTCGACCGACAAACTGGAACGAGAGACGATCGAGGTCTGTGACCGCTGCCGTGGATACGTCAAGACCATGACGACCCACAGCGCGATTCGGCCCGAGCACGTGGTGCTGCAAGACCTCGCCACGCTGGTGCTGGATATCGCGGCGCTCGAACGCGGCTACCGTCGCCCGGCGGCGAAAGGACACCAGGTCGCGGTGAGCGTGGTCGCGGAGCCCTCGCGGCTGCGAGATCTGCTCGGTCTATGACCGTGATTCGGCTGCGACCGGCGGTCGTCTGTGCCGCGCTGCTCGAGGCGCTCGATGCCTCGGAGGGACGACGCCGGCGCCGCAAACGCGACACCACGCCCGACGCGATCGGGATGTCGCTCAAGCGCCAGCTCCTCGGTCAGTCGATCGAAGCCGATCCCGATCCCGAAGCGTTCGAGGCGTGGCTTCTCGAGCGCTGTCTGACCGGGTCCGCCGAGGCCTCGATAGGCGCGCTGCGCGCTATGGCGCGGGAGGTACTCGCGGAGTGGCAGTTCGCGGCAGCCTCCGCCGACTTTCGCGACTGGCTGGCCGCCGGCGCTCCGTCCGAGGACCGCGGGCCGGCATAGCCTGTGACGCTCGCCCTTCTGCTGTCGTCCCAAGAGCTAGATGGGAGGTCACGGACACCGATGGAACAGAAACTCATAGAGGGAACCGGACTCGTCAGCTCGCGCGTCGCGCTCGGCACGTGGTCGATCGGCGGGTGGATGTGGGGCGGAAGCGACGAGGGCGAGGCCATCAAGACGATCCGGACGGCGCTCGACCTCGGGATCAGGCTGATCGACACCGCGCCGGCCTATGGATTCGGACGGTCCGAGGAGCTCGTCGGACGGGCCATCGCCGAGCACGGCGAGCGGGAACGCGTGCTGATCGCGACCAAGGCCGGGCTCGAGTGGCGCGCCGGCCAGGTCTACCGGAATGCCTCGGCAGAACGCATCCGGGCCGAGGTCAAAGAGTCTTTGCGACGGTTGAGAACGGACTACATCGACATCTACCAGGTGCACTGGCCAGATCCGCTCGTTGCTGTCGGAGAACCCGCCGCGGCGTTTCGCGAGCTCTTCGAGCAGGGTGCGATCCGCGCGATCGGCGTGAGCAACTTCTCACCCGAACAGATGGAAGTCTTCCGGTCCGCCGCGCCGCTGCATGTCGTGCAGCCGCCCTATAATATCTTCGAGCGGCAGATCGAGAACGATGTCCTCCCGTATGCCGAGCAGCATGGCCTCACCGTCCTGGCATACGGCGCGCTGTGCCGGGGCTTGCTATCGGGCCGCATGCGACCGGACACGCAATTCAGCGGCGATGATCTTCGCCAGACGGATCCGAAGTTCCAGCCGCGACGGTACCGGCAATATCTCGACGCGGTTGCCGCGCTCGATCGCCTGGCCCGCGAGCGCTACGGCAAGAACGTCCTGGCGTTGGCGGTTCGCTGGATCCTGGATCAAGGGCCGACGATCGCGCTCTGGGGTGCCCGACGCCCCGATCAGCTTGCACCGATCGAGGATGTGCTCGGTTGGAGTCTCGACGGCGACACGCGTGCAGACATCGATCGCATCCTGGCGAAGGCGATCACGGACCCGGTCGGCCCGGAGTTCATGGCTCCGCCGGCCCGCGATGAGTCCTGATGCTTGGATGGCTCTTTCAAACTGACGGCAGCATCGTTCCGCTCGTGCTGAGGCTGACGCTGGCCGTGGTGATGTTCCCCCACGGTGCCCAGAAGACGCTCGGCTGGTTCGGCGGCCACGGCTTCAAGGGCGCCATGGGTTTCATGACGAAGTCGGGAATTCCCGGCCCCCTCGCGGTCCTGGCGATCATGGCCGAGTTTCTCGGGCCGCTCGGCCTGGCCGTCGGCCTCCTGACCCGTGTGGCGGCACTTGGTATCGGCGTCGTCATGCTTGTCGCGATCGTCACCGTCCACCGGCAGCACGGATTCTTCATGAACTGGTTTGGCATCCAGCAGGGCGAAGGCGTGGAATACCACCTCCTCGCTCTCGGCCTGGCGATCGCGCTGATCCTCAGCGGTCCCGGGGTATGGTCGATGGACGCGCTGATCGCTCGCTAGCGATCGGTTGGAAGGAGTGAAACCCGTATGACCAGACTCAACATCAATGGCAAAGCAGTGACGGTGGACGTGCCGCCTGACACGCCACTGCTCTGGACGCTGCGCGACGAGCTCGGACTCACCGGCACCAAGTTCGGGTGTGGCATGGCCCTCTGCGGCGCGTGCACGGTGCACCTGGATGGTACGGCGACGCGCTCGTGCGTCACGCCGATCTCGGCTGCGGAAGGCAAGAAGGTCACGACCATCGAGGGGATCGGCGCTACACCGGTCGGCCAGCGCGTCGAGGCCGCGTGGCGCAGCCTGAACGTCCCGCAATGCGGCTACTGCCAGAGTGGGCAGATCATGCAGGCGGCCGGCCTGCTCGCCAAGACCCCGAAGCCCACCGATCACGATATCGACGAGACGATGGCCGGCAACATCTGTCGCTGCGGCACCTATCAGCGGATTCGTGCGGCGATCAAGGCCGCGGCAGGAGGGGCATGAGATGGCGGCGATTCTCGAGAACCTCAGCCGCCGACGCTTCCTCGTCGGCGGTGCTGCCGTCGCCGGTGGTCTCGTGATCGGGCTGCGTCTTCTGCCGCGCGGATTCGCAAGCAGCCCGCCGGCGGCACCGGCGGTGGATGTGCCTCGTTTCAATCCGACCGCGTTCGTGTCCATCGACGAGACGGGCCTCGTCACCATCGTCGCGCACCGGTCCGAAATGGGCCAGGGTGTCCGTACGGCGCTCCCGATGGCCGTTGCGGACGAGCTCGAGGCCGACTGGTCCCGCGTGAGGATTGCCCAGGCCCTCGGCGACGAAGCCACGTATGGTGGGCAGAATACAGACGGCTCGCGGAGCCTTCGCCACTTCCTGCAGCCCATGCGCGAAATGGGAGCCGCCGCGCGCCAGATGCTCGAGACGGCGGCCGCCAACATGTGGAGGGTGGACGTCGCGCAGGTCCGAGCGCGCGATCATCAGGTCATCCACACGACGACTGGGCGGGTTCTCGGGTACGGCGAGCTCGCGGCAGCCGCGCGTGCGCTGCCGGTACCACGGCCGGAAGAGCTGAAGCTGAAGCGGCCAGAGGATTTCCGCTATATCGGGAAGGACATGCCGATCGTCGATCTCGCCGACATGACGAGCGGCCGAGCCGGCTACGGCATCGACGTCAGGCTGCCGGGGATGAAGTACGCGGTCATCGCCCGGCCTCCCGTCTACGGCGGTCGCGTCGCCTCGTACGATGAGGCCTCGGCCCTGGCGGTGCCCGGCGTCGAGCGGGTCGTGAAGCTCGACGGCACACCGCCGCCCTCAGGCTTTCAGCCGTTGGGAGGCGTCGCCGTCATTGCGCGCAACACGTGGGCGGCCATCCAGGGCCGCGCCAAGCTCGGTACTACGTGGAACGATGGGCCGAATCGATCCTACGATTCGACTGCCTACAAGACCGAGCTCGAAGAGACGGCGCGCCGACCGGGGAAGGTCGTGCGCAACCAGGGCGATGCGCTGGCGGCGCTGGCCGCCCCGGCGCGCGTCCTCAAGGCCGACTATTACGTTCCCCACATCGCGCACGCTCCCATGGAGCCACCGGCCGCGGCGGCCAGCGTCACCGACGGACGCTGCGAAGCGTGGGCATGCACCCAGAACCCGCAGGGGGCGCGCGACGAGATCGCCAAGGCGCTCGGGATCCCGGTCGACCGGGTCAAGGTGAACGTGACGCTCCTCGGCGGCGGCTTCGGCCGCAAGTCGAAGCCCGACTATGTCGTGGAGGCCGCGTTGCTCTCGCGGGCCGTCGGCGCTCCGGTCAAAGTGACGTGGACCCGCGAGGACGAGATCCAGCACGACTACTACCACACGGTCTCCGCCCAGCATCTCGAGGCGGCGCTGGATCCTCGGGGCCGCGCTATCGCCTGGCTTCACCGCAGCGTGTTCCCGGCGATTCCGTCGACGTTTCAGCCGAATGTCCGGTACGCGAGCGACGGCGAGTTGAGCCAGGGTGTGATCGATGTTCCGTATGCCATCCCGAACATCCGGTGCGAGAACGGTGAGGCGCTGCCGCACGTCCGCATCGGCTGGTTTCGCTCGGTGCTCAACATCCCGCACGCGTTCGGGGTCTGCTCGTTCGCGGACGAGCTCGCCCACGCGGCCGGGCGCGACCCGAAGGACTACCTGCTCGAGTTGCTCGGGCCGCCGCGGCGCGTCGACGCTGGCGCGCACTACCAGAACTACGGCGATGACATCAATGTCTACCCGATCGATACGGGCCGACTACGCCGCGCGGTGGAGCTGGTCGCCGAGAAGGCGCAGTGGGGGCGAGGCCTTCCCGCGGGCCACGGCCTCGGCATCGCCGTCCATCGCAGCTTCGTGAGCTACGTGGCGATCGTGGTCGAAGCCGCGGTTGGCAAGGACGGCACGGTATCGGTGCCGCGCGTCGACATGGCGGTGGATTGCGGCTTCGCCGCATATCCGGACCGGATCCGTTCCCAGATGGAGGGCGCAGCCGTCATGGCCCTGAGCTCGGCTCTCTACGGGGAGATCACGTTCCGCGAGGGTCGGGCGCAACAGAACAACTTCAACGACTTCCAGGTGGCGCGCATGAACGTGGCCCCTCGGGAGACTCATGTGCACGTCATCGAGAGCGATGCGCCGCCCGGTGGGGTTGGGGAACCGGGGGTGCCACCATTCGCTCCGGCGCTGTGCAACGCGATCTTCGCCGCGACCGGGAAGCGGATTCGCCGCCTGCCAATCGCGGATCAGCTGCGAAGTGAGAACGAACCTCGAAAGGGAGATCGGGCTCGATGAAGCGATGCGCGCAAACGAGCTCATCCCCTGCGCTGTCCCGATTCACGCGCCTGCGGAGCGCCGGGTGCGCGCGAGCGCCGCGCCGCTTTGCGGCTTGATCAGCAGCAACACGATCTCGGGATGGACCATTCTGACGCGGTCCTCGATCGCCGCGACGATCGCTTCCACGTCGGCCGCGGAGATGGTGTCCGCGAAGTCCGCGGTGATCGCCGCGACGACCTGCTCCGGGCCGAGATGAACCGTGAACAGGGCGTTCGCGCGCTCGACCCCCGGTTGCGCACGCGCGATCGCACAGATCGACGAGACGACTTCCGACGAAGCCGGCTCGCCGATGAGGAGGCCCTTGCTCTCGCGGGCGAGGAAGATGGCGACGATGGCGAGCAGGAGCCCGATGCCGATGGACGCGGCCCCGTCTAGCTCGGGACGGTCCAGCGCCTGGCTCGCCGCGATTCCGGCCAGCGCGATCGCGACCCCGAGCAGCGCGGCGGTATCCTCGAAGAGCACCATGAACATCGTCGGGTCCTTGCTCTGGCGAACCGCCTCGAAGTACCCACGCTTGCCCTTCGTGGAGCGGAACTCCCTGATGGCGACGCCCCAGGATCCGCTCTCGAGCGCGAGGGCGAGGCCCAGGACCACGTAGTTCACGATCGGGCTGGATATCGGCATGGGAGCGACGAGGTGACGGATACCCTGGTACAGCGAGACGCCGGCGCCCAGGGCGAAGATGAGAATCGTCACGACGAAGCTCCAGAAATAGAGCTCGCGGCCGTGCCCCAAGGGGTGGAGCTCATCGGGCGGTCGCGCCGCACGGCGAAGGCCATACAGGAGGAGGACTTCGTTGCCGGTATCGACGAGCGAATGAACGGCCTCGCTCGCCATGGCGGAGCTGCCGGTGAGGCCGGCGGCGACGAACTTCGTCAGGGCGACGAGGAGATTGCCGACCAGGGCGGCATAGATGACCCGTTTCGAGGCGCGGCTGGCCATGTGTCAGGGACCGGCTAGCCCTAGAGCGTGAAGGGCACCTGTCGGAGTGTCAAGCGGCAGGAACGCGCCGCATTGCGCATCGGAGGAGACCGCGATGGCGAAGATGAAAGTGGCACAGATAGCGAAAGCCGGCGCGGACTTCGAGATCGTCGAGCGGGAGATCCCGCAGCCCGGGCCCGGGCACGTGAGGATCCGCGTGCAGGCGTGCGGAGTCTGTCACAGCGATGTGCTCACCAAGGAAGGCGGCTGGCCGGGCCTTGTGTACCCACGTGTGCCTGGGCACGAAGTCGCGGGTGTGATCGACGAAGCGGGCCCCGGCGTGACGCACTGGAAGGCGGGTCAAAAAGTTGGTGTCGGCTGGCACGGCGGTCATGACGGGACCTGCCTGGCGTGCCGGCGGGGCGACTTTGTGAACTGCGCGAGCTCAAAGGTCACAGGACTCAGCTACGACGGCGGATATCAGGAGTACATGGTCGCTCCGGTGGACGCGGTCGCCCGGATGCCGGAGTCGCTCGATGCGGCAGAAGCGGCGCCGCTCATGTGCGCGGGAATCACGACGTTCAATGCGCTGCGCCACAGCGGCGCGCTCCCGAGTGACCTGGTGGCCATCCAGGGGATGGGCGGGCTCGGCCATCTGGGCATTCAGTTCGCGCAGAGGTTTGGCTACCAGGTCGTCGCCATTGGCCGCGGTCCGGAGAAGGCTGTGCTCGCGAAGAAGCTGGGAGCCAGCGAGTACATCGACAGCGGCCGGACGAACGCGGCGGCAGAGTTGCAGAAACGCGGCGGCGCCCGCGTGATCCTGGCGACGGCGCCGAGCTCGAAAGCGATGGCGTCGCTGGTCGCCGGGCTGGGGGTGAACGGCAAGCTGATGGTGGTGGGAGCGGCGCCGGACCCGATCGAGGTGACGCCCGCCCAGTTGATCTTCGGAACGCGGAGCATTCAGGGCTGGGCGTCGGGAATTCCGACCGATTCCGAGGATACGCTACGATTTGCCGAGCTGACGGGCGTGCGACCGATGATCGAGAAGTATCGGCTGGAGCAAGCGGGAGAAGCGTACGCGCGGATGATGAGCGGGAAGGCGCAGTTTCGCGTCGTCCTGACGATGTAAACTTGCCTCAGAGGCGCTGTAGACAATCGGAACGATGACTGAGCCGGGGACGGTCACCGCGCAACTCGAGGAGCTGGAGCGCCGTGGTTTTGGCGCCCATTTCGGGGTGGTGGGCAACGCCGTCCAGGTACTGAATGGAGGCAAGACGTTCAAGTCCGACGAGCTCGCGATCCGTGAGTACCACCGATTCGAAGGCGTATCGGACCCCGGCGATATGTCGATCGTGTACGCGATCGAGAGCCGAGACGGCACCCGCGGGGTCTTGGTGGACGCCTTTGGCGTCTACGCGAATCCCGCCGTCGGTCTGGCCTTGAGGGACGTGAGGATTCTCCGGCAGGGAGCGATCGCTTCGTAGAGACGTTCCTGCGAGCGGAGCCCGAGCTCTCCGTGCCCACGAATCCGCGCGGAGCTCCCGTCCGGGAGAATGCGCCGAGCCTTCACGGTGTCGGCGAGCTGGATCTCGAGGATCTCGCGGATCTGGGCCTGGAGGTGGGGATCCAGCACCGGGAACGCGATCTCGACGCGGCGGTCGAGATTGCGGGGCATCCAGTCCGCGGAGGCGAGCAGATATTCCGCGTCCTCACCGTTCTGGAAGTATGAGATCCGTGCGTGCTCGAGGTAGCGGTCGACGATCGAGATGACGCGGATCCTCGACGAGAGCCCGGGCACTCCGGGGCGCAGACAACATATGCCGCGCACGATCAGGTCGATCCGCACGCCCGCCTCGCTGGCACGGTACAGCTCCTCGATCAGGCGGCGGTCGACGAGGCCGTTCATCTTCGCAATGATCCGCGCGGATCGCCCGGCTCGAGCATGGTCCGCCTCGCGGCGGATGCGCTGCACGAGCCCGTCGCGCAAATCCGTGGGCGCGAGCAGCAGGTGGTGGAATCCACGCGGGCGCGCATAACCGGTGAGGAGATTGAACAGCGCGGTAAGGTCCTCGCCGAACGAGTCGCGGCACGTGAAGAGGCCCAGATCGCCGTAGACGCCGCCCGTCCGCACGTTGTAGTTCCCGGTGGCGAGATGACAATAGCGCCGCAGGCCGTCGGTCTCTTGCCGGACGACGAGGCACGCCTTGCAGTGGGTCTTGAGGCCGGCGCGGCCGTAGACGACGTGGGCGCCGACCTCTTCGAGCGTACGCGCCCAGCGGATATTCGCCTCCTCGTCGAAGCGCGCCTGCAGCTCGACGAGGACCGTAACCTCCTTGCCGTTCTCGACGGCCGTGCGCAACGCGTGCGCGATCGGCGAGGCCGGGCTCACGCGGTAGAGCGTCATCTTGATGGCGAGCACCTTGGGATCGATAGCGGCCTCGCGCACGAAGCGAGTGACCGCGTCGAAGGCGTGGTAGGGGTGATGCACGAGAACGTCCCCCGCGCGGATCGCGGTCCAGATGTCGAGCGCGCTCTCGAACGCCGGGACCGGCTGCGGCGGCAGCGGGCGGTCCTTGAGCCTTGGGAGGTCGAGGGCCGTGTAGAGCTGGAAGAGATCCGAGAAGGCCGTGAAGTCCTCGCCCTCGCAACGGTCCTCGGGCGAGAGCTCCAGCTCGGCGCGCAGCATGGCCAGGATGTCGGATGGCAGATCGGCGTCGTACTGGAGCCGCACGGCCGTGCCGAGGCGTCGCTCACGCACGCCCTCTTCGATGCTGGCGAGCAGATCCTCGGGACCGCCCCGCGCGTGAAGATCCGCGTCGCGCGTGACCCGGATAGTATGGCTCGACAGGACATCGTCGCCGTTGTAAATGCTCGGCAGGTGCTGACGAATCACGTCCTCGAGCAGCATGAAGACGTGCTTGCCAGTGGAATCGGGCAGCGCGACGAAGCGCGGGAGAACCTGGCTCGGGATGTGGATCACGGAGAGCGAGCTCGCCAGCAGCGCCGAAGGCGTCGACGGTCGGATGGAGACCACGAGGCACGGCGAGCGGTTGCCGAGGTACGGAAAGGGATGGCTGGGGTCGACGGCCAGCGGCGTCAGGACGGGCAGCAGCGTGCGGCGGAAGTACTCCTCGAGGAAGCGCTCTTGCTCGTCGCTGGTCTCCTTGGGGCGGAGCAGGAGGATCCCCGCGGCGGTGAGCAGCGGCTGGATCTCGCCGAGAAAGCAGTGGTGCTGGGCATCTACCAGCTCGCGGACTCGGGCCGTCACCGCCTTGATCGTCTCGGCCGGCGTGAGCCCGTCGGGCCCCGGCATCTGATCGCCCGCTTGGAGGCGGCGCTTCAGCGCCGCCACCCGCACCATGAAAAACTCGTCCAGGTTCGAGCTGAAGATGGCGAGGAACTTCACCCGCTCGAGCAGGGGCACGCTCGGATCCTGCGCCTCCTCGAGCACGCGCCGATTGAACTCGAGCCACGACAGCTCGCGGTTGACGAACGCGTCCGAGTTCACTCAGCCTCTCCCGCGAAAGGTCTCGCGCACGAGAATGGCGTCTCGAATCCCCCGCGTGCACACCGCGAGCGTCAGATAACCGCCGAAGACCATGAGCTCCTCGATGACGATCGCTCCGGCCAGGATGATGTCGACGCGCTCAGCCTTGAGGCCGCGGATCCTCCGGCGCTTTCGTTGGGAGAGACCTTCGAGTCGCTCGCGGATGGCCGTGACGTCGGACTGATGGAGCCGCAGCCCGTGGCGGCGCGTGCGGTCGCGATGGGTACGGAGGTGGATGCCGGCCAGAGAGCGGACGGTGCCACCGAGGCCCACCACGATCTCGCCACGCGCGGCCGGAGGCAGGTCGACCATGAGCTGCGTGCGGATCTCGTGACGGAGCGCTCGCAGCTCGCGCGGCGTGGGCGGATCGTGGCGAACAAAACGGCGCGTCGTCCGGACCGGACCGAGCGACAGGCTCGCCATCGAGATGACCTTGCGGCGCCGCACCCGGCTGAGCTGAAGGCTGGCGCCGCCGAGGTCTGCGACGAGGCCGTTGTTGAACGACAAGCCCTCGAGGGCGGCGTCGACGCCAAGCCGTGCCTCGTCTCGCGCGCTCAGGACTTGCACGTCGATGCCCTCGTCTCGCCGGAGCGGGTCGAGCAACCGCTCGCGGTTCTCGGCGTCCCGAACGGCCGACGTCGCTACCGCGACGATGCGCGGACCGCGACCGTTCGGAGAGTACCGCGCGAAAAAGCGATGCACGGTCCGCAATGTCGCGTCGATCGCCTCGCGGGGCAGGGTGCCGGGCGCGCCGCCCCCCAGCCGCGTAGGCACGCGTTCCTCGGCGAGAACACGATAGCCCGTGGCCGGGGTGACTCGGGCGACCAGCAGGCGAACCGCCGTCGAGCCCAGATCGACGACTCCGACCAGTTCGGCCGCCTCAGCCATCTCTGTTGCACCCTCTCTTACAGGATCTGTACCGTCAGTTCAGCCGAGCGCGGAGCCTATGAAGTATTTTCGCCGCGCGTACGTCACGTGGAGCCAGCCGCACCGCCCCCTCGAACTCGCGGAGCGCCTGCCACCAGCGTCCCTGCCTGATGTAGATCCGTCCCAGGTTCAGGAAAGGGAACTGTCGCGGCTCGTAGCGTTTGGCCAGCTTAGCCTTTTCAAGCCACGAGATCGACTCGTCGAGCTTGTCCTGCTGCATCAAGTAGACCCCGATGTCGTTGTACGGATTGCCGAACTCGGCATCGATCTCGATCGCGCGGAGGCACTCCTGGGTGGCTTCCGCTAAGCGACCCTGGAAGCTCATCGCCCATCCCAGGAAGGTATGAGCCTCTGCCGTCGGATACACCTCGATGGAGTGGCGGTAGAGCGCGATCGCTCGCTCCACATTTCCTCCTAACTGGCAGCGGTAGCCCTCCCACCAGAGTTTCGTCGCTTGCCTCAGAGTCGTTCGTTCTTCCATCTCTCCAGCTCCGTCGCGATCGGCCGCATACGTCCCTCCTTCTCCTGCACGAGCGAGGAACGGGGAGCAGACAGCGGGTCGCTTCTGTTCGCCGGATGCGGGGCTGACCGTTGCGGCGGATTCGACAGCCTGAGCCTTGAACGGTCGGGGAGCCTCAGGGAGGCGTACATGGACAGCGGACGACCCTCGAGGCTCCGAGCCTGAGTTGAGTCTGACTCGAGGAGCACACGACCGGTGACGGGAGCGCTCGAGTCCTGGGACCGGATCGCATCCCGTCCGCGGTCGAGCCGGGTGCCGCCACGGGCGGCGAACTCGAGGGCGGGCGCGGTCCGTAGCGCGGCGACCTTGAAGGGCCGGCCTCGAGCATCGTGAGAGAGACTGAAAATCGCTCTGGCTTCATGTCCGGACATCGCGGACCTTCCTGTCGCTCCGGGCGACGCGCGGCACGACCAGTCGAGGCCATGCCGACATAATTGCTATATTCTTTAGTTGTTATATAAGTTATATCGTGGTATAAGTTAAGTCAAGCGAGATGTCGTAGCAAACCGGTTATCGCGCCAGAGAGGTTGCAGGCCGGCGATGCGCGGGTACTACCCAAGGGAGAGCACGATGAACACCATGCTTCGCTGGTCCCCAACACGGCAATTCCACTTCCACCATGATGTCGATGACCTGTTCTTGAGGTTCGTCGACGGCGTCACGGACGAGACCGTTCAGCGCCCTGCTTCGTGGCTCCCGGCCGCGGAGGGACGGATCGAGAACGGCACGTATGTCATCCAGCTCGCGCTGCCGGGCGTGGACCCGAAGGACGTCGCGGTGTCCCTGATGGACAACGTCCTCACCGTCAAGGGCGAGCGAAAGGCTGAGCCGGACACTATGGACAAGGACTACTTCGTCCGCGAGGTCGCGTACGGCGGGTTCCAGCGGAGCTTCGCGCTCCCCGAGGGCGTGGACGCGACCCAAGTTGAGGCGAAGTACGCGAACGGCATGCTCGAGGTGCGGATCCCCGCGCCGCGAGCCGCCATGCCGAGAACGATCGAAGTCAAGGCCGCCTGATGCGAGGGCGGCGGGGGGCCGAGGCCGTGCCGGTGCCGACCAGGACGCGCCCCGGCCCCCTGTCGCCGCACGGCCACATCGCGTCCGATTCGTCGTGTTGCCATGTAGGAGGATCCTCGAATGGCCAGAGAACTCAGGTGCGCTGATCTGATACCCGGCTGCGACTTCGTCGCGCAGGGCATGCGTGACAGCGAGGTGATGAAGAAGACCGCCGAGCACGCCAAGCGCGCTCACAGGATGGTCGCGATTGCGATGGAGGTCGAAAGAAAGGCGCGAGCGGCGATCCGAGATGTCGCGGCCTAGGAGAGCAGAATGCTGGAGAACAGGACAAGGCTCCTTCTCATTCTTTCGCAGGATCTCTTGGATCAGGCTCGGGTCATCGCGGGCAGAGCGACGACAGCGCTCAAGCTGCCGGTGAGCCTCCAGATCGTCCTGCGTGCACTTATCTGGGTGGGGCTGAAGCGCGAAAGTCACTCGGCGCTATTTGCCGACATCGAGCGCCAGGCCAGGGCGCTTCGCCAGAAGCGGAACAGAGTGCCGCGCGCAGGTGCAGGCCGGCAGCTCCCGTCTCGAAGTCAGTAGGTGAAGAGAGTACCGAAGCGCTGAGTATCCGAGACTCGCCGAGGAGGCGACGATGTTGAAATGTATCGGACTGACAGCCTTAGCGATAGCAGTGGCGGTGTTGACCCTCGGTTGCGTGCGAGGGCTTGTGCCGCCGACAGCCCCCCTCGCGGACCAAATCTACATGGCGAAACCGGTGTCGGTGCCGGCGGAGCCCATTTCGAGCAAGGTCACGGTTCTGTGGCGCGACATCGGCATCTACCGCGCCAGTGGGCCCCTGCGGATGGCCGGCCCGACGTATGAGATGACCTCGTACGAAACGAAGGCCGAGTGCGAGGCCGCGCAGCAGGCGGCGATGGCTAAAGAGGCACTATCGCGGTTGGGGCCGACGACAGAGCGGCTGTCAGACGGGATCAAAACATGGGACTCGGACCGCCAGCACTACACGACCTTCCGGTACCTCTGCCGGCTTGCTGGCGCGGGCCCGACACTCTTCCGATAGACCTATCGGAGGAAGTCCCAGGTTCGATTGGCTTCAGAAAGGCAGGTACGCGACATGTCCGAACACATCGTGCAGATGGGTCCAATGCTCGTTCTCGCCGGCATCATAGCCGGGTGGGTGGCTGAGGCCGCCTCCCGCGCGGGAGGCTATGGGTTCGTCTTCGACATGTTTCTCGGCCTCATCGGCAGCGTGGTCGGAGGCGCGATCGTCTGGGTTTTGACCTCGGGCGACATCGGGATGCTGGCGATGTTGCTGATCGGATGCGGCGGCGCGGCGCTCGTGGTCGCCGTTCAGCGGCGGCTGTGGCGCTCCGCCCTGCCCGGAAACCCGTCGGCCGTCTCACCGTGACACGGGGTGCTGGGGGGTTACGGAGAAATCCGTAACCCCGCCCGACGACGGCTCAGGCGGGTTCCTCGTATGAGCGGCTCGCGACGAGCTTGATCCACGCCTTCGCATTGAAGTTGTACTGATAGATGTTCCCGTCCTTGTCGAGAGCAAACAGATCGTTTTGCGATGCGCAGATCTGGATGAACTTCGTCGGCGCCGGGCTGACGGTCCCGAGCCGCTGTGAATGATCGTCTCGGTGTTCTTGGGTGTTCATCAACGCCTCTTTAGTGGCGGCGTCGCGTCGCGTTCCGCCGCATTCTCCCGATTTGCTGGCGATCAGCTTTCGCCGCCGTCGTCCATGTACGGATCACGCTCCCAGCTGCTGAAGGCGTGATCCCGGCGCGAAGCCATCCTCGAAAGCGCCTCTACGACGTCGTCCGGCGCTGCGATCCACCTATGCTGGGCTTCGCTCCAGGTCATCCGGCCATGCGCCTGAAGTTCATCGAGGCTGGGTTGCAGCTTGTTCTCGCCATCCACCGGCCGGGGCTCAGAAGGTAGAGCGGAGGTGGCTCCGAGGAGCCACCTCGCGGGGTTCATCATTTGCCCGCGCCGATCGAGACGGGGAAGTTGACCGTTTCCTCCCGGTAGGGTGAAGGGATGTACGCGAACTCCAGGCGGATCTCCTTCAGATTCTTCGGCTTCAGAGCCTCGACGGGGAACTCCACGTCCAGGGACTGGATGGCCTCCTGCCCGGGATCGAGGCGCTCGCTGCTACCGTACGCGGCGAACTTGAAGGTCGGTTCGGTCCGCGCGTTCTCGAGCTTGATGGGCTGTCCCTGGGCATCGATATAGAGAAGCCTGCCCTCGAGCAGCCGCACCGTCTGGTTGGCCGACGTGTTCTTCAGCTTGAGCATCCCCGTGAGCTTCGCGGCCGTGACGATTCGGTCGGACCCTTTCTCGACCCGCTCCGCGACCTTCATGTCGGTGACTTCGCCCGTGACGAGCCCGGCCTTCATCTTCACCGCCGCCGGCGTCACCGGGTACGTCTTTTCCTCGATCGCCGCAGCCACCGCCGCCGGCTGCTGCACGGGGCCGAGGGTCATCCATGCGACGAGGGCCACGAGCATGGCGCCGAGCCCCCACCGCCAGTAAGCATCCTTCTTTTGGGCAGGACGCTCAGTCGGGAAGAACTTGCGCTGAGCGACGATCGGGATCACCGCCACGATGAACGCAACGATGGCCGTCGCGACGATCCCCGCTCCCGGGTAGAACCCCAGGGACCGAAGAAGCCAGCTGCCCCCGATGCTCCCGACGAGCCCGAGGGTGATGTCCCAGCTCAGTCCATAGCCTCCGCGCTTCACAACCCACCCGGCCAGCAAGCCGGCCAGCAGCCCCGCGAGAATCCACGTCAAGAACGTCATGACTCTTCCTCCTTCATCTGGTTACAGGTCACTCGCATCACTTCCCCGGTACCGTCGCGCGCGTTGCGCCCTCTCGTGATTTGCGTCCAGCGCTCAGCCGCCTCGGCGCGGGAGCGGCCGTCGGCCGATCGCCGTTTTGTTGCACCAGAAGGGTCGCGAGCATTTCGATCGCCCGCGGGTCGAGGGCCCGGTCGTCGATCAACACTTGCACGGTGGAACCCGCGAGTCCCCGGACCCGCTCGGCCGCCGCGGTGGAGCAGACGATGACGTCCGCTCGCCGCACCAGGCGACCCAGCGCGGCCCCCTCGGCGGGGCAGACTCCGACGAGCGAGATATTCGGCAGATTGGCGTTTGCAATCGAGTGCTCCAGATTGTGGGCCGTCTCCACGGTGGTCGAGGCGACGCCGACCCGTGTTCCCGACGGAAACTGCGCCAAGCGGTGGAGGGTCTCGAGATGCGCCTCGGCGAGTAGCGCGATCACGGGAACCCCCTTGCCCTTCAAAAGGCGCTCGACCTGCGGGAGATGACAGAAGCTCGTGACCGCCGCTCGCCAGGGACCGGCTTGCTTCGAGCGCCGCGTGGCCGTCACCAGCTCGGCGAGGAGCATTTTGTCGACGCGGACCGGTAGGTGGGCCTCGAGCTGCCGGGCAAAGAAATCGAGCTCCGGCGGGCTGCACTCGACCAGCAAGACCTCGGTGGCCCCGCGAATGGCGGCGGGTCGGACCCCGGCCAAGCTCAGGACGCCCACCGACAAGTCCTCGGCCGTCATCCCGAGGGCCGCCGCCCGGATCACCGTATCTTGCAAGAAGGTCTCGCGGAGGTGAGGGGAGGGACGGGCGGGCGGCGCCGGGGCTACGAACACGCCCTTCCCCCGCCGCGCCTCTACGTATCCACTTCGCTTCAAATCGTCGATGACGCGCGCGACGGTGTTCGGATTGACGCCGAGGAAGCCGGCCAGCTCGCGGATGCTCGGCAGCGCTTGGTCCCGCGGGACGCCGCCGGCCTCGATGGCGTGGCGGAGCTGCTCGGTCAGTTGGCGCCGGATCGGGATCGGACTGTGCCCGTTGATCCTGAGGTTCATCGTGCTCACCGTGCCCCTCATACTGTATGACTATATTAGTACACTAGAGCGACTACGGTAGTCAAGGTGTACTATTTAGGTGGTACACTGCGCCCCGGATGGCTGGCCTCCGGCACGGCCGTCCAGGGACGCGAGGAGGCGATCGTGAACGAAGGCGGGGTGGTCCTGGCGCGCGGAGCACCAGCGACTCGTCGGCATTCGCCGGCGCGCCGAGGTCGCCCGGACCGCGCCGAGCCGCGACCGGCGCGCACGGCAGCCGAGCCCACGGACCGTTTCTATTCCGCCGTACGGCTCGTCATTCGGTTCTGGCTCTGGTTCTGCTTCAAGCCCGTCGACGTCCGGCACCCGGAGCACGTCCCGACCGACGGCCCGGTGCTCCTCTGCATCAACCATCCGAACAACCTGATCGACTCCCTTGTCGTTGCGGCAGCGCTCCGGAGGAAGATCCACTTCCTCGCCGCGGCGGCGATGTTTCGTCATTGGCTGGCGGCCTGTTTCCTGCGTGCGTGCGGGGCAATCCCCGTTTGCCGGAAGGAGAACGACCCGGACAAGATGGACCCGAATGCGAAAGCATTCGCCGCCTGCTTCCGGACGTTCGACCGCGGCGGCCTCATCGCGATCTACCCAGAAGGCACGACGCATGCCGAGACATCCGTCCAGCGCATCAAGAGCGGCGCGGCCCGCCTCGCGCTGGGCCACGAGACGGCCCGTCCGGGCGAGCTGTCGCTCGTCCCCGTGGGGCTCACGTTCGAGGCGCGCAAGTCATTCCTGGGGCGGGTGCTCGTCTCCTTCGGAGAACCGATCCCGGTGGCGCCGTACCGCCACGCCCATTGGGAGGACCCGAGCAAGGCGGTCGACGCCTTGACGCGAGCGATCCAGGGGGCGATGGAAGCCGAGATCGTCCACCTCGAACCCATCGAGGCGACCGAGCTCATTCGTGCGGTCGAGGAGCTCTACCGAGGTGGGCTGATGAACGACCTCTCGACCACGCGAGGCCTCGATGCCTGGCCGGTCGATCCCCTCGGGCTGTCCCGCGCCATCGTCGAGGCCGTGAGCTACTTCACGGCGCGCGACCCTGAGCGGATGGAGCGGCTCTGGCAACGGATCCAGGGCTACCGCGCTCTCCTGGCTGAGTATCACGTGAGGGACAAGGCGGTGCAGGCGCGGCTGCGACGGCCACTGCGCCGCGAGCGTATTCGCCGCTCGTGGGAGGCGGTCGTTGGCTTTCCCTTCTTCGTCTACGGCGCCGTCGTCAACGGCCTCCCGTACCTGATTCCCCGCTGGCTGGCCCGCCGGCTCGCACGGAAAGAAACCGACTACGCGACCGTGCGCTTCCTGGCGAGCGTCGCCGCGTTTCCGCTGTTCTGGACGCTCGAGACGTGGTTGGTCGGAGAACTGTCCGGTGCGGCTGGGGCCGCGGTCTTCGCGCTTTCGCTGCCGCTGACCGGTGCGCTGGCGTATCGCTACCTGGTGGGCGCCGGCCGCCTGCGGAGCCGACTCCGCTTCGGCATCCTGGCCTTGACCCACGAGCAGGCGGCTCGACGTCTCATGGCCGAGCGCGAGGCGATCATCGCCGAGCTCGAGCGCGCCCAGGCGGACTACCTCGCTCCCGAACGCAAGCAGCCTTCGAGCTCGCGAGACCTTCGCTAAACTTCAGCGGACGCCAGGAGGGCGGTGAGATCGTCCCGGCTCACGACCTCCCTCTCGATCAGCAGCTTGGCCAGCGACGTGAGAACGTCGCGCTTCGCCGTCAGGGTCTTGCGGACTCGCTCGTGGGCGGCCTCGAAAAGGTTTCGGATCTCGTCGTCGATGCGACGGGCGGTCTCTTCGCTGTACTCTCGCTGAGCCATCGACGGCACGTTGAGGAAGAGCGCCTGCCGGGGTGGCTCGAACGTCGCCAGCCCCAGGGCTTCGGTCATCCCATAACGGGCGACCATGTGGCGCGCCATGTCGGTGGCCCGCTGGAGATCGTCCTGCGCGCCGGTCGAGATGTCGCCGAAGACGATCTCTTCCGCCACCCGACCGCCCAGCAACACGTCGAGTCGATCCAGGAGCTCGGCGCGCGTCATGAGGTACCGGTCCTCGGTCGGTTGCTGCTGCGTGTACCCGAGCGCGGCCACCCCGCGAGGGATCACGGAGATCTTCGCGACCCGATCCGCGTGCTCGCGCGACTCAGCCACCAGCGCATGGCCGGCCTCGTGATAGGCGACGATCTCCTTTTCCTTCGGGTTGATCACGCGCGATCTGCGCTCGAGACCCCCCACCACACGGTCGATGGCCTCGTCGAAGTCCGTCAGATCCACGACCTCCTTGCCCTTGCGGGCGGCAAGGAGGGCGGCCTCGTTGACGAGATTGGCGAGATCGGCGCCGACGAAGCCCGGCGTCCTGGCCGCCACCAGGGAGAGATCGAGGCCGGCGGCCAGCTTGACGTCACGGACGTGCACGTTGAGAATTTTCTCCCGCCCTCTGAGGTCGGGACGGTCGAGCACCACCTGCCGATCGAAGCGACCGGGCCGGAGCAGCGCGGGGTCCAGGATTTCCGGGCGGTTCGTGGCCGCGAGGATCATGACCCCCAGCTGGGTGTCGAAGCCGTCGAGCTCTGCGAGGAGTTGATTCAGCGTTTGCTCTCGCTCGTCGTGGCCGCCCACGATCGGACTGACACCCCGCGCCTTTCCCAACGCATCCAGCTCGTCGATGAAGATGATGCTCGGGGCCTTCTGCTGGGCCTGGGCGAAGAGATCGCGGACGCGCGCGGCCCCCACGCCGACGAACATCTCGACGAAGTCCGAGCCGCTCAGGCTGAAGAACGGCACGCCGGCCTCCCCCGCGACGGCCTTGGCCAGCAGCGTCTTGCCGGTGCCCGGCGCGCCGACGATGAGCACCCCTTTGGGGATTTTCCCGCCGAGGCGCCGGTAGCGATCGGGGTTCTTGAGGAAGTCCACGACCTCCATCAGCTCACCCCGCGCCTCGTCGATGCCCGCGACATCGTCGAACGTGACTCCGGTCTTGTGCTCGACGTACACGCGGGCCTTGCTCTTGCCGATCGTCATCAATCCCTGCTGTGGGCCGAAGCGGCGCATGAGGAGGACCCACACGCCGGCGAACACCACGGCGGGCAGGATCCAGGAGAGGAGGGTGGAGAGCCAGGTGTTCTCCACGTGCCCCGTGAATTTGACGTTCGCCTGCTCGAGCTCCGTTACCAGCCCCGGATCCTCGACTCGCGCCGCGACGAAGCGATGCGGTCCACCACCCAGCCGGTTCAGCTCCTCGAGTTTCTCCTTCGGGAGCAGGGTCTCGAGCCCGTCGGTTGAGAGCGTGCCGCTGATGGTTTCTCTGTCGACGGTGAGGTTGCTGACCTTGCCCTTTTTGGCCAGCGCCTTGAACTCGCTGTACGACAGGTTCGCGGCCCGAGGGCCAAAGAGCGGGAGCTGAAACACGAGAATCGCCATGAGGGTGATCGCGAGATAGCCGATCGCGAACTTCCGCTGTTTGAGGTCCATGCTCGCGGCCTCTATGCCGCGTGCGCCGGCACGGCGTCGGGCAATTCTTGCGCGCTCTCCTTCACGATTCGGTGCAGGACCCACCCGCTGGCGTCTTGCCCTCCGATGCGCTCGGCCCGCTCGAACAAGCTCAGCCGGCCCTTTCTCGGAGGTGATGGATAGTCCTCGAGCACCGCCTTCAGGCCCAACACGGCCGCGGCCGCTGGCAGCGGCGCCTCGATGGCGTACCGCGCCACCATCCCCCGTCTCTCGTTGTTGAACTCCATGAGCCACCTCATCCCCGACCTCCCTACGCCGTCGCGATCGTTGTCAGCGGGAATCGCGTCGCGCCTGCCGTCGCTGCCCACGGGCGCGGCTGTGGGCCTGGATGGCGCTCGCGCGAGTCTTGGTGAACTGCCGGGCGCTCCGCGTCTCGCTCGCTGCCGCGCTCGTGGCTTTCTGGCTTTGGGCCTTGCGAGCCTGGGCCTGCTGACCGGCGGCGGCTCGCTCCGGCGACGCCTGTCGCTCGGATGCCTTCTTGCTTCTCGTCATCGAGGCGCTGCTTCGGCCCACCTGGGTCAACTGAAGATCCGCCGGACGCTGCCGAACAGGCCTGCGTCCTCGGTCACGATCTGATCGAGCTCACCGAAGTCCAGCCAGAGCCCTTGGCAGCGCGAGCACTTGTCCAGCTCGATGCCCCGA
>Ga0209160_1000513_pt1 | contig 31740 bp, 32 predicted proteins | sample GraSoiAngelo_153_FD_186167 | JGI IMG/M metagenome (GOLD analysis project Ga0209160, IMG submission 186167) | Grasslands soil microbial communities from the Angelo Coastal Reserve, California, USA - 14_1009_12_40cm (SPAdes) (version 2) | ecosystem: Environmental > Terrestrial > Soil > Grasslands ...
CGAGGGCGAGGGCGAGACTCCGATGGAGTACACGCTCCTCAAGTTCCCCCTCGCCGACGGCCGGTTCCTCGTCGCGGCGACGATCCGGCCCGAGACCGTGTTCGGCCAGACGAACCTCTGGGTCGATCCGGACGCGGAATACGTGGTCGCGAGGGTCGGCGACGAGCGATGGATCCTCAATGACCTCGCCTCGAAGAAGCTCTCGGAGCAGGGGAAGTCGGTCGCGATCGAGTCGAGGATCCATGGAGCCGACCTGCTCGGCAAGGATGTGGTGGCTCCGGCGATCAACCGGGCGATTCCGATCTTGCCCGGCTCCTTCATCGACCAAGGCCGCGGCACCGGGATCGTGACGAGCGTGCCTTCGGACGCACCCGACGACTACGCCGCCCTGCGGGATCTGCAGCAGGACGATCGGCTTCTGACGAAGTACGATTTGGACGCAGAACGGATCCGGGCGATTCGGCCGATTCCGATCATCCGCACGCCGGGATGGGGACCGTTGCCCGGCGTCGAGATCGTCGACCGCCTCGGGATCCGGAACCAGGGGGACCGGGAGAAGCTCGAGCAGGCGAAAGCGGAGGTGTACAAGACCGGCTTCTACCGCGGTGTCCTCAACGAGAATTGCGGCCCCTACGCCGGCGTCCGAGTGGAAGTCGCCAAAGATGAAATTCGGAAGGAGCTGACGTCGAAAGGCCAAGCCGACCTGATGTACGAGCCGAGCGGCGTGGTCATCTGCCGGTGCATGACGACCGCGATCGTGAAGGTCGTGGACAACCAATGGTTCCTCTCGTACGCCGATCCCGCGTGGAAGGCGAGGGTCCACGAGGCGATCGCGTCGATGGACCTGTACCCGGAGGCCCTGCGGAAGTGGTTCGACTATGTGACGGACTGGCTCCGAGACTGGCCGTGCGCCCACCACCGCGGTCTCGGGACGATCCTGCCGTGGGACGCGAACTGGGTCATCGAATCCCTGAGCGACTCAACGATCTACATGGCGTACTACACGATCGCTCACGCCCTCCAGGGCGGCGCCTTGCGGTCCTCGGTCCCGTGGGCACAACGCCTCGATGATGGGTTTTTCGATTTCGTGTTCTTCGGAAGCGGCAGCGCCAAGGCCGTCGCGTCTCACCTCGGGCTGGAAGTGGAATTGATCGAAGGCCTCCGCCAGGAATTCGTGTATTGGTACCCCGTCGACCTACGAAACACGGGGAAAGACCTCGTCCAGAACCACATGACCTTCTGCTTGTTCGCGCACACCGCCATCTTCCCGCGGGAGCAGTGGCCTCGCGGGTTTGCCGTGAATGGATGGGTTCGCATGGCGGGGCGCAAGATGTCGAAGTCTCGCGGGAACGTCTGGTACATCCGCGAAGCCGTGCGGGAATGGGGCGCCGATGTGATCCGGCTGACCGTCGCGAACGCGGGGGACGGCCTCGACGATCCGAACGTCGACATGGACTTCGCCGAGTCCGCGAAGGCCCGCATCGAGGAATGGCTCCGATTCGCCACGTCGAAGCACGCGACCCGCAAGGACCACCACGGCATCGACGCATGGTTCCTGAGCATCCTGAGCCGTTCGATCCAAGCGAGCCGAACCGCGATGGAGGGGATGAACTACAAAGCGGCGCTCCGCCACGGGTACTTCGACCTACAAGCCTCGTGGTCCTGGTACGTCCGGCGGTCCGAAGGCCGACCCCAGGTCGACGTCCTCCGGCGGTTCATCGACGTCCAGACGAAGTTGCTCGCTCCGTTCGTCCCTCACCTGGGCGAAGAGATCTGGCATCGCCTCGGGGGCGACGGCTTCGTGGTGAATGCGCAGTACCCGGAGTCGATCGCGGGCGAGATCGATCCGCGGGCCGAAACCGCGGAAGTCCTCCTCCAGTCGACGCTGGCCGATGTCCGTGAGATCCTGAAGGTCACCGGGATCGCGCCGAAGCGACTCGCCCTCTACACCGTGCCGGCGTGGAAGGTCCACGTCCACCGGATCGCTCGCGAGCTCGCCAAGCAAGGACCGATCCTGATGAACGTGCTGATGGAACGAGCCCTTGCGGAACCGGGGATGCGAGAACGGGCGAAAGAGGTCGCCGCGTTCGCGAAGAAGCTCGCGGAGGACCTGCAACACGCGAAGCTGGATGAGCTCGATCGGTTTGGATCCGTGGACGAGTTCGCGATGTTCCGGGAGAACCTCGGCTTCTTGGAGAAAGAGCTCCGTGTGAAGGTCGACGTGTTCCGGGCCGACGATCCGAAACGCTGGGATCCATCGAAGAAAGCGGACCACGCCGTCCCCGGACGGCCTGCGATCTACCTGGAGTGAATCCATGAAGATCCGGCGGCCCTCCAGGCCGGAAGTGCCCTTCAAGCGAAAACGGAGCCCACCGCCGCAAGCGACGAAGCTCCTGCGGTACTCATTCCTCTCCGGAGTTGTGTTCATGGTCCTCCTGGCCATCGTGTTCCTCCCTCGAATGTTCCCTGATCAACCGCCGATTGAGATTGTGAGGGGTTTTCACTTCGAGACGCCGAACAACCAGACGCGGATCTACATCGACAGCGTGACGGTTTCCCTAGAGCTCGCCAAGTTTCGGGCGAACTTCACCGTCGCGGAGAAGGGGAAAATCGTCGAATTCGGGAACCTGGGCCAAGGCCTTCTGGTCGGAGCGAATGCAACGTTCCGGTTCGTCGACGCAAGCCCCAACGGCCTGTTGGATCCCGGGGATTATTTCCTGGTGTCCCCGCCACCGACGGGTTGCTACCGGCTACAAATTTTTCAGATCGACGTCAGTCAAACCGTGGGATTTCTGGAATGGGGCGCTTGCCCCCAGCGCAACGTTTAACTGAACTCGGCCAATAAGCGCCGCCGCGGGCCTGTAGCTTAGCTAGGTAGAGCGATCGGCTCTTATCGGCACGCTCCATCGGAACGTCCGAGGGACACCGATAGGTCAAGGGTTCGAATCCCTTCAGGCCCGTCTTACTCCATGCGAACAGACCTCAATCATCGCGGATTGGAAACGCGCCCTCGCCACCTTTGGCCCCATCCCCCATCATGCCCGCCTGAGGAGGGCGGGCACCTTCCCTTACTCAGACTCAGTAGGCAGCAAGAGCCGACAACTCCACGATCTCATCGCGCCAGCGAAACAGATCGCCGTTCAGCTGCTCCTTGATGCGCTGGATTTTCTCGAAGACGTCTTTCATCGTCGTGTATTGGGCTCCGATGCCGAGCTGGTCCCAAACGCTGAGGACGAGCTCCACGTCCGCCTTCAGCACTTGGTCCCTGCCGTACTCCAACAGTTCATACAACTGCCGAAGGTTGAAGGCGTTGACATTGGCGGGACCACCACGATAGTGTTCGGCTCCGACTTCCTTGATGGCTGTCGGCATGAAGTCGACGACCGGGATGGCGACGAGTTGCTCTGCAAGCATAACCTTCAGCGACAAGAGACGAAGCTTGCGCTCGCGCTTTCGGTCTTCATCCCTCGCCGACTCGATTCGTCCGAGTTGCTTCGTGGCTTTGCCGAGGATCCACGTGAAGACAGCCAGGAAGACCGTCGCGGCCGCCAGCACCACAGAGGCCAGCAAGGTCACGTCAGAATCAATCAACCGAACTCCCCGAGCGAGTCAAGGCCAAGAGGGTTCTTAGGCTCTTCGAACGAGACAGGAGCGCTACTTGTAGGCTACCTGTAGAGAAACCCCTTGCGTCCGGAGACGGGCCAGGAGCTCTTGGAAGCGTCCGTCGTGCAACGTCCCGTATCGCCCCTTGTTCTCCTTCAAGACAAGTCGGATCTCCTCCCGCGGATGCAATGTGACCAGCGACACTTCGGTCCAGTTGAGATCCTTCTCGCCTTTGAGGAAACCCACGACGGTCGCGTCGATGTGCTCATGGGACACTTCTTCCGGGTGCGGCATCCGGCGCTCCATGGTGCCGCAATCTCGGTCAAGGTTCATAGCAAGACCGCCGGGAGAGGTCAGCGAAAGTGGACGATTCGGCTGACCCTGCACAGGAATCGTTAATATCTGGTCTGCCTCAATAACCCGCTGAGGCAAATGCTTAGGACGTTGTACGCTGGCAACTACCGCTCGATAAAGAGCACGAGCATCCAGTTCGGGAATTTCAACTGTCTCGTTGGCGGGAATAATTCGGGGAAGAGCAATCTGTTCGACGTGCTCCTGTTTCTCTCTGACATGGCAAGGAGCGGACTCGAGGTCGCGATTGCAAATCACGGTGGCGATCGGCTGCACTATTATGGATCAGGCGGTGATGAACCGATAAGGGTGAAGATCGTCCTAGACGGTCTCTCTGGCAAGCCCGAAATGAAGCTGCGTTACGAAATCTCGTTCATGACTGACCCAGTAAAGCTCGTTGACGAGACGTTGGCGTTGAATGACAAGAATGGGGGAGAACAACTTCTCCTTTCGGTTCAAACATCGGCGACCGGGCAACAGGATTTTCGGGTCTCGCGTGCCGGAAGCATCCAAAGCTCTTCGACTTCGGGCCTGAACGAACCGCTCGTTTTCAATTCAGGTTTCACCCGTGGGTCCGATGCCGAGCCACACACGGACTTCCTGAGAAATTACCTGCTTGGGATTAGAGGCTACAAGTTCATTCCGGATCGGCTCAAAGCGTTTGGGCCTGCTATCCACACGCCGACGCTCCAGCGTGATGGCTCTAACTTTGCGAGCTATCTCCATGATGTGTACTCCTCCAATCGGAAATATTTCGACCAAATCCAAGACCAATTCATCAGGAACTTCCGAGACATTGATGAACTCCTCGCACCCTTGAGCCGCTCGCAGACCGGAATGACGGAGGTGGGAATCCGTGAGAAGTGGTTTCGACGTTCGCACAGTGGAACTCAACTTTCAGACGGCCTAGTGGGATTCCTTGCTCACCTAACTGTCCTGTACGGTCCGGACGAACCGAGCTTCGTGACATTCGAGGAACCGGAGAACTACATTAACCCCCGCCTGTTGCAGCGTCTCGTAGAGATGCTCCAAGAAGCTTCGCGGAGTGTTCAAGTCGCTATCTCCACTCATTCAACATCGCTCCTGAATTATCTATCGCTCGACGACATAATCGTGGTGACGCGGTACGAGGGAGGCACTCGTGCTGTCCGAGTGGCTGACAAAGAGGCTTTGAAGAATGCTCTGAAGGATTGGGCTCTTGGAGATGCTTACGTCGCGGGTGCCCTCGAAGATGACGCTTAAGGTTGGGATTGCGACTGAAGGCCGAGCTAGCGCAGATGTCCTCGAAGCGATATGCGAAAAGTCGGGTGTGCTGTGCAGGGCTCGATTCTCCGAAGGAAAACCGAAGCTCTTCAACGATTTCGACAAGATACTTGGGTTCTTGAGAAACGGCAGCTTTCGAGCGAACAAGTTCCTCGTGGTGCCAGATCTCCACCCTGAGACCGATTGCGTCGAGGAATCCACTCGGTGGAACGAGCGAATCCGAGTTAGATTTCCACCCGCCCGACTTTGTCTCGCCATATGGGAAACAGAATCGTGGCTTCTCTCAGATCCGGAATCATTGAAGGGACATTTGGGGCTCGGAGTTGATCATCCAATGCAGGACTACGTCGGGGAGCCACAACCGAGCGTAAGATTGAACGACCTATTCCGACAAGCCAAAGGGTATGGTCGCGGGGCCGCATTCGACAAGAGGACGGACGGTGTTAGTATTGTTTCCCAAATAGACCTCCAGGTCGCATCGAAGAACTCGCCATCTCTTTCGCGTTTTATCGCATTGTTGCGAGAATGATGTGGGCTGAGGGCTGGTGCCGTCCTGGGCGGTCCGGCGGGAGCGATCTTCGGCCCACGAGACGAAGAGGAGCCGACAAAGAGAGCACGCAGAAGCGAACCGAACAATCTCAGTTAGCGCCCGCCCTCAACGGCGGGCCCGTTCCTTTTAACACTGGCTTCAGGCGGTCGGATGTTGTAACCAAACTCTTGGAACAGCATTTGAGCGCCGCGATATCCATAATATTCGACGTACCTCCAAAGGGTTTCACGAATGGGGGGGAGCATCCTTGGGTTCTGCGGATTTCCAATAATGTCAAGGTAATATGAAAGATATGGCGCCAAGTCACGGGGGAGGATCAAACCGGAGCGAACGAGAGGCCCGAAGCGTTCGAGACCATCGAGAAATTGATCGAACGAGTTCCGAATTGCCCCTTCCCCGGGTTGAAACACCTCCCTTGCTCCAAGGGGCTGAAGAGCGACTCTTACTTCCGCGTCGGAGATGCGAGGGATTGGCTGTGACGAACCCTCCGCAAAAGGAATCAATTCCACTTCGATTTCATTGTAGTCCAGCATAAGCATGGCGTTTGCCACGGCGTGGTTCGACATGAATTCCCTCATTTCGCTAGCCACGAATTCCGTCCTCTTCCACTCCTGGCCTTTCCGATACTGAACCAAACCCGCGACAAAGGCCGCGACACCAGCGATTAGACCGACTAGCGAAATCCACTCTCCACCGTCGATGCCATCCCTCCGCTGTGTGAACTGCTCACCTGATTACCGTAAGGTCCGTCCCTCACCTACGCCTCCGGAATCAATTCCGCTTTTTGCGGCCCCGATGGAACGGAAGATACCAGAGAGAGTCGGTCAGCAGCGGAATGCCTCCCTCTTTCCACTTTTTCCAGAACGCCCGGTACGAGTCGACGTCGTTCCCAATGGGCACGTAGTTGTAATCCTCGCTGTTCTCCCGTTGCTCGTCCCGGACCGCGTGGATGCGGGGGAACGGTGATGGGCCGTACGGGGTCATGCCATGTTCAAGCGACGCGTTCCGATCCCCCTCGTAGGCACCTTTTGCCCCAGAGTTCGCAAAGTACAACGCTCCTTGGGTGACCCCCTTAGATCCGTCATCCTTGTAATAGGCAAGACTTTTGTTATCATCATATCCCACTAACACTTTGTAGTGCTCATCCCCGTAGTGGTCCGCAATGTTCTTGTCGCGGCCCTGAGACTCGTCGATATTCACTATCACAGGAATGCCGGCAGCGATATACCGCTTCAGCACGTCCAGACCGTCGCTGCGACTCGTGGACTCGTCTAAGGTAGCTGCGTCCCTAGCGTATCCTATCGCAGAGGCGGCATCTTCCATGCTCCCCTGGAATGTCCCTGGGGCCCAATCCCCGTGGTTCTCCTCGACCCATTTGCCATTCCGATCCAAAGGGTTGTAGACCAGCGGATCCCAATAGCTCGCAGCGAGGGCGATGGAAAATGTGCCGCAGTTGTTGGTGTTCCTTTGGTACTGGCGGATGATGTCGCCTTGCAAGAACGCCTTCGCGGGTGGTGGCGATGAGAGTCTCGCCGGGTCTTGCGTGTGCGAGAGAGTTGCTTGCTGGGAGAGTCCAGCCTTAACGGTAGTTTGAATTGCAGACGAGACCGCAATGCCCTTGCTCGAGAAACCGAGCACCTTGTACGCATGATCCGGGAGCGCATAGAACGTCACAACCGACCATCCCGATGGGTTCGTTATGCTGACGTCTGGCGCCGCTTCAAGTTCCTCTTGCTTTTGGAAAGCAAATTTCTGGCAAGTGCCGTCTGTGCACCGTATTCCACGTTTGTTGTACAATTGCTCTATCTTCCACCAAGCCCAATAAGAGGGTGTCGGTGGAGCTGGAACGATAGTGAGGCTTGGGTAGAGTGTGTCAAACGAGAGAACGAAACGACTGTAGGTCACGAGTGTCTTCGTCAGTGGGTTGCTCGACGTGACATTGACGATTGCGTCTGTTCCCGGGACATTCTGAAGTTCGGAGGCTTGGTAAGCTTGAGCGGGATCATAAGGGCTCGATTTGGGGCGGGCAAGGCGAATCAAGTACTGCGCCCGGGCGGGGAAAACGTATAGCTCATCATCATCCACTCGAAACGGGATTCCCAAAGCCGTCTTGACGTAGGTCTCTCCCCCCGACGTCCCTTGTCTTGTCGAAAAGTATTGCTGATCCATGGGTAGCTCTATGAGTGCGGTCGAGCCAGATGATTCGCGACCTTGCCATTTCAAGATGGGAAGACTCACCCCTCTGCTGGCGACAAGTCGGAATAGTGTTAGACGGAACATGTCGTAGAAAGTATCGGGGCCGACCAGAGGCACCCTCATTATGTCCGCCCAGTCTGCGGGTCTCGATGCCGCCAGTTTGGTGGCACTTTCGACATTCCGCCAACCCGGGATTTTCCAAGAGAGCCATTCACCTGCAGGCTGTGTGTCAAGCTCAGGTTTCGGGAAGCTGCCTGAAACGTCGCTGAAATCCTTAAACAAACTTTCAGCGGTCAATCCGGGCTGATTCAAGTAAGATAACAACTCGTCCGTTACAAGGTCAAAGAGCTTCGGATTCGGGGCCCCACAGATGACCGATGTGCACTTTTTGACCATTACGCGAGGGGACGGTGGATATCCCTTCGCCCTCTCAGCCCGGGTCCGAACATCTTGAGGCATTCACGGCTCCCCGTCAAAGAGATGCCGGCAGCCCGATCCTGCCATCCGTTTGCTCCTCAGGGCCAGTGGCGCCCGGTCCATTGATCGCAATCGTTTGTGAATCATCTAGCAGACTTGTGCCTGACTGACGACGAGGTGTCGACCCCTCCATCCACTCCCCTTTTCTTACATCAAGCATCCACTTAAGATAGTATCGGCAGGAGGGACGCTGAGAGAGTTGGATGGTTGGCGGAGACTCAGTTGGAACTTCCTGAGACCGCCCGCACAATTCAAGAAAACTCCGGGCCAAACCCCCGAAGTCTTATGGGCTTAGACCGCGACCCTAGCCCTGTGGTGCAAGCGCGTTGATGCTCTTGATGTCGGATACATTGAGATGCTGTTCGGCTTCTCCGACTTTGAGAACGATTTCCTGAGGCTCTACTTTGAGGAGTTGACCGCGAATTGTCTTGGACTCGTCGGCCCATAGAACGACTTCTACAACATCGCCCACGCCAGTCGAGCTGGTCACGCCTTCTCCGATTCGCTGTTGTAACCTTCCGCGTCCGAATTTCAACTGACCACCCTCTAAGAGGGCCTCGTTCCGACGATGTTCGTGAACACCGCCTGCCACCCGGCTCCGATTCCGATGGCTTGGAAAAGGGAGGAGCCAGAGACCCATCCCGGCTCGTTGAGACAACGATGGTCATGAAAACAATAAAGAACTCTAACATGAAAATAATGAAATAAACATTGGTCAGCCAATGACTGGTGAGGCTGCGCCGGTCTTCTACGTTCCAGATCCTCATACGATATTCCATGAAATCGATCAGATATCCCACCGTTCGTGAGGGTTTCGGACCGGGGTTTCAGTCGTTTTGAACTGCGATATCGCAGGGATAATTCTTCCCGTATCTACAATATTTCAATATTTTATTTTCGTGCGTGGATAAATCAAGGAACGCCGCGCAAAGTTGTTGTACATAGGGTCGAGACTTCATGAAGGCCGCGAGAGTGGCAGCGTTGGCACCACGAACCCGTCGAAGGTCGGGAAGCAGGAAATCGACTTCCTCGCCGAGTGGATGCGGTCAAAGCAATTCCCGCCTGCATATCAGCAGAAATTGTGGGGATACGTGCGACTCTTCCTGCGGCATCACGGCAACCCGATTTTGGACACACTGAAAGCCCGGAGCCTCTGGAAATCTCCACCGAATTCGAGACCCGCCATCAGGACGAAAGACGAGGTGTGGTACAAGGACACGCTCCAACGGCTGGAAGGAGTGGACGGATGGCCCGGATCGGTCATTCGATTCGCGGTGGCCTTCTACGTTGGAACGGGCGTGAGAGCCGGCGAACTTCGGAAGGCTGATCTGCGTGACCTCGACACGGTCGCTTGGCGATTTCGCGTCATACATCCGAAGGGCGCGAATCGCTACGGAATTGTTGGCGCGGAGGTGGACATCTACGCCGAGACCCGCGTTCACGTTGCGGACTTCTTGGCGGCAAGAGAAACCCGCTTGAAGGCGCTCGACTTGAATCCGGCAGAAGTTCAAGCCCTTATCCCGAACGAAAACGGGAAACAATATAGCGAGGGCGGTTGGCGTTCGATGCGACACAAGCAATTCCGGAGGCTCGGCATCGACGGAGACTACCGCATCTTGCGGCGAACGCATGCCCAGCTTCTCATCGACCGCTTGGAGGCGAAAGACTATCGCGAAGGGGCGGTCATTGAGATTGGCGCGAAGAGGCTCAGAAACACCCCGGAGGTCTTTCGGCAGTTCTACGCCCAGTTGCGATCCCGGCGGGCGGAAGACGCCGCGAGGCTCGCTTGGGAATCGGCAGATGAGAAATTCTCAACTCGGCCTGATTGAAGCGTAATTCTATGGAGTGCGGCGGGTCCCTTCAGGCCCGTAGCCTCCCGTTGGATGGCGGCTAGAATCGTGACGAAAACTACGCTCGTGGATGGGGTACAAGGATACATATACTAGGCGACTACATATAGTGACCGTCATGGTGCAAGTTGCCAAGGTTCCTCGGCCGAAATACGCGAAACCGGGAGCCAACCCGACGCTCGAGACGATCGAATACGTTCTCGCCGCCCTTCAAAAGGCGGATGGCCCTGTGAGCCGCAACCGGCTCCTCGCGACCCTCGGCGGCTGGGGCCATTCCACGACGCGTCAGAGCCTGAATGCCGCGGTGAGCTTCCTCGGGGACCAAGGCACGATCGCCGAAGGAAGCAAAGGATTGATCTGGGTCCCAGAAGCCCCGCAGGAACTCCTCGAGGCGATTCGCAAGGGGCCACGGCTGTAATGGGCCTGCGGGCCGCGGACATCGTCTTGTCGTCCTCCGCCTCCAAGTCCCTCGAAAATCTCGAAACGGGGTCGGACCCAAACTCGGCGTCCATTGCGCGCAGGATTCGTGCCCTCAAACCGATCCTCCTTTCGGATTGCCTTCACGGCGAGGTCGTCAAGAAGGACCGGATTCCGAGGCCTCTGAAGGACATACATGGAGTGGAGAACCTATTCGTGGAGGAACTTGCCCTCGTTTTGGCGGCTCCTCTACACGATTGCGCGTGACAGAGGGGTGCGGCACATCGTTATCGTAGAAATTGCCGATCACGAGATGTATGAAGGATGGTTCGGAAGGCGGGGCCGCTAGCCTGGGTGCGATCCGTTCAGGCCCGTTCCATCTTGAATCGGAACGAGCTGCGGGTGACCATCCCGCATCTCGACGCGAACGGAACCCAGATCCAGAATATCCTACTCCAACTCAACGCGGCGATCACCGAGGCGAAGAAGGCCGCTCTCCGGTCCGGCCCCAGGTGATCATCGCGCCGACCAATTGAGGGAATCGCGCCGCGAAGCGTCAATCTTATCTAGCTATCCCATAGCTACAGGTGCCGTCATAACGCAACGCGCGTCCAGGCACAAGTTCAATGTTGTGTCGCTGGGTGTAGGTATCTGGATCCGGCTGATCGTCTGAGGGGGGATACCAAAGCCCTTTTCCATGTCCATGACATCGGTGTCGTGGCCCTGCTTGTCGGAGAGCGATTTGCGGGCCGTAGCTCGGGGGTCCGGATTGGATGATCCAGCGCGCGGAGCAGGCTAACATCGTCGGCCTGCGGTCGAAGGATTTCGTCCAATGGGTCGGGGAGAATATCGACGCCCCGATGAAACGCGGCCCGGGTGGGGCGGTCCTCGAGAGGCTCAAGGCGGGCTTGGTGGGCGAATTCTTCAACTGGGCGAAACGCAACTCGACCTGGCCGTTGGTGTTCGGCATCATGTGCTGCGCGATCGAGATGGCCGCGACCTCGGATCCGCGGTACGACGTCGAGCGGTTCGGCGTCATTTACCGGTCTTCCCCGCGGCAGTGCGACGTGCTCCTCTTGAACGGTCCGATCTCCTTGAAGCTCCGTCCCGCGGTGCGCCGCCTGTACGAGCAGATGGCGGAACCCAAGTGGGTCATCGCCATGGGCGAGTGCACGATTTGTGGCGGCCCCTATTACGACTCCTACTCCGTCGTCAAAGGGGCGTACACATTCGTACCCACGGACATCTTCATCCCCGGCTGTCCGGTCCGCCCGGAAGCCCTGATCGACGGTTTCCTGAAGCTCAGCGCGAAGATCAAGGCGGAACGGATCGGCTGGGTGCGGACGAAGAAGGGCCGCCTGGTCAGCGCCCGCGAGGGCCAGCTGATGGATATGCAGAAAGGCGAGTACACATATGAGGTCCCCCAAGTCCGAAGCTGAGCCCTGCGGGAGAGTCGGCGCGGTCGTGGATTGACTGTGTGGGCCCCTTCAGGCCCGCTTGTCTTGAAGGGGTTTGCACCTTCGATCTGTGGGATCCTATGTCAGTTGGCCCCGCGAATTCTTGCCCTTGTCCCCACAACCCCGCTCCCACCCAAGCGCGTGAGGTCGTGAGTGATTTGTCGGCTGGTCAGGCCCCTCCCCAATCCGCCCGGATTCGCCGCGTAGCTCTAGCGCCCATCCCGTTGGCCTAGGACGACCTCGTTGTTGCCCTTGAGTCAACCCCCTCGCGGGTCAAAGCTCACCAAAAAGCCACAACGGACGAAACTGGGGGCCATGGGTGAGTATTATAGGGGCTTCGTAGTGACGGACGAGCCTGTGACGAAATGGCCCGCAAAAAGAGACGAGGTCGAATACGACGTGCTGCGAGTGAGCGTCAACGTGCGCACCAACTGACTCTTGATGCCCCGACATGGAGAAACTTGAGTCGGTTGGCACGACTCTATCGCACATCGCGGTCAGCGATCGTGCGGAGGCTCATCGCTTCTGAAGCAGTGAAACTCCAAAAAGGGGCCGAAGAGAGAGGCATGGAGTCTCGACTACCTGATGCCCGTCCATAGTCCACCCGTTTCCCGACACTTTGGACCTGGGTTCGAATCCGATTAGGCCCGTAACGCACTGGACCGTCGACGGGAACTCGTGGTCACCACCCCGAGAACGTCGTTTCGCATGCTAGTGGTTGAAGGGCGATTTTCGACAATGTAGCTCGCCCTTCGGATCCGGTCCGGGCTACCTCGCAATCACCGCGGCCTGGAGGTCATCGAGGACCTCCGTGGCGAGGCGGATGGCGCTTTCGTACTTGCCGGCTTGAAGGGCGTCCTTCGCAAGCTTCAGCGTGCTGCGCATCTCGCCCACGTTCCTGCCGTTATCTCGGGCGCGCTTCCAAGCCTCGATGGCGCGGGTCAATCGGTCCATCGCCTCGGCTCTCGTAATCGCGGGTCTCGCTTCGGGTTCGGGTGTATTTTCGGCCTCGACCGGCTCAGGACCCGTCGAGGCGACAATCGGTGTGGGCGGTGAGGGAGACTCCCTCGGCGCGGGAGGTTCGTCCGCCGGGGGCGGGCTAGGCCGTTCGGCCTCCCACACCCCGACGTCCGCCGCCTCGATGACCGTGGCGAGGTACCGCTGCGCCTCGAGTAGGCTTTCCTCCTTGGCCGCTAGTTCATCCCGCTTTGCCGCAAGCCGGTCCGTCTCGTCTTTGAAGACCGACTCGAGGTGGGCGAGGGACCCGTGCAGCTCCGCGGACTCTTCTTGCTGCGCGTGCATCTGCTCGGTGATCGTCTGAAGTTCCTGCTCGCGCGTCTCAAACGCAACCAGCCAGTCCTGTTGGAGCTTGACCAGCTCTTCCTCGCGATTCACGATCGCCAGAAAGTTCGCGTCGGCCTCCCGCAACCTTCCGATCATTTCGTGATCGAGGCGTTTCACGTTGCTTTCGGCCTCCTTCAGAGCCTTCTCGCGTGCCGCCAAGTCGCTCGCTGCATCCTGGAATCGTGTCTGTTCGGCCGAAAGATTCTCCCGGTCAGCTCGGATCGTGGAGAGGTCTTGGTCCACGGACGCGCGAGCGGCCCGGACCTCCTCTCTCTCCCCCTCGATGATTCGACGTTCGGCCTCCAGCCGCCCCGCTCGCTTCTCCAGATCTTGCCGCTCCGAGTCGAGCTGCGCCCTGAGGGCATCGAGTTCCTTGGCACGGGCGTCGAGAGCCGCTTTCATTCCCTGCATCTTCGAGGCGGACGCCCGGACGGCGTCGACCAAGAACGGTGGCGCTTGTTCGGCTGACATGTCGTATCCCCTTCGGCTGAACGTGACGGTATCGGGTTTCCTCATCCCGTTATAAACGATTGGGCCAAGAAATCGGCCGTGACAATAAAGGATCGAGTCCGAGGGCGTGCGGAGGCCACCCGGCTGAATGTCGCGACAAATGGGCACGCTTAGCGATGACCGACGACCTCGTGATCGCGTCGACAAGATCGATGGAAGCGGCCACCGCACCCGAGCACGGGCCGATACGGAATCCAGGCACCGGCGGCTTGGCTTCGATTTTGGCCTGGGTTTGAATCCCACGAGACTTGCCTCGAGAACCGCGGCAAGGCGCGAATCGCTCGCGGGAGGATAGGCTGCCGCAGACGCCCCAGAGCCTCGGGTGTCGGAGACTCGACGGAAGGGCTCGCACAATTCCACTCCCCGCCGGGAGCACCGCCGTCGTCGGACTCGTAGCACTCCCTTCGCGGGACACTTCACGCCCGTCAAAACATGAACCATGCCTTGGTTCGGGCTGGTCGGTCCTGCGCGGTACGAAGCCCCGGGCACTAGGAAGGAGCCACCTTCGATGCGCGACTGCGGAGGCGTTGGACAGCGACCAGGAGCGCGAAGATGAGTCCGACCCAGATAGCGTAGTCCAGAGCGATCATGGGCACGTTATAGGTAAATCCGCATCCATTCAGGGGATTCGGGGCGAAGCATGGGCTAGTCGGAGCACTCCAAGCAAATGGGAAGCCCATCGAATTGCCTTCCGGCGTTCGGGTGACGAGCGCGATCAAGCCGATCCCGGGTAGTCCTAACGCTATTGATATCAGGACTTTGCGGAGAAACCGCTGGACCCCGTGTTGGGGGCCTAACCGCATGGCCGTACGTCAGTGCTCCGCTGACTAATACGCAACAAGGACCCGGTCTCAGCTCACCGCTTTTTTCACGAGCGCGCTGATCCTTGCCTCTTCGGTGGGGGTCAACTCCTTCAGCGCGAAGGCGACTGGCCACAGGGCGCCCTCGTCGAGGTTCGCCGCGTCGCTGAAGCCGAACGTCGCGTACCTCGTCTTGAACTTCTGCGCGGGTTGGAAAAAGCAGACCACCTCGCCGTCCTTGGCATACGCGGGCATCCCGTACCAGGTCCTCGGCGAGAGGGCGGGCGCGCTGGCTTTGATGATTGCGTGGAGCCGCTTGCCCATGGCGCGATCCGGTTCCCGCATCTCGGCAATCTTCGCGAGCACGGCGCTTTCCCCTTCCGCCTTGTCCGCGCGCGGGCCGCGGCCCGCGGACGTCTTCAGCTCTTGGACGCGCTCCTTCATCGCGGCTCGTTCCTCGTCCGTGAATCCCTTGAGCTTCTTGTTGACCGCGGTGGTGCTCTTGGCGGACTTTTGCGTGTCCTTCTTTGGGCTCATAGAAACCTCCTTAGATGGTGATTGATTGTCGTTGAAGCAAAGTTCTCACCGGGTATTAAGCGTACCCATTACTCACGCAAGAACTCGTTCGGGCTCGGGGCCGCCACGTCGCCCTTTCCGAGGCTCCCGTTCTAGACTCCATCACCATCCATCCGCTCGTCAGTGACATCGCATTCAAATTTGCTTTTCTGGTGATCCTCTCGTCAGTCTATTCTCCCATCGACTTGCTTTCCAGGTTGTATGTCGCTTTGAAAAGGGAAAAGCAGACTGAGTTTCTGATACCGGAGTCTCCTTCCTCCGCGCGGTCCCAAACTCGTTTGGCCCGAAGGAACTAGATTGTGAAGGAACGATGCGCTCCCTGTCGAGAGCACTGTCGTGGTCGGACTCGCGGCATTCTCTTCGCGGGACCCTTCAGGTCCACAGCCTCCCCAGGAGCCGGAGCTCCTCCGTTCATTCACGCCCTGATAGGATTCGTCGCAGCGTCCTGATGTCAATCTTCTTCGTGTGACTTTGGCCTGCGTCACGCCCCGGGAGCTCCCGACCTCATGCTTCGCGAACCTTCATCTCGTTCGAGCTCGTACTCGGCCCGTCCATGGCCCGCAACCTGTACTTCCTCGGCACCGCCGGGTCCGGGAAGTCGACGATGGTCTACGCGTTCCAGCTCTGGATGAACTCCCAGGGCCTCGACTGCGTCACGGTGAATCTCGATCCGGGCGCGGAGGCGTTGTTGTACTCGCCGGACCTCGACGTGCGGGACTACGTGAACCTGGAAGAGGTCATGGCGGAACAAGGCCTCGGGCCGAACGGCGCGCAGGTCGCCGCGGCGGACATGGCCGCGATGAACGCCAAGGAGCTCGCGGACGTCTTGGAGACGTTCGAGACGAACTACAACCTGATCGACACGCCGGGACAGATTGAGCTTTTCACGTTCCGTGCTTCCGGCCCGGTCCTGATCGATGCATTCGGGCGCGAGGACTCCGCGCTCATCTATCTCAACGACCCGGCGCTCGTGAAGAGCCCCAGCGGCTTCATCTCGTCCGTGCTCCTGAACGCCACCGTCCAGTTCCGCCACGGACTGCCGTTCATCAACGTCCTGAGCAAGGCGGATCTCCTCCCGGAGCCGGAGCTCGAACGAATCGTGAAGTGGTCGCTCGACCCGTTCGCCCTCTATGAGGCCCTTTTTGAGGAAGCCGCGACCCCGAAGACCCTCCTCGACGTCGAGTTCCTGAAGAGCATGGAGTCCATCGGCGTCTATCGCCGCGTCCACCCGGTATCCTCCGAGCTCACGTTCGGTTTCGAAGAAATCTACAGTCAGGTCCAGCAGGTCTTCGAGGGCGGCGAGGATCTGTCGAAGGACTGAACACGGCATTCCGGAATAGCCGGCACGGGATCACAAGAGGCCGTCGAATGCCTGGAGGACCTCGGGATACTTCGTACGGATTGCGTCGAGCACGACCGGAGTGGAAAGCTGTTCCACGCCGATTTCAGAGACCGCTCGCAGGACCTTGTTGATCGTCTCATCGTCGACCCGGATGAGGCGCTCCTTGATCAGGTAATGCCGGGCGAGTTCCTCCTCCATGCGGCCGCGCCACTTTGCATCGTACGCTCGAAGGACTTCGTCGGTCGCGTTTCCCTCGGTGACACCCGCCGCGACCTCGCCCGCATATCGCCCAGAGAGACAGCCGTTCAGGATGCCGCCTCCCGTGAGAGGATCGATCAGCCGGGCCGCGTCTCCTGCCAGCATGACACCCGGAGCGACCGTTCGTTCCAGAGGCATGGACACGCTCACTGCGCCGGCGACCTCCTCGACGATTTCACCGCGAGCCAGGCCTGGGGTCCGCTCAATCAAGCGATCGAGGTACTTCTTCGCGTCCGCGCGCTCTCGAATCTTCGAGAGGTTCACGCCGATTCCGACGTTGGCGACGTCCGCGTCTTTCCAGAACACCCAGGCATACCCACCCGGCGCGCAGCTCCCTAGGTAGAAGTCGTTGAGCCGCGGGTCGCCTTCCACGCCGACCAAGGTGTATTGCAAACACGCGTCGATGTCTCGGGTCCGGAGGTGGGTCTCGAGCCCGGCCCACCGTCCCACTTGGCTCTCGAATCCGTCGGCCCCGATGACGACGTCCGCCCGGACGTCGAACGTATCGCCCATGTGCTCGCAGCGGGCGCCGATGACGCCCCCGTCTTCCCGGAGGAGGGCGACTGCGCTCGTCTTGATCATGATCTCGGCACCGGCCTTCGCGGCCTCCCGCGCGAGGAACCGATCGAACAAGTCTCGTTCGAGGATGTAGCCGCATTCGTTCCCGGCCCTGGTCTCGTCGAGGACCAGCGTCGTGCCGTCGGGCGCGATGATCCGCGCACCGTCGACCTCGTGACAGATGAACTCCCGGCTCGGCGTCAGCCCGATCTCCTCGAGCCACCGTTTCGCGACGCCCTCGCCGCACCGAACGGGTGTACCAATCTCGGATCGCTTCTCAATCATGAGGACGTCGGCCCCTCCGAGGGCCGCGTACTTGGCAGCGGTGCTTCCGGTCGGACCCGCGCCCACGACGAGGACGTCCACCTGGCGGTCCATTTGCTTCGGTCCGATTCCGTCGGGACTCATGAGGCTTTGGGGCCGATTCGAGCGGAAGACCCGAACGCCGACCGATGCGGAGGTTGCGGTCGATTGCCGGCCTCCAGCGCATTGACGAGGAGGCCGCGACGGGTCGAACGGCGTACGTATTTGGTGGAGTTCTGTACTTACTTGGATCATGGAGCTGGAAACCCGGAAGGTCCAGAAGCTGGGATACTCGAGTCTCGGGGTCTCCCTCCCGAAAGACTGGGCGTCGTCGAATGGCATCCGGCCAGGCGCCCTCGTCAGCCTCGCGATCGAAGACGACGGGAGTCTCCGCGTGCGGGTCGGTCCGCTCGAGGAATATCCGGTCACCGCAGAGGCGACGATCGACGCGGACGAATGGAGCGGGCCCGAGGCGCTGACGCGGATGATCACCGGCAACTACATCGTCGGTTGCAACACCATCCGGCTGCGGAGTCGCGAGGAGCTCTCCCCGAGCCAGTTGCAGGAGATTCACGAGGCGGTGCGCGGCCTCACGGGCCTCACGATTGTGAACCAAGGCCCCAAGTTCGTCACCATCGAGAACTTCGTCGAGCCGACGCGGTTCCCGATCGACGGGCTCCTTCGACGTCTGCACTATCTCACGTCCCGGATGGAGAAGCTGGCGCTCGGCGTCATCTCCGGCGATGCGAAAGGAAACATCGAGGAGGTCGCCCGGATGGAGCTCGAGGTGGACCGACTGTACTGGCTCGTCGTGCGGCAGCTCCTCCTCGCGGCGCAGAACCGCACGATTGCGGGGCGGATCGGGGTGACGGAGCCGCGTCACCTCCTCGGGGATCGGGTGGTCACCGTCGCCCTGGAGAACGTCGGCGATTTGTGGGAGGAACTCGCGGCCGGGGTTGGACCATTTCTCAAGCCGACCCGCCGGATCCCGCGGGATTTCGCGAAGACGATCGGGAACTTGAAAGGAAAGCTCGAGGACGTGATTGAGCTGACGATGACCGCCTTCTTTGCCAACGACTTGGCGAAGGCGAACGAGGCCCTCGACCGACAAGCGGCCCTGACCCGCGATATTCGTGCGGTGACCGGGTCCGGTTCCCGGCCGCGTCAGGGACAGGTCGCCGGCCCATCCCGTTCGAACGGTTTGTTTCAAATCGTGCTTCGACCCCTGGAGCACGTGGCGAAGTATTACGGAAGTATCGCGCAGATCACGATTAACCGGGCCCTTGAAAGGCCCGTGCGCCCACGCCCTACCGGTGTCGAGGCCGCCCCGTCCGGAGAACCGACGGAACATCCCTGACCAGACCGAAGCTCAGGCGTGGGCCGTCCGGGCCGCATAGTCATTCCGGAGTTCCTTCATCGTCCGCGTCTTCCCGGGTCCGGCTTGCGGGAGCTCGGACACGAGGACCACGTCCTCGACGTGGGCCAGCAACGGATTCAGGTTCTCCTTGATGGATCGCTGAAATTCGCGGCGGAGCTCCGCACGGAGCGTATCGGATCCGAGGAGCCGTGGATCGCGCGGGACGACGTACACGACGAGGCGATGCTGGCCAGAGCCGTCCAGGTCGACGGCGATCGGCTTGGAGTCGTAGACGTTGTCGTTCTTGAGTACGCTTCGGATTTCCTCCGAGCTCGTCTTCACACCGTTGATGTTGATCATGTCGTCGATTCTCCCGAGGTGGCGGTAGTAGCCATCGCCGAGACGCTCGAGCTGGTCTCCGTGTCGTCGGAGTTCTTCTCCGTGCCGGCCTTTCGGGACGCCATCGAAGTACTCTTCATCGTTGTCGTAATTCAACAGCTCGGTCGAGAGGCCGATGGATGGCGGGACGAGGAACAATTCCCCACGGGAGGCCGGGTGGCCCTCGTCGAGGATTTCGAAGTCCAGGCCGAGGGCGGGGGTGGTGAAGGCCGACGGAGCGCACGGCTGCACCACGGACCCGGTGATGTATCCGCCGCCGATCTCCGTGCCGCCGCAGTATTCCACGATGGGCCGATACCCGGCGAGGAACATCAGGTATAGCATCTCGTCCGGCGTGGAGGGCTCCGCGGTGGAGCTGAACAACCGGATCCGGTGCCAGTCGAGCCCCTCCATCGTCCGGTCCGCCTTCCAGCTCCGAACGAGCTTCGGCACCACGCCGAGCATCGTGACACCGGCTCGAGCGACGAACTCGCCGAACGGGCGGGCCGTCGTCGCTCCGACGTACAAGGCCATCGTCGCCTCGTTCACGAAGCTCGCATACGTCAGCCAGGGTCCCATCATCCATCCGAAGCTCGTCGGCCAGGCGAGCACGTCCCGCGGTCGGATGTCTTGATGGAGGTATGCGTCCGCGGCGCTCTTGATCGGGGTCGTGTGGGTCCACGGGATGGCCTTCGGGTCTTTCGTCGTCCCCGACGAGAACAGGATGTTCGTGTGGTCGCCAGGGCGACACGAGACCGCCTCGTAGGCATCGCGGTCGCTGAGGAAGTCCGTCCACGCGGTGTCGCCATCCCGGAGGAAGGGCGTCCTCGGTCCAGCGCGGGGAATGACGATCGCCCGCGGCCCGTTGCCGTCGACGACTTTGGAGTAAATGGCATGCTGTTTCCCGTCGCGGAGGTACGTGTCGACCGTGATGACGGCGCGGGCGTCGGCGATGCGAGCCCGTTTCCGGAATTCCGGCGGCGCCGCGGCGTCCGCGATGCCGACCACGCACCGCCCCGACAGCACGATTCCGAGGTACGCCGCCACCGCTTCCGGAGTCATGGGCAAGAACAATGCAATCTTCTCGCCCCGATCCAGGCCGAGCTCGTCCAGCCCGTTGGCGACCCGAGCACTCAGTCGCCGCAGATCACCGTACGTCATCTTCCGGATTGAGTCAGATCCTTCCAGTCCGGAGAGGATGGCCGTCTTGTTCGCGCCGGCACGGAAGCAGCTTTCCGCGATATTCATCCGCGCGCCGGGCAGCCACTCCGGGTGACGCGGATCGAGTGGCTGCTTCAGAATTCCAGTCGGCTTCTTTCGGAAGACGATGCCGAGCGTGCGGATCATGGTGGACCAAAATTCTTCCCGGCGGTCGATGGACCACTCCTGCAGGTTCGCGAAAGACCCGAGGCGACGGGCCGCCATCAGCTTCCCGATGTTCGACGATCGCACGCCGGCTTTGGACGGCATCCAGGCTGGCCCGGGACCATCTCCCGGTTCACGACCATCGTACGCGAGCCGGTACAGAGCGAGATGGGCCGCGAACCGCCACCGCGTCTCCGGGTTCGCCAGGAGCAACGCGCGGAGCTGGACCCAGAACCGTTCTTGTTCGCGCGCATCGAACGATCCGGCGTGACGTTGAGATGCGGCCTCGATTCGAGCCGCAAGTGCCTCCGCGGGCTTCCGAGGCACGCCCCACGATTCTACGTCGGCGGGCCGGATGGTGGGCCGCACGGCGGCTGAAATCTCGCGGACTCACTTAAGCCTGCGGACCCGTCTGTAGTTATGTCGGTCCGCGGAGACGCTTCACTTCTGGAATCCGGGTCCGGCTTTCTCAGTCGCCATGGCCTTGCGGGCGTACTCGAGGGCCCGGTCGACGGCTTCGCGCGGCGTGGCGACCGGAACGAACAGCTTTGCGTCGACCCCTGCCTTGTCGATGGGCCACGTCCGGAGGCCGAACACCGTCTTGCCGAGATCGAAGGCGTGGGCCATCTCGCTCAACGTGCCATAGGAACCGTTCACCGCGATGATCGCGTCGGCCGTGCGGACGATGATCAGATTCCGAGCGGTGCTCATCGCGGTGGCAATCGGCAAGTCGATGTGGGGGTTCGAGTCCGCTTTGTTCCCGGTCGGGAGGACGCCGACCGTAAGGCCGCCGCCGCGCTTGGCGCCTTTTGCGGAAGCCTCCATGACGCCGTTCAAGCCGCCGCAGATCAGGACCGCATCGGCCCGCGCGATGAGGAATCCCACCTCTTCGGCAAGGGCGAGTCCGTCGGGAGACGCCGTGCTGCCGCCTCCAATGACACCAATGATCAACTTCCGAGCCATGAGGGAATCTCCGTTCAAGCTCGCGACCGAATTAAGCCTTTGCCGCTGTCAATCGACTTTTGATACGTTCGCTCGAATTGTGGGACAGAAACGATGGAGCACGACTCGCGGAGTTGGGCGCGGATGCTCGTTGGGGCGTCGCCCTTATGACGATGCCTGCATTGTCGCGCGCGGGGACCGCGATGGCCGACGATTCGACACGCGAATACTTTGCCGGGACAGACCGCGACCGAGCCGCCTTCGAGGCGGGGATCAAGTTGGGCTCGATTGTTCATCAGTACGTCGGAACGCCGCTGACTTCCGCGACCGCACCCTCTCTGGAGCGCGCGATCGAGGCCTCCACCCGAGTGCAGCCGTTGGTCGAACGCGTCCGTGTTCGCATCGACAAGGGAAGGATGCGGATTCGCGGACCCTACAAGTACGGCGCCCTCACGGAGGATCTCTTGGACGTCGAAGTCTCCGTGCGCGTCGGCACCGCACGGGCCCTCGGCGTGCTCCGCTACGTGCCCGAACTCGACTATCCTCTCATGTATTTGAAGGCCATCGGCGGGCCCACCAAGGACTAATAAGGGACTCCCATTCTGCCGCGACCCGATGGCACAGGGCCGCGAGGTTGAGGTCAAGTTTCGACGGGACCTCGGGCTCCTGGAAATCACGATGATCGGACTCGGCCCGACGATCGGGACCACGATTTTCCTGCTCGTCGGGCCCGGATTCGCGATCACGGGTCCTTCGCTCGTCCTGGCATTCGGCCTGAACTTCGTCGTGACCATGTTCACCGCGATGGCGTACATGGAGCTCGGCTCCGCGTTCCCGGAGACCGGGGGCGGATATCTCTGGATCCGCCGATCGATGCGCGACCCATGGGGGTTCCTCGGAGGCTGGATGTCGTGGTTTGGCCATTGCATCGTCGCGTCGTTCTACATCTACGGATTTGGATTCGGCATCGTCCTCGCCTTGAAGACGATCCTCGGCACCCCATCCTTGGTCCTCTACGGCCTCGACGAAGGAGCGCTGACAAAGCTCTTCGCCGTCCTCGCCGCGGGCGTCTTCATCGGGCTGAACTACCGCGGGACCAAGCTCACGGGGAAATCGGAAACCGCGGTGACAATTGCTCTAGTGGTGGTCGTAAGCGCTTTCATCATCGCGGGATTGCTGCACCTGACGCACACCGGCGTGCCGGCGGCAAACTTCCAGCCGTTTCTCCACGGCGACTCAGGTTTTCTCCAGTTTGTCTCTCTCCTCGGAGCGATGGGCTTCACGTTCATCGTGTTCGAGGGCTACGAGATTATCGCTCAGACCGGCGAAGAGGTGCGCCACCCGGAAAAAAACATTCCGCGCGCCCACTTCATCGTGATCGGCCTTTCGACCCTCATTTTCATCTTGGTTGCGTTCGTGGCGATCGGGATTTCAGGGAATTGCAGCGGGGGCCCGAGTGCATCGTGCCTGCTCCTTCAGCCGTCGCCCGCAGGACCCGTGGGAAACAACAATGCGATCGCCGAGATCGCAGCGCAGGTGATGCCGTACGGCACACAGATCATCGTGTTCGGCGTCGCCCTGGGAGCCCTGGCAGCCCTGAACTCCCTGATCTTCTCCTCGAGCCGTGTCGCGTTCGCAATGGGCCGGGACGGCGGACTCCCCCGCGCCCTCGGGAAGCTCCATGCTCGGAAGCGCACTCCGCACATTTCGATTGCCGTCTCGGGGCTCATCATCGTGGGCATCACGCTGACCCTCGACCTCAACACGGTCGCCGCGAGCGCCGACGTCATGTTCCTCCTCCTGTTCCTGATGGTGAACTGGGCGGCGATCGTTCTCCGGAGGACGATGCCCGATGTGAAGCGGTACTACGTGATGCCGCTCTTCCCCATCATCCCGCTGTTAGGCATCGCGACGAAGTTCGTCCTCGCCCTCAGCCTGTGGACGATCGAACCGATCGCGTGGTTCGTCGCGCTCGGCTGGATCGGGATCGGGCTCACGGTCCACTATCTGCACGAAAGGAAGGAAATTGTGATCGGCGTTACGAAGGTCGTGGAGTCGATCTTGCCGCGTCGCCGTCCCCGGTACCGAATCCTGCTTCCCATCGAGGACTTCGAGCGAGTCGAGCTCGTCGAGTTCGGCGCGTTGATCGCCCAGGTCGAAGACGCGGAGCTCACGCTCCTCCACGTGATCGAGGTGCCGCCCGCCCTTCCAATCGATGCCATCGACCGGGCCTACGTGGGCGAAGTCCGCTACCATCTCGGCAAGCTGCGAAGGCGTGCGGAGGAACTGGGCGCCTATTCGACGGCCCGCGTCGACGTGAGCCACAAGGTGTTCGATTCAATCTTGGACAACATCCGCGAAGACGAGACGGACCTGCTGATCCTCGGATGGAGAGGGGGCTGGCGGCGGGGCCGGATCCTGGGAACGAACGTCGACCGCTTCGTCCAGGAGGCCCCGTGCGACGTCGTCGTGTTCAAATCCGCCGGGCTCAAACCGAAAGTCGAGCGCATCCTCGTCATGAATGCTCCGGAATGGCATGTGTCGTACGCGACGGGGTACGCGATCCTGCTCGCGAAGAAGCACCGCGCCAGGATCACGATCCTGAGCGCCGTCCAGACGGACCGGGAGCTCGAGAAGGAACGGGGCTACAGCGCGCGGCTCGCGGAGATGTGCCGCACCCACGGCGTCGCCTTCGAGGAGAAGTTCGTGAAGGCCCGGAACATCGTCGACACGGTGGTCGAGGAAGCGAAGAACTACGACCTGCTCGCGCTCGGCGCGTCGACGGAGTGGCGGCTCACGCAGTTCGCCTTCGGCCCGTGGCAAGACCAGATCGCGCGGCGGACGGAGACGCCGACCCTCATGGTCCGAAAAGTCCGCCGCAAGGAGGAACCGGTGCCCACCCGGAGTCCCGTGCCGCTCCCGACCCCGCCTCCTCCTTCGCCTTCGTGAGTCGACTATCACTGCGACGTTCCGCAGCTGGGACAGTACCGACCCGTGGAGGGCATGGACCGTCCACAGTTCTTGCAGGTGTGGAGCGCCCCAGGCGGAGGGACCGGCGGGGGAGCCATCATCGTCGTCGGCGCCGACGGGACTTCTTTCATGACCGCGCCGGCCACGGACAAGACGATGCCGACCAGGAAGAGGGCCACCATCCCGAAGGCGAGGGTCCGATAGGTCGACGCCGAGGACAGGAGCGCCGCGCACCAGCCCGGATAGGGCTCCGGCGGACCACTGGCGCGCACGTGAAGGCGCGGGCCGCCTCCAGACCGGATGCGACGAACCAACCGTAGAGGGCCCCGATGAGACCGATGAACAGCAGCACGAGCCCGAGGACGAAGACCGCGACTTTCACCGCGTCCCTCAGGCTCGGAACGGGACGGTCGGCTTATCACCTTTGTCCTCCGCGAATCGAGTCGCCTCCCGATGCGACCGACATAAAGACTCTTTTATAGCGCAACGCATATTTCTGACGCCGCGTGGGTGGCATGGGCGAGGCGCTCAAGATCGGGATTACGGGCCTCCCCGGCGCCGGCAAGACGTACTGCCTTCTCAAGGTCATCGAGATGCTCGAAGGCGACGGCCTCAAGGTCGGCGGGATGATCACGGAGCCGATCGTCAAGCGAAACCGGCGCGAAGGATTCTACGTGATGGACTGGGCCACGAAAGAGAAACGGGTGTTCGCCTCCCGCGAGATCACTTCGAAAACGATGGTCGGACGGTTCGGTGTCGACATCAGCGCGCTCGAGGAGGTCGGCGTCAACGCTCTCCGGAGCGCGACCGCCAACGCGGACGTCATCGTGATCGACGAGGTCGGGAAGATGGAAGTCGAGTCGCCGAACTTCGTGCTCGCGGTGAAGGACGCCCTCGAAGCAGACAAGCCGCTCCTCCTTACGCTCCACAAGAAGTCCCGGAATCCGCTCCTGCAAGACATCCGCCGCCGGGACGATGTGCGGATCCTGGAGGTCACCATGGTGAACCGCAACCTGCTGCCCTACAAAATTGTGAAACTGATGAAGGGCGAGGTCCTCTGAGGACGAAGGGATATCTGGCCCCGCCCCCTTCGCGACCGCCGTGGAGTTTCCGTTCCCGACCGTTGCGGTTTCGGAGGGGGCCGCGACCCTCCTCGTCCCGGACGTGCCGCGCCGCAAAGGCCCCGGGACCGCCGGGCCGTGGCCGTTCTACAATCCGACGATGGCGGTGAACCGCGACCTAAGCGCGATTGTCCTCTCGAAGTGGCCTCGTCCGCTCGGGTCTCTCCTCGACGGACTCGCGGCAACGGGCGCATGGGGAATCCGGATGGCCCTCGAACTCGGCGTGGGACACCTCGCGTTCAACGATCGGTCACGCGAGGCGACGCGGTTGATTCGCGAGAACCTTCGCCGCAACGGCCTCACCGCCGATGTCCACTCGGGCGATCTGTCCGACTACATAGGCAAACGGCGGTACGATTTCATCGACATCGATCCGTTCGGCCCGCCCACCCCGTTCCTCGGCGCGGCGTTCGACGCCGCGAAGGAATCCTCCGGGATCGGCGTCACCGCGACAGACACCGCCGTCCTCTGCGGCACCTATCCGAAAGCCTGCGAGAACCGATATGGCGCGCGTCCGCTGCGCTCCGCGCAAGGTGCAGAGATCGGACTTCGAATCCTGCTGGGCTACTGTCATCGTCTCGCTGCGGAGGGAGGCGATCAGATTCGACCGATCTTGTCGTTCTCCGCGGAGCACTTCGTGCGCGTGCACGTCTTGGTCGAGTCCGGATCGGGTTCGGGTTCGATCGGCCACTTGGTCCGCGTCGGCCCTGGTCGTTTCATTGTCGCATCCGGAGCGGACCGGGGTGCAATCGGCCCGTTGTGGCTCGGACCGCTCGGAGACGCGGCGGTCCTGCGCCGGCTTCAGCCCTCGGCCTGGACGTCCGTTGCGTCTGCGCGGCTCCTTTCGCTCCTCAAGGCGGAGTGCGAGATGCCGCCTTTCTTCGTCACGACGGACGAACTCGCGGCCGCAGAACGTCACTCGCCGCCGAGACTCGACCGATTCATCGAGGGCCTGCAGGAGATCGGCTATCGCGCGACGCGGACCCACTTCCATCCGCGAGGCGTGAAGACGGACGCGCCGTCGCAGGACATCGTGCGGATGTTCCGGGAACTCTCGCCTACCGGATCCACGGATGATTCAAGGCCTGCCAGTTGAAGCCGAACGAGGCCTCGCTGTCGGTCGCGTAATGGTAGAGGGTCGTGACGAGAATCCCATGGACGACGGACCAGAGTGCGCTGAGCACGAGCCAGTACAGGACCGCCGCAACCGGCCAGGTCAGGCTGCCGGGCTCTCCGACGATTCCCCATACGAACGGGACGAGGCCGACCATGAACAGGAGGAGGAACACGAGTCCGGTCCCGAGGACGCCGCTCTGGTGGGCGCCCCAGCGCTCGCGCAGGAGGGCACGGCTGCGACGGAACGCTTTCACCGGCCCCACGCCCTCGAGGACCATGGTCGGGAGCACGAATAGGGTCGCGATGGGCCAGCCGTATCCGAGGACTCGCGAGACGAATCGTCCACCCGCATCGGACCGAATCGAAGTGAACCGGAGCAAGACGCCGACAGTCGCCGCGAGGAAAGACCAGACGAGGATCTGGAAGAAGCTCGCGTTCGCCGCCGCGATTCCGTCCAGAACATACGGCCTCTGCCCTTGAAGCCGGATGGCCGCGGCTCCGATGATTGCCGCCATGAAGTAAACCGAAAGAAAATACGTCACCAGGTAGGCGACGAACATCTCCTGGTAGAGGAAGCCGCTCGACGGCGACGCGGGCGGAAGACCGAGCGCGAGGACACTGAGGACGACGATCAGCCAGATGAAACCGGTGAAGACGAGGGCGAGGAACGGCAGGGCCATGAGGCGCGGCTCGGTCACAAGGACGCGAAGGCTCCCGAGGGTCAGGTGGAATCCGCGAGCCAGCTGGGCCCGTAATCCCGTCTTCGGAGCCGGCTCATGGTGAGTCTTCCGACCCCACTCCGTGGAGTGCATCCCGCGCTCAAAAAGGGCGGACCGGTCATAAGTCTATTGTCAAACGTCGGTGTCGGAGGTCTCATCCCTCGATGCGTTTCTGGTCGCCTTCGTAGGGTGAGTTCGATAGGCGGACGATCTCCGCGGCCTTGATGTCCCCGATCTTCGGCACCTTCTTCAGCTCCTCCTCCGACGCCGCGAAAACAGCGCGGACGGAACCGAAGCGGTCGAGAAGGCTGCGGGCAAGCGTCTCGCCGATGCTCGGAAGGCCTTCGACCACGAACCGCTGCCGCTGCTCGAGGGACATCGCCTTCGGCTTGTGCCGCAGGCCGTATTCCGCGGCCCCCTTATCCTGACGTTTCCACAGGATGCTCAAGAGTATTGCGGTCTGTTCCTTGTCCGCGGTCGTGAGCACCGGAACCCGCTCCGTCGTCTCGAGGACGAGGAGGGCGCCCAAGATCGCTTGCGGGCTCCGGAAGGTCGAGATTTCGGCCAGGTCGCCCTCAAGGACCACGAGGGGCTGAGGATACGCCTCGCGGAGGCGCCGGACCTGTTCGAAGAGACGCTTCCGGACCATCGAGTTGAAGAAATCGTATAGGGTCTTTCGTTCAATCCCGACCGGTCCGAGAACATAGTCTCCCGGCGCGATTTTCCGCACCTCGATTTCGACGCCGAGTTCTCGAAGGCGCTCGGGAATGTCTTCGGGCTCGTTCGAATCGACGACGAGGGGAATGCGCACGCCCCATCGAATCGTCGCGCCGACGTAAACGTTCCGGTGACCCCGGCAAATCAGCGGCGTTAGGTGAATCGTGTCGGCTCATCTTTTTGAGCGTCGTGCGCGTCCAGCCAATGATGGCCGGGCGGCGGACGCTGAATCTGCTTGCCGCGACGATGCTCGGCACGATGGACTCGAATGCGCTCGTCCCCGTCATTGCGCTCTATGCGCAGCACGTGGGCGCAGATCTGGTGACGATCGGGATCATCGTCGGCCTCTTCTCTGCGGTCCATGCGCCCGCGAACCTGTTCTTCGGCCGGATCGCGGATCGCTTCGGTCGCAAACTGCCCCTCCAGGTCGGCCTCCTCTGGGACGCCATTTCACTCTTCCTCTATTCGCTCGCGACGACCCCGCTCCTCCTCGCCCTCGTCCGCGTGAGCCACGGCATCGGGAGCGGACTCGTCGGTCCGAGTTCGATGGCCCTCGTCGCGGACACCTCGACCAAGGAGCGGAAGGGCCGCGCCATGGCGTTGTACGGCATGTCGCTCGCCCTCGCTGTCGTGATTGGATTCGGCATCGCCGGTCCGGTCGTGGCCCGCCTCGGCTACCCCGCCCTGTTCTACGTCCTCTCGGCGGGCCTGCTGGTCGGCTTCGTCATCGCGATTCCTATCTCGGAACCGGTGCAAGCGGCTCCGAGAGGGATGCCTTGGCGGCGTCTCTTCTCGTACGCCGGGCGGCCGTCTCCTGCTGCTGGATATGCGGCGATCTTCAGCCTCTATTTCATCCTCGGAGCGTTCGTCGCGTTGGTGCCGCTCCACCTTCAAAAGGAGCTGGGCTACGGTGCGCTCGCGGTCGGTCTGAGCTTCACATCGTTCGCGATCCTCTCCCTCGCACTCCATTATCCGGCAGGGATCCTCGCGGATCGGTACGGTCCGGCGATCCCCGCGACGATTGGCCTCGTCGCGGTCGCCATCGCGATGGCGTGCATCCCGCTTCTTCGAGATCTCCCGACGCTGCTCGTCCTCATGGCCCTGTTCGGCGTGGGCCATGGCTTTGTGTTCCCGTCGGCTTCCGCCCTCGTCTCGCGCGGAGCCGACCCGCAACAGCACGGGCTGGTGACGGGTCTGTTCTACGCCCTCCTCGTCGCCGGCGTGGCCGTCGGCGCGCCGATCATGGCGGCCGTCGCGAGCGCCTCGACGTTCGGGGCGGGAATCTGGGCGAGCGCCTGGATCTCCCTGTTGGGACTCGGCCTCTTGGGCCGTGCGCTCGCCTCGCCGGAACCGGCATTCAATGCGGCGATCCGTGTCGCAGGATCGGACGGTCCCAAGTAGATCAGCGAATGAGGCCAACCGGAGTGGGACATCCCGTCATGGACGCGCGCCTTGGGATCGTGTGCGGGATCCTGCCGTCGCCGCAATGAGGAGTGCTACGCTGAATATCGAGCCACCGACTTGGGCCGGCAGATAGATCGTCGGAACCGTGGTATGCGATTGGGCCTGTAGGGCCATCGTCGTGTTCGCACACGCACCGGACGTCGGCGTAGGGCACCGACCGACCCAAACGATGAGGACGTAGAATCGACTCGCGGGTGCGACGAACGTAGAGGCGATGCTCGGGGATTCGCGAGGACTCGACGCGGAGGCCACGTACGCTGTGAAATTCCCCGGAGCGCCGCCGAACAGGACCGCGCCGGTGCGACTGTCGGTCCACGTGACTTGGACGTCGACGTTTACGACGCTGCCTCGGTCGCCCCAGAAGCCGAGGCGCGGTCGGGCGACGAAGTAGCCTCCGTAGGTCGTCAAGTTCGCCGGCGGCGGCAGAGGGTCGAAGTCGCGGGGGGCGTACGCGATCGCGTTGGATGGAGTTGGGAAGGCGCTGAGCACGACGACGCCGAGGGTGAGGAGGACCGCCATCGCGAGCAGGGACCGGTGCCAACCGTTGTCGGCGATGGAACCCGCGGGCGGGTTCGGAGTGTGCGCGCGCCCTCCTCCTCGGTCGACGGAGAACCCGCCGATTGCGAGCGCAGCCCCGGACAAAGAGGAGAGGGCTCCCTGATCGAGAAGAAGGCCGAGCTCCAGCGAGGTCCTTGGGTCCAGGCTGCTCCCGGAGGCGAACAGGTCTTTCGCGGCCCAGCCGACCTGAACGAGTCCGATCCCCATAGCAAACAGGCCAATCCACGACGCCGCTCGCAGCAGCGACCGTCGTGGTCGCTCGGGCTCTCGCGTGGGGACCGATACCCCCGGGCGGTTGGCTCCGGGATCATTCACGAGCACGCGATGAGGTGGCACCTCATAACGATTTTCTGGCTCAGCCTCAATAGTGATCCGGGATTGGTCCTTCCCACGGTTCTTCAGGGTGGTCGTAGAGACAGAAGAAGATTCCGTCGGGGTCCCGAATGTAGGCGATCCGATGCCCGTTTCGCGAGGTCCACATGTCCTCCTGCATGAGCTTCGCGAACTTCGGATCGTCTTTCAGTTTCGCCACGGTCTTCCGGTTGACCCAGAGCTTTCTCGTCGCGGGGAGGACTCCCAACTTTTTGAGCCGTTGCAGGGTCTCCGGGACGTCTTTCACGCGAACCTCAAAGTGGTCCAAGGCTTCGCCCGGGAAGTATGGAGCCCAGAACGGACTGCGTTCCGCGTACCAATTCAGTTCCACCTGCTGCCCGGAACGCCGGTCTCGGAGCAGGACGTACTTGCCCTCGTCGTCCCCTCCGCGGTCGATTTCCTCGAGGTCGAACACTTTGGTGTAAAACTCGATTGACCTCTCCATGTTCGTGACTCGAATGCCGACATCGCCGATCCAGAGGTCGGACATGGCCCCGTAGAAAACGAATCAACACAAGAATCCATCGAGGGCGTTGGCTGACCAATCGATTGCGCGGGAAAATCACGGGACCGATCATATGCGTCCTGTTTGACGGCTAAGCCGCCAACGCACCACCGACGGGTGCTAGTGTGGCTATGGCGGTTAGTGGCGGCGGGCTGAACACGTCGCCCTTGCGGACTTCGTGCGTACACCCCCGCTCTATCAACGTCGTCGACTACGACGGCCATAAGATGCCTCGTCTTGAGGGCGGTTTCCGGCTTAGATGCTTTCAGCCGTTATCCGCATAGCGCGTGGCTGCTGGGCA
>Ga0209160_1000515_pt1 | contig 31707 bp, 30 predicted proteins | sample GraSoiAngelo_153_FD_186167 | JGI IMG/M metagenome (GOLD analysis project Ga0209160, IMG submission 186167) | Grasslands soil microbial communities from the Angelo Coastal Reserve, California, USA - 14_1009_12_40cm (SPAdes) (version 2) | ecosystem: Environmental > Terrestrial > Soil > Grasslands ...
AAACCGCCAGGAGCCCGAGATGCGGGCCACGTTGTTCGTCTCGCTCGTCGCCGTCGCCCTTCCGCTCGCGGCGCAGACGCCACCATCGCCCCCCGCCCCCGCCCCCGCCCCCGCCCCCCCGCCCGCGCCGGCCGCCAAGCGCACCGTCGAGCTGACCGGTCTCGTGCTCGTGAATGGCTTCTTCACGAACGCTCGCGTCAACAACAGCGACGTGCCGCAGTTCGCCGACTCGCTGCCGTCGGCGAGCGCGATCGGGGGCACCATTCGCCAGACGCGCCTCGGCCTGCTCGTGACCGATCCCGATGTGCTGCGCGGGAGCTTCTCCGGCGAGGTGGATGTCGACTTCTACGGCGGCCAGCAGCCGTCCTCCGGCGGGCGCACCTTCCCGCTCCTCCGGCTGCGGCGCGCCGTCGGCATCGTCTCGTGGCCGCACGCGCAGCTCCTGTTCGGCCAGGAGTCGCCGCTCGTCGCGGAGCGGAGCCCGCGCTCCCTCGCCTCGGTGGGCACCCCCGACTTCGCCACCGCCGGCAACCTGTGGCTGTGGTTGCCCCAGTTTCGCGCGACCCTGGAGCAGGGATACACCCTGCGCCTCGCGGAGCAGGTGGCCGTGCTGGCCCCGACCTCAGGAACTGCGCAGGGGTTCTTCAACACCCAGCCCGACTCGGCGGAGCGGAGCGGTCGCCCCTACCTGCAGGCGCGGGTGCGGCTCGCCTGGGGTCCCATCGACGATGCGAGCGAGATCGCCATCGGCGGCCACCTGGGATGGCTCGCCTCGGCCGACACGCTGTTCCAATCGCGCGCCGTCACGGCGGACGCGCGCGTCAAGGCCGGCCCGGTCGAGCTCCTGGCGGAGGCGTTCAGCGGAAAGGCGCTGGCGGGATTGGGCGGCGGTGGGATCGGCCAGAGCCTGGGGCCGACCGGCAAGGAGGTCCGCACCAAGGGCGGCTGGGGTCAGATCAACGTCCGGCCCAGACGCGAGGTGATGGTCGGTGGCGGCTGCGGCATCGACGATCCCGACGACGGCGATCTGTCCGACGCGCTCGGCAGCCCGCGGGGCCGGCTCAAGAACTTCGTGTGCGAGGGGCACGTGGATCTCCGCCCCCGCGGGCCGCTGCTGTTCGGGATCGAGTTCCGGCGGCTCGAGACCACGTACCCGAGCGGGAAATTCACGGCCAATCATTTCAACCTGGCCGCGGGATACCGGTTCTAGGCGGGCAATCGTCCCTTTAGCTCCTGAGGCTTGAACGGGCCTGGCTCGGCGATGAGCGCCCGCGCGTGGTCCACCTGGCCCCACGTGTTCCACAACAGGACGCCGCGTACGCGGCCGTCCTTCAAGTAGTAGACGACCCCCTCCCGGAACTTCTCCTTCCAGTCGGCGACCGTCTCGAGACGGGCGTCGACGTCACCCACGGCTTCGTAGCCCAACTCGAACAGGTCGGAGTAGAAAAACGGCAGGTGATGATAGGGCGTCGCCCGGCCCGCCATGTTGAGACCGGCGGTGCGCCCCATCGTGTTGGCGTTGTCCTCGTGCTCCACACGCAACCGCGCGCGCAACGCGGGATTCGCGAAGTTCGCGACGTCGCCCGCAGCATAGATGTCGATCTGGCTGGTACGGCAGGCCTCATCCACCACGATCCCGTTGTCCACGCGCAAGCCCGCCTGCTCCGCGAGCTCCACGCCCGGCACGATACCGAGCCCGGCGACCAGCACCTCGGCCACGAGCTCGCCGCCCAAGGTGGTGCGCACGACGCATGAGCCGGCGCGCCGGTCGAGCCCCGCCATCCCCTCGCCCATCCGCATGGTGACGCCCTTTTCGCGGTAGTAGCCCACGAGGAACGCCGCCAGGTCCGCCGGGAACACGCGCGCGCCGAGTCCCGCCTCCGGCACGAGCATCGTGACGTCGCGCTGCTGCATCCGCAGCGCGGCGGCGACCTCGCTGCCGATGAACCCGCCCCCGATCACGGCGAAGCGCACGCTCTGGCTCGCAAGCGCGCGCAGGCGGCGGTAATCGTCCAGGGTGCGGAAATAGATGATCTGGTCGGTCTTGAGCGGCAGGCGCCGCGGGACGCCGCCGGTGGCGAGGAGCAGCTTCTGGTACCGATACACCGTGCCCCGGTCGTCCGTCACACTGCGCGCTCGGGGATCGAGCGCCGTGATCCGCCGCCCCAGGTGCAGCGCCGCGCCCGTCGCGGCCGTCTTCCGCCAGATCTTCTCTTCGGGCTCGCCCTTCCAGAGGGCCTTCGAGAGCGGAGGCCGGTCGTAGGGAGGATGCGGCTCGGCGCTGATCAGGCCGATCGAGCCCACGGGGTCGGCCTCGTGGAGGGCCTGCGCCGCGGCGTCGGCGGTCATGCCACCGCCGACAATGAGGTAAGTGTAGTTGGGCATCGGGCTTGGGCGCTCCTGTATGCGCAATATACGCTGCCGTTAGAGCGATTGGATCGCGCCTGCGCGCGGTGTAGATTTTTGTCGTGCCAGGCACCGATCTCGAGAGCCAGATCGCCGTCATCTCGTTGCTCGACGAACCGATCAGGAGGGGTCTTTATCTCTACGTCGCCGAGCGGCGATGCGAGGTAGGGCGCGACGAGGCGGCCCGCGCGCTCCGCATCTCGCGAGCGCTCGCCGCGTTCCACCTCGATAAGCTGGTCCAGCAGGGGCTGCTCGACGCGAGCTACCGCCGGCTCACGGCCCGCCGCGGGCCGGGTGCAGGCCGGCCCGCCAAGCTGTACCACCGTTCCACCCGCCAGCTCGACCTCACGCTCCCGGAGCGCCGGTACGAGCTCGCCGGCCGCGTCTTCGCTCGCGCGTTGACGGCGGTCGCGCCCGCGGCTCGGGGCGCGCTCCAGCGCGCGGCCCGCGCCGAAGGCCGGAGGCTCGGCGCCGACGCGCGCCGCAGCACCAACGGGAAGGCGGGCACCGATCGCCTGCTCGCCAACGCCATCGCTGTGCTCGATGAATGCGGGTACGACCCCGCCCGCGTCAACGGTGAGGTGCGGCTCCGGAATTGCCCGTTCGACGCCCTCGCCAACGAGTGCCGGCCCCTGGTGTGCGGGATGAACCTCGCCCTGCTGCGCGGCCTGCTCGCGGCTGCCGGCGCCCGCGGCACCCGGGCCGAGCTGCGGGCTCCGGAGGCCGGATCATGTTGCGTGGTCCTGAAGACCCCCGCCCGCACGAAGCGTTGAATCCCGTCCCAGAACTTTAGTCGTCGTCCGCCATCCGGCCCGGATGCTTCTCCCGTCGCCGATAGTGCTTCACGGACTTGTGCACCTTGTGCGGTGGCGTCTTGAGGCGCCCCTTCACCGGCGCCTTCGGGTTGGGGACGCGCACGGTGAGCTTGCGCTTGTCCTTGTCGCTCACGACGCGAGGAGCGCGCGGATTTGCTTCGCATGATGCGCGCAGTGGCGCACATGGAACCGCAGCCACTCTGGCAGGGTGAGATCGCCGAACGCGGGATGTTTCACGAACAGATCGTCCCGGCGAGCCGGCAGGAGCTCGTGTGCCAGCGCGACGAAGCGCGACACGCCGTCCCGCAGCTGCCGCTCCACCGCGCCCGGATCGGGACGCTGGGCAGGCTCCGTGGCCGCCGGGGCACGACGGCCCGAGGGAATCCACCCGACATCGAGATACACGAATTGGCGGAGCCGCTGTCGCAGTGGCCTCGGCCGGCGTCGCATGGGGGGCTTGGCGCGCCGGTCCTCGAACACTCGACCGCTCCCGTCGATCGAGATGGCGAGGTGGTGGACGATTTGAGCCGCGGTCCACTTCCCGGGCGGAGCGCGGTGCCAGTCCGCTTCGGGCCGGCCCGCCAAGGGTCCGAGCACCACGTCCGGAATCGTGGCGAACTCTTCGGAAGTCACGGGAACACCGCGTCCGCCATCTGTCTGGCCTGCGCGGCCGCGGGCGACCCCGCCCGCACCCGGCTCACCAGCGTCCCCGCGCTGTCCGCGATCGCGAGGTCGGCGTCGGCCAGGGCCGCGCTGTCGGTGCGGATCGAGAGGGCCCATTGGTGCTGGGCGGCGATCGTTTGGAGGCGCCCGGCGATTCGGTCGGCCGCCTTGGGTGGAACGTAGACCGTCACCATCGTGCCCGCGTCCGCCGGCCGGGGGTTCGCGCGCCGCGCCTCTCGGCAGGCGAGCGCCGCGGCGGCGAGGCAGCACGCGAGCAGGCGTGCGACTGTAGCGTCCCGCACTCTCATACCCAAGATTGTACGAGTGAATCTGCTGCGTCGCCACCCGATCGCCTTCACGCTCATCGCGCTGGTCTTGCTTTCGGCTCTCTCACCCTTGCCGGGCCTGGTGGACGCGGTGAGCGGCGCCCCTCCCGCCGACGTGGATCTCGTGCGTCCTACGCTGTATACCCTGCTCGCACCCGTCTCGAACGTGCTCGACGCGCTCACGCTCCTGAGCGGGGAGCGGGCAATCGCGTTCCTGGTCACATGGGTCGCGGCGCTCGCGCTGTGCGGGCTGTTGCGGCGCGGCTCAGTGCGGCGACGGCTCGTAGCAGCGGTCCTGGCGCCCCTGGCGGTGATCCTGCTGGGCGTCGCGGCGGTCCTGCTGCCGCGCCCCGTCCCCCGGCTGGTCGCGGCCGATTCGACGCTCACCGTCATCGACTACCACGCGCATACCGCGTTGTCACACGACGGCCGACGCGGCTGGACCGTCCAGGAGCTCGCCGCCTGGCATGCGGCCCAGGGATTCGGGGCGTCGTACGTCACCGATCACAACGTGGTGTTCAACGGCGGCGTCGACGACCCGATACGCCTGTTGCCGGGCGTCGAGTGGAGCGTGTACGACCAGCACGTCGTCGCCCTCGGCGCCGTTGCGCCGCTCGAACGCGGAGTCTACGGGCGCGACACCCGCGCCATGCTCAGCCTGTTCGGCGCGCTGCACCGCCAGGGTGCGATCGGTATCGCGTCGCTCCCGGAGTACTGGCGGAACCACTGGGCCGAGCTGGACGACTTCGTGGCGGCCGGGGCCGACGGCTTCGAGATCGTGAACTGCGCGCCCAAGGCGATCGGCTTCCCCGCGGCGGCACGCGCGCGGGTGCTCCAGCTCGCCGAGTCGCACGACCTGCTGGTCGTGGGCGCGAGCGACAATCACGGCTGGGGCCAGGTGACGTGCGTGTGGAACCTCTCGAGCCCGAGCGCGCACGGCTACCGGTCGAATCGCGTGATTGCCCGCCCCATCGCGCTCGCCCAGGGCGAGTCGCAGCCGTGGACCGCCGCCTACACGCAGCCGTGGCTGATGCTCGCGGGACTCTCGTGGAGCGAGCGGTCCAGCTGGATCACCTGGATCCTCGTGATCCTGATCTATCGCGCCGTGCCGCGGCGGGCGGGAGACCCGGCCGGGATCGGGATCCTGGCCCGCAGCCTGTCGCTCAAGATCCTCCGGCTGCGGCGTCCTCCTCCGCCTCCTCCCTCGACCGAGTGAGCGGTGCCCGAGCTCCGTCTGCTCCGCCCGGGCGACGAGGCCGCTCTCGACACGTTTCTCGCGCGCCACGCCGACACGTCCATGTTTCTCCGGTCCAACGCGCGCTCGGCCGGGCTCACCGACCGAGGCCAGCCGATGCAGGCCACGTACGTCGCGGCGCTCGAGGGCGGGCGCATCGCGGGCGTCGCGGCGCACTGCTGGAACGGCATGGTGCTGGTGCAGGCGCCGGAGGGGGGCCACGCCGCCGCGGCGGCGCTCGAGGCGGTGCGGCGCTCCGGCCGCACGGTGACCGGCTTTTCCGGACCGTGGGACCAGGTCGTGGCGGCGCGTGAGGCGCTCGGGCTCGGTGCGGCGCCGGCCGCCAAGGACAGCCGCGACGAGCTGTACGTCCTCGACCTCGCCCGGCTGGTCGTGCCGCCGGAGCTCGCGAGCGGCGCCCTGCGCTGCCGGCATCCCGCGGCGACCGAGCTAGAGCTGCTGGTGGACTGGCGCGTGCGGTTCGCCGTCGAGGCCCTCGGCGCCACCGACGGCCCCGACCTCCGCCAAGCGAGCGCGGATGACGTGCGGCTGCAGCACGAGCGAGGAACGGACTGGCTGCTCCTCGCCGGCGCGACCCCGGTGTCCTACTCCGTGTTCAATGCCATGCTCGCCGACATCGTCCAGATCGGCGGTGTGTGGACGCCACCCGAGCGGCGGGGGCGTGGCTACGCCCGCTCGGTAGTCGCTGGCTCACTCCTCGCGGCGCGCAAGCAGGGGATCGCTCGCGCGGTGCTGTTCGCCGATCCGGCGAACGAGGCCGCCCGGCGCGCGTACCTGTTTTTGGGATTCCGGATCGTGGGCGACTACGGTCTGGTGCTGTTGGCGCCGTAGCCCGGAATTTCGGGAAACCCCATGCGCCGGTAGACGCGCTCCATCCGTGGATCGTTCTGGAGCAGGCTGAAAAAGGGATATCGCTTCGAGTAGACAAGGATGCCGTCGTGCTCGTCGCACGCCCGGTCCAGGAACTCGAACGCCACATCCATGCGTCCGAGGCTCGCCGCGACGATGGCGAGTGTGGACGACTGCACGTACTCCCGCCGTGCCCGGGCGAGGAGCTCGTCGCTGATCGCGTCCACCTCGGACAGCTTCCCGAGCGCGCTGTAGCACACGGCGAGCGCCGAGAGGGTCCAGGGGTGGCGTCCCGACGCGGTCACGGCCACTTCCAACCGCGCGATTGCCTCTTCGCTCCTCCCGAGGTGGTTGTACAGCAGCCCCAGGTGGATGGTGGGGAGGAACATGGTGGGCGCGAGGTCCGCCGCGCGCTTCAGCGGTGCGGCCGCCTCTTCATACCGCCCTGCCCCCATCAGCGTCATGCCGAGCTGCATGACCAGCAGCGGCGCCAGCGGGTCGAGCTCCACGGCGCGCTGGGCGTGCCCGACCCCCTCCTCCAACCGGCCTTCGATGAACACCAGATAATAGGACAGCCATTGCCGCGCGGCGACGTAGCGCGGATTCAGCTCGACGGCACGCCGTAAGTCTCGCGCGGCCCGAGGCCAATCCCAGTCGCAGATGAAGCCCAGCGCTCCCGAGGCGCAGTGGACCTCCGCGAGGTCGGGCGCCAGATCGAGGGCCTTCTGAACGGCCGCGCGTGCCCTGGGTCGGAGCACATTGGGCGGCGCGAGCCCGTACTGCGCGAGCACCGTGCAGGCATCCGCGAGGCCCGCGTAAGCCAGCGCGTACTGCGGATCGAGCGCCAGCGCCTGATCGAAGCACTCGAGCGCCTTCTTGAGCCCGAGCCCGCGCTGCGCCAGGTAATACCGCCCTTTCAGATAGAGATGATAGGCGTCGAGATTCCCGGTGGCCGGAGTGACCAGCGGCGTCCCCTCGACACCCAAGGTGACCTGAAGTCGGTTGGCGATCGCCTTCGAGATCTCGTCCTGGATCGCGAAGACGTCCGGCATTTCGCGGTCGTAGCGCTCCGACCAGAGATGGTAGCCGTCGCCGACCTTCACGAGCTGGGCACCGATCCGCAGCCGATTTCCCGCCTTGCGCACGCTTCCCTCCAGCACCGTCGCGACCTTGAGCTTCGCGCCGACCTCGGTGAGGTCGATCGCCGGGCCGCGGAACGCGAATGACGACGTACGCGCGGCCACGTGCAGGCCGGGCAGCTGGGTGAGGGCGTTGATGATCTCTTCGGCGATGCCCTCACTGAAATACTCGAACTCGGGATCGCCGCTCAGGTTTGCGAATGGCAAAACCGCGATCGACTCGCCTCCCTCGCCCTCGGTGGTGGCTTCCTCGCGCGCCGTCAGGGCCGCGACGAACTGGGCGGCCGTCGCGAACCGATCCGCCGGCGCCTTGGCGAGCGCGGTCAACACGGCGCGCTCCAGCGCGTCCGTCACGGTCGGCCGGACGCTGCGGATCGGGGGCGCGATGTCGACCGAGTGGCGCGCCATCACCGCTTGCGCGGTCAGGCCCGTGAACGGCACCGACCCGGTGAGCATCTCGTACACCACGCATGCGAGGCTGTAGATGTCGGACCGGCCGTCGAGCTGCCCGCTGCCCGTCGCCTGCTCCGGGCTCATATAGGCGGGCGTCCCGACGATGGCGCCGGCGGCCGTCAGGGGCTCGAGCGTCGCGGCGGTCAATGCGCGGGCGATCCCGAAATCGGCCACGAGGGCGCGGCCCGCCGAGAACATGATGTTTTCCGGCTTGATGTCGCGATGCACGACGCCGCGGCTGTGGGCGTACCCGAGGGCCTCGGCAATCTCGCTCGTGATGCGGATCGTGTCCGCGATGGACAGTTGCCCCTCGCGCTGCAGACGGCCACGCAGCGTCTCGCCTTCGATGTACGGCATCACGTAATAGAGCAGGTCCTCGGCCTGACCCGAATCGTACAGCGCGAGGATGTGCGGGTGGTTCAGTCCGGCCGCGGTGGTGATCTCACGCAGGAAGCGCTCGACGCCGAGGCTCGTGGCGAGCTCGGGATGAAGCACCTTGATCGCAACCGATCGTTGGTGTTTCAGATCGACCGCCAAGAAGACCGTGGCCATCCCGCCGCGGCCGACCGCGCTGTCGATGGAGTAGCGATCCGCGAGGCCGGCTTTCAGACGAGCGAGGAGGGCGGTCAGGCGGCGCTCCTTAGACTACGGCTGAGAGATTCAGCAACGTCCGCCACGCCCGGAATACTTCCCCGTACTCGGGATGCGTAAAGGCCACCGTGCGACCGGCCGTGCGCGTCGCCCCCGGGCAGAGCTCGGCCATGTCCGCGTGGATCGTCATCGCGAAATCCACCTCGAGCGTCACCGGCGCCCGAAGGGTGAACGGCACATGCGCGCGCTTCAGGGCGCGAGGCACCTCCTCGCGGATCATGCGGCACGCGGCCGCGGGCGCGACGCTCTTCGCCGCGTGGCGGCTCACCGCCTCTTTCACGATCACCGTCCCCACGCCCTGGCCCAGCAGGTCCTTCGCTTCGGTTGCCACGGCGGAGTCGCCGCTTACGAGGGCGACGGGCACGCCGTGCACGCCCGCCAGTGCCGCGTTGAGCCCCAGCTCTCCTACCGGCTTCCCATTCAGTCGGACATCGTGAATGCGGTCGGCGTACGTGTGATCGAGGATCGCGTTGCGGGTGCCCGCGCGGGCGTGGTAGCCGATGAACAGCGCCGCGTCGAATCCGCCGTCGATGTCCTGAACCATGGAGCGGGGTTTGGGATCTCCCGAGACCAGCTCGGCCGCCTGGTGTAGCTCCTCGGCGAGCAGATTGCGCATGAACCAGTGGCTGTCGTTCACGAGCACGCGGGTGGCGCCCGCGGCGAGGGCACCTTCGACGGCGGCATTCGCCTCCGCCGTCATGAGGCGCCGGAACCGCCCGTATTCGGCGGCGAACGCCGGCGTTGTAGGATCGGTCTGGGACTCGTGGACGACCCCGGCGATTCCCTCCATGTCGACGGAGATGTAGACGCGCATCGGGTCAAAGCTATCTCTCGCCGTTACTTTGTATTACAAAGTACTTGACAACAGAGCGGCGACCCCACATCGTGTGTGTCATGGTCGCCCCTCGGCCCCTGCACGACCGCGCGCTCGACAACCTCCGCTTCATCCGGCAGACGATGGAGCGCGCCGGATCGTTTACCGCGGTGCCGGGCTGGGGCCAGGTGGCGGTCGGCGTCACCGCGCTCGCCGCGGCGTTCCTCGCGGCGCGTCAGCCGACCCCCGAGCTGTGGCTCGCGACCTGGCTGGGCGAAGCGATCGTGGCGCTCGCGATCGGCGGGTCGGCCATGGTCCGGAAGGCGTACGCCGTGAACGATCCCATCCTGTCCGGGCCGGGGCGACGCTTCGGGCTGAGCTTCCTGCCGCCCATGATCGTGGGCGGCCTGCTCACCGTCGTGCTGTACCGCGCCGGCCTGTGGCACGCGCTGCCCGGCACCTGGCTGCTCCTGTACGGCACGGGGTTCGTGACGGGTGGCGCATTCTCGGTCCGGATCGTCCCCGTGATGGGACTCTGCTTCATGCTGGTGGGCGCCGCGGCGCTGTTCGGGCCGGCGGCGTGGGGCAACTGGCTCATGGCCGCGGGGTTCGGCGGCCTGCACGTCGGGTTCGGCGTGACCATTGCTCGGAGGTACGGTGGCTAAGCAGGGAGCGGCGCGGAAGACCGAGGCGGTCGAGCAGGGGCTCAAGAGCGAGCGCGGGGGTTCGCGCGCCGCCGAGCTCGACCGGCTGATCCACGAGCGCGTGCGCCTTGGCATCGTGAGCGCGCTGGCCGTCAACGAGTCGTTGAGCTTCAACCAGCTCAAGGCCCTGCTCAAGACGACGGACGGCAATTTGAGCGTGCACGCGCGCCGGCTCGAGGAGGCGCAGTACATCACTTGCACGAAGTCGTTCGAGGGACGGATTCCGAAGACCGAGTATCGGCTCACCGCTGCCGGGCGGCGCGCGCTGGAGCGCTACCTGGACCACATGGAAGCGTTGATTCACGCCACCCGTCAGGGGTGAGGCATTTTTTTTTGAGGACAGACTTTATGCCGCAAAGCTCTTCTCTGCACGTCGCGATCGTGATGGACGGCAACGGCCGCTGGGCCACGCGCCGGGGCCTGCCCCGCGTCGCCGGCCACCGCGCCGGGGCCGAGGCTGTGCGGCGCACGGTCGAGGCCGCACCCGGGCTCGGCGTCGCCGCGCTCACGCTGTACGCCTTCTCCGCCGACAACTGGAAGCGACCGGCGGCCGAAGTCGCCGCGTTGATGCGCCTCCTGGCCCGCTACCTCCGCACCGAGACGCCCCGGCTCGCGCAGAACGACGTGCGACTCGAGCTGATCGGGCGTCGCGACCGGCTGCCGGGGCCGCTCCTGGCCGCCATCGGCGCCGCGGAGCACGCCACCGCCCGCAATGCCCGGCTTCATTTGCGACTCGCGGTGGACTACTCCTCCCGCTGGGCGATCGGCGCCGCCGCGCTCCTGCCGGACGTGGATCTCCTGATTCGCACGGGCGGCGAGCAACGGCTGTCGGACTTCCTGCTGTGGGAGTGCGCGTACGCAGAGCTGTATTTCACCGACACGATGTGGCCCGACTTCGGGGCGGCCGAGCTCGCCGCAGCGGTCGCCGAATTTCGGGCACGCGAGCGGCGCTTCGGCGGGCTGCCGGAAGCGGCGGCGGGATGAGCGCCATCAGCGGCAGGACGAGGCTCGGCCTCGAGATCCTCGGCGCGGGCGCAGCCCTCGGGGTCGCGGGCGACGTGCTGTTGCGCGCCGTGCCGTGGGGGCTCAATGCGCTCCTCTGCACCACGGGGCTCGTTACGGCGACGGCGTGGCTGGTGCGTCGCCACCGCGTGCCGGTCAGCTCCGACGCCCCCTGGCTCGCGGCGGCCGCGCTCCTCATCGCCTCGAACTTCGTGGCCCGCGCCTCCGTGACGCTCCAGGCATTCGACACGATCGGCCTGGTGATCGTGCTCGCGGTCGCCTTCCTGAGCATCCAGGGGATCGGGCTGCGGGGTCGGCAGGCCTGGCACTACCTGCGCGCCGGCTTCGACGCCGCCCTCAGCGCCTGGATCGGTGTGTTCCCTCTGGTGGGCCGCGACGTGACCTGGAGCGAGCTGCCGCGCGGGGGGCGGCTGCGGCAGCTACGGGGCGCGGCCCTCGGTGGCCTGCTCGCGTTCCCGTTACTGGTGGTCTTCGGCGGCCTGTTCAGCTCGGCGGACGCCGTGTTTCATGACGTCGCTGCCGATCTGTTCAAGATCGACTTCGGCGCGGTTATGGGACACATCGTGCTGTTCAGCATCTTCGCGGTTACGAGCGCCGGGTATCTGCGAGGCGCAATGCTCCGCGCGGCGCCCTCACACTCCCTCACGGAGGGCGACTCGAAGGTCGCGCTCGGCGTCATTCCGGTAGCCACCGCGTTGGGCCTCGTCGATCTGCTCTTCCTGGTCTTCGTCGTCATTCAGGTGCGCTACCTGTTCGGAGGCGCAGAATTGATCGCTACCGCGACCGGTCTCACGTACGCCGAATACGCCCGGCGCGGGTTCTTCGAGCTCGTGACCGCCAGCGCACTCGTGCTTCCATTGCTCACAGGCGCCGACTGGTTGGTGCGGAACGAGTCCCGCGAGCACCAGCGGACCTTCCGGCAACTCGCCCTCGTGCTACTCCTGCTCCTCGCCGTCGTCATGGCGTCGGCCTTCACCCGCATGCGGCTGTACGTGAGCGAGTATGGTCTGTCGGAGGACCGCCTCTACGCCACGGCCTTCATGCTGTACCTCGCCGGTCTGTTCGGGTGGCTCGCCTGGACCACCCTGCGCGGGGCGCGCCGCCGGTTCGCGTTCGGCGGGCTCGTGCAGGGTTTCGCCATGCTGGGCGTCCTCCATCTCGTGAATCCCGATGTCCTCATCGTGCGGACCAACCTCGCGCGCCCTGCCGCCGAGCGTCCTTTCGACGGTTGGTATGCCGCATCGCTCAGCGCGGATGTGGTGCCGGTTCTGCTCGACGCTCTTCCACGACTCGACGGACGGGCGCAGTGCGGCGTCGCCCATGGGCTGCGTCAGCAACTGGAACGGCTCGAGGGCGACGATTGGCGGAACTGGAACTTCGCGCGCGCCCGGGCGCGCCGCTTGCTGCGCGACCAGGAAGCCCGTTTGCACGCAATCGACTGCCCCACGAATGGATCGTGATTCATGGAGACATCGATCGTGGACCTCCAAGCCCATCGGCGACTCCCCGAGGGCTCCGAAGGGATACGAGCGCCGCTTTGTGCCCGTACAGATCGACCCTTCCTGTCCGTCCGATCGGTGACCGAGAGTCGTTACTGGAATCACTGACGAACGCGCCCTCGCCCCACGCGGGAAGCAGGCTAACTTAGGGACATGGGTCTGAGGATCGTGCAGGTGGACGCATTCGCGAGTCGCCCGTTCAGCGGCAACCCCGCCGCCGTGTGCATCCTCCCCGGCCCGCGGGACGAGCGCTGGATGCAGGACGTGGCGCGTGAGATGAACCTCGCCGAAACGGCGTTCCTCCATCAGGAAAACGGCGGCTATCGGCTCCGCTGGTTCACGCCTGCGGTAGAAGTCGCGCTCTGCGGGCACGCCACGCTCGCGAGCGCGCACGTCTTATGGGAAGAGGGCCACCTCCCCGCCGACCAGCAGGCCCGATTCCACACCCAGAGCGGCTTGCTCACGGCCGATCGCGCGGGCGACTGGATCGAGCTCGATTTCCCCGCCACGCCACCGGCGCCCGCGGCGGCGCCACCCGGCCTCGCCGCCGCGCTCCGCGTGGGAACCCGCTGGATCGGCCGATCCAAGTTCGACTACCTCGTCGAGGTCGATTCCGAAGAGGTGGTGCGCGGCCTCAAGCCGGATCTGGCGGCGCTCGAGCGGGTGGATGCACGGGGAATCATCGTGACGAGCCGGGCCGCGACACCCGACTTCGACTTTGTGTCGCGCTTCTTCGCACCCCAGAGCGGCGTGCCGGAAGATCCGGTGACCGGGTCCGCCCATTGCGCGCTGGCGCCCTACTGGAGTGAGCGCCTCCATCGGGCGGAGCTGACCGGCTATCAGGCTTCGCCTCGCGGCGGCGTGGTCCGCGTGCGGCTCGCCGGCGACCGGGTGATGCTCGGCGGGCAAGCCGTGACTGTACTGCGGGGAGAGCTCCTCTCATGAAGCCCGTGACGTTCCCCTGCAGCGGCTCGGCCGCCGAGGCCCGGGCGCGGCTCGAGGCCGCCATCGACGGACGGCCGTGGAACACGGCCGGCCTGGACGGCTGGATCCGGGGCGACCGGGTCGTCCTCTACTATCGTGACGCTGCCAAGTACCGGGCGCTGTTCCGGCCCACCTTCATCGGGCGATTCCGCGAGCGCGACGGCAACACGGTGCTGGACGGTCGATTCCGGATGACGTTGTTCGCCCGCGCCTTGCTGCCGATCTGGCTCGCGCCGGCGATTGTTTGTCTCGTGGTCGCGCTCGTCCCCACCCAGCTCCAGCCGCAATCCCCCGCTTTCCGAATCGCCCTCGTACTGCTGGGCGGTCTGCTCGCCGTCATGGCGTTCGGTCGCTTCGCGCTCGAATGGTGGGGTCGGCCGGGAGATGTAGACGCGGTGTCGAAGGCGATCCGCGGAGCCGTGCAGCCGCACTAGCCAGATCAACGCCACTTATCCTTCGGCCCATGACGGCCTCCACGCCACAAGCCCCACCGCGGGCGAGCCACCTCGCGGGCTACCTGCTGGCGCTCGCCGCTGGCGCCACGTGGGGAACCACCGGACCGCTTTCCACCGGGCTCTACGCGCTCATGCCCGCGACCAGCATCGGTTTCTGGCGCGTGCTCTTGGGCACGGTCTGCCTCGCGGCGTGGGGACTCCTGTTCTACCGGGAGCTGTTCCGCGTGGATCGGGCCGGCTGGCTGCTCGTGGGTCTGGGCGGCGGTGTGCTGGTCGCGCTGTTCGAAGTCGCCTACCAGTTCGCGATCGCGGGCGCGGGCGTGGCGGGCGCGGCGGCGATGCTCTACACGGCGCCGGTGATCGTCGCCATACTCGCCCGCTTGATCCTGAAGGAAGCACTCACACCGGTCCGGTTGCTGCTGTCGCTTCTGGTCATGGCGGGTGTCGCTCTCACCGTCACCGGTGGCAGCAACGCCGGAGCCGAAGCGGCGCGACTCGGGCTCGGGGCGGGCATCGCCGGTGGACTGCTCTCCGCCGTGAGCTATGCCTTGACGACGCTCATGGCACGCTTCGCCGTGCCGCGCTACGGCGCTGTCCGCGTGCTGTTCCTCGAGGCGATCGGCGGCGTGGTGATCCTCGGCATCGTGCTCACGCTGGCCGGTCGCGCGCCGACGCCTCCGCCGTCGCTCGCCGCGTGGCGGGGTCTGGTCGCCCTCACGGCCGGGTCGGTCCTGGCGGCTAACCTGTTCTTTTTCTCGGCCGTGAAGCGCATCGAGGCGGCGCCCGCCGCGGTCGCCGCCACGATCGAACCGGTGGTGGGCACCGTACTCGCGTTGCTGTTATTCCATCAGCACCTGTCCCTCCCGGGCTGGCTCGGGCTGACGATGGTGGTCGCGGGCGTGGCCGGAGGGTATCTGCAGGAAGCCAGGCATAGCCCTTCCCAGCCCTGAGGAGATGTCGATGCTCGGATTCGTCCTTGCGCTCGTCGCGCTGCAGCAGCCCCCCCCCGCCCCCTCCGTCGCCGCCCCGCTTCCGCCGCTCCCTCCGCAGGTGGGCGACACGTGGCCGTTCCGGCGGCTCACCCTCCCAACACCGAACGAGATGCGAGAGGGGGCGGGCACGCCGGGACCGCGATACTGGCAGCAGCGCGCCGACTACACGATCCGGGCCACGCTGGACACCGCGACGCACACGATCGCCGGCTCGGAGACCCTGCGCTACGCCAACAACTCCCCCGACACGTTGCACTACCTCTGGCTGCAGCTGGACCAGAACATTTACAAAGCGAACAGCCGTGGCGCCTTCCTGAACCCGACCGACGCCCGGTTCGCGGGCCGGGGGTTCGAGGGCGGCTATACCATCCAATACGTGCGCGCCGTCCGGCGGCTGGGGCAGGCATCCGGACGCATCCCCCTCGCGACCACGGACAACGGCACCATGCGGCGCGTCGACCTCGACCGGCCGCTCGCGCCCGGCGGGCGCGCCGAGCTCGAGCTGGCCTACCGCTTCGAAGTGCCGGAGCACGGGTCCGACCGCATGGGGCGGGAGCAGTTCCCCGGTGGCTGGCTGTACGAGGTGGCGCAGTGGTACCCTCGGGTCGCGGTGTACGACGACGTGCGCGGTTGGAACACCGAGCAATACCTCGGCCAGGGCGAGTTCTACCTCGAGTACGGCGATTTCGACGTGTCCATCACCGTGCCGAGGAGCTTCGTCGTTGCGGCGACGGGCACGCTGACCAACGCCGTGGAGGTGCTCACGGCGGGCCAGCGTGCGCGCCTCTCCCGGGCGGTCCGGTCCGACACCACGGTCGCGATCATCACGAAGGCGGAGGTGGGGCAGCCGTCCTCTCGACCCGCAGGCCCGAGGCCCACGCTCACCTGGCACTTCACCGCCAAGAACGTGCGCGACGTGGCCTGGGCGGCCGCCGCCAATTTCATCTGGGATGCGAGCGGCTACGACGGGACCCTGATCCAGTCGTTCTATCCGCCCGAGGCGAACCCCGACTGGGCGCGCTCGACGGAGTATGCGCGCCACTCGATCAAGCACTACTCCGAGAAATGGCTCCGCTACCCCTACCCGACCGCGATCAACGTGGCCGGTCCGGTGGGCGGGATGGAGTACCCGATGATCGTGTTCTGCGGGCACCGTGCCGGGGATCGCGCCCTGTTCGGCGTGACGACGCACGAGCTGGGCCACGAGTGGTTTCCCATGATCGTGGGGTCGAACGAGCGGTTGTACGCCTGGATGGACGAGGGGTTCAACACCTTCATCAACATCTACTCGACGCTGGTGTTCTACCACGATACCGCGCCGCGGGACCGCGGCAACGCGATCCAGTGGGCCCGCTTCGCCGCAACCGGCCTGGACGTGCCGTCGATGCTCCCGGCGGATCGTGTGCCGCCGCCGCTCCTGGGCCAGGCGGAGTACAACAAGCCCGCAACGGGCTTGTATCTGCTGCGCGAGCACATCCTCGCCGACACGGCGCGGTTCGACGCCGCGTTCCGGGCGTACATCCGGCGCTGGGCGTACAAGCATCCCACCCCGGCGGATTTCTTCCGCTCCATGGAGGACGGCCTCGGGGAAGACCTCTCGTGGTTCTGGCGCGGCTGGTTCTACCGCACCGACGTCGTGGACCTGGCGGTGGACTCGGTGCGCACCCGGACAGACTCCACGGGTACCAGCGCGCTGCTGTATCTCTCGAGCCTCGGCGGCCTCCCGATGCCCGTCGACCTGCGCCTCAGCTACGCGACCGGCGCCACGGAGGACGTGCGCCTCCCCGTCGAGATCTGGGACCTGGGGAACCGCTACACGTACCTGCGCAAAGTCCCGGCCGAGGTCGTGAGGGTCGAGATCGATCCGGCGCAGAATTTCCCGGATGTGCGGCGGGGGAATAACGTCTGGACGAGACCATGACGACGTGGTCCGACGCTACGACGCTACGTCATAAGCCCTCGTACAACGTACCGTCGTAGCGTCGTAGCACACTTACGCGGCTTCCCTGCGTCTGGCGACTAGCTCGAGCACCACAAGCAGGACTCCCCCCCAGATCAGGCCCGGGAGTTCCCCCAGCTCGCGCCCGAAATGGATCCACAGCCAGCGCGCGATCACGGCGCACCACAGGCCCCCGGCGAACCATCCGATAACGCGCACCATCGGTCCCACGCCCGTGCGGATCCCGGGCAAGGCGAGCAACAGCCGATCCAGGTAGTGCCCCAGGAAGGTGAAGCAGAAGGCCACGGCGAAGGTGTCTACGAAATCCGAGGCGAGCGAGCCGTGCCGCGGGAAGACGAGCAGGAAGAGGATGCCCAACCCTCCGGCGACGACGGCGGTCCGCGTCAGTGTCTTGAGGAAGGGCTCGCCCATCAGCGGGCTCCCGTCGGCGGGGGCTTCAAGTACTGATCGATCCAGTCGAGCACCGTTTCCCACCACAAGCGGCGATTGCGCGGTCGCAGCACCCAGTGGCCCTCGTCGGGGAAGTACAGAAACTTGGCGGGCACACCCTGTAGCTTCGCGGCCGTGAACGCCTGGTAGCCTTCTGACAGGTCTACACGATAGTCGAGCTGCGAGTGTACGATCAAGATCGGTGTCTTCCAGTTCTGTACGAAATTCAACGGCGACCATTTCTCATACAGCGCGCGGTTCGCGTACGGCGTGCCGCCGAACTCCCAGTCGACGAACCACAGCTCTTCCGTCGTTCCCGCCATGTTCACCGGATTGAACAGGCCGTCGTGCGCGACGAGAGTCTTGAAGCGACTGGTGTGCCCGGCCATCCAGTAGATCATATAGCCGCCGTAGGACGCACCCGCCGCCCCCATCCGCGTCGAATCGACATAGGGGAGACGAGCCAGCACGTCGAGACCCTTCATGAGGTCCTGGTACGGATAGTCCCCCCAGTGCTGGGAAATGGCGTCCGTAAACTTCTGGCCGTAGCCGGTCGAGCCGTGGAAGTTGACCGCGGCCACCACGTATCCGCGCGACGCGAACAGCGCGTAATTCCAGCGCGCTCCCCAGTAGTCGGTCCACGCTCCCTGCGGCCCGCCGTGAATCAGGTAGATGAGCGGATACCGTTTGGCGGGGTCGAAACCGGGAGGCTTGAGCAGCCACCCAAAGACGGAGTCTCCCAGCGCGCCCACGAAACCGAACTCGTCCAGCGGCCGCAGATCGAGCGCCGCGAGCGCCGTGTCGGTGTGATGCGTGAGCTGGCGGCCGGCGAGCCAGATCTCGTTGGGCTGGGTGTTGCTCTGGTGCAGGTACAGGAGCCCCCGACCGTCGGGCATCACCTGCACGTCGGTGTTGACCCCACCACCGCCAAGGGCGAGCGAACGACGGAACGACGGCAGGTCGATCCGGTAGATGTTGTCGCGGCCGCGCTCCTCCACCACGGCGTAGACGCACTTCGAATCGGGGCACCAGATGTATGACCCGACGGAGAGCGTCCAGCCCTTGGTCGCTTCGACGCTCGGGCCGCCGGTCCGACCGTCCGAGCGTCCAACCAGCATCAACCGTTGTCGATCGGCCTCGAACCCGGCCCGCTCCATCGAGAGGTACGCGAGCCACTTGCCGTCGGGCGAATAGCGCGGCGTGTTGTCGGCTCCCCGGCCCATGGTCAGCGCCCGCATCCCGGACCCGTCCGGCCCCATCACATAGACGTCCACGTTCGTGTTGTCGGCGACCGTCGAATCGCCGTGCATGGCGACCGCGATCTCCTTCCCGTCGGGCGATACGCTCACGTCGCCGTCGCCGCTGGTCGCGATGGTCGGTACGTCATGGTCCACGGGCGTCACGTCCCTGGTGCTGCCGTCGGCGAGCGTGACGGTGAACAGGTGCTGGCGCTTGCCGGCGCGCCAGTCGTCCCAGTGCCGCCACAAGAGACCGGTCCAGAGGCGCGCGTCGGTCGGGAAGTCGTCGTTGCGCCGATCGATTTCCTGTTGCGCGGGCCACTTGATGTCGCTCGTGACGATGAGCCCCGTGCCGTCGGGGAGCCACAGCGGATCGAACACGCCGTCGGCCAGACTCGTCACGCGCCGCGCCTCGCCTCCGGCAATCGGAAGCACCCACAGCTGCGCGCCGTTCTCGCGCGTGGATACGAAGGCGACGGTGCGGCCGTCGGGCGACCAGCGCGGCTGCCGATCCGATCCGGGACCCGTCGTGAGCTGGCGCACGGCCCCGCTCGCCACGTCCGCGAGCCAGATGCGCGTGATGCCGCGGTTGTCCTTGAGGGACTGCTCGGTGACGGTGTACGCGACCCATTTCCCGTCGGGCGAGAGCTGCGGGTTGCCCACCGACTTGAGCACGAGATAGTCATCGATGGTGATCGCGCGCTTCTGGGCGGAAAGACCGGGAAGCGGGAAAAGGGAAACGGGAACCGTGAGACATCCCAGCGCGATCAGTAGGCGTTTCATCGTCTAGTAGTCCGGATGGGTGAGAATTGCCTTGACGAGATCATCGAACACCTTGGATTCCGGCGTCACTCCCCCGCCCGCATCGGTATGCACGTTCCAGGCGCACAGCTCGTTCAGCGCCGTGGCTTCCTCGTACGTGAGGTGCAGGACGTAGCGGTCGTCGCCCTTCGGGCGCGTGGCGCCGTCCAGGACCTTCGTGAGAACGTCGGGCAGGTGGCGTGCCCCGCGAACGGCGTCGTACTGCGCCCGAGTGACGGTCAGGTCCATGAACTCCCTTGCCAAGCCGCGAGTCGGGGGCAAATCTTCTGCCGGCGCCCCTTTCTCGCAAGGAACACGGATGCCACGTACCGAGTTCATCGCCACCGGGTTCCACGTTCCCGAGCGCGTCGTCACGAACGACGACCTGTCGGCGATCATGGACACCTCCGACGAGTGGATCACTCAGCGCTCGGGAATCAAGACGCGGCATTGGGTGTCGGAGGGCGAGACCGGCGTCTCGCTGGCACGACGGGCGTCCCTCCAGGCGCTCGCGAAGGCCGGCATGAAGGCCTCGGACCTGGACTGCATCGTCTACTGCACCTGCACCCCCGACCACTTCGAGCCCGGCAACGGCGTCTTCCTCCAGCGTGAGCTCGGGATCAGCGACATTCCCGCCATCGATGTCCGCAACCAGTGCTCGGGATTCGTGTACGGGCTGTCCGTGGCCGACGCGTGGATCCGGGCGGGTCAGTACCGGCGCGTGCTGCTCGTGGGTGCGGAGGTGCATTCCCGCGGGCTCGACCGGACGACGCGGGGCCGCGACACCGCCGTGCTGTTCGGCGACGGCGCCGGAGTCGCGATCCTCGGCCCCACCGACGACCCCCGGCGCGGCGTGCTCTCGACCCACCTCTACGCCGACGGCCGCCACGCCGAGAAGCTGTGGGTCGACGCCCCCGGCCTGGCGCACGATCCCTTCATCAGCGCCGAGCTGATCGAGGAGGGGAAGCATCGCGCGGTGATGGAAGGCCGCGAGGTCTTCAAGTTCGCTTCGGTGCTCATGCCGCAGTCGGTGGCAACCGCGCTCAAGGCAAACGGCGTGACGCCCGCGGACGTGAAGCTCCTGATCCCGCACCAGGCGAACCTGCGGATCATCGAGATGGTGCAGAAGGCCATCGGCCTGCGGGATGATCAGGTCTACGTGAACATCGCGAAGTACGGCAACACGACGGCTGCATCGATCCCGATCGCGCTGCACGAAGCGCTGTGCGAGGGCCGGCTCAAGCGCGGTGACCTGTTGATCATGACCGCGTTCGGCTCGGGGTTCACGTGGGCGAGCGCGGCGATCCGGTGGTGATTACCTGACCTCCTGCCCCCAGAGATCACGGTACACGATCGGCCCCTCGTTCAGCGCCTTGATGCCCGCCTCGATCTGACTCTTGTCGCCCACCACCACGATGTCGAAGTGATCCGGGTCGATGTACTGCCGCGCGACGCGCTGCACGTCGGCGGCCGTGATGGCGGTGATGCGGTCCACGTAGTGGTCGTAGTAGTCGAGCGGCAGGCCGAACGCGAGGAGCTCGCGGAATCGCGCCGCGGCGCCGCCGGTGGTCTCGAAGTCTCCCGGCAAGCCCAGCGTGAGATAGGCTTTCGCCTTGGCGAGCTCCGGCGGCGCCACCGTCTCGTCGCGGATCCGGCGCAGCTCCTTCAGGAACTCGATGAGCGAGCTGTCGGTCTTGGCGGTCACGACCGACGCGAGCGCCACGAACGCCCCGGTGAGCCGGCGCGGCGCGAACTGTGAGAAGGCGCCGTAGGTGTAGCCATGGGTTTCGCGCAGGTTCTGATTCAAGCGCGAGGTGAAGGCGCCGCCCACAATGGTGTTCAAGACCTCGAGCGCGAACCAGTCGGGGGTCGAGCGCGCCGGGCCCACGTGGCCGATCCGGACCACGGACTGCGCCGCTCCTGGTTTGTCGATCAGATACAGGGTGCGCACCGCCGCTGGCGGGGCGGGAGGGTTCGGGAATGCGGGCACCTCGCCCCGCTCCCAGCCGCCGAACCGCGCGGCCGCGAGCCGGCGTACTTCGGCGAGCGTGACGTCGCCCACGACCAGCAGGCGCGCCCCGTTGGGCCGGTAGTACGTCCGATAGAACTCTGTGACGCGCTCGCGCGCGAGCCGGGCGGTGGCGCTGTCGGTGCCGTTCAGCGGGTGCCCGTACGGATGCTCGCGACCGTACACGATCGCGGGGAACGCGATGTTCGCCACCGCCACCGGCTCGTCTCGCTGCTGCACGAGCTGCGCGGCGCGGAGCTCTCGCTGCCGTGCGATCTCCGAATCGGCGAAGCTGGGCCGCAGCACCACGTCGGCGAGCAAATCGAGCCCGGCCTCGAGCCGCCGCTTGGGCACGTGGATCGAGGCGCTCGCCCCGTCGAAGGTCGCCGTCGTGCCGAGCTGGGCGCCGAGGAACGCGGCTTCGTCAGCGACGTCCAAGGCGCTGCGCGCGCCCGCGCCCTGCTGCAGCATCGTGGCCGTGAAGGTGGCAAGCCCGGGTACGCCCGACGGGTCGCGCGCCGCGCCGGCGTCGAGCAGGAGCTGCACGTCCACCACGGGCACCTTGTGCATTTCGACGACGGCGAGCATGAGGCCGTTCGGGAGCGTCGTAGTCTGCACGGCGGGGAGCTTGAGCGCCGGCGGCGCCGGGAGCGCGGGAGGCTTGGTGCGATCGACCCCCTGGGCAGACACGCGGAAAATCGGTAACGCGGTCAGCGACAGCGTCAGCACGCCCAGCGTCCGCCTCATGGCGTCGACCTTTCTTTCACCGCGAGCTCAGGCTTTCCCTGGGGCACCACACTGAGCACCACACGGTGCGCACCGGTCAGATACGTCTGCGCGGCGCGCTGGACCGCCGCCGGCGTCACCCGGCGATAGCGGTCGAGGTCCTTTTGGAAGTAGTCGGGAGTCCCGACGAAGTAGTTGTAATAGTTCAATTGATCGGCCTTGCCGCCGAAGCCGCCCACGCGCTCCATCCGCGACAGGAACTGCGCCTCGAAGGTGTTCTGGGCCCGCTCCACCTCCCGCGGCGTCGGACCCTGGTCGGTGAGCTTCTGCAGCTCCTCGTCGATCACCCGCTGCAGCTCGCCGAGGTCGTGGCGGGGGCGGGCGGTGGCATAGACCTCGAATTTGCCGTCGATGCGACTGCCATCCTGGAACGCCACCACGTCCGTCGCGACTTGCAGCTCGTACACCAGCCGTCGATAGAGGCGTGACGACCGGCCGCCGGCGAGCACGTTGGCCAGGACGTCGAGCGTGGCGTCGTCGGCGCTGAACGCCTTGACCGTGTGCCAGGCATCATACACGCGCGGCACCTGGACGCGGTCCTCCAGCACGGCGCCGACTCCCGCCACCGACACCGGAGGCGGCGGCGTGCGGGTCACGGCGGGCCCGCGGGGGATGTCGCCGAAGTAGCGTTCCGCAAGCTGGCGCGCGTCCCGCGCGGTGATATCGCCCGCGATCGCGAGCGTCGCGTTGTTCGGCGTATAGTACGTCTGGAAGAACTGTCGCACGTCTTCCAGGGTCGCCGCCTGGAGATCCGCCATCGAGCCGATCACCGGCCAGTGGTAGGGATGGTTCGTGGGGTACAGCCGCTCCAGGATGTTCTCTTCCGCGAGCCCGTAGGGACGGTTCTCGTAACTCTGCCGCCGCTCGTTTTGCACCACGCCGCGCTGCAGGTCGACCTTGTCCGCCGTCATCTCGGGCAGCAGGAACCCCATCCGGTCCGCGTCGAGGTACAGCATGAGCGGAAGGGCGTTCGCGGGCCCATCTTCGTAGTAGTTGGTGCGGTCCTCGGTCGTCGAGCCGTTGTTGTCGGCGCCCGCCGCCTCGAGCATCCGGTCGAACTCGCCGGTCGGGACGTGCTGGGACCCCATGAACATGATGTGCTCGAACAGGTGCGCGAATCCGGTGCGCCCCGGCTTCTCGTCCGACGAGCCGACGTGATACCAGGTGTTCACCGCCACCACCGGCACCGAGTGATCCTCGTGCACGATCACCTGGAGGCCGTTGGGGAGCGTGAACGTCTGGTAGGGGACACGCAGAGACTGGGCGGACAGGCGGACGAGCGGGCAGGCGGACAAGAGTCCCAGCACCACGGCCGTCGCGGTGGCAATTCGGGTCATCATAACTCCTCTAGACGCCGGATCCGAGGAAACAGTTGCAGCGAAAATTACCACCCCCGCCGCAGAATTGCGGCGGAAACCGCCCTCGCGCAAGTTGCGTAGGGCGCGCGACAAAGGAGATGCACCATGGTGCTGGGCTTGTTGATCGGAGCGGCCGCGCTGGGCGGGGGGTTCGTGGCCACACGGAACTTCGTGCGGCGCCGGCTGCGCTTCGTGGATGCGGTGCGGAGTCCGGCGGCGCCGCTCGTAGCGGGAATCGCCGGGGGGCTCGCCGCTAGTGTAGTGGCGCTCCCCCTCGGGGTGCTCCTTCCCGTGGGGGTCTGGACGGCGGCGGCGTTCGGGGTGGGAGTAGCTGGCGGAGTCGCGAGCGGGCGGCGGGCGCCCGAGCTCCCGCCCGGGTCTTAGACGACCCTCAGGCCCGCCTCTGATGCAGCGGCTTCCGGCCGGCCCGCGACGCTCCGCAGCGCCCGCACGGCAACCTTCGCGAACGTCTTGCCCGCCCCTTTCTCCACTTCCTCGAGGGCGGTCCACTTCGGAAACGCCGGGCGCACCGGCGTTGCCATCTGCAACGTCTCGAACGCGTCCGCCACGGCGAGAATCTTCACCGTCAACGGCAGCGGCAGCGCTTCGATGTCCCAGTCCTCGCCCACGATCTCGTAGTAGTGCCCGTACTCCCCGATGATCTCGGCGGCGCCGCGCATGGCGCGCGCCACACCCACCGAGGAGCCCGTCACCGAGCGCGATAAGAGTCGCAGCAGGCGCTGGTCCCGGGTCCCCACTTCGTGCAGCAGCGCCGCCACCCGCAGGTTCTCGACGTCCTCATCGGTGAGCTTCAGCTCCCGCCCGATCGCCGCCGCCACGTCCGCCACGCGGTTCGAGTGCCCCTGCTGATTACGCTCGGCGGACTCGATGTGGTAGGTCAGGAGCTCGAGGGTCGCCATGTAGGCGTTCTTGACTTCTGCGAGCCGCACCTCCCGCTGCTCCGCGAGCCCGCCCACGACGTAGCCGGTGAGGATGAGGAAGCCCGCCCAGGGACCGAGCGCGAGCAGCGCGTCGGGGTAGAAGCCGGGCAGCATGTCCAGGCCCTGCACGTACTGGTAGAAGAAAATGAGCGAAACGACGAACACCCCCGCCATCACCGCGAACCGTCGGCCGCCGTAGAACCCGGCGAGAATCAAGGGCAGATAGTAGAAGCTCAGGAACGCGAACTTCTGCTCCACCAACGCATGAATCGCGACCATCGCGAGGACCAGCAGGAGCACGAAGACCCGCTCGAAGTGGCGGAAGAAGAAGACCTTGGCGCGCTCCAGGGGACGCGGTTGAGCCACGAGAGACCTCGAGCGTGAGCGGTGTCAGGGGGACGCGAAAATCAAACTGGGGAAAGCGGCCCGCCGGCGCAATAGCTGGCCCCGATTCGTGCCTAGGGACCCGCTCCACCTTCCCCTTTCCCCGTCGCGTTATCCGGACGACCCTGCTCGTACCCGACGCATTGCCGCACCGGAAGCGCCGGGTAGCGGGGGAATCGCGGGTCCGTATCGGCGCGACCGCACCGGAAGAACGTCGACCCGCGCCGACTGGTCACTTTTCGCATCCAGCGGCAGCTGCGACACAGGCCTACCGCGTCATCTGTCAAACATGCACCTGGACCTCTTCGTGGAGCCTGCGCCGCAGGAGCGGGTGAGTGGCCCACACGTACCAGCCCATCGCGCACACTGCGAGCACGTTCGCGACCAGCACCGACCACACGCCGAGCGTGCCCAGCACCCACTGGGCGCCGAGTGCGAGCGTAGCGCCGACCACGGCGTCCAGCACGATCATCCCCATCAGGGCGACCAGGATGAGTGCGGGGGTACGCTCGATCTGCTCAGCGATCGCCACGAAGAGCACGCCGGCCATGACGAACGCCGCGACGTGAACCACGCTGTAGGCCGCCACCAGGCCGAAGCTCACGTCGATCGCAGCCACATTCGAGGCGCCGAACAGGAGCGCCGCGCCCAGTGCCGCCGGTGTGCGGAGCGGGTGGCCCGCCGCGACGTCGAGCGCGAAGAACCACAGCGCCACGACGCCGGCCCCGACCAGGCCCGTGATGAGACCCTGGGTGAGGAGCGGGTGGCCCCTGAGCGCGCTCAGCCCAAATGGATGTTGATCCCGCGCGGCACGGTGGAGATACCCCATGAGGACGAATCCCGAGAGGACGTTCGCGGTGACCACATGCGGCCACGGAACCACCGCAACACGGGAAGCGTCGCTCAAGAACAAGCCCGCATAGAACGCGACTTCCTGCGCCACCAGGCCGAACAGCACGCCAAACAAGAGACGCGGAGGCGTTCGCAGCGCGGCCATCGCGCCTGCCACCGCAACGCCGAGCACGGCGAACACGCCGAAGTGCAGGACGGAGTAAGCCGTGACGAGTCGGAACGTCGGGGGACCGATCTCCTGACGGGTGAGCGCGCTCGCGAGGGCGGCCGGTGTGTGAAAGGGCCGGCCCGCGAGGGAGTCGACCGCGAGGAACCAGAGCGCTACCACCAACCCGGCGAGGACACCGCCGACGACGCCGTCCGCGATCAGACCGTGCAGTGACCGTTTCATGGGATTCTCCCCCCCCGGAGCTCTCGAGCCAATATCGCGCCCGGTCGTGCCCGCGCAACCACGCGCGACCCGCCGGCTATGGCATTTTGACCGGGCGGTTCCCCATTTTGGTGGTCCATGACCGTGGACGCCACGCCGCCTCCCCCGCCCGCCCAGCCCCCGCCACCTCACCTGCCTCCGCCCGAGCTGCCGCCGGGCCTCGTGGCGGAGTACCTCGAGAGCGCGCGCTCCCAACTCGGCGTGCTCGCGGGGCTCGCCGAGCGGCTCGTCGTCGCAGCCAGCGACTGCGAAGCGATCGACGCCCTGCGACGCGAGACTCACAAAGTGCACGGGTCCGCCGGCTCGTACGGGTTCATGGAAGCGTCACGCCTCGCGGCGGGCATGGAGGCGACCGTAAAGGATTGGGCTGCCCGACCCGACGAACCGGATGTGGAACGCGGCTCGCTCGCCCGCTGGTTCGTCAAGCGGCTGGCGGAACTGCTCGGACTGGAAGTGCCGGACCCGAGCGCTCCCCCTCCCGCACCGCCCCCAGTCCGATCCGACCCCCCGCCGCGGGTCGGCCCGCCGCCCCGCCCGGCACCGCGACCCCCGACGCAACGCCCCGCGGCGCGGCCCGCGCGCGCCGCCCCTCCCGCGTTGTCCCCCAAGCCCGCGGAGCCTTCCGTCGTCGCGTCGGCCGGCGCCGACCAGGTGCCGGAGGTGATCTACGTGGAGGACGACGCGGCGCTCGCCGAGCTGCTCGAGTACGGGTTGCGCGCGCACGGGTACCGGTTCCTGGCGTATCGGAACGGACGGGACGCGCTGCGCGAGCTGCTGGCGCTCGATGTGCAGGGCACGCATCCCTTGCTGCTCCTGGATGTCGATCTTCCCGCGCTGGACGGGTATTCGATCCTGGGCGCTCTGGACCGGGAGCGTCCGGGAACGTACCGCGTCGTTTTCACCACGGTGCACGGCACCGAGGAAGAGCAGCTGCGCGGACTCGAGGCGGGCGCGCTCGACTATCTCGTGAAACCGATCAGCCTGCGAGTGGCGCTCGAGAAGATCAAGCGCTGGGTGGGGGGGGGCCGGGGGGGCCGGTGACGAGCCTGCAATTTCTCTGGGTCGTCGCCGTCGCGCAGGGAATCCTGCTCGTCGCGCTGGTCATCTTGATCATCCTGAATCGCTGGTTCCGTGTGCGTCGCAGCGCCCGGCTCCAGCCGCGCCGGCAGGCGCTGGACGCGGTGATGCAGCGATGGACGATGGGACAAGCGCCCGCAGCCGAGGTCGTACAGGCCCTGGCGCGTCTGCCCGTGTCGCTGGCCGTGGACGCGCTCGTCACCTGGTCCGCCCGGGTGCCCGGCGAGCGGTGGCAGGACCTGTCGCGGGTGTTGGCCACGCAGTGGTGGGCACGCGTAGTGCGCACCAACAACCGGTCGGCCCGCTGGTGGAAACGGCTCGAATGCGCGCGCTTCCTGTCGGTGGCGGCGACGCCGCACGACATCGGCCGGGTGCTCCGCCTGTTGCGCGACGACCATCCCGCCGTGCAGATCGCCGCCGCCACCACGCTCGAGCGCCTGACCAGTCCCATACTCGTGACCGCGGCGCTCGATCAGCTGCCGTTTCTCGGGCCCACGGTCCAGGCCTACTACGCGAGTGCGCTCAAGAAGGCGCGTCCCGCCGTGGTGCGCCACCTGCAGCAGTTGTTCGGACGGCCCGACGATCCCCGGCTTCCCCGCATCATCGAGTTCGCCGGGCGCCTGGAGCACCCGGACCTGCGCGCGCCGTTCACCGCGCTCGCCACCCATCGGGATCCGGAAGTCCGCAGCCAGGTGGCCCGCGCGCTCGGGAAGTATCCCCACGCGGACTCGGTTGCCGCGCTGCGACTGCTCGCCCGGGACGGGATCTGGCCGGTGCGCGCCCAGGCCATTCGTTCGCTCGGCATGATCGCCGATCCAGCCACGGTTCAGCTGGTGCGGGACGCGCTGCGCGACGGCGACTGGTGGGTGCGGTTGCGAGCGGGGCTCGCCCTCACTCGCTTCGGCGCGTCGGGGCGCAACGTCCTGCTCGCCGTGGAGGTCGGCGCGCACCAGCCCAGCCGCGACATGGCGCGGCTCGTCCTCGGCCTCTCCTCGCAGGCGTTGGCGGAATACGCGGCGTGAGCGCCGTCATCCACGGGGGCGACCTCGCCATCCTGCTCTTCTTCCTGGTGTTGAATTCCTTCTATGCGCTCCTGCTCGTGCTCTCGATCCCCGAGATCTGGGAGCAAACCCGGCTGGCGGAGGACGAAGACTTCCAGCGGCTCATGCAGAGCGACGCGTTGCCGCCGATCACCATCCTCGTCCCCGCCCACAACGAGAGCGCGACCATCGAGGCGAGCGTCACCGCCATCCTGACGCTCGAGTACCGCAACTTCGAGATCATCGTGGTGAACGACGGCTCCAAGGACGATACGCTGGAGCGGCTGCGGAACGCGTTCGATCTCTACGAGGTACCGCGCACCTACCCGGAGACGATCGCCACCAAGCCGCTGCGGGCCCTGTACCGCTCCCGTACTCGGACGCGCCTCCTCGTCCTCGACAAGGAGAACGGCGGCAAGGCCGATTCCCTCAACGCCGCCATCAACGCCAGCCGGTTCCCCCTGGTCATCGCGGTGGACGCGGACACGCTGATCGAGCCCGACGCGCTGTTGCGCCTCACGCGGCCGTTTCTGCTCGGCCGCGAGATCGCGGCCGTGGGGGGCACGGTCCGCGTCGCAAACGGGTGCACGGTGAAAGATGGACGCGTGATCGACGCGCGAGTTCCCGGCCGGTTCCTCCCCGGCGTGCAGGTGGTCGAATACCTGCGCGCCTTCCTGTTCGGCCGACTCGGCTGGAACCGGCTGGGGGGCAGCCTCGTCATCTCCGGCGCATTCGGCCTGTTCCGCAAGGAATACCTCCACGCGATCGGCGGGTACCGCACGGCGAGCGTGGTCGAGGACCTCGATCTCGTCGTGCGCCTGCACCGCTATCTGCGGCAGCACAAGCAACGTTACGAAATTCCCTTCATTCCCGATCCGGTGGCGTGGACCGAGGTCCCCGAGTCCGCGCGGATCCTGTCACGTCAGCGGGAGCGGTGGCACCGCGGCCTGATCGCCGCGATGTGGCAGTACAAGGGCATGCTCTTCAACCCCCGGTACGGCCGCGTGGGATTGATTGCGATGCCCTTTTTCGCGTTCGGTGAGATGCTGGCACCGCTCGTCGAAGTCGTGGGGTACGTGATCACGCTGGGCGGGCTGCTGCTCGGCGCCGTGAACACCAACTTCGCGCTGCTCTTCGTGCTCGTGGCGTGGGGCTACGGGATGCTGCTGTCGCTCTGGGCCGTGGTGCTCGAGGAGGTGAGCTTCCAGCGCTATCGGCGGCTCGGCGATCTGGGCCGGCTCCTGCTGTTCGCGACGCTCGAGAACTTCGGCTACCGGCAGCGCACCGTGTGGTGGCGAGTCCAGGCGTTCTGGTCAGTGTTCCGGCAGAAACAGGCCTGGGGGGAGATGACCAGGAAAGGCTTCGAGACAGCGGGCAAGCAGGCAACAGAACCGGCAAAAACCAAAAGCACCTAGCGAGGCAGGCCTACATCCTCGCCGCCGCCAGTTCTGCAGCCCGCAACACCCGCAGCGCGTTGAGCCCCGCGACCTTCTTCACGTCCTGCTCACTCCACCCGCGCCGCAGCAGCTCCGCGATCAGATCGGGGAACTTCGACACGTCTTCGAGCCCCACGGGGACTTCGGTGATGCCGTCGAAGTCGGAGCCGAGCCCCACCGCATCCACGCCCGCCACGGCGCGGATGTGCTCGATGTGATCCGCCACCTGCGCGAGGGTCGCCTTCGGGGCGCGCGCCGCCCACGCCTTCGTCGAATCGGCCACAGTCATCGGGTCTGCTCCCGTGGCGCGGAGCGAGCGGATCCGGGCTTCCATGCTGTCGTCGTACAGGCGCACCGCCTCGGAGACGAAGCCGGGGTTGAAATTCACCATGACGATCCCGCCGTTCCTCGGCACGAGTCTGAGGATCGAATCCGGCACGTCCCGCGCGTGGCCGGTGAGCGCGCGGGCCGAGGAGTGCGAAAACATGACGGGAGCGCGCGTCGTGTGGAGCGCGTCCGACATCGTGGCGTCGTTGACGTGGGAGAGATCGACGAGGATCCCCAGCCGGTTCATCTCGTGCACCACGTCCCGCCCGAACGCCGAGAGGCCGCGCCGGGCCGTGTCGGTGGAGGCCGTAGCCCACGAGAGACTCCGCCAATGGGTGAGCGTGATGTAGCGAACGCCGAGTGCTGCGAACATCCGCAGCGCGCCGAGCGAGTTCTCGATGGCGTGCCCGCCCTCGATGCCGATCAGACAGGAGATCTTCCCCGCTTTGAAGTTCCGCTCGACGTCGGCCGCGGTGCGGGCCATGGCGAGGTCACGAGGATACTTCGCGCACAGCCGCTTGATCAGGTCGATCTGCTCGAGCGCATACACCGCCGGGTGCGGCCCCGAGTCCATCGTCGTGACGGGCACGTAGGCCGCCCAGAACTGCGCCCCGACCCCGCCCGCGCGGAGTTTCGGGATGTCGCTCATGAGTTTCTGCTGGAGCACCCCGAAATCCACGGAATCGAGGCCACCCCGCTCGCGGATCGCGTCGGGAATGTCGTTGTGGCCGTCGATGAGTGGGACCGTCTTGAGGATGCGCAGGGCCTGGGCGCGGTAATCCTGCGCGGACAGCAAGGGCGGACTGGCAGTCAAGAAGAACGCGAGCCCGACCGCCACCTTCCAGATCACGCGCATGGGATGCCCGTCGGCTTGGGGGAGCGCGAAAGCTGACGTCCCACCGCCCCCTTATCAATCCCCGCCGATACCGAGAGTGCGGCGAGGCTTCGGGCGTGACGGTCTAATTACCGGCTGCGGCGACCGCGGCGGCGAGCAGCAGGGTCGCGACGCTGGCCGCGGCCGTGAGCGCGAGCCCGGGCATCCGACCGAACTCCAACCCGAGCGACACCCGTGCGCGCGACCGGACTCCCGACGCGCACGTCGTCGGTCCACAGGCGAGAACCTCGGACCGGCGCACCAGCTCCGGCCGGGCCGCAACCGCAAACCAGTCGTTGGGACTCCATCGCACGAGGCCGAACACCGAGCCCGACTGGATGTCGGTGGTGGTCAGGAGCGGCGTACCCGCGGCGATGTCCAACGCGGCGGCAGACGAGAGCCAGCGACGATAACGGACGGCCGGTCCGACCACGAATCCGAGCCTGTCCAGACTCGCGAACACCGATGCGCCAACGGCGTCCCGGGGCGTGACGTTGGCCATGAAGCCCCAATCGGCCACTTCGCGGAAGGGAGTGTCGTTGGTTCCATCCCGGCTGAGCACCAGGTAGGCACCGAAATTCGTGAAGACGAACGCGGAGCAGGCGGGTCTGGGCCGCGCCCGGTAGCAAAGCGGGGCGCCCTGGGCAGGGGCTGGCTCGGACCACGCCAGCAGCAAAGCAATGAAGAGCAAGGTCAGCTGCCGCACAGGAACCTCCCGCTGTCTGGGTCGTGCTACCG
>Ga0209160_1000516_pt1 | contig 31637 bp, 39 predicted proteins | sample GraSoiAngelo_153_FD_186167 | JGI IMG/M metagenome (GOLD analysis project Ga0209160, IMG submission 186167) | Grasslands soil microbial communities from the Angelo Coastal Reserve, California, USA - 14_1009_12_40cm (SPAdes) (version 2) | ecosystem: Environmental > Terrestrial > Soil > Grasslands ...
TCGATCAGCTTGTCGGACACCTCTCGGTAAAGCGGCGGGTTGGGCTCGCGCACGAGTACGCCAGGGAAGATCGCCTTCGCCTCGAAGACGCGCATGCCGGTCTTGATACCGAGATCGCGTGCCTCACGCGACGACGAGACTATGGTGGCCGCGTCAGTCGCGTAGGCGGCGATGGCAAGCGCTCGGCCGCGCAGCTCGGGTTCGTGCTGCTGCTCGATCGACGCGAAGGCACAGTTCAGATCGATGACCAGGGTCGCCGGGTCGGCGGTGTTCAGCCCGAGCTCGACGGCCTCAGGCGAAGGATCATCCACGAACACATGTTCGCAAAAGGTTCCCCGCCACGCAAGGGGAGAGGGTCAAGAAAGGGGTTGCTGCTTTCGCTCTAGACCGCCGCCGGCACCTCCACCGAGGCCAGGAACTTGAAGAAGACGTTGCTCCACCGCTCGGCTGCGTCGAAGACCGGGCCGTGGCCCGAACCTTCGAACATCTCCATCCCGACCCGTCCGCCCTTCTTCCGGTACTGCTCGAGGACGTTGCGAATCTGGGTGACCATCGGCTGCGGCGGAAACACCTCCTCGCCCGGCCAGCCCGGCACGTAACCCAGCTTGCCCAGCGTGCCCATCTCCCACGCCGAGCCGTCGGCGACGACGATGTCCGCGGTGCCGTGCGTCCACAGGATCGGCGGCTTGGGCTCGATGTCGACAATCCCGCTCCAGTTGCAGTACCTGGGCGAGAGCGCATTGAGGACGCCGCGCGTCCCGGGCGCCATTCCTGGCCAGTTCGGCGACGCGGTCGAGTCGCCCGGGTTGCCGTCCTCGCCCGTCTCCGACTTCAACACCTCCTCCAGCAGCATGTCCTCGCGCTCCTTCGGCTCTCGGTGCTCTGCCGCCCAGTAGGAGCTGTTGATTACGTTGCGGGGCGAGAAGGGTGACTCGTCAGAGGTGTCGTGGTCGGCGATCCGTTGGATGAACTCGGGGTTGCCGGTGCCGCCTCCTGTACCCGCGAAGTCGGAAAAGCATGGCGTGCCGTCAAGCCTGGTTCCGCCAAACCCATATGGCGAGACCGGGTCGATGAATGTGAGCGACGCCACAGGCCGGTCTTCGGCGTAGTTGGCGATCGCGGCTCCGCCGGTCGACCATCCGACCAGGTGTGGCGGGCGCGTGATGCCGAGCGTCTCGAGCAATCCGGCGGTATCGTCCGCCCAGTCGCGCAGCCCGCGCGTGGCGTCCATCGGCTTGCGCTCCGTGTCGCCGAACGCTCGCATGTCGGGCGCGATGATGCGGTAGCCGTCAGGCGCCCCGGGCATGAGGTGCTCGAAGAACCGGCCGGTCGACAGGTTGCCGTGGATCATGACCACAGGCACGCCGTCGGCGGGTCCGGACTCGATGTACCGCATGCGCAAGCGTTTCGTTTGGGCGGTGTGCGAGGTCACGCCGGATGGCAGGTTCATAGACGCCTCCTTACCCCAGGGATCCGGACAGGATAGTGCTTGCTGACGCCGCTCTCGCGCTGGTCACCCCCAGACGGAGCGCGCGACGCCGCCGACAAGCAGCAGCTTTTTTTGCTGCTCGAGCGCGCTGAGCCGGTTCCCTTCCATGGTCGACGCAAATCCGCATTGCGGGCTTAGACCAAGCCGTTCGAGCGGGATGTAGCGAGAAGCTTCCTCGATCCTTCGCTTGAGCTCGTCCTCGCTTTCGAGCGCAGGCTTCTTGCTTGTGACCAGCCCAAGCACGACGAATCGATCTTCGGGCACGTGCTTCAGGGGCTCGAATCCACCAGAGCGCTCGTCGTCGTACTCGAGCAGAAAGCGATTGAACCTCGTCCTTTCAAATATGCGCGCGATCGGCTCGTAGTCCCCGGCGGCATAGAACTTGCTCTGGTTGTTACCACGGCAGATGTGCATCGCAAAAGTGACCCCGGGATGACCGCTGATGATCGCGTTGTCCATCTCGATGCACGTGTCAATGAGCTTTTCCGGATCGCTGCCTCGCTTGCGATAGCCCTCGCGCAGCTCGGGGTCGAGCAATGCGGCGTACTGAGGCGCGTCGATCTGGACATAGGTGCATCCGAGGCGAACCAGCTCATCGACCTCGCGGCGACTCAGCTCGACGATGTCGGCGAGGTAGGCGTCACGTGTTGGGTAAGCACCTTTCGACTTCTCGGGGTCGTAGTAAGCGGCGGCCTGTTGGGCGCTGATCATGGTCACCTTGACCGGCGCTTTCGTCTTCGCCCTGAGGTAGGTGAACTCCTCGGCGGCCATGTTGCGCATCGGACGCAGCTTCTCGACGACTACCGGACGCTTGAAGACGAGCTCTTCGCCCTTCTCGTCGCGGAAGGGGATCGCCCAGCCGCCGAACTTGTCGAACCCCGCCATCGCGTCGACCAGGTGGCCGAAGAACGCGTAGCGCCGCTGCTCTCCGTCCGTAACGACGTCGATCCCGGCCGCTACCTGGGCCGCCACGGCCTCGTCGACGGCGCGATCCTCAACGTCCTTGAAATGGGCCGGGTCGATCTCGCCTGACTCGAGCTGCTTGCGCGCCGAGGTCAAGAACTCGGGCCTCAGCAGGCTGCCCACGACCTCCGCCCGTGGCTGACGATCCATCGCTTGCTCCCCCTCGAGCTCCGAGGTGCGCCCAGCGCGCGCCCTGCACCGATCGAGAGCATGATGACAGGTACAAATCTGCACGGCCCGGTGATCGGATATGGGAGCAGCACTCGATGCAACGACGTGAGATACCTTCCGCGTTCCTTCAGCGACTCGGCGATCCTGGGGAGACCGACGTGGTCCTTCTCGAAATGCAGCTCTCGCGGTTCGCGCAGCGCCGCGACTACTGGAAGATCCGTGCGGCCGAGATGCAGGGCGGCCGGAGCCGCGGCCCCGACTGAATCATCCGGATCCGCAACCAAGCGCGTTCGAGATCATCGCCATCGCCGCCTCGGCCGGCGGCGTCAACGCCCTGAGCCTTCTGCTTGCCCGGCTGCCCGCGAAGCTGGGCGCGACGGTCGTCATCGTTCAGCACGTCGATCCACGCCACCGCAGCCTGATGCCTCAGGTTATCGGCCGCCAGTCTCCCATGCCGGTGGTGCACGGCGAGGAAGGCATGGAGCTGGAGCCAGATCACGTCTTTCTCGCCCCGCCCGACCGCCACATGCTCATCAAGCGCAGGGGCACCTTGACCCTGACCGACAGCGAGCTCGTCAACTTTGTCAGGCCCTCGGCCGATCTCCTGTTCGAATCGGTCGCGGCCGCCTACGGTGACCGCGCGATCGCCGTCGTGCTGACAGGCAGCGGACATGACGGCGCGCTGGGTGTGACCGCCATCAAGCAGCGAGGCGGCACGGTTGTCGCGCAGGACGAGGCTTCCTCAGAATTCTTTGGAATGCCGTCCGCGGCGATCAAAACGGGTGCCGTCGATTTCGTGCTGCCTCTTGAGGAGATAGCGCCAACGCTCACAACGCTGGTGGCCCAGCAGGGGCGCGAATGACGATGCAGGATGGCAGCGATTTCGAGCGCCTGATCGAGTTCCTCCGCGACGCGCGGGGCTTCGATTTCACGGGTTACAAACGGGCGAGCCTGATGCGGAGGGTGACCCAGCGGGCCTCCGAGATCGGCATTCGCGACTTCCGCGTCTACCACGACTACCTGCAGGTGCATCCGGAAGAGTTCGCGATCCTGTTCGACAAGATCCTGATCAACGTCACCGAGTTCTTTCGTGACACCCAGGCATGGGACTACCTGGCCAAGAACGTCGTCCCCAGGATCGTCGCCAAGTCCGGCGACGTTCGCATTTGGAGCGCCGGCTCGTCTTCGGGCGAAGAGGCTTACTCGGCCGCGATCCTTCTCTGCCAGGCCCTGGGCGAGGAGGCGTACCTCGATCGGGTCAAGATCTACGCCACCGACGTCGACGAGCAAGCCCTCAGCAAGGCGCGTGCGGGCTACTCCGCGAAGGAGCTGGGGTCGCTTGACGCGGAGATCAAGGATCGGTTCTTCGAACACCAGGCTGAGCGATTTGTCTTTCGCGCAGCGCTCCGGCGGACGATCATCTTCGGACGGCACGACCTCACGCAGGACGCGCCGATCTCACGGCTCGACCTGCTCATCTGCCGCAACACGCTCATCTACTTCACCTCGGAGACGCAGGGCCGAATCCTCGCGCGCTTCCATTACGCGCTCGACGACGACGGCTACCTGTTCCTCGGGCGGGCTGAGATGCTCCTGACCCACGCGGCGCTTTTCACTCCCGTGGATCTCAAGGAGCGCATCTTCTCGAAAGTCGCGCGGCTACAGCTCCGGGAGCGGCTGGTGCTGCTGGCGCAATCGGGCAGCATGGAAGCGTCAAACCAGGTGGCGAGGCAGCTTCGCGTCCGCGAGCTGGCCACCGAGGGAACCCCGAACCCACAGATCGTCGTCGACTCGCTGGGGATTCTCGTGAGCATCAACCAGGCAGCGCGCGAGCTCTTTGACATCCCCCAGTCGGACATCGGCCGCGCCCTGAGGGACCTCGAGGTCTCGTACAAACCGATCGATCTCCGGACCCCGATCGACCGGGTCGTCCGCGAGCGGCGTCCAACGTCTGTGCAAGGCATCGACCTCAAAAGGAGCGACGGCACGCCGGCGACTTTTGACCTCCATGTCGTGCCGCTCATCGATGAGGACGGTTCGGTTGTGGGGACGACCATCAGTCTTTTCGACGTATCGGGTCAGATCCAGCTGCGGACGGACCTCGTGCGGGTGAGGCAGGAGCTGCAGTCCAACAGGGAGGAGCTCGAGACGACCAATGAGGAGCTGCAGTCGACCGTCGAGGAGCTGGAGACGACCAACGAGGAGCTGCAGTCGACCAATGAGGAACTGGAAACGCTGAACGAGGAGCTCGAGTCGACCAACTCGGAGCTGAACAGCATCAACAGCGACCTGGCGATGCGGAGGGGGGAGGTGGAGCGGCTCAACACGCTGCTCCTCGCGATCACCGGCAACATCGAGCTCGGCGCCGCTGTCCTCGACAGAACAGGTCGAGTCCAGGTCTGGAACGAGCGGGCCGCCGACCTGTGGGGCGTGCGGTCAGACGAGGTTGTCGGGTACTCGTTCTTCGAGCTGGACATCGGCCTCCCCGCGGAACAGCTGCGCAGGCTGATCCAGGCCGGGACCGGCGGGACAACCCGCCACGACGAACTCGTTGTTGTCGCGACCACGCGAAGGGGGCGTCAGATCCGCTGCCGCGTGATGGCCCACACCCTGGGGGATGGCGAACAGCCGAGCGGGGTCGTGCTGGTGATGGAGGAGCTGAATCTCCAGGCCGGCTAGGCGATCGCCGTGATCGAGCCGCGGATCGATTGCCGCCATCTCTCGGCGAGCGCCTCGAGCATCTCTACATCGGTGGCCGCCTGGTACCTGTCGGGGTAGGGCAGCGCGCCCGCGACGCCTCGCAGCTTGCTCGACAGCCTGTCCGCCGTATCGACGAGCCGGCCGTAGGCGACCGGCCAGTAATGGGGTGTTTCGGCGGTGCCCCACGTCAAGAGGGATAGGCAATATTGCTCATGCGCGTGGACGGTCTCCTGGCGTGTGAGGTCGACCCTTGTCCGAAGCGACTCCAGCGGTTGCTTCCGGAAGCGGCGCTCGAGCGAGGCCAGGATCAGGCGCTTCGATTGCAGCATCAGAAGGCGCGACGAGATCAGCGACTCGGGGATGGTCGGTGTGCCCGTGGGCTCAGTCATCGCTCGGCACCCAGACCCATCGCGGCCGCGATGCCGTAGCCGCGGTTGCGGACGACGGTGATCACCTCTTCCAGCCCGACCTCTCGCAACCTGCTGCGCAGCCGCATGATGTACGTGCGGACCTGCGCATCCGAGAGCCGGGAGTTCTGCCAGGCGAGCGTGGCCAATTGCTTGCTGGTGAAGGGGCGCCGCGGATGGCGCAGCAGGAAGTCGAGCAGGTCGGCCTCGCGCCGCGTCAGTCGCAGCGATTTGCCCGCGTAGGTGAGGGTGTGGTCCACGCGATCGATGGCGACGCCGGCGAGCTCAGCATGGCGGTCACGCCAAATGGCAAGGCGGCCGTCGATCCAGACCAGGCTCGCCTGCAGCTGTGCAGCCTCGTCGGAGCCATCCGCCCGCGCGATCACCGAACGGAGAACCGACGCGAGCTCTTCGTAGATCGCGATCCACCCCGCGACCTCGGGCAGGACAGAGGTGGTCACGTCCTCGCCCGGAAACTCGCTCCAGGCGCGCATTGCTTCGGGCTCTACCCTTGCCTCCACCTAATTCAATCTACACCCGGATGCCGGAGCCGGCAGCAAATTTAGACCCTGAATGTTGCGTAGGGCGCGCTATCGTGAGCGCCGGCATGGCTGCCGGGAGCAGCAGGATCACATCGCTACACCGGGGGGCTACGTCTGGGCAGGGGGCCAAGAGCCGGAGGGAGGGTCTGGCCCCTTCGCCTTCCCCAGAGGTCCGTGTGCCGGCCATCGACAGCCTGGAAGAGATCTGTGGGTGGTCGGGCACGTTTCGCGAGCGGCTGCGGGTGGCGCGAGTCGAGGAGTACCCGCCCATCGCGGCGGTGGTAGAGCAGCTGGAGGCCCGATACGCGACTAGGCGGGCCGAGCTGTCCTGAAGTAGGCATTGGCCCAGCTCAAGGTTCGCCGCGAATCGCCGTCCTCTCTTGATTTCGGCCTTGCTCGACGCATTCGCGTCGTCATCGTGGAGAACCACCAGCTCGTGTCCGAGAGCCTGGGGCTGCTCCTCGACGGTCAGAGCGACATGGAGGTTGTCGGCAAGGCAAGCTCCGTCCAGGACGCCGCCACTCTGCCGCGCCTGGCCGCACCGGACGTCGTGGTTATGGATTTCCACCTCGACGACGGCACGGGACGCGACGCGGCGCTGGTGATTCGCCAGACCTTTCCGGCCACGCGCTTTGTGTTTTTGAGTCGTGACGGCAGCGACGATGCCCGCCTCGCTGCCGTCGAAGCCGGCGCCAGCGCGTACGTGCTGAAATCAGACCCTGCCTCCGATGTGCTCGACGCGGTGCGCAAGGCCGCCGACGGCATCAGCATGATTTCGCCGACCGCTGTCGCTCGCCTGGTCAGCAAGGGCAGGGACCGCGCCCGCATGCGGGACAGCTTGAGCCCTCGGGAACGGGAGGTCTTGCAGCTCATGGCCGATGGCGTGGCGACGCGCGAGATCGGCAGGCGGCTCGGGGTCAGCTATGCGACGGTCCGCACACACATCCGGTCGATTGGCGGCAAGCTGGGAACGCATTCCCTCGTCAACGCCGTCGTCACGGCGCGGAACCTGGAGCTGGTCCGCTAGGCCCCTCTCCCGAATCGGACTAGTTGAGGAACGTCCCCAGCCGAAACCCGAAAAGGTCCGGATGTGCCTTCAAGGCCCGCAGCAGCGCAATGCCGTCAAACCGCCGCACGTCGTACTGGCAGATCACCACAACCGGGTAACGCCGACACATCACCTCGAAAGCCTCCTCGTAGCGGAGCATCTCCTCCTCGGAGACAAACATCTCGCGCTCCGATGCCATCTCGCCGACGATCCGGATCACGGTCGGTCGGTTCGTGAGACCCTCGGCGAGATATGCCTCCCACTCGGTGATCGCGCCCGCCGCCGTGCCGTCCTGGAAGCTCACGACATTGAACAGCCCGTTCTCGGAAGCTTCCTCCAGGTCGCCCAGAGCGTCGGTGTATCGCCTGAGTTCTGCGCCTGTGGCCACCAGGAAACAGGGCTCCCGGCGCCGCAAGCCTTCAGCCAGGAATGGCAGCGTGAGGCGAAGTCCGCCGGCGTCGGTGCTGTACAGCGTCGCCAGGTGAGCTGGGACTCCGACCCGCTCTCCCCCGACGTTCACGGTTGACGCGTCTGCGGCGGCACGCGCGGTCGCAGGCTGCTGCATGAAGGCCTGAAGGTCCGACTCGCTGAACCGCCTCTCGCGCCGCCGCCCCACCCGCCTGGCGGCGAGCAAGCCAGAGTCGCTCCAGCGTCGAATCGAGGCCTGACTGACGCGAAGAAAGCGAGCCGCCTCTGCTGTGTTCAGCAATCTCTCAGTGCTGTACTTTACCACCATGCCTGTAGATGGAAGTAACGCATTGCGAAGTATAATCCTATAAGAACTTGCATACATCTCCCTACGATCCGCGCGCGAGCACTCTCCAGGTCCCGGAATGGCTCGCCCAGGCCCGCACTCACGGACTGCTCAGCCGGCTGCCCGCGGAGATCGTTTCGGCCGTGGTCGCGGGAGGGTACCGGGTGGAATATCCAGCTGGGGCGGTGGCCCTGCGATGGGATGACTCCCCGAAAGCCGGCGTCGTGCTTCGCGGCACCTTGAGGGCATACATCGCCCTCCCGGACGGCGGCCAGGTGACGACCCGCTACCTCGCGGCCGGCGACATGACCGGGGTCTTCGCGCCACGGCAACCGCAAATCACCAGGGCCGTCCAGGCGCTGGAACCGTGCGAGCTCCTCTTCATCGACGCGGCCCGGATGAAGGAGATGTCGCTGGCGATGCCCCAGTTCGGGTGGGCGCTCATCGAGGAGCTGACCACCGTCCTCCACTCGACCCACAAGTCGCTGTACGTACGATCGGTGGGATCGGTCCGGCAGCGGGTGGTCTGCGCGCTCCTCGACCGGGCCGAGGTGGCAGGAGGCGTCTCCGCCGGGCTGCATGTCCCCGGGACTCAGCAGGAGCTGGCCAACGCGGTCGGTTCGGTGCGCGAGGTGGTCGCGAACGTCCTGCAGGCGCTCAAGCGCGAGGGCCTGGTCGAGATCCGTCGTGGCGGGCTGGTTATCGTCGAGCCAGAAAAGCTGATGGCAGAAGGCCTCGGTCCTCTGAGCTAGAGCGAAGAGACGCCGACCTCCACGCGACGCGTCCGCGGTCCGTCCCACTCGCACAGGAAGATCGCCTGCCATTGGCCCAGCGCCAGCTTTCCGTCCCGCACCGGTGCCAGACACGACGGGCCGCTGAGCATGGTCTTGATGTGCGAGTCCGAGTTGCCTTCCTCGTGCTCGAACGCCGCCTCTTTGGGCACCAGCTCACCCAGATGGGACGCGATGTCATTGGCGACGTCGGGATCGGCGCCCTCGTTGATGGTCACGCCGGCGGTCGTGTGGGGGATGAAGACGACGCAGGTCCCCTCAGCCACTCCTGACCGCCGCACAGCTTCGGCGACTCGGTCCGTGATGTTCACGAGCTGCGCCCGGCGGGAGGTCCTGACCTCGAAGTTCAGCCAGCTCACGCTTCGCGGATCACCGACCAATATCTCTCCGGCCGATAGGCGTCTCGGACGAGCTCGCCAAGTCCCTTCAGCTGCGAGGAATAGCAATCGATCGCGGCGCCTTTGCGAGCCGCCGCGGAGACTTCCAGTGGCCGCAGCGCGAACCGCTGGTGCTTGAGTCGCGCCAGTGCCTCTTCAGTAGCGCCGTTGATGGCGCGATAGATCGCGTCCTCGTAGATGATCCACGTGACCGCTCGCTTGCCGCGCACGACGTCCAGGCAAGCCGCCGCCGTGACGAGATGGTCGGGGTGGGAGAGTCCGAGCGGCGAAGCGATCATCTTCGGCGCGCGGTCTCGGAGGATCGCCTCGATGGCGCGCGCGACCCCCGACTGTGGTGGCGGTTTGCCGTCCCTGTACTGCCGGTCGAGAAAGTCGAGCCACACCGGCTGACAGCCGAGCTGCGCGAGCGCTGCCTCGTCCTCCACGCGCCGTGCGCCGATGACGTCATCCGACTCCGCGAATCCGCATTGACGATCCCAGTCGGTCAACGGATGGGGCGGAGGCTTGCCCGCGGTCACCGTCACCACGACCGCCCCCTGGCGCGCGGCCAGCAGGTCCGCGCAGCCGAGGACGGCGTCGTCCAGGTGTGGCGAGATCGCGACTAGCGTCGCGCCGGAATCTGCTCCAGCACCTTCAGCGATGCCTTGATGAAAGCAGGAATATCGGACGGCTGGCGCGACGTGACCAGGTTGCGGTCGACGACCACTTCCTGATCGACCACGTTGGCGCCTGCCTTCTTGAGGTCTCCCTGCACCGTATTCCACGCGGTCATGCGGTGGTCCTTGTACTCCTCAGCCGTGAGCAAGAGTTGCGGCGCATGGCAGATCGCGAACACGGGTTTGCCGGCTCGCATGAATGCTTTGACGAAAGCCACCGCTTCGTCGTGGGCTCGCAGCTTGTCCGGGCTCGACCCGCCCGGGATGAACAGGGCGTCGAACTGGTCGGGCCTCACATCCCGGAACGACTTGTCGACGGTCGCCCTGACCTTTCCCTTGTCGCCCTCGAGCACAGAGCGCGCCTCGAGGCCAACCACCGTGACCTCGTGCCCCGCACCTCGGAACGCGTCGTGGGGCTCCTTGAATTCAGAGTCTTCGAACTTCGGACCCAGCACGCATGCGATCTTCATGGGCGCACCTCCCTGATTTTTGGTCTCGCAAACCACCTTACGCGCGCCCCCTCGGAGATTGTCGAGACTGGTTTGCGGGGGTGCCCCACGGGGTAGATCAAATGTGCATGCAATTCCAACCTTCCGTCTCCGTGTGGCTTGACGGGTCTGATGACGACGACCGGGCGATCTCCAAGGAGCCCGGATCGGGCCTGGCCGACGTGCTTTCCGGGCTCGAGGAGCGGCCCCAGACGGCCCCTGAGCCGGGCGAGGCCGATGCCGACGCCCTCGGCGCCTACCTTCGCGAGATCGGCCGTGGCACCCTGCTGACCAAGGCGCAGGAGGTGGAGCTGGCCAAGCAGATCGAGGCCGGCTCAGACGCCGCCCGCCGCCGGATGACGGAGGCCAACCTGCGGTTGGTGGTTTCGATCGCCAAGAAGTACCAGGGCCGCGGGATGCCGCTCTTGGACCTGATCCAGGAGGGCAACGTCGGCCTGATGCGGGCTGTCGCCAAGTTCGACCACCGCCGCGGCTTCAAGTTCTCGACCTACGCGACATGGTGGATCCGCCAGGCGGTGCTGCGCGCCATCGGCGATCAAGCCAGAACGATCCGCCTGCCGATCCACATCGGCGACCAGACCAACAAGCTGGTTCGGATCACTGACCGCCTGCGCGATTCCCTGGGCCGCCAGCCGACCGACGAGGAGATCGGCGAGGAGCTGGGACTGACCACGATCGAGGTCCAGGCTTTGCGCCAGACCTCGCGTGACACCCTGTCCCTGGAGACGCCGATCGGGGAGGAGGGCGAGACCGAGCTCGGCCACCTGATCGAGGACGTCAACGCCGAGTCGCCCGCCAGCGCGGCGATGCGGACCGACCTCAGGGACCAGCTCGACGATGTGCTGGGCGTCCTTCAGCCTCGCGAGCGGCGCGTGATCCAGCTGCGGTTCGGCCTGGGCGACGGCCACCAACGCGCGCTGGACGAGGTCGCCCGGCGGCTCGGGACGAGTCGCGAAACGGTGCGCCAGCTGGAGCGCCAGGCGCTCGAGAAGCTGCGTCGGACCGGGCACGCCGCGCGACTGCGCTCTTACGCCTCGGTCTAGTCGATCTACTTGGTCTTGTCGCCTCGCGACGCGAGGTGTTTCTGCTGGCCCACGGCGTAAGCCTCGCGTAGCCAGTCGGCGACTTCTTCGTCGACATCGTCTGGCCCGCGGAGCCTGAACTCGTGGACCTGGTTGCGAGGTGACGGGCCCCAGACCTTCGTGGAGCGTGGGCTGTCCCGCCTGCGCGCGAGCACCACGTGCCCGTTGAGCAAGTGTTTCTTGAGCGTGAAGGCGGCGAAGCTCATCCGGACCTGGAATGCGATCCGCGTCTTCTCCGGTAGAACCGTGATCGGGTCGTTGCGCCTAGCTGCAGCGACCAGCGCGCGAAACGCTGCCACGACGTTGGGATCGCGTCCAACGAAGTGATCCTCAAGCCGGTAGCGGCCGCATGCGTGTGACTGGTTGGGGTTGGCGAACGGTCGTCCACAGTGCGGGCATCTCCAGAGCTCCGTCTCGATGCCGACAGTCTGACAATGGATTCGATGATCGGCCTGGCCGCCTACCTGGCGTTTCTCGGGCTATCGCTGCTGGTGATCTGCACGCCGGGGCAGGACACCGCCCTGACCATCCGCAACACGCTGCTCGGGCGGCGCCGGGCGGGCATCGCCACGGCGCTCGGGGTCGCGGCAGGACAGGCGATCTGGACGGTGGCGACCAGCGCGGGGCTGGCAGTGGTGCTGGCCGCGTCGGGGCCGCTGTTCCTCGCGGCGCGGTCGCTTGCCGGCGCGATCTCTCGCCGGCCTTCGAGTGAGGCGACGACCTCATCCACCTCGGTGCAGCTTTCGCCCCGCTCCGCGCTCGTCCAGGGCATCCTCAGCAACCTGTCGAACGCGAAGATGGTCGCGTTCTTCATCAGCCTGCTGCCGCAGTTCGCCGGACAGCATCCTAGTTTCGTACTGCTGCTGGCGCTCGGGCTCAATTTCTGCCTGCTCACGCTGGCCTGGCTTGTCGTCTACGCGTTCGCGGTCGAGCGCATGAGCGGTTGGCTGCGTAGAGGCGATGTGCGCAGGGTGATCGACGGGCTGCTGGGCGCCGTGCTCGTCGGGCTCGGGCTTCGCGTGACCTCGCAGGCGCTGGCCCGCTGACGTCGCGCGCGTCTTTTACATGGGACGTGCCTACACTTGCCTCGATTTCGGCGTCTTTTCACAAGGAGGACCACGGGATGGCCAGGGCAAAACAACTGACGCTGTGGGTGGCGGATCAGCCGGGCGTGCTGGGCGAGATCGCCAGCGCCCTGGGGGAGAAGAAGACCAACATCGTGGCGGTCATGGGCGCGACCGAGGGCGGAGGTGGCGCGGTGCGGATGGTCGTCGACAAGCCGGCGACCGCCCGCAAGGTGTTCGCCTCGCACGGGTGGCGGGTCACCGAGGAAGAGGTTCTCGCCGTGACGCTGAGCGACTCGCCTGGCGCGCTGGGCAGAGTCGCGAGCAAGCTGGGCCGAGCCGGCGTGAACATCGACTACGTGTATGTGGGGTCAGCAGGCAGCGCCCGCAAGCTCAACGCCTACCTCGGCGTCTCGGACCTCAAGGCGGCGCTGAAAGCCGCGCGCTAACTCCTCCCCATTCATGGGGAGCTTGCCCGGAGGGCCAGAGGGGCTGACTTACTTCTTGACGGCGTAGCCGGCCAAGCCACGCTCCAGCCTGGCGAACGCTCGCCGCGCCTGTGAGCGATAGTCCTCGGCGAGCCGCGTGCCGCGATGTCCCGCCAGGACGCGGCGCCGCACATGGCCGACCAGCGCGCGGTGGGTCGACATCAGCGCGCTCGCGACGCTCAGCGGCTCGATGTCGGTGGGATCGGCTGTTGTCTCCTGAGCGAGCAGATCAGCCAGGCCCTGCGTGTAGCGCTCCATGATCTCGCGCTCGCGCGCGGCCAGCGAGGGACTGGCAGGGACGGCCCGAGCCGCTTTCAGGATCGCTTCAGCGCTTTGCCTTGTCTCCAGACGCACGGCGCCCTCCAGCAACCGTCGCCGAAAGGCCCTGATCACGGACTCCCCTTTCGGGCGGCTGCGCACTGATTCGATCAGCTCCTCTTCGAAGAACTGCATACCGCCGTAAAAGAGGTCCTCCTTGGTGGGGAAATAGTTGAAGACCGTCACCTCGGAGACGTCCGCGGCTCGGGCTATCTCAGCCACGCTGACCTGGTCGAAGCCCTTCGTCTCGAACAGGGCGCGGGCCGCCTCGAAGATCTGTTGACGGGTCTGCTGCTTCTTGCGCTCGCGGAGCCCGACCGTGCCGGCCACGCAAGCGATTGTAACGGAATAGGTGGGGCTGCTCTATTATTATAGTCACCATAAGTTTGTGGTAGGCTAACCGCACAACCTGCGAGTTCAGGAGGTAGTCGAATGACCGTCTATTCGATCGCTTTGTTTCTGCACATCGTCGGAGCGCTCCTGCTGTTCGTGCTCCTCACGGTCGAGGGCTTGACGCTTCGGCAGGGCACCACAGGGGCGCGGTTCAACCGCATCTTCGGACCGATCTCCGCACTACTGATTTTGGTGCCAGGTCTCTATTTGGTCGCCTCGGGCGCCGGCTGGTCGGGATGGGTCGAAGCAGGCCTCACGACCTGGGTTTTGATCGCTGTCATCGGGGCGATCACCGGGATCAGCCTCCTGCGCGGCCGCATGAGCCTGCGGACGGCGGTCATCTCGTGGTCGGCACGTGTTGGGATGGCGGTTGCGGTGGTGTTCATCATGACCGTCAAACCGGACCTTCTCGTCTCGTCCATCGCGGTGGGGTTCGGCCTGGTCGCCGGCCTTGCCGGCAGCCTCCTCACGGCGCGCCAGGTCCAATCGGCATGAGCACGCCCGCGGCCAGGCGCGAAGAGGTCTCCAGGGCGGCCGAGCCGTCGCGCAGCCGGTGGACGGCCCTTGCTTTCATCGCCGTGGCGCAGCTCATGATCGCCCTCGACGCCACGATCGTCAGCATCGCGCTGCCGTCGGCGCAGGCGGCGTTGGGTGCGTCGGACGCCGACCGGCAGTGGGTGGTCACCGCATACACGCTCTCGTTCGGCGGCCTGCTTCTCCTCGGGGGCCGGATCGCGGATTTCGCCGGACGCAAGCGCGCATTTCTGTTAGGTCTGGCCGGCTTCGCGGTCGCCTCGATGATCGGTGGCGCCGCGCCGAGCTTTGCCGTGCTGGTCTCGGCGCGAGCGCTGCAGGGCGCTTTCGCCGCGCTTCTTGCTCCGACTGCTCTGTCGTTGCTGGCGGTCACCTTCACGCAGCCGCGCGAGCGAGCTACCGCGTTCGCGGTTTACGGATCGATCGCCGGCAGCGGCGCTGCGATAGGCCTGCTGCTCGGTGGCGTGCTGACGCAGTACCTCACGTGGCGCTGGTGTCTCTACGTCAACCTGCCGGTCGCCATCGTGGCCGCGGTCGGAGGCTGGATCGTTCTGCCGGGCTCAGGCGCCCGAGTGCGCGCGCGATTCGACCTGCCGGGAGTCGCGCTGGCGACCGCGGGATTGGTCGCGCTCGTCTACGCGTGCACCGAAGCGGTGAGTTCGGGCTGGTCGTCGGCAACCGTGATCGGCCTGCTCACGACCAGCTTCGTGACGCTGGCTCTCTTCGTCTTCCGAGAGGCGCGGACGGCGCACCCCCTGCTTCCGCTGCGCATCCTCGCCGACCGCAACCGCGGCGGCGCCTACATCGTCGTCGCGCTTGTGATCGCCGGCATGTTCGGCGCCTTTCTCTTCCTCACCTATTACCTGCAGACGGTCCTGCACTACACCCCTTTGCAGGCGGGACTGGCCTTTCTCCCCCTGAGCGTGGCCTCACAGGCGGGCTCGTGGTTGATCGCGAGCCGCCTCATGCCCCACGTGGCGCCGCGGGCGCTGATGGCGCCGGGAGCCCTGGTCGCCGCGGCCGGCATGGCGTTGCTCACCCAGCTCCAACCGGCCGGCGCCTACCTGTCGCTGGTCCTGCCGGCTGAAGTCCTCCTCGGCCTCGGCATCTCATGCGTGATGGTTCCGGCCTTCAGCACGGCAACACAGCGCATTGATCCGCGCGAGGCAGGGGTGGCTTCTGCCACGGTCAATGCAGCCAGCCAGGTTGGTGGCTCGCTGGGCACTGCGCTCTTGAACACCGTCGCGGTCAGCGCGGCGGCCGGGTTCGCGGGTGCCCAGGCCGCCGCCTTCGTCCACGGCTTCTCGGTGGCGACCGCCTGGGGAGCGGTGATCCTGGTCCTGGCCGCCCTCGTCGCCACGTTCTTGATCAACGCGGGTAGGCCCCAGCCGCACCGAACGATATGAACCTCCAGACGCCTTGACAGCGGAGGTTGCCGCGTCGTACTCTACCAAATAGCTAATTAGCTAGATGGAAAAGTATGATGGCTAACGACCACCTGAGCGTCACGTTTGCAGCCCTCGCCGATCCCACCCGGCGGGCGATCCTGGCTCGTCTCGCAGAGGGCGAGGCCTCGGTCACGGAGCTGGCCAAGCCGTTCGACCTGAGCCTCCCCGGCGTTTCCAAACACCTGAAAGTGCTGCAGCGCGCCGGCCTCATCACGCAGAGCCGCAACGCGCAGTGGAGGCCGTGCCGCCTCGAGGCCGGTCGCCTCAAGGAGGCTTCGGAGTGGGTGGGGGATTACCGGCGCTTCTGGGACGAAAGGTTCCAGCGCCTGGACGACGTGTTGCAGGATTTGATTAAGAAGGAGAAAGATCGATGACCACGAAGGGAGTGACCAACATGCCCAAGACCGAGTACGTGATCGAGCCCGGCAAGCAGGAGATCAGGTCGACGACCCTGCTCGACGCCCGCCGCGAGCTCGTGTTCCGGGCCTACACCGACCCGAAGCTGTTCGTGCAGTGGTGGGGTCCGCGCCGGTACGAGGTCAAGATCGACAAGTTCGAGTCGCGGCCTGGCGGCTCGTGGCGGGTCGTCCACGTCGCGGCGGACGGCGGCCAGCACGCGTTTCGCGGCGTGAACCACGACGTCGCTGCCCCGGAGAGGATCTGCCGGACCTTCGAGTACGAGGGCGTGCCCGGCCACGTTGCGCTCGAGACGGCGATTTTCGAAGCCGTCGGCAACAAGACCAGACTCTTGACCCACCAGGTCTTCGAGTCTGTGATGGACCGGGACGGCATGGTGGCCTCAGGTATGCAGGAAGGAGCCGACGAGTCGATGGAGCGGCTCAGCGAGCTTCTCGACAGGATGAAGGCGGGCAAGTGACCGAAGGTCTGGTCCCGCGACGGAACCAACCGGGAGATCGACTTCGACCTCACCTATACGAAAGTCCATGACTGACGCCGGCACGAAAGCGGTCGACGCGTACATAGCGGCTGCGCCAAAAGCGGCGCAGCCGCGTCTCCGTCAGCTCCGCAAGCTGATCAAGGAGGCGGCGCCCCAGGCCGAAGAGCGACTCAGCTACGGCATGCCCTACTACGACTATCGCGGCCGCTTGATCTACTACTCCGCGTTCAAGAATCACATCGGCGTCTACCCGGTCGGCGAGGCAGCGCAGCACAAAGAACTGAGCAAGTTCATGACGGGCAAGGGCACGTACCGGTTCCCGCTTGACCAGCCTATGCCTGTGGACCTGATCAGGAAGCTGGTCGAGGCCCGCGTCCGGAAGAACGAGGCGACGAGCTGAAGGGAGGGACGCGCTCGCGGATCTTCGAGTGCGCGATCAGCTTCTCCAGCCGGCGCTTCTTCGTGTCCTCCCGTTTGGCGCTCATCACCCAGAAGGCGGCGGTCACCCGGTAGGAAGGGGGCTGCGCCTCGAAGAATTTCCATGCCGAGGCATGGCGGCGAAATACCGCCTCGAGGTTGGGATCCAGGCCCAGGCCGCGATTTTCGTAGGAGTACATCCGTGACCGTGCCTCATCCCGCCGCACGAATGCGGCACGGCCGCTCGGATGCACAAGGCCCTGCCGCTCCAGCTCTCCGAAGCGCCTGATGTTGATGTCGCTCCAGATGCTGCCCTTGCGGCGCGGCGTGAGCCTCTGCGCGGAGGTGTCATCGGTAAGCGAGTAGCGAACGCTGTCGATCCAGCCAAAGCAGAGCTCCTGGTCGACAACCTCAGGCCAGGAAACTGACGCACGGCCGGTCCGCTTACTGTGATAGCCGAGCCACAGCTCGGTCGCCGTGTCGTGGTTCGCCTCGAACCATGCCCTTAGCTCGGCGGGCGTCTCGAAGAAAACGACGTCGTGCGGGGTCGGCATCGGCAACCAGCCTACCGATGCGCGATCCTTTAGCCCCGTGAGTCAGCCGGACGAGCAAAGTCGCTACTACAACGAGCTGGCGGGGAGCAGCCTCCACCGGCTGTCCGGCCTCTCGGACGGGATATTCGCGGTCGCCATGACCCTTCTGGTCCTGGCCCTGGCCGTCCCGACCATCCAGGAGGTCAAGAACGACTCCGACCTGGCGCAGGCCCTGTTGAACCTGGTCCCGAGCCTGGTCACCTATTTCATGAGCTTCCTGACGCTGGGCATCTTCTGGGTGGGCCAGCAGACGCAGCTGAGCCAGCTCGAGCGATCCAATCGCGACTACACGTGGATCAACCTCGCTTTCCTGCTGTTCGTCACCATCGTCCCGTTCTCGACCAGCCTGCTGGCCAACCACTATCAGCTGCGTCTAGCTCTCATCGAGTACTGGCTGAACATCCTGGTTCTGGGGGCGCTGATCCTCGCCGCCGCGGAATATGCGGCCCGGGCCCGGCTCTTCAACCAAGCCAACCAGGCGACGATCATCGGAGCCGTCCGCCGCCGCGTCTACATCGCCCAGTCGCTTTATCTGTTGGCGACGCTGCTTTGCGTCATCGACACCCGGTTGAGCATCGGGCTGATCGTCGCGATCCAGCTCAACTACGCGATCGCGCCGCGGATTCCACTCCTGCACCGCCTCTGAGTTCACAGCTGCGCGTCGCCGCGAGCTCTGATCACGAGCGCGACAACTAGAATGCCCGCCGTGGCAGACGATCCGTTGGCCCGCGGCGCCCTCACAGGCAGGGTCGCGGTTGTGGTGGGCGGCGCCAGCGGCCTGGGGCGGACCGTCGCCAAGGCGGTGGCGCGGCAGGGTGCGCGGGTGGTCATCGCCGACTTCGACGCCGAACGCATGGAGCGGACGGTGGAGGAGATCCTCGAGATGGGCACCACGGACGCGGCGCACGCGCTTCCCACCGACGTGCGCAGCGACTCATCGGTCCGCTCGCTCGTGAACGACGCGATCACGACGATGGGCCAGGTCGACATCCTCGTCAACATGGCCGGCGTCCTCCTGGAAGGACCGCTCGACCGAATCAAGACAAGCGACTGGAAGTGGATGCTGGAAACCAATGTCCTGGGCACCGTGCGCTCGACGATGGCCGTGGTGCCACACATGACCGAGCGCGGCTCCGGCCACATCGTCAACGCGGTGCCCGTCGGCTCCCTGGGCAAGACGAGCCCTCACGACGTCGCGTACGACAGCGGCTACGCGGCGGTCGCCACCTTCACCTACGGCGTCGCGGCGCTCACCGCCGGGCGCGGCATCCACGTCACCCTCTACGCGACCCCCTTCAGGGGACCGCGGGTCGGCCAGAACACGCGCAAGCGAGGCATGGGCCGCCTCTTGCACCCCACCGACGATCTCGAGGAGCCGCGGGCCGGAACCGACCAGCTTGCCGACAGCGTGATCGATGCCCTCCACCACCCGCGATTCCTGGTCTTCGCCGATCCGGCCGACGCCGCCGCCGTGCCCGACCGTTGGGGCGAGCCGCAGCGCGTCACCGCCGGCTCGAAGTGAACGTCCCGACCGACCTAGGGCTCCTCTCGAGCATCGGCATTTGCACCGGGGCCGCCGCCCTCATCGCGGCCGTCACCTGGCGCTTCAAGCAGCCGCTGATCATCGCGTACCTCGCGACCGGGGTGATCATCGGCCCGATCGGCCTCAAGTTCGTGACCGACCAGGGGAGCATCTCTACTGTCGCGGAGATCGGTCTCATCCTCCTGCTCTTTGTGATCGGGCTGGAGATCGATATCAGGAAGATGGCATCGGGGGGTGCCGCCGTTTTGCTGACCGGAGCGCTGCAGGTGCCCATCTGTATCGCACTCGGGCTCGCATTCTTTTGGGTCCTGGGCGTTCGCAACGCCCCGGGCAACAGCGCGCTCCTGTATCTCGCCGCCTGCATGAGCCTCTCCAGCACACTGGTCGTGGTCAAGATCCTGAACGACAAGTTCGAGCTCGACACCCTACCGGGCCGGATCACCCTTGGCGTGTTGGTCATCCAGGACCTATGGGCGGTCGGGATGCTCGCCGTGCAGCCCAACATCCTGAACCCGAACCTGGTCCCACTGCTCGGCTCGCTGTGGCGCGGTGCCGTGCTGGTGATCGCGGGCTTCGGGCTCGCGAAGTACGGGCTGCCCTATCTCTTCCGGATGGTCGCCAAGGCGCCCGAGCTGGTCTTGGTCTCGGCGCTGGGCTGGTGCTTCTTCCTGGCCGGCGCCGCCAGCCTCATCGGACTCTCCCGAGAGATGGGCGCGCTGATCGCCGGCGTGAGCCTGTCGGCATTTCCGTACAACGTCGATGTCATCGCCAAGGCGGTCAGCATCCGCGACTTCTTTGTCACCCTGTTTTTCGTAGCGCTGGGAATGCAGATCACCGTGCCGAGCCTGCACGTCCTCGAGCTATCGCTGGCGGCGTCGGTGTTCGTCATCGTCAGCCGGGTGGTCGTGGTGCCGATCCTCTACGCGCTCCGACTCGGGCTGCGCACGAGCATCGTGCCTGCGATCAACCTCGCCCAGGTGAGCGAGTTCTCGATCGTCATTGCATCGCTCGGCGTCGCCATGCGCCCGCAGCCTCAGATCAGCCAGGACGTCCTGACCATCGTCATCATCACGTTCGCCGTCACCTCGGTCATATCGACTTACATGATCAACTTCAGCCATCCGATCCAGAGGATGCTTGCCTCCGCCTTCAAAGCGCTGGGGTTGAAAGACCTCGACGCGGCTGCCCTGGCGGGCCAGGCCGCGGAGGAGACGCCGCATCAGCCCGTGATCTTTCTCGGCTTCTTTCGCGACACCAGCTCGATCCTCTATGAGTTCGAGCACGAAGGCTCAGCGGAAGAATCGCGAGCGTTCATCGAAAAGATCCTCGTCATCGACTTCAACCCGACCGTCATGCGTGAACTTCGTCGCAAGAACATCAAGTGTGTCTACGGCGACATCGCGCACGCCGACACGCTCCGTCATGCGGGCGTCGAGCATGCTCAGCTGGTCGTTTCGAGCATCACCGATGACGTGCTCCGCGGCACCAGCAACTTGCGCCTGATGAACGCCGTGCATACGCACGCACCAAACGCCCGCGTGGTTCTCACCACAGAGCACATCCCCCAGGCGCTGCAGTTTTACGAGGAGGGGGCGGACTTCGTCTTCATCCCCCGCCTCTATTCGGCGGCGGCGTGCGCGCGGATACTGCGCAAGGGCCTGGCGGGGGGATTTGAAGAGGTCCGATCACAGGCGATCCAGCATCTTTCTCAGAGGCAAGAGGTCCTGGCTTAGGCGTCGGTATTGTCTCGGCTGTGGAAACCGCTCACTTGAGCCCGCTGGAACCGCTGGCGCGCGCCTACCAGCGCGCGGTGCCTGAGCATCCCCGAGACGACGGCCTTTTCGGCCCCAGGAGCATGGTCTGGCGCGTGAACCGCGACCGCTCTTTTCCTCTTGCCGGCATGCGCTCGCTGATGGTTCAGGCGCTGCATCCCCTTGCGATGGCCGGCGTCGCGCAGCACAGCAACTGGCGTCAGGATCCGTTCGGCCGACTCGCGGCGACGAGCAGCTACCTCCTCACGACGACCTACGGCGACAGCGAGTCCGCGCTCGCCGCGGCCAAGTGGGTGCGCAAGGTCCATGTCCACGTCCATGGCGTCGACCCCGAGACGGGCCTCCCCTACAGCGCCGAGGACCCATCGCTGCTTCTGTGGGTGCATGCGGGGATGGTCGACTCCATCGTCACCGTGGTCGAGCGATATGGACGGCCGCTTGAACCGGCTGATGCGGACCGATACGTCGCCGAGACGGTCCGGTTCGCCGAGATCGTCGGGGTGCCGCGAGAGGATGTGCCGGCGACGGTCGCGTCGCTGCGCGCGTACATCGAGTCGATCGAGCTGAGGCAGGCAACGCCAGCCGCGAAAGACGCGATGGCCGTTGTGATGGACCCGCCGGATCTGGACGACGACATGCGCGACCTGTGGCACGACCTGGCCCAGGTGGCTGTCGGCACGCTCCCGGATTGGGCGCGTGAGATGTATGGGTTCGACGCTCCGCCGGCCGCGCTGATGGAGCGTGAGTCGGTGCGCCAGCTTCTGGGGGCACTGGACCTCGCGTTCGAGTCGCTCCCAGGAGTGCTCGAGGCCCGGCAGCGCATCGAGCTGCGCACGCGCGCATGAGCGCCACCTCCGCAATGCGCGAGTCGCGCTTCGGGCGCGGCGCGGCGCTGGCGCGGCTCGCGCTGCGCATCGGAGGCCGCTACGTCGCCCGCTCGCCACGCCTGCTTTTCGCTTCGGTCGAGCGGCGCGGCGAGCTTCGCCACGACCTCGCTCTGCGGTCGGCGGACGAGGTGGCCGAGGAGCTCGGCTCGATGAAGGGCGTGCTCATGAAGCTGGGGCAGATGGCGAGCTACATCTACGAGGACATGCCCCTCACGTTCCGCGCCGCGATGTCGCGGCTGCAGCACAGGGCGCCGCCGATGACCGGCGCGCTGGCCTCGTCGGTGATCGTAGACGAGCTCGGCGACGTGCCGGACCGGGTCTTCGCCGAGTGGGATCCGGTACCGATCGCTGCCGCGTCGATCGGCCAGGTGCACCGCGCGATCACGCGCGACGGGCGGGCGGTCGCGGTCAAGATCCAGTACCCGGGCATCGCGCGCAGCATCACTTCCGACCTTCGCAACGTCGGGCTTTTGCGAAGGATCGTCGGCGCGGCATTCCCCGGACTCGACACTCGTTCGCTGGTCGACGAGCTTGGCGAGCGCCTGCAAGAGGAGGTCGACTACTCGCGCGAGGCCGAGAACCAGGAGATGTTCGCGCGCTTTTACGACGGACACCCTGTGATCCGCGTCCCCCACGTGCTGAGCGAGCTGAGCACCCCGCGTGTTCTCACCAGCGAGCTGGTCTCGGGCGCGCCGTTCGACGAGCTCCTCCGGTGGGACCAGCACGAGACGGATCTCGCCGCCGAAACGATCTACCGGTTCGTGTTCCGGAGCCTCTACCGGCTGCATGCGTTCAACGGCGACCCGCACCCGGGCAACTACCTGTTCCACCGCGGCGGCCGGGTCACGTTCCTCGACTTCGGCCTGACCAAGCGCTTCACGGACGACGACCTCGCGCCGCTCGTCGACGCGGTCCGGTTCATCGTCTTCGACAAGGACTACGAGTCCTTCCGCGCCGCCCTCGAGCGCGCGGGATTCCTCCGCGCCGGCGCCCCGGTGCCGACCTCCACCGTGGTCGACCGTTTCGGCCAGTTCTACGGGACCGTGCTCCAGGACGCACCGATGACGATCACCCCGGCCTACGCGTCGGCCATCGTGCGGCGGTTCTTCGACGCGCGCGGCCCGCTGGCGCCGTATTCGGACGTGCCGCGCGCGTACGTGATCATGCAGCGCATCAACCTCGGCCTCTACGCCGTGCTCGGTAGCCTCAACGCCACCGCCAACTGGCGGCGCATCGCCGAGGAGATCTGGCCCTTCCGGAACGGGCCGCCCTCCACCCCGATTGGAGAAGCCGAGGCGGCCTGGCTCAGCAAACAGTCGGAAAAAGTGCTAAAGAATTAAGTAGTTCGGACTGATTCTCGACTGTTGGGGGAGTGCTGATATGGCGAATACCGTCGGTTCGGCTGCTGTGACGTCCCTTCCGCCCGAGGAACGGCGCAAACAGATGATGCGGGCGGTGGTGGCGAGTACCGTCGGCACCTCGATCGAGTGGTACGACTACTTCCTGTTCGGCACGATGGCCGCCCTCGTCTTCCCGCATCTCTTCTTCCCGAAGTCCGACCCACTAACCGGAACCCTGAACAACTACGCGATCTTCTTCGTCGGGTTTCTCGCCCGTCCGATCGGCGCCTGGCTTTTCGGCACGTACGGCGACCGCATAGGCCGCAAGGCCACGCTGATCGCGACTTTGCTGGTCATGGGGATCGCGACCTTTCTCATCGGTCTCATGCCGACCTACTCCACGCTTGGGTTGGGCGCGGCGGTGTTGCTGGTGATTTTCCGACTGTGCCAGGGCATCGGCGTCGGCGGCGAGTGGGGCGGATCGGTGCTGATGTCGATGGAATGGGGGAGCCAGAAGCGCAAGGGCTTCCTCGGAAGCTGGCCGCAGTTCGGCGTCCCCGTGGGTCTTTTGCTGTCCACGGCGATCACCGCATTGACCGTCACGCTGGCGGGGTCGGCGACGTTTGAGGCCTGGGCCTGGAGGATTCCGTTCCTCCTGAGCATCGCCCTCGTCGCGGTCGGTCTCTACATCCGGCTCGGCATCCTGGAGACACCTGTGTTCCAGGCGATCGTCCAGGAGAAGCGCGTCGAGCAGCGTCCGATCACCGAGGTCGTACGGCGCAACTGGCGCGAGATCATCCTCAGTGCCCTGCTCAGGTTGCCGGAGCAGGCGCCCTTCTACTTGTTCACCACGTTCGTATTCACGTTCGGGCTGGCGGCGACCAAGCTCGACCGGCCCTTTCTCACCTGGGCCGTCAGCGTGGCGGCGATCGTCTCCTTCTTCACCATCCCTCTGTTCGGACACCTGTCCGATACGATCGGCCGCAAGACCATCTACATGGCCGGCATCGTGGTCATGGCGATCTGGGGCTTCGTCTACTTCGGGCTCTACAGCACCGCGATCCCGCTTGTCGTGTTCGTGGTGATCGCTTTGTCGCTGATTCCACACGATATGCAGTACGGACCGCAGGCATCACTGATCGCCGAGAGCTTCACAGGTCGTCTGCGCTATAGCGGAGCATCTCTCGGCTACCAGCTCGCGTCGGTGGTCGCGGGCGGTCCCGCGCCGTACATCGCGACCAGGATCTGGGCGGGCGAGACGTTCCTTCCTGGCAAGAACCCGTACATGATCAGCGCCTACATCCTCCTGTGCTGCGTCATCGGGTTCGTCGCTGTCGTGCTGCTGAAAGACCGCTCCGCGTACGACCACACGACGGAATACGAACAACAGGAAGTGCCGGCCGAGTCGATGCGTCGCCAGGTGGCCGGCTGACCTTCTAGCCAACACTGAGAGGCGCCGCCCTGGCGGCGCCTCTCGTCTACTTCTGTCGAGGACACCGGCGTGTCATCGCGTTAACGCAATGGGTGCTGCGCGTCATGACGATTGTGAACCTGTCGCTGTGGTCGGTCTTGTTCGTGGCCTGGATTCCCTACACGATCGCCGTGGGTTCGGCGGACCCGGTCAGCGTGCAAGTCAGGACGATCCTGGTCGTCACAATTCTGCTGATGATGTTGCTGGGCATCGTCCGGTTGCGCCGCCGCCGTCCAGTGCTTGGCTAATGTGGCGGCATCGCGGAGAAGCCACGGCCTGACCTAGTTCTTCTCTTCGACGGCACCTGCGGCATCTGCACGCGGATGGCGCGGTGGGCCCGCCGCCGTGGGGTGGTGGCTGTTCCCAGTCAGCAGGCCGGCGTGCTGCAGCGCTACGGCGTCGCCCGCGATGAGGCCGACCGCAGTGCGCTGGTGGTCGGCTCCGCGGGACAGCGTCTGGGGGGCGCGGCGGCGCTCAATCGCGTGCTGGACGAGATTGGCGGTGGCTGGCGGACAGCCGCCAAGGCGTACCGGCTGCGGCCGATCGCGCTTCTCGAAGAGGCGCTGTACGGCTGGTTCGCCAGGCACCGTTCGCGCTTTAGCCGGCTCGGCGTCACCCCGGAATGCGACGAGCCGGGCTCGGGCTGCGCGTGACCAGCCTGCTGGAACCGGAGCACGTTGGCGCCCTGGCCGTGATCGCAGCCGGCGCCGCGATCCTGGTCCGCGCGGCACGCGCCAGGCCGGGAGCCTGGATCCGCCTGTTCGCTGCCGTTCTCGTCGTCGACGAGGTCAGCTGGTGGTTGTATCTGCTGGGCGGCGGTCAACCAGGCAGCACGTTTGCCTACTCTCTGCCGCTGCAACTCTGTGATGTCGCGATCTTCATAGCGGCCGCCGCTTTGTGGACGCGGAACCGCCTGCTTGTCGAGGTCACCTACTTCTGGGGCCTGGCGGGGACGATCCAGGCCCTGCTCACGCCGGACCTTCCACAGCACTTCCCAAGCTACCCGTACTTCCAGTACTACATCGCGCACGGCGGCGTGATCGCCGCGGCGTTGATCCTGGTGATCGGCCTGCGCTTGCAGCCACGCAGGTTGGCGATGGTCCAGGTTGCCTTTATCACGGTCGCCTATGCGGCAGTCGTGGGGGCTGTCGACGCGATCGCCGGGGCGAACTACATGTACCTGCGGGCCAAGCCTCCGAGTCCAACCCTGCTCGACGTGCTCGGCCCGTGGCCGTGGTACATCCTGGTCGCCGGTCTGATCGGATTCGCCCTGTTCGCGATCCTCGACGCTCCGTTTCGGCTGGCTAGAGAGCCTGGCCAAACCTCTCGGACGAAACCACGTCTTTGAACGGTTTGCGCTTCTTCTTTCCTATGACCTTGCGCTTGGGGTAGCCGAACGGCAGCACCGCCAGCACGTCGTACGCGTCGGGGATCCCGAACTCCCGACGCACCTCCTCCATCCCGCCGAATCCCGTCCAGTTCGAGCCGACACCGTCGCCCCAGGCCACGAGGATCATCGATTGGATGGCGCGGCTTGCATCGGACATGCCGTACTGGCCGAACTCCTTCTCGTACGCGACGATGACCGCCGCCGCGGCGCCCGAGGTGTAGCGACCTGTGCGAATCAGCGAGCCAAGCTTGCGCACCCGCTCCGGGTCGCGGACCAGCACGAAGTGCCAGGGCTGGCGGTTGGATGCGCTCGCCGTCAGGTGCCCGGCTTCGACGATGCGGCGGGCCAGGTCATCGGGCAGCGGCCTGCCGTCGTACTCCCGAATCGCCATCACCGTCCGCACGACTTCAAAAATCTCGTTCGACATGAGAGCAATTGTCTTAGGTTTATGCGCCGAGATGGACGAACCGAAATCCAGCGGCAAGCGTCAAGAGCGGCGGATCAGCAGCCCCGAGCACCGCGCGGCCTACGCCGCGGCCAAGGAGAGCCCGGCCGAGCACAAACCTCGCCTGATAACCTCGCGGAGCGTCGCCCCGACGATTCATGGGGCGGGGTCCATGGGCCGGTTCAACAGCTGGCTCGCGGTCCACATCACCAGGGCGGTCGGCACGATGTGGGCCGCCTACCTCTTTGTCCTGATCGCCCTGGTCTCGCTGCCTCAGGCGCTGCACGCCTTCGTGACGGGCGACACCTACGTCGGCATCTCATGGCTGAGCCAGTCGTTCCTGCAGCTCGTGCTGCTGCCGATCATCATCGTCGGCCAGAACGTGATCTCGGCGAGCCAGGATGCACGCGCCGAGGCCGATCACATCACTTTGACGACGCTGCACGCGATCAACGTGCAGCAGCTCGAGATGCTCAAGCAGCAGCGCGAGATGCTCCAGCGGCAGCGCGCCATCCTGGACCTCCTGGAGAAGAGCAACCTGCCGCGCAAGAGCGGACCGTGAGCGACGTCGGGCCAGGGGCGGAATGCCCACCGCCCGAGAGCCGTTCCAAGCCGACGTGATGGGCTGGCCCGAGATCGCGTCCACCGTCGCCGGGGTGGTGCTCCTTCCGATCGTCTTCTATGACCTTTTCCAGACGGTGGTGTTGCCGCGGCCTGCCGTCCGCAAGTTCCAGCTTGCCCGTTACCTCGTTCGCCCGATGTGGATGGTCTGGAGGTGGGTCGGGCTCCGCTCGTCGTCGAGGGTCGATCGAAGCGAGGGTCGGCTCGCCGCGTTCGCGCCGATCGCGCTGATCGTGCTCATCCTGCTCTGGGCCTTGGGACTGATATTGGGCTACGGCATGATCCTCTACGGGGTGCGGGACCAGTTCCGACCCGAGCTGGCCGACTTTCCGGAAGCCTTCTACGTCTCGGCGTCGACGTTGGTGCCCCTCGCGTACGGCGATTTCGTGCCGGAGCAGGGTTTTGCGCGCTTTCTCATCGTGCTCGAGAGCGCGAACGGGGTGGCGTTCGGGGCGGCGGCGATCACCTTGCTGTTCGAGCTGTACGGATCCTTCCGGGCCCGCGAAGAAGCCGTGGTGGCGCTGGACGCGCTTGCCGGCGCGCCCGCCTCGGCCGTCCAGCTGCTGGAGACCGCGGCCGCGCCGACGATGGACGGGATCCTCAAGGACACGTTCGAGGAATGGCGCAAGTGGTCCGCGATGGTGCTAGAGAGTCACCTCGCCTACCCGCTGCTCGTGTATTTCCGATCGAGCCATGACAACGAGGCGTGGATCAACTCGTTTGGCGCGGTGATGGACGCGGCGGCGCTCGTCATCACGTCTGTCGAAGGGGACGAGTCGCACGGCGCGGCCAAGCTCATGTTCACCGTCGGCAACCACCTCGTCGAAGACATCGCGTGGGTGTTCCGATTTCAGCCCGCCACTGATCCGATCGTGGAGCGCGATGAGTACGTGGCCGCCATCGCGCGGCTGAAGGCCGCGGGCTACAACGCCCAGGACGGCGACGTCCACTGGCAGAAGTTCGCCAAGCAGCGCGGCCGGTATGCGGTCCCGCTGAACCGGATGGCGCAGCTGCTGGCGGCCCCGCCGGCACCCTGGGTGGGCGACCGGTCGTACCTGCCCCACCGCCAGCGACCGCGGCGCAAGAAGCCGGCGACCGCGACGCCCGCTAGCTGATCAGGCCGAGCTCTCGGGCTTTGACGATCGCCTCCAGCTTGGAGTGCACCGCCAGCTTGTTGCCCAGGCTGCGGATGTGCGTGCGGACCGTCGTGTAGCTGATCCCCATCTCCTCCGCGATGGATCGGCTGGGCAGGCCCTCGGCCATCAGCCGCAGGACCTCCTTCTCTCGCGGCGTCAGCCTCTCGAGCTGAGCCTCGATCGAGCGGCGCTTGGTAAGCAGCGTCGCGATGGTCCTTGGGGTGATCAGCATCTTGCCCCGGGCCACATCGCGGATCGTCGCCAGCACCTCCGCGGCGGCCCTCGATTTGTGGAGGAATGCGCTCGCGCCGGCCTGCACCGCCGCAAATCGGGCGGCTTCCGTGTCCTCTCGAGTCAGGAAGATCATCTTCGCCGCCGGCCGGATGCTGCGAATCGCGGCGGCCGCGTCGGGCCCTGATCCGTCAGGCAGCCGAAAGTCGAGGAGCACGACCTCCGGGTTCAACTCGATCGCGGCCGGCACGCAATCGGCCAGCGAGCCCACGTTGCCGACGACCTTCATATCGGCCTGGTCGTTGATCAGCGCGGCGAGGCCTTCGGCCACGACGCGATGGTCTTCGACGATCAAGACCCGGGTAGGTTCGGCGTCTCCATCGTTTCGAGGCGGCTGCGATCGCGCAGTGCGTTCTTCGCCGAACGGCACAAATCTAAAACCGTCCTGCGCTGGGCAGTACTCAGCCAACGCGGGCTGAGTCCAGAAGCGAAAGTCAAGTTGGGCTTCGAGCGCGTGGTTTGCGGTGGCCATCAAGCGAGGGCTAACGTAAGTTCTGTCTTCAAATGAAAGAGCGTGACCGCGTTGCGCGCGCCCGCTCGTCGCGCTCCACGACACCCGCCCGTCTGCTCGTGGACGGCGAGTCCTACATGGCGCCGTGGCGCACGCTGATCACGGCGGTCCACCCGCACCCGTCGGTCAAGATCAACCACGGGGCGACGTTTCTCGTCACCGACCAGCAGGGCGCGATCCCGCTCGGCTCCGCGGGGGAGTACGGCCTCTACTCGGCGGACACGCGATTCATCTCGCGCCACGAGCTGAGGCTCAACGGCAAGCGACCTGATTCGGTCGCGTCGGTCCGCCTGTCGTTTCGACACGCCCGCTGGCACATGATCACGGACAGCATCGCGGGACCGGGCGGCGACATGCGTGAGGCGCGCGTCGCGGTCACCGTCGACCGCCTCGTCAGCCTTCATCGGATGCACGAGGACCTGACGCTGCACACGTACGCGCGCGCCCCGCTGACGGTGCTCCTCGAGATCGCTCTCGAAAGCGACTTTGCCGACCTCTTCGAAGTGCGATACCGGTCGTGGCAGAGGCGCGCGGACCTCAACACATGGTGGCTGGGACCCAACATCCTCGAGTCGCGCTACCAGAACAAGGACTTCGTACGGCGTTGCCTTGTGCGCGCCATCACACAGGTCGGTGGCATCACCTACGCGAACGGGGCGTTGCGGATACCAGCCGACCTGGTGCCCGGCGAACAGTGGCGGCTCTGCCTGCAGTACGACCTCCTGACGTCAGACGACCAGATACCGACTCTCGCGGTGCGGTCCCCTTTCGACTCGGGCGAGGAGGATCCGATGAAGCAGGCGCGCAGCTGGCAGCGGTCGGTCTCGCACGTCGAGCCCGCAGACATCCGCTTGCAGTTTGCGTATGAGCGCGCGATCGAGGACTTCGCGGCCCTGCGCCTGCACGAGCAGGAAACCTCTTTTGATCGTTGGATGCCTGCCGCCGGTCTGCCGTGGTTCATGGCATTGTTCGGGCGGGACTCGCTCATCGCGTCGATCCAGGCCATGGTCGCGCAGCCCGCCGTCGCGCTGGGCACGCTTGAGAACCTCGCGCGATGGCAATCAGACGTCGATGATCCCGAGCGCGACGCCGAACCGGGCAAGATGCCCCACGAGCTGCGCGTGGGGGAGTGGGCTCATTTCGGGATCGTCCCGCACCGCCCCTACTACGGGACAGCAGACGCCACTCCTTTATATCTGCTGCTGCTCGCCGAGAACTTTCGCTGGTCGGGCGACGCGGATTCGCTGTGGGCGTTCAAAGGTGCGGCCGAAAGGTGCCTCGACTGGATCGACCATCACGGGGACCGCGACGGGGACGGCTTCCAGGAGTACGCGCCACGCAGCCAGGGCGGCTATCGCAACCAGGGCTGGCGCGACGCACACGACGGCGTGCTGGACGAAACGGGAGCGTTTCCCGAGCTGCCAATCGGCACCTCGGAGATGCAGGCGTACGTCTACGGCGCGAAGACGCGGATCGCGGCGCTGTTCGAGGCATGGGGTGATGCTTCACGTGCTGCTGTGCTGCGGCGCGAGGCGGCCGAGCTCCGGCGCAAGTTCATCGCGACCTTCTGGCTCGAGGGAGCCGGAGAGCTGGCGTTCTTGCTCGATGGGCGCAAGAGGCCGGTCGGCACGGTCGTCTCGGACTCCGGCCACTGCCTGTGGATGGGAATCCTCGACGAGGAGCGGGGGCGGGCGGCCGGCCGGCGGCTCATGCAGCCGGACATGTTCACGGGGTGGGGGCTGCGCACGCTGTCCGACCATCACCCGTCTTACGACCCGCACTCGTATCAGCGCGGGTCGGTGTGGCCGCACGACAGCGTGATTGCTGCCGCCGGTCTGCGCCGATACGGGATGAACGAAGAGGCGTGGACCATCCTCGACGGACTGCTTGCCGCGGTGATGTGCTTCGAGGACAGCCAGATGCCGGAGCTCTTCGCGGGTCTGCCGAAGGGCGAGTTCGCGGTGCCGGTTCCGTATCGGATGGCGAACGTGCCGCAGGCATGGGCGGCCGGGTCGGTGCTGCACATGGTGCGGATCCTGTTGGGGTTGGAGCCAGACATCCCGGCGGGGAGGATCTATCTCGATCCGGCGCTGCCGGCGTGGTGCTCGAAGCTCGAGCTAAGAAGGATGCGGCTGGGGCCGCATGAGGTGAGGGTGTCGGTGGAGAGGAAGGGCGCCGGGCGGCACATCGTGGACGCGGATGCGCCGGGGTTGGAGGTCGTGCGCGGGGTGCCTCCGTGGTTGGAGATTGGGGCGGATCAGGTAGGGACGGGCGGTGAAGGGGGTGATGAGGAGGGTCTGGAGACCTAGAGCGGCGCCTGGCGGGACGGACGATGAAGAGGGGTGACGGGTAGGGTCTGGCGGCCTGAAGCGTCGCTTTGGCTACGGGACGGTGAACAGGCGACAGGGCGGGCCTGGCGGCCCAGGCGACGCGGTTTTGAATTAGATTTGATGTTAATTTACTGGACATTCAAACATTAGTTTGGTAGTCTGGGTACGTGATTGAGCTGAAGCCAGAAGTTGTCGACAAGGGCTTCGTCCTACGCAGCGTGCGGCATTTCATCGACG
>Ga0209160_1000517_pt1 | contig 31633 bp, 32 predicted proteins | sample GraSoiAngelo_153_FD_186167 | JGI IMG/M metagenome (GOLD analysis project Ga0209160, IMG submission 186167) | Grasslands soil microbial communities from the Angelo Coastal Reserve, California, USA - 14_1009_12_40cm (SPAdes) (version 2) | ecosystem: Environmental > Terrestrial > Soil > Grasslands ...
CTTCGAGGAGGAGGACCGACGATTAGACGGGTGCGTGCGTCACTCCCCGTCGTAGAGGTAGCAGGCGACGTGGTGGTCCGGAGCGAGCGGGATCAGCGGGGGCGTGGCATCGGCGCAGCGAGGCATGACGTACGCGCACCGCGTGCGGAAGCGGCAGCCCGAGGGTGGGTTGACCGGGTTCGGCGGATCGCCGGTGATGGGTGGACGCTCGAGCCGTCTCAACGGATCCATGGTCGGCGCCGAGGCGAAGAGCGCCTGCGTGTACGGGTGCTTTGGCGCCTCGGTGAGCGCGTCCACCGTACCGGTCTCGACGACTTGGCCGAGGTACATCACCAGCACGCGGCCCGACACGTACTCGATGACGTTCAGATCGTGGGAGATGAAGACGCAGGTCAGCGCACGCTCGACCTTGAGGTCCTGGAGCAGGTTCAGCACCTGCGCCTGCACCGACTTGTCAAGTCCTGACACGGGCTCGTCCAGCACGAGGAGCTTCGGGTCGAGCACGAGCGCTCGCGCGATGTTGACCCGCTGGCGCTGGCCGCCCGAGAGCTCGTGCGGATAGCGGCGACCGTAGAGCCGAGGGTCGAGCCCGACCCGCTCGAGCAGGCCCCACCCCCGCGCCCTCGCCGCCCGGCGCCCCGCGCCGTGCACAGTGAGGCTGAATGCCACCGCGTCCTCGATGGTCATCCTCGGGTTCAACGACGCATGCGGGTCCTGGAAGACGAGCTGCATGTCGCGGCGCAGACGCTTCAAACGTGCGCGGCCGGCCGCGAGAAGGTCCTCGCCGAGAAACATCACGGTGCCGGCGTCGGGCTCGAGCAGGCGCAGGATCAGCCGCGCAAGCGTCGACTTGCCGCAGCCCGATTCGCCGACGACGCCGAGCGTCTCTTCCGGCTCGACGCTGAACGAGACGTCGTCGACCGCGCGAACCCACGCGTGTGTGCGGAGCAGCACTCCGGAGCGGATCGGGAAGTGCTTCCGCAGCCCACGCACCGAGAGCAGCGGGCCGCTCAGACCCGGATCTCCATCGCGTCGCGGAGCCCGTCGGAGAGCAGGTTGAACGCCATCGAGGTGAGGAAGATGGCGACACCGGGGAGCGCGGGCACCCAGGCGTTCACGTAGATCGAGCCGCGCAGCGTGTTGAGCATCAGGCCCCACTCCGCGGCCGGCGGTGTCACGCCGAGGCCGAGGAAGGAGAGCCCGGCGGCCAGGATGATCGAGAGCGACACCTGCGTCGACGAGAAGACGAGCACCGGCCCGAGCACGTTGGCGAGCAGGTGGTGGCGCATGATCGGCCAGACGCCGCTGCCGCTCGCGCGCGCCGCGGCGACGAACTCGAGCGACTTTACCTGCACGGTGGCCGATTCCGCGACCCGGACGACGCGTGGGATGAAGACGACCGAGAGCGAGATCAGGGTGTTCCAGAGGCCGGGGCCGAGCGACCCCGAGATGGCGATGGCGAGGAGCACGGCCGGGAACGCGTAGAACACGTCCATCGTTCGCATGATCACCGTGTTGGTGACCCCCCCAACGTAGCCGGCGAGGACGCCGAGCATGGTGCCGAACACGAAGCCGACCAGGACAGGCGTGAGGCCGGCGAGGAGTGTCATGCGCCCGCCCCACAGGAGGCGGGTCAGCATATCGCGGCCCTGCTCGTCCGTGCCGAGCAGGTGGCTGGGCGCACCGACGGGCGCCAGGCGCAGGCGAATCGAGCCGACGTTGGGATCGTAGGGTGCGAGCACCGGTGCGAGAATCGCGGAGAACGCGATCAGGAGCAGGAGTGCCCCCGCAACGATGGTGGCCGGGTCCTGCCGCAGCCGCCAGGCAACGGTGCGCCAGTAGGACATCGGCGCGCCGACGACGGTCTCGACGTCGGCCGGAGTGATGGGCGGAGCAAGCGTGCTTGTGTCCATCAGTGTCGCGCGATCCGCGGATCGACGAGCGTCTGCGCGAGGTCGACGGCGAGGTTGAGGAGGACGAAGAACGTCGCGAGCACGAGGATCACGCCCTGGAGCACGGGGAGGTCCCGCTGGAAGATCGCGAGGTTCATCAGGTAACCGGTGCCAGGCCACGAGAACACAGTTTCCACCAGAACCGAGCCGCCGAGCTGGAACCCGAACTGGAGGCCGAGGACGGTGAGGATCTGCGGCGCCGCGTTCCTCACGACGTGCGCGAAGATCATGCCGCGCCCGAGGCCCTTGGCGCGGAGCGCGAGCACGAACTCCTGGGCGAGGATGTCGAGCGCCGCCGAACGCACGACGCGCGCGAGGACGCCGAGCGGGATCAGCGCGAGCGCGACCGTCGGCAGTGCCATGTGTCTCAGGTACTCGACGGCGCCGCCCTCCGCCGACGCGCCCATCGCGGGCAGCCAGTTGAGCTGCACGGAGAAGACGATGATGAGGATGATGCCGGCCCAGTAGTGGGGAACGGACACGCCGACGATGGCGACGGCGCTCATGAGCTTGTCGAGGACGCGCCCTTGCCGGAACGCGGCGAAGAGCCCGATCGCGATGCCGATCCCGAAGGCGAGGAGCGACGCTGAGAGGGCCAGGACCAGGCTGTTCTTGAATGCGTCCTGCACGTCCTGGAGGACCGGGCGCCGGGTGGCGATGGACTTCCCCAGATCACCCTGGACGACGCGCCCGAGCCAGCGGAGGTACTGGACCGGCAGCGGCTGATCGAAGCCGTACGTGCGCCTGGCCGCCTCGATGTCGGCCTGGCTCGCGTCCACCGGCATCACCGCCGAGAGGGGATCTCCGGGGGCGAGGTGCACCATCGCGAAGACGATGATGCTTGCACCCAGCAGGGTGGGGATCGCCAGGAGGAGCCGCCGCCCGACGTACGCCCACACGACGGATCTCCCCGACTACTTCCCGACGCTGACCGACGTGAGGTCCACGAACCAGGACTGTGGCGGCACGAAGCCCTTGACCTTCGCTGAGAGAGCGCGTGGGTTCAGGTCATGGACGATGAAGATCCACGGCGCGTCGTCGACGATGATCTCGTGGAGCTTCGCCAGGATCTCGCCCTGCCGCCCGATGTCGAACGTCTGTGCGGCCTCGTCGAGGAGCTTGTCCACCTCGGGGTTGATGTACGGCATCGTGTTCAACGAGACCGGGACCACCGACTTCGAGTAGAAGAAGCGGCCGAAGGCCGACCACGGCTCCTGGAAATTGAACGAGATGTTCCAGGCGTTCATGCCCTCGTTCTCGCCTTTGAAGCCGAGCCGGAAGCGCTGGGTGAGCGCGTTCCACTCCACCGGCTGGAGGTCGATGTCGATCCCGACCTCCTTCAGGTTCTTCTGCACGAGCTCGTTCATGGCGAGCGGCAGCATCTGCCCGGACCCCGAGGTGGAGATGAGGTGCACCGCCTTCGCCGGCTTCTTGCTAATCCCGTCGAAACCCGCCTGCCGGAGGAGTTCCTTCGCCTTCGCCGGGTTGTACGTGTACGTTTCCTTCGGGCTCCCGAACCACGGATGTCCCTTGTAGGTGACGCCAGTGGCCGGCGTACATGTGTCGTTCAGGAGGCTCTTGCAGATGCCGACACGGTCGATGGCGTAGTTTGCCGCCTTCCGCACGAGCCTGTTGTTCCAGGGCTCCTTGTCGAGCCGGAGCGTGTGCGTCCAGTTGTGGGGGTAGGTGTTCGTCACGATCTGGAACCCGGCGCCCTTGAGTTGCGGGATGGCGTCGGGCGGAGGCACCTCGATCCAGTCGACCTGCCCGCTGCGGAGCGCGGCCAGGCGCGTGGTGGGCTCGGGCATCGGGAGGAAGACGGCCTTGTCGACCTTCGGCTTGCGCTTGGGATCCCAGTAGTCCTTGAAGGCTTCGAGCTCGAGGCGCTCGCGCGGCACGAGCTTGGTCAGGCGGAACGGCCCCGTGCCCGACGGCTGCTCGGCGAACTTGCGCCAGTCGCGGACCTTCTGCCACTGGGTCGGCGACACGATGAGCATGTAGCAGACCTGGTACGGAACGAAGCTGGTCGGCTTGTCGGTCTCGAGCTCGACTGTGTGGTCGTCGACTTTCCTCACCGCCTTGAGCCCCGCCAGGCGGGCGCTCACCTGCGCGGACCCGTACGTATCGAAGTGGGGCGCGTCCTTCTTCTTGATCGACTCCCAGGTGAAGACGACCGCGTCCGCGGTGAAGGAGCTGCCGTCGTGGAACTTCACGTTCCCGCGCAGCTTGAACACCCATTTGGTCGGCTGGTCCTTGCGGACCTCCCACGACTCCGCGAGCCCGGGGACGAGCGGCGCGGGTCGGTCGCTGCGCGTGAGGTCCCACGCGATCAGGGGCTCGTAGATCTGGTAGCCGACGAAGCGGAAGCCCTCGAAGCCGTTGTCGGGCTGGCCGCCACTGTACGGGATGTCGCTCGCGGTCATGCCGACCCGCAGCGTGCCCTGGGCGGCGGCGGCGCCGGCGAGGGCGAGGAGGGAGACCAGACACGTCGCCACCGTGATGAGCCGTCTCATGATGCTCTCCTTCTGGCGCGCCGGATGAGAGTCACGACAGGGACGAGGCCGCCACCGCGCGCGGCGCTCCGAACCGCTCGGGGACGAGGTGACAGCGCGCGACGTGGCCCTCGCGCACGCGGTGGAGCGCGGGCAGCGTGGTACGACACTCACCGCGCACGAGGGGGCAGCGTGGAGCGAACGCGCAGCCCGGCGGCAGCGCGGCGAGGTTCGGAGGCGCGCCGGGGATCGGCACGAGGGGGATGCCCTGCTGGCCCCGTCGCACGGTGGCTTGCATGAGGCCTTCGGTGTACGGGTGAGCGGGACGCGCGAAGAGCTCGCCGATCGGCGCCTGCTCGACGATGCGTCCGGCGTACATCACCGCGGCCTGGTCCGCGATCTCGGCGGCCACCCCGAGGTCGTGGGTCACGAAGACGACGGCCAGGCCGAGGCGGCGCTGGAGATCGCGGAGCAGCCACAGGATCTGCGCCTGCACGGTGACGTCGAGTGCCGTCGTCGGCTCGTCGGCCAGCAGCAGCTCGGGCTCGCACGCGAGCGCGATGGCGATCATTCCGCGCTGCCGCATGCCGCCCGAAATCTCGTGCGGGTAGCTCCGCAGCATGCGCTCGGGCGCCGGCACCTGGACCAGGTCGATCAGCTCGCGGGCTCGCCGGCGCGCGTCGGCGGGACTGAGCCCGCGGTGGCGGACGAGCGTCTCGACGATCTGGTCGCCGATCGTGTAGACGGGATCGAGCGCGGTCATCGGCTCTTGGAAGACCATCGAGGCGACGCGCCCGCGGAGCACCCGGCGCTCGGCCTCATCGAGACGGTTCACGTCGCGATCCTTGAGCAGGACCTCGCCGGAGATCCGGGTGTGCGACGATGGGTGCAGACCGAGGATCGAGCGCAGCGTGACGCTCTTGCCGGAGCCCGACTCGCCGAGAAGCGCGAGCACCAGCCCCTTGTCGACTTCGAACGTGACACCGTTAAGGGCCCGCACCAGCCCGTCCCGCGTGTCGAACTCGACGCGAAGATCGCGCACGCACAACAGTGACATGGCCCCTTCGCCCCTCGACGGCGCCCGGATGATAGCACGTTCGGCAACAGGCCTCTCTCAGAGCACCGGACGCGGTGATCGTACAGCCGCCCGGCCGTCGCCTTGACGTCGTGAGCGGCCGGGGACTACGATGCTCGCCTACTCAGAAGGCTCGACGTCGGGGAGGGCTTCATGATCATCGATTGTCACGGCCACTACACGACGGCACCGAAGGAGCTCGAGGCCTATCGGCAGAAGCAGATCGCCGAGCTGAAGGAGCCGTCGAGCGCCCGCTCCAAGGGCACCATCAGCATCAGCGACGACCAGATCCGCGAGTCGATAGACAAAGCACAGCTGAAGCTTCAGCGCGAGCGCGGCACCGACGTCACGATCTTCTCGCCGCGCGCCGCAGGGATGGGCCATCACATCGGCGACGCGACCACGAGCCTGAACTGGTCGCAGGTGTGCAACGACCTGATCCATCGTGTGTGCACGCTCTATCCGCAGAACTTCGTCGGCGTGTGCCAGCTGCCGCAGACGCCCGGCGTGCCGCCGACCAACTGCATCCCCGAGCTCGAGCGCTGCATCAAGGAGCTCGGATTCATCGGCTGCAACCTGAATCCGGACCCGTCGGGTGGCTACTGGAAGGATCCGCCGCTGACCGACAAGTGGTGGTATCCCTTCTACGAGAAGCTGGTCGAGCTCGACGTGCCGGCGATGATCCACGTGAGCATGTCGTGCAACCCGAACTTCCACACGACCGGCGGCCACTACATCAACGGGGACACGACGGCGTTCATGCAGCTGATCACGGCCGACCTGTTCAAGGACTTTCCGAGCCTGAAGTTCATCATCCCCCACGGCGGCGGCGCCGTACCGTACCACTGGGGGCGCTATCGCGGCATCGCGCAGGATCTGAAAAAGCCGCTGCTCAAGGATCATCTGCTGAACAACGTCTTCTTCGACACGTGCGTCTACCATCAGCCGGGCATCGACCTCCTGTTCAAGGTCATTCCCGCCGACAACATCCTGTTCGCCTCCGAGATGGTCGGCGCCGTGCGCGGCATCGATCCGGAGAGCGGCAACTACTACGACGACACCAAGCGCTACGTCGAGGCGCTCCGGCTCGGCAACGAAGACCGACACAAAATCTTCGAGGGCAACGCGCGCCGCGTCTACAGCCGCTTGAAGAACAAGATCCCCGCTTCGCGCTAGGAGACGGCCATGACTGAGATCCCGCGACTGAACGGCGTCATCCGGGCCCTGGAGCAGGGCAAGACCGCCTTCGTCGGATTCGGCTCGGTGGACAACGAGACCGCCACGGCGCTGGCCGCCTCGAACCTCGACGGCGTGGCGTTCGAGATGGAGCATGCGCCGATGAGCTCGCCGGCGCTGCGGGACGCGCTGCAGTCTATGCTGGATCGGCGTCAGATCGTCGACTCCGGCTCGCTGGCGCCAAAGGTGACGCCGATGGTGCGGATCCCGCCCAACGGCGGCGAGATGAACCAGTGGATCGCGAAACAGGTGCTCGACATCGGCGTGTACGGGATCATCTTCCCGCACGTGAGCACCGTGGAAGAGGCGCGCAACGCCGTCAGCGCCTGCCGCTATCCACGCCTGCCGGGTGCGCCGCTCTACGACCCGCCGGGGATCCGCGGCGATGCACCGACCCGCGCGGCCCGCTACTGGGGTCTCTCCCAGCCGGACTACTATGCGCGCGCCGACGTCTGGCCGCTGGCGCCCAAGGGCGAGATCCTCGTAGTCATCCAGTGCGAGGACGTCAAAGCAATCGAGAACCTCCCGACGATTCTCCAGCAGGTGAAGGGCATCGGCGTGGTGCTGATCGGGGAAGGGGATCTGAGCCAGGAGCTCGGCCACCCGCGCGAGTACGAGCACCCCGTCGTGGCCGAGGCGATCGACCGCATTCTCAAGATCTGCAAGGACCACAACGTGCCGTGCGGCCATCCGCATCCGGACGCGAAGAACATCGAGCGCCTGATCGCGAGCGGCTATCGCTTCCTGATGCCGAGCACGCCGCGATCGTTCGGGGTGCTCGAGCAGGGGCGCAAGCTCGCCGGCCGAGTCTGAGCCCGGCCGCTCCGGGGAGCCGGAGTAAGCGGCAAACCCGTCGCTCTAACGCCGGCCGCTGGCAGCCTTTCGCGGTCGCCCAACGCTTTTGCAGCTACGTCTTGCAGTCGGCGGAGAGCACGATTCCGGGGGTCGCTGTCCAGGAACGCACCGCTACGTAGGGTTCCAGAGCAACCGGGACTTCAGCGATGTCCTGCGATCACGTCGCTAATCAGCCCGCGGGACACGCCGTGCTCGTCTGGAGCGCGCTGTAGGTGACTTCCGCTTTCGAAGCAATCCCCTGAGGGCCTGGTTAACCGCGCGATCATTCGGGAATGCTTTCGCCACTTGTGGGTCGAGGACAACGACGTTCGTTGCTTCAGTGACTCGCTTCGCGTACTTGCCGCGAACGAGAGGACCGAAATCCGACCGCGTGTATGCCGCTCGGAGCCCATCGACCATCTTACGGCTGGGCTTCTTCATAGAGCTTTCTGGCGCTGATGATCCTGATTGTATCTCCGCGGTCGGTATGAGAGACAACCAAAACTCGACCGCCTGTCGAGGCGCCGAACGTGACGAACCGTTCTTCGTCGAACGAGTGATCGGGGTCCGCGCCAGTCGCGGATAACTTATCGCGAAAGACTGTCGCTGCTTCGGCAAAAGATACTCCGTGCCGGGCGAGATTCTCTGCCGCCTTGGCCGGATCCCATTCGAAGTGCAATCACTGAGTCCTGACACCAGCCTGGAGTGGAAGATGTCAGGCGACCCTACAGGTTCGGCTTTCTTCGCGTCAATGTGAACGTTCCAAGACAGTAGCGCGAGCCATGATCCCTCATGGGCGGGGACCCGCGGGAGCTTCGGGAGATAGAGCGCCCACCTCAGCGAGGCGCTCGTTCGCCGTCTCAGCCGCCGGTCGGTTGATTTCACGCAACCTGATCACTCCTGCTCAAGTGCGCGGCGCCCGGTATTCTGGTCCTCGCCCGTCGGCTAACGTGCTGATTCTCGATGCCTCTCTCCCGATCTCGCCACTCCGATCCGGGCCGGCACGCAACTCGCACTATGCCCGGCGCATGTCACACAAAAGCGTGGAAACAGGGAGGGACTGAGATGAAAGCCATGGGGATTCTCGTGCGGTACGGCTACGCGGTCGTCTTCGGAACGGTGCTCGCCGAGCAGATCGGGCTGCCGATTCCGGCCATTCCGGTGATGTTGGCGGCGGGCGCCCTGGTCGGCGGCGGCTACCTGAGCCTGATGCTTCTGCTCGCGCTGTCGGGCGTGGCCTCGCTCATGGCCGACACGGTCTGGTACTGGATCGGCCGTGCCGGCGGCGCTCGCGTGCTCGGCTTGCTCTGTCGCATCTCGCTCGAGCGCGACACGTGCGTGCGGAAGACCGAGGGCATCTTCGCCCGTCACGGCGCGCGCTCGCTGCTGATCGCCAAGTTCATCCCCGGCTTCAGCACGATCGCGCCGCCACTGGCCGGCGTCGTCCGCATGCCCTTCTCCCACTTCGCGTTCTTCAGCGGCCTCGGCGGCCTGATCTGGGCGAGCGCGTTCATGGCGATCGGCTGGGTCTTCACGAACCAGATCGAGATGATCGGCGGCTACATCGCGCGCCTCGGCAGCTGGATCCTCGCGCTCGTGGTCGTGGCCTTCGGCGGCTATATCGGGGCCAAGTACATCTCGCGCCGGCGGTTCTTGAGAAAGATGCGCATTACCCGGATCACGCCGGAAGAGCTCAAGACCAAGCTCGATGGCGGCGAGGAGATGATCGTGGTCGACGTGCGGCGCGGCATCGAGCGGATCCGGCCCCTGGCCGGCGGCTATCACGGCTGGCGTGATCGCGGCTACCCGATGACCGAGCTCACCATCGCGACCAACGGAGGCACCAATGCCTGATCCAATCCTCTTCGTGGTCGATCACGATCCCGAGATCTTGAAGTGCATCGCGGAAGCGCTGGAGCGGCGGTTCGGAGTCGACTATCGGGTGCTGACCGATGGCTCGCCGACCTCGGCGCTGTCCCGAATGGAGCAGGCGTGCGAGCGCGGTGAGCAGGTGGCTCTCGTCATCGCCGATTTCTCGACGCCCGAGATGTCCGGTCTGGAGCTGCTCGACCGCGCGCGCGTGGCATGCCCCAAGGCATCGCGCTGCGTCCTGGTCAGCTGGGGAGACGGCGAAGGGTTCCTTCAGGTCCGGCGCGCGCTCGTGACGGGCCAGGTCGACACGTTCCTGATCAGGCCCTGCGACGCTGCCGGAGACCTTGATCGAATCCGAGCTGTTCGGTCACGAGCGCGGCGCCTTCACCGGCGCCGACCGCCTCAAGCGCGGCCGCTTCGAGCTGGCGGCGGGCGGCACCCTGTTCCTCGACGAGGTGGGTGAGCTCGCGCCGGCGGTGCAGGCGAAGCTGCTCCGCGTGCTGCAAGAGCGGCGCTACGAGCGGGTGGGCGGCACCACGACTCTTTCGGCCGATGTCAGGCTGATCGCCGCGACGAATCGAAACCTCGAGGACGCTGTAGCCAACGGCCGCTTTCGCGACGACCTGTTCTACCGGCTGGCGGTGTTCCGCGTGCACCTGCCCTCGCTGCGCGAGCGCGGCGACGACATCCTGCTGCTGGCCGACCGCTTCGTGCGCGAGCTCGGCGCCAGGATGAGCAAGGGCGACGTCGGGCTGAGCCGCGAGGCGCGCGATCTCCTGCTGGCCTACCACTGGCCCGGCAACATCCGAGAGCTTCAGAACGCGATCGAGCGCGCGGTGATCCTGAGCGACGGCGGGCTGATCACCGCCGCCCAGCTCGGCGTCACGCCGCCTGCGAGCCGCGCCGAACCGTCTTTGCCTCGACTCGCTCAGAGCGCCGCCCTGGGCGGCGAGAGCGCCGCGGCGATGCAGGCGCTGCCCGAGATGGAGAAGCAAGCCGTGGTCGAGGCGCTGCGTCGCGCGAAGGGCAACAAATCACAGGCGGCCGCGGCGCTCGGGCTGAGCCGCACCCGGTTCTACACGCTCCTGCGCCGCTACGGGTTGAGCTGACCGCCGACGTCCAGACGACGTATCGGCGGCAGGTCGGCCTGGCCCGGCGACGGGCGCCAGGCCGATCCCGTCAGCTCAGGATGCGCTTACGAAACAGGATCTCCCGGACCCCTGACTTCAACAACACCGTCTCGCAGATCTCGAGGCCGGCGAACATGATGTTGATGTCGCGGTTCTGCAGCACCCATCGCCGGGTGCACGCGGAGGGGTAGAAGCGGTAGCGCAGGTGCATCTCGTCCTCGATGAGGTACTTGGTGTAGCGCGGGTTGTCCGACGCGCGAGCGCCGAAGAACGCGAGGAACACGCCGCCGGGTCTCAAGATTCGCATCAGCTCGCCGGCCAGCGCCGTGGCGGCCATCGGGGGGAGATAGTCGAAGATGTCCCAGCCGAGCACCGCGTCCGCGCTGCCATCGGGCAGCGAGAAACGTCCGCTCAGGAACTCCGGTAGCTGGTCGACCTTGTCCTGCTTCACGTGGCGGTCGATGTCTGCGTACAAGTCTTCAACGTGGATCTTGCAGCCGACCCGCTCGCCCAGGAAGGTGATGTTGGAGCCGATCACCGGCCCGAGGTCGACCACCTCGGCCGCGGGCCGTGAGAACAGGAGAGACAGAAACCGCTGAAGAGTCTTACTCGCGTACAGGGTCTCGGCGGACTCGGCAGCGACCGTACGCGGCTCGACGGCGACACGTCCCGGCTCGTCGTCGGATCGAGGGTGCTGCCGGCTCAACCGGGACACGAGACCCGAGAGCCCACCGCTCTTCTGATCGGTATTCAACGCCGGCTCAGACGCGGATGAATTCGCCGTTCACAGGAGCGGGCTCGGGCTTCGTCTCCGGCTTCGGCGTCTTCGCTTCGGGCTTGGTGAAGGTTCCGACGGCCTTGTCCGCGGGCTGATCCTTCTTCTGCATGTCGATGCTGCCGCGGAAGTGCGAGCCGTCCGCGATCGCGACCCGGGGCGCCACGATGTCGCCCTCGACCGACCCCGACTCCTTGATGTCGACTTTCTCGGTCGCGTTCAGGTTGCCCGTCACCTGACCGAGGACGACGATCGCCTTGGCGCTGACCTGCGCCTTGATGCGGCCGTTCGAGCCGACCGTGAGCACGTGGTCGCGCAGCTCGATCTTGCCGTCGACGCGCCCTTCGATCGTGAGATCCTCGCTGCCGCTCAGCTCACCGTTGATGACGATGCTCTTCCCAATGCTCGCCAGTTCCTCGTGCATAGGTCGTATCTCCTTCTCCTTCTGAGTCTGTTCGACTACAGCAGTCGACGTCGATGCGTGGGACGGAGTCTGCGCCGAATGGGACGGAGTCTGCGCCGAATACGACGGAGTCTGCGCCGGGCTAGCCGGGACGCTCGTCGGCTTGGTCGGCTCCTCACGCTGCTTCCACATCTCTCACCCCTCCGTGTGCGCCCGGACTCGTTTGACCGAGAAAACTCACAACTGCCGGGACAGTATGCAATGAGAGGCCGAGTATAACGCCGCTCGCGGCGATTCAAGAACGTTTCGCCCGCATTTTTTTCCTTCCGGGCCCTCTCTGCCCGCGGTCGTGACCCCTCGGCGGGGACGCGACCGCAACTGCGCGGGCCGCGCGCGCTCTAAAGCGCTGCATGCGCCCGGTCCGGGGCGGCGCCCTCGTCTTGTCGAATTCCAATCAGCGTTGCGTGGAATCGAGCACGCAGAACGGTGTTGTCCGGGGCGTGCAATCGGTCCTGATGACTCTGAAGTGACTGAAATTACGTAAGTTATACGATTTTGTCGAATTTGGCGCGGTGCTTGCCGTGAGGAAGCCATGAAGAAGGAGGACGGCTGTGACTCAACAAGCGGTGGAGCGAACGCTGGGGAAGCTTCTTACGGACGAGAATTTCCGCGACCGGTTCTTTACGAACCCCGAGCTCGCCAGCTGGGAGGCCGGGTTCACCCTTTCGCCGATTGAGCTCGACGCGCTCTCGCGGCTGTCCCACGAAGCGCTCGCCCGGCTCGGCGAAGGTCTCGACAAACGAATCAGCCGAGCCTCCCTCGGCTCGAATCAGGGGGAGGAAGGAAAGGCGGAGCTCACATGATGGACCAGATCGTTGAGCAGCCAGCGTCCGTGCGACAGAAGGCCGTGAACGGCCATACGCCCCAGGCGGATCGTAGGGGACGTTGAAGAAAATGCTCTAAGGCGAGTATCGCTAAGCGATCTGTCAGCTTCGGCGTGCTGTACGCCGCCTCGGCGTGGTCCCCTTCTTGGCGCTCTGCTTGCGCTCACGCGCCAGGGCTTCAGTGACCCTCGCCCTGAGCTCGCGGTAGCGCTGGACATTGACGCTTGCGCGCTCGTGCCGGTAGTCTGACGCCATGGGACACACGCGACGAACGATGCTTACGGCTCCGATTCCCACCGTCGAGCAGCTGGCGAGGAGATACGGCGTGTCGCGGCGCCGCGTCAAGAGACTGGAGCGCCTGATCGACTCGTTCATCGCGAGTGATGCCACAAGGCATCGCCCCGCCAGAGCAATGAGGAAGACCGCGGCCACGCGCGGGCGCTGAAACGCGCGACAAGGCGTTCCTCAACGTTCCCTACGATCGGCGCTACGAGCACCTGGCCCCGTCTGATTCCGGATCCCGCTGAACTGAGTGGCCTTCCTCTTCGACCCGACGCGATCTCCGAAGTCCGGCGGGGCGTCCACTGCCAGGGTACGTGAGATGACTCAGCGGCGTTCCCCGCATTGAGTAGTTCACGAGCGCGGTTGTGGTTGGTGAGCTCTTCAAGGGAGCGTACGGCACACTCGCGGCCGTAGATGCGGCCGCGCCGGTCGTGAGGCCCGGCACGACTTCCCGGACCCCACGACCGGCGCTGAGAAGCAGGTTGCTACTGGATTGGATTCCGCTGGTCGGGAGTGAGCTTGGTCTTCCAGGCCGGCGGAAGCTTCTGCACCCAGCCGTGGTAGACGACCGGGATCGGGAGCACGCCCTGACCGCCCATCCCCAGGTGGGCCGTCGGAGTGTCGTCGATCCGCGTGTGGTTGCCGGCCGTCAGCAGGACCCGGCCCACGATCTTGGCGTCGATCGGGTTGCCGTCGTTGTTGGGATCGGGGTCCACGACGATGAGGTCGTTCGAGAACTTGCTGGACACGTAGGCGTAGTAGCCGCCGCCCTGCTTGGCGCCGAAGTTGACGCCGTGGCAGCCGGCGTTGCATGGCAGCGACCGCACCACGGTATCGGTCGCGGTGTCGATGATCAGGATGGTCGCCGTCAGCGTGGTGGCGGTGATCATGTACTTGCCGTGCGGGGCCACCGGGGTCTGGATGGGCAGAGCGCCGATGAAGGGGGCACCGCTGCCGCCCGGATCGAGCGGAGCGCTCCCGGTGACCGGATTGTAGATATGCCGGGCATGTTCGGCGCCGGCACCCGGATCTTAGACTCGATTCGCTAGGTCAACATGGGAAAGATCGAGAACATCGAACGGCAGATCGAGGCGCTCTCGCCCGAGGAACTCGCTCAGTTCCGTGCCCACTCGACGATCTTCACGTATCGTGCGCTATCTTTCATCTTTTCGACTCCTCGATTGCCAGCTGAACGGCCCGCACCTGGTACTGCTTCGCGTCATCACCCAACGCTCCCGATATTGCGACCGGCTTGGAAATGCGTGGCCAATCTCGCGCGGAAGGGCGTAGTGTGCGGGACTCAGCACCTCCGAAAGGACGACGTTACTTCGCCTTTTCCTCACGCCCGGCGGCAGCCCAGCGTCGCGCGAGCGCGACCATGGCCGCTTCATGCTCCGGCCAGTCGTGCAGGGTGGCGGGATCGAAATCGGCGCCATTTGGCCAGACGAGTGTGTGGGCTTCGCGGTCAAGAGAGACCGCGTTGAAGTGGTCGAGGTTACGCAACGGCCGGTAAAGCTCGCCTTCCAGCACCGGCCGAAAGTCGATCGAGCGAACCAGGCCGTCGTCGAACTCGATGCGGAGTCGATACGGCCCCTCGATCTCGAATGCCTTCACCTTGTGGACGGGATGTCCCACGTACCGATCTCCTTAGCGGAGAGGCTCGATCTTGCCGGGCGGTTTCCCGGCTTGGAGCCGATCCCAGGCGGCGAGCAGCTCAGACCGATGGATTTCTCCCCACGCTTCCACGAGCCGGCGCTGCTGCTGATGAAGATCGCCGCCAATGAGCTCGAGGGTGTCGATCGCGAAGATTCCGACCTCGTCCTGATAGTACGCGTGGAGGTGCGGTCGATGGTGGGGCGCTGCCGGCTCGGCGAACATGCGGATGATGATCCCAAAGAATCGGGCGATCTCCGGCATCCCAGCCTGGAATCACCGCAGAAGGTGGCGCTGAGCCGCGCGACGCCCACCGAACTCTCCCATACGGAAACTCTACGCTCCCGGCTTTCTCTCGGTCAACGTGCGGAACTGGATACGCGAGCGGCACCGAGGTCTTCACCCGCTTGGCCAGCTCCTTCGACGAATAGATCATGGCAGCGACCTTTCTCCCAAGTTGGATGGAAACCTTTTCCAGGGCCGCGAACAGATCGGGATAGGTCAGACGGTCGCTGATCACCATCAGGTCGATATCGCTGGCGGCGGTGTCGTCGCCCTTGGCGATCGATCCATAGTAGAAGCTCCGCCGGGGATTGCCGAAGAGAACCGCCAGGACACGCTGCTGTACTTTGGCGAACAGCGCATCGGCCAGACCCGGGAAGGGAATAGACCCCGAGTCACGGCTCGGCCAGCGCGGATGTTGTTGGACGGTCTGGCAACACGGTACAGTACACGCATGAAAGTCACGATCGATCTGTCGCCGGCGCAAGCTGAACGCCTGCGCCAGGAGGCGGAACGTCTCGGCCTGACGCCGGAGGACTTGGCCCGGGCCGCAGTTGCGGATCTGCTGGCGACTCGGGACGACGATTTCGAGGCAGCCGCCAGGCGAGTACTGCAGAAGAACCAGGAGCTGTACCGGCGCCTGGCCTGATGCGCTATGTCACCCTGGGGGAGGTCGTTGAGTTACATCGGCGCCTTCTTCAGGCAACTGGTGGCGCGGCGGGAATCCGGGACTTCGGGGCGCTCGAGTCCGCTGTGGCCCAGCCCAAGGCCACGTTCGGCGGTAGCGACTGTATCCCACGCTCGCCGAGCTGTGTCTGGCATTGGTTCAAGGCCACCCTTTCATCGATGGCAACAAACGGGTGGGACATGCCGCCATGGAGACATTCCTGGTACTCAATGGCACGGAGATCAATGCCTCCACCGATGAGCAAGAGCGGCTCATCCTGGACCTCGCCGGAGGCCGGCTCGACCGCAGTGGGCTGACCGACTGGCTCAGACACCATCTCAAGCCTCTCGGGTGATCTGACGCCATGGGACCCACACGACAACCCGATCGCGCACTTCGCCGGACTCGCCAGGGCCGTGATGGAGCGGGGTCGGAGCTGGACGTCGTGTACGTGCAGTTGCTCGCGCTCGGCGTGATCGCTTCGCTGCTGGTTGGATTTAGCGCGTGGAAGTTCCGGGGTCAGATGAGCTAGTCTTCCCCCGCGAGACACAGGAGGAGGACAGGACATGGCCTTGCACCGCTGGAATCTCGTCAAGCTTGGCGGCGCCCTGGTCGTCGCCCTTTCCCTTGCGCTGTCGGGCTCGCAGCTGCTGGCCCAGTCCGGGAAGGTCGAGGTGCTCTGGCTCGGTCAGGCGACGTTCAAGATCACCACGCCGGGCGGCAAGGTGATCGTGATCGATCCCTTCCTGATCGGCAATCCCAAGACACCGGTCGAGTACAAGGACCTCGCCAAGCTCGGCAAGGTCGACTTGATCCTCGTCACGCACGGCCACAGCGACCATGTCGGGACGGTAGGTCGGACCGACGGATCGTGCGACGCCGCCGACCTCGCCAAGCGTACCGGCGCCAAGGTGTTCGGTCCGGCCGGGCTCATCCAGACCATGATCGACCTCGGCTGGCTCACGGCCGAGCAGGGCGTGCGCTTCGGCAAGGGCGGCAAGGTGCAGCCGCTCGGGCCGCAGATCACGATCACGCAGGTGCGCGCCAAGCATTCATCCGAGCTGACCTTGACCGATCCGGCGACGAAGAAGACGACGACACATCCGGGCGGCGAGCCGGCCGGCTTCATCGTGCAGCTGGAGAACGGCTTCAAGCTCTACCACATGGGCGACACCGGACTCTTCGGCGACATGAAGCTGATCGCCGACTACTACAAGCCCGATCTGGTCCTGATGCCGATCGGCGGCCACTTCGTCATGGACCCGCAGGACGCGGCCTATGCCACGCGCGAGTGGCTGAAGCCGAAGTTCGTCATCCCGATCCACTACGGAACGTTCCCGGTCCTCAAGGGCACACCGCAGGAGTACATGGCGGCGCTCGGGCAGACGACGACGAAGGTGTTTCCGATCAATCCGGGGGATCGACTGGAGTTTTAAGGCCGGGACCGTCCGTCACGAAAGCGCAAGCCCAGGCCGTCGCCAAGGAATGGGTCGAGGCGTTCAACGATCACGACGTCGAGCGGATTCTTTCCCACTACGCCGAGTCGGTTGAGCTCAAGTCGCTGCTGGTGACGAAGCTCCTGGGCGATCCGGCGGGCACGGTTCGAGGCAAGGCCGCGCTGCGCTCGCACTTTGCCAAAGGGCTCGCCGCCGCGCCCGATCTAAAGTTCGAATTGCTCGACGTCTTCACCGGCGTCAGCTCGGTGGCCGTGTACTTTCGGAGCAGCGCGCGTGCCTCCAGCTCGAGGTGATGGAGCTCGATAGCGACGGGCGGATCGCGAGAGTGCTCGTCCATCACCGGGACCCTTAGCACGTACTGAGGTGCCATCAGCGTCAGGCGGTTAGACCGCTTCCGAGCGCGAGCATACCGCTTACCCGATGGGCGGCAGCTTCTGGAGTCTGGCCACGACGATCTTGCACGCGCCGTGTGCGCGTGCTTCCCACGAGCGATGGACTCTAGATCCTTCGGAACCGGCCAACTTACCCGGCGCGCCGCTTTGCGATCAGCTCACGGACCATCGGGACCAGCTCGACAGGCACCTCCATGACGGTGTGGGTGGTCGCCTCATAAGCGGCCTCATCTTCGGCGACCGCTTCCTCATCCGATTGCGCCTCGTAGTGCTCCAGAACGCGACGCACGCGCTCCGCATCCCAGCCGTCGGGGAATTTCGGCTGCTTCATGACTTCCTCCTGCGTCGGCGCCGAAGTGCTCTCAACGCCTTGGCGCCAAGCGGGTACGCGGTGATGACGAAGACCGAATCAGAACGGTATCCGGCACGTAGATGACGCGGAGATATCTTCCTGCCTGGCTGCGGCCCAACGCCACACGGGACCCTTCTCGTCCCGGACGGTCCGCCAGGGGCCGTAAGACGTCTTCTACGTCCCGCTCTTCTACGCCATGCCGATAGATGCGCGGCAACCCCGTCTCGGGATCGACGTAGTAGCGGATCTCCACGCTCGCATGCTATCGGTGTAATTCGGCGAGGCCAACTGAGCAAGATCCGATACATCTGCGGTCAAGTGTGCCCTCACGCAGGCAAGCTCTCCCTTGGCGAGGGAGCCGTAGACGAACGTCGCGCGGGCGCGATCAAAGACGGCGGCCGGCCACGTCCATTCCCATCCCGCACCTTGATTCCCATGAAGGGAATGATAAGCCGCATCCTGACTATGGCAGAGGCAGAATCAACGCACTCCGAAGGCTTCGCCCGCATCGCGAAGGGTCGGCCTGGGATCTCTACAAGAGCCACACATCGCGGCAGTGGTCCTGATCGTGACGCAAAGCGCGCTCATCGCCATGCTCCTGGTGCAGCGATCGCGGCGCCAGCGCGCGGAGGATCAGGCTCGTGCAGCGGGTACGCGCCACGGTCCGCTGGCAGCCAGGCGAGCGCCAGCCCGTCGACATCAATGCGACGGTCACCGGGGTGACGACGATTCTGCGCCGAGACATGGCGCAGGCCGACATCTCTTTGCAGCTTCGCCTGGCCGAGGACCTGCCTCGGGTGCTCGGGGATGGTGTCCAGCTCCAGCAGGTCGTGCTCAACCTGCTCGTCAACGCCTGCGAGGCCATGGCCGACGTCGCGGACGGACCCCGTGTGCTGCGCATCGAGACGGGGGAGCCGAAGCCCGGGGGGATCGAGATCAGCGTGGCCGATACCGGCGCCGGCCTGGCCGGACCGGAGCTCGAGCGCATGTTCGAGCCCTTCGTCTCGAGCAAGGCCTAGGGGCTCGGCATGGGGTTGTCCATCAACCGTTCCATCGTCGAAGCGCACGGCGGACACATCGCGGCGACGCGCAACCGCGAGCGCGGTTTGACCTTGCGCGTCCCGCTCCCGACGGCGAGGAACGGGCACGCCAACCTGGGCGACCCTTCGAGCCTGCCTGGACCCGAGGAGGTCGGACGCCAGAGCAGCAGCGTACCGGCAGCTGACGACGCGTGATGACCTTCTGATCGCTCGGCGTGATCGTTTCGGTGTTGGTTGGATTTAGCGCGTGGAAGTTCCGGGGGCAGATGAGCTAGTCTTTCTCCCGCTTGGTGCTTGGCTGCTCACCTGGGCTTGGCTGTCGGCGGGGGATTGCACATGGATCTGGGACTGGCCGGGAAGGTCGCGATCGTCACGGGCGGGAGCAAGGGCATCGGCAAGGCGATCGCCCAGGAGCTGGCGGGCGAAGGCGTGGACGTGGCGATCTGCGCGCGGGATCGTCGCGTGCTCGAGGAGGCGGCGAAGACCCTGGCGGCGGCCACGCGGCGCCGCATCGTGCCGATCGTCTGCGACACGACCAGCACGAAGTCGGTTCAGGATCTGGTTGAGGCGACCGTAGCCCAGCTCGGGCGGGTCGATATTCTGGTGAACAACGCGTCGACGCCGGGCGGCGTGGTGACGGGCCCGCTGGCGTCGGCTGATGACGAGCTTTTGCTCGAGGACATCAACACCAAGGTGGTGGGGTACATGCGGTGCGCCAAGGCGGCGGCGCCGCACATGCAGCGGAGCGGGTGGGGGAGGATCATTAACATCGGCGGGTTGTCCGGGCGGCGGGCGGGGAACATCAGTGGGCTGCGCAACGCGGCCATCGTGCATTTGACGAAGACGCTTGCTGATCAGCTTGGGGCTCAGGGGATCACGGTGAACTTGGTGCATCCGGGGGCTACGCGGACTGAGCGCACGGACGCGGAGACTGAGCGGCGGGCGAGTTCGAACGCGATTCGGCGGATTGTGGATGCGAAAGAGATTGCGCAGGTTGTGACGTTTTTGGCGTCGACGAAGGCGGCGAATATTACGGGGGTGGCGATCGACGCTAGCGGGGGATCTATCCCGGTGATGTTTCAGTGAGGTGCGAGGCGAAATAGCGGCTCAGGCGGCTATGCCGAATGGAAGCCCACGAAGTTCGAGGCGTACGCGGCGACGCCCTGAGAAGAGTTGCGCAACAGAAACGTCGCGGCCGCGGTCATGAAGAGCACGCCATGTCCGCTCGCGTAGTGGATAGACCAGCACGCCGCGCACTTCGGGCGAGTCGAAGAGGGATGCGTACGCGAGTATTTGGTGGATGTCGGCACGATGAGCCTCACGAGCATCTTCGGTGAAGGCGCGCCAGCCCTGCTCGTCGAGTTCGGCGAGATGTGCTTTGTATTTTGCGTCGACGACGTCAGTGCGGTCTCGGTACGTCACCACGATATCCGGTAGTAGGTGGCCCATCGAGCGATGACTGGGATCGCTCCAGTCGAGCGGGACGACCGTCTCGCGTGAGCGGCCGACGCGAACCACGCCACCTCGCAGAGCGGCCTCGCGACGTACATTGACCTCAACAAATCGTTCCCACAGAGATTCCAAGGGAGCGGCCCATGCCAGCCCGTCCATTTCTCGGCCGCCGCCCAGCCCTCGTTCGTCGACAATCCAGCCTAGAGCCTCCAAGCCGCGACGCAACGAAGCTTCAAGCACACTGTCGCCTGAGGTAAGCCGAATGAGCTCGGCCTTCGACGGTGCGAGCGGATGAACATCGCGAACTTTGCTAAGCAATTCATCCGCAATACCTACAAGCAGTCGCGCCACGATATCGACTCCACCAACAACGGCAAGATCGTCTCGAACACGCTGAAGAGCCCAGCGCACCATGCGACGCAAAACTGGATCAGCATCAAGGTCTGGAAACCGACAGGGCAGATGTGTCCAACGACCGCGTCCAAGGGAGTGCGTAGTATATGAGCTCCAGATTATGTGACCGCGAGGTTGCTTCAGTACCTCGTCCCGCACACGAAAGCCACGACGGAGACTACGTAGGAGTTCGTCCAACCTCTTGAGAACTGGCCCGGCCAGGACCCACGGAGGGACTTCTCGCCCACTGCCCGGTACGAGGGGATAATCGAGAATCTCGGGCGCTCCGGCCCAGCCGGTCGCAACGAGCACTTGTCCCACTCCCGCCCATCCGAAACGCGGCTCCACGAGCAAGCCCCCGGCGACTCGGGCACTCTGGGCGGACCGCAGCGGTATTGCGCCTGCGTGTGCTCCCGGGAGAAGCTCGAGTTGAACGCCGTGATCCGAAGACCGTATTGTGGGCGAGACGTCGAGCTTTCTAAGCGCGTCTCCATTCAAGCGCAGAAAGGCGTCAACGAAGGGACCCCAACCGCCTCCACGCTGGACTGGTGCGAAAGCATCGGGTGGGACAATCAGACCTCGGCCGTGGTCGGTCCCCCTGTACAGACGAGTCTGAGCGGGCGCCTCGCCAGCGTGTCGAGCTACAAAACGCGCAGGTGCACGGCGTCGCCTAGCTTGCGGCAATTGACGTGCCTAGAATGTCCTCAATTCGATTGCGCACGGCATGAAGCTCGGAAGTAGCCGGACCAAGAAAGCCCTGATGAAGGTATTCATCAAGCAGGGGTATGACCTCATAGCGGAGGCGGTCGCGTAGCTCGAGCTCGTCTCTCGCCAGAAAGTAAGCATGACCTGGCAGCAACTGTAAGGTCTCGTCTGGCGCGTGCTCTACAAAGACATCGGCGATCCAGTCGAACACCCGAACCGCGAGGGGAAGAGATTCACGAACGACGACGTCACGGTTTGGAGGAAGCGTCAAGAACGCGAAGCGGCGGCGGATGGCAAGATCCATCGCTGCGATGTTTCGATCGGCGGTGTTCATTGTCGCGAGGATATAGAGCGAATCCGGAAGTTGTAACTCGTTTTTGCCGTCTATCGGATGTGGCAAGCGCACAGTTCGTGCGTTGCTCCCACCCACCTCGGCGGGTTCAAACAGGTAGATCGCCTCGCCAAGGACCTTGCCGAGGTCACCACGATTGATCTCGTCGATGATGAGAAGGAAGGGGCCAGCTCGGGCCTCGCGTACCGCAGCCGCAAGCGATCCTTCGCGAACAGTGAATCGGAGAGATCGTTCGTCGGCGTCGGGCGACAGACCTATGATGAAGTCCTCGTAGGTTACGGCGGGGTGGAACTGGACCGTCATCCCGCGACCGTCAAAGAACTGTCTTCGGATCGTGTCGGCCATGCGGGTCTTGCCGGTTCCAGGCGGCCCTTGGAGTATGACGAACCGCCGAGCTCTGACCAGCTTGTGTACTTCATCCGCTGTGGGCTGTAGGAACAACTCGGCGCGCAGGCTTGCGTGAAAGGTTTCGTACTCGTCTAGAGCATCCTTCATTACTTGCCACCCGCGCTCATACGCGTAGAGGTCCAGAAACCCACGGACAACGTCGCGGGCTATGCCGAGCTCTGGCGGCACCTTTGCACAGATATATAGTTCAGTACCGTATCGATCGAAGACCCTATCGAACCCAGGAAATCGCTCGCGAACGGTCTTCGGCACGGCAACACTTAGAGCAGCCGGATCTGACTTCGACCATGCGTCGATACTCCGACGGGTGAGGTAGCGGCGGAGCGCGGCGATTCGGCGGCGATGCCCGGGCCTGGTCAGAATGCCCTCGTCAGGCGCGAGACCCCTTGTGCCAACCCCAAAGTCGATTAGTGAGCCGTCCTTCTCAGACGGAAACCATACGACGCTCGTGCCGCCATAGGGGCCTGATGGCGGATTGTCGGAATTTATCAGGCCTGCGTATGGTACGCCCCCATCACCGCCATCGGCGAGCGCATACGCATCACGGATCGAAGTCCGTTCAAAGTGACGTTTGTGATAGCGGTCGCCGAACAGCCTTTCGATAACTGGACGCATGCTCGGAGCCGTCGGCTGGAGACCCTGCGTAATTGCGGCCGTTAGCTCGGTGAGGGCGTCGCTTGGCATGTTGTTCCCCTAGATTCGCAACCGTGTCTTGAAGCCTTGAAGCTCGGTCGGTGCATTCTGCTCACGCAAGGCCGAAGGAACAGCAATGAACGCGTGAAATGGTTCAGGGCCACAGGTGAGCATGCTCTTGTTCTTCGCCGGCGGCTCTTTCATTCGTTACAGTTTGAACATTTTGTGTCTTGCGTCGTGATCATGTCAACGACTGCGTCCGGGTATGGCCCCGACTCTTCAAAAGGCTCGGCTACCTGAAAGATTGGAGTTGCGTTCGCATTTTCAGAGGGACCCTTTTAGGGAGGACGATCTCGCAGGTCGAGCATAGGTGTTCAAGAGCCCAAAGATATCTCTCACCAGCGCCTCGTACTCCTGAACAGTCGTTTTGAATATCTCGAGGTCTTTGAACTCATGCAGATCGACCAGAAGAGGGACCATTCCCTGAGAATGATTCTTGAATTCGAAAACCTGGAAGCAAGAGCGGTCGTGTTCTGGATTGTCAGTAATGATGATGCAATAGAGCTCTGGCCACTGACCGCGGGCCTTTGCGACAAGAGGTTCAACTTCCTTCCGAACAAAGTCGCTGAGATTGGCGCGGTACTTGACTTCTATGGGGAATAGCCGATGTAGCGGCTGCGCCGACTGGCTTTCAGGGACCTGTTTCCAGACTAGAAAGTCTGGACCAAACTCGCCCGCTCCGTTCTTTATGAGCCCATGGACCTGACTTTCGCGACCTACTCGGGCGACTCGATATGCGGCTCGCCGAAAGATCGATTCGACGAGTGCCTCAGCAACACGACCTTTAAGGTCGTTGACGTCCATGAATCCATTGTTGCCCTTGAGGGGGGTCGTTAAGGAGAAAATTGAGCAAAGATCGACGCTCGCTAGTCGTTTACCCGAGCTAAATGATTCCGCGAACTTCAACTTCAGGGAAGAGGGTTCGACTTCTGATGATCATTGGCGGGCTGTGCCTGGTTTGCTCGGCGACTTCGGCCTACGGCGCCCTGGTGACGTTGCATCACCGGGGCACTGTCGAGCCTCAACCAATATGGCTATGCCGAATGAGTGACAGATCTGCTTTTGATATGGCCAGTCTCTTTTGGGCACCCTCGAGGTGGACAGCGAGTTCTGTTAGTCTCCGCTCGGATTTGATGGAAAGCTCTCGCAGACCGTGCGCCAAACTCTTGATGCCCGTTTCCATCTGTATCTGACGACGTCGATATTCCGCAACACGGAGACGGCGTTCCGCTTCGGGTATGCCTTTGCGCGGATCAAATCTGAATTTTGCGCTGACCTGCCTCGCCCATGCTGAAAGCTCGCTTTTCAGTCCTGCGCCAAAGCCTGGAATGTCCATTCCTAGTCGTTCGACGATATCAAGCGCGGTCTCAATGCCGAACCCTCGAAGCGTCGCTTTTCGTCCCGGACCAATCTTGGAGATTTGAGCATTCTCAATGTATTGAGCATCCAAAAAATCTCGGAGCTGTGCCTTTTCTTTTTCTTGCCCCAGACGTCTCATTTCCTCGTCGAACGCGGGTTGCAATGCGAGATAGTCGCTTCTGAGACGCTCGAGCTTTTTGCGTAGCTCGGACGACTCAAGCGCGTATTGGTCGGTCGTTTCGTTCCATTGTCTCAACAACGCCTCTGCGACATCTCGCGCTCGACGAAATGTCCCGCGGCGCCGGTGAGTCTCCTCCCGCCATGCGCCCAAGGCCTCTTCCCTGATCCAAGCGCCGGCGCCTAAGAGCACGACGACTAATAACGCATATGTTAGCCACGAAAGCTCGGAGGCAAAGCCAGCATCAAAAGCAGCGTGCCATGAAGTCCCGACGGCATTAGATCCAGAACTCTCACCCGAAGGCCAAGACGCAGCTCGAACCGCCAAGAAGAACCAACCCAGTAGCGTCGCGACTCCCGCGCCGGTCGTTCCTTGTGCTAGACGAAGTCGACGTCGCCCGAGAAGAGCCGCAGGCGGTGGCGATGTCGGGGCTGGTGGAGCAGCAACCGTAGTCGTTGGCGGCTGGAGCTTTAGAATCGGCGCTTTGTCAACGTCTGCCCAGACCTGGCTCAGTTCGACCGGGCCGCACACAAATTTGAGACCACCAACGTGCATAGTGATGAAGAACAGCGGCCCTCCTTGGTCTTCTGAGGCGCACCAGGGACAGGCCTTTAGATGGGACGAGAACTTGTGAGATCGCTCTCGACGGCAGGCTGATAAACGGTTCAACAGCTGACTGAGCTCATGCTGCCAATCTGCGGCCGTAGGCCGTCCCTTGGCTGCGAGTTGCGGCCCAAAAGCCCTCTCGAACAACCCCTGCATGGAGTCGGGGACAAGGTTGAGAGTCAGGCTGTTTGGGGGGGCTTGCATTTGATATTGCTTTGCCATGCGACCGTAAACAAAGCGCTGCTCGCGGATCGCGTCGCTCAGAGATTTCTCGCCGGCTAGGAATTTCCCCGCATAGGGATGTCGTCCCATGAAGAGCAACTGAAATACATGGATGGCCAAGCCAAAACCGTCATGGTTGGGAGTACGCACAAGCCCCGCGAATGAGCGCCCTTGAAGCTCAGGCGGCGTGTACTCGAGGACGCCGACCTCACACGGCAGTACCTTGCCACCCACACTCACCTGGAAAGAATCACAGTCGAGCAGGCGTACAGTTGCTTGCGGTGAAACTAAGACATTCTTTTGGTTTACGTCGCCAATTACAAAGCCACGCTGGTGCACCGCGCCCACCGATACTGCGCAATTGAGAGCGGCGTGAACCAGAAACTGCCAATCGGCGCTCGGAAACTCCCGACGACGGTGGGCTACACCGTAGAGCGCATGTATCTCGCGAAAACCGCTGATTCGTGGCATCGTGAAGCCGCGCAGCAATTGGTTGTCGTACAGCAGCGCCGCCGGCCAAGCCGCAAACCGGAGCAGGTCTGCGGACGATACCGACACGAGTGCGCGTAGCTTCGTTTGATAGACCACACCAGGGGCGGAGTGATAGATCTTCGCGACAAGATCGGAGCGACCAGCAACCTCGTACACGACCGCTTCGCCGCCGCGGCCAAGCTCGCGTCCGAGAGTTACCGGCTGGTTGTTCTGGTCTACGAACTTAGACGCCGCCACCAGGCACGGTCCTTGTGGCTAGTAGAAGCGTCTTGTCGTCATCTGTTCGAGAGTTGACCGACGCTGAGTCGAGAAACGCCCGCAAATCGATAACCAGTTCGGCCGGGTCCGCAGTCGCGCGGAGAGTCGTAAAAAATGGCCTAAAGAAGGCAGCATGTGCGTTGCGCTCAGCGAAATTAAGCGCCACAAGCTGTAGTCCGTCGCTCAACAAAGCGCACTCGCGCACGTAGCCGCGAAACGCGACTTGAAGGTGGGCTTCGAAATCGGCGTCAGTAATAAACCGCGTTGTGTTGAGATACTCACCCGATTCGGGCCAGAAGATCAGTTCGTAGGTGTCGGTCTCTCTGGCAACAATTCCGCCGTCTCCAAGCTGAGCCAAGACAGCCCAACCGGCGCCGACGACCGCAGTCAGCAGTGTGCATGCCAAATCGCGTGGTGTGCACCGCAGCTCGACAGAACGCGCATGCAGAGCTCCCGCGACTTCCCGGTACCATTCCATCACTTTCGGGTAGTTGATGCAGTCGCCAACCGAGCGGGAGGTAAGCATGCGCGACGCCGTAGCTACGAATTGTGAACACGCCAGCCGTGATCCTTCTTGCGACATAGCCGCGCTGCCAGCGCCATCCGAACAGGCCGCGACGAGGACGGAACCGCCAGCCGTTTCAACTTCAGTCGCTAAAGAGAAGTCCTGACACGGTAAGCCCGCCTTGACATGGGAGGTTCCCGTTACGCTGGCGTAGAGCAGCTTCCAATCAGTGCCGCTTAGATTTTGGCCCATCCGCCGGGTGTCGCAGGGTTCTGGAGCGCAACCTCCTCGCCGGGCTGTGACCGTGATACGGATTGCTGAGAACTTGAGAGCCACTGAAACAGGTCTCTGAAACGTAACCCGTCCAGCCTGAGCGGTTCTCGTGTTGAAATCTGTTTGAGGATATCGAAGTTTGCGCCAGCCACTCCCACCGCAAAGAAGGCTAAAGCCTTTGCGTTTTCCGCTTGTCTCACTTGCTCGGCCGCCGACTTCCAAGAGTCAGTCGGCCCACCATCAGTGAGCATGAAAATCCAAGGTCTGTAGTACGCAATACCGTTCTCACGGTAGATTCGCTTGCGGTCCGTCACCATCGCGATCGCTTGAGTGATTGCTTCGCCCATTGGGGTGTCGCCCTGCGACGTAAGCGTCGGCGCGGTGAAAGCGTCCGCCGTTGTGAATTCTGTTACCGTCTGGACCGATCCTCCAAATGTCACGATGGCTACCTCAACACGTTTCGCCGCGAGACTGTCTGCGGCCAACTCGTCGCGGTACACCGCTAGGCCGGCGTTCAGCTGTTGGATAGGGGCTCCCTGCATTGAGCCCGATACGTCTAAGAGCAGCACGCAGGGACAGCGCGGTTCGGGATTGTCCGCGAAGCTAATTTGCCCGAAGGGCGTCTGATCAGCTTTAAACGGTACCTGCTCCGTCATTTGCGTCTCCCTGTCTCGGCTCTGACCCGATACCCGGAGTTCCTTACCTGCTCAGTACCACTACGAGTGCGACCGCAATCAGAATCGAAGCGACGATCCACAGCCAACGTCTGTTGAGGCCAGAGTGAACTTTGACACCGAGACGTTGGCGATAGTAGAAGCCGTACCTTCCGGCAGTAACGTAAGAGTCGCCGCTGGCGTCGACGCCGATCCGAGCGCCCTTAACGCCAGCCGATACACCTATGCCCCGCTTGCCTAGATTCAGTCTCAGCGGACCGATCGCCAAGGATTTTCGGAAGTACCACCCCATGCACCACCCCACAATTCTGGGAATACCTCATAGTCGATGCGAACTTGGGTTCGCGGATCGTAGGCGCCTGTACGCAACTTGTCAACGCGCGGTGATCAGGGGTCTTTGCTGCCTGGTTTCCCCGTATATGGATTCGTGTTGCCTTTCGTACTCCAGTTGTTGCCCTTTAAGCCGTCGGGTGCGCTGCGATGGTGCGGCGCAACGTATGTACCGTCCTTCTTAGTGTAAGGCCGGACGTTGACCGTTCCGGCCTTCCCGCCGCCTCTGCCGCCGCCGCCTTTTGCGACGGCTTCACCGCACGGAGAGAACAGTAGTGCCGCTACGGACACGAACGCGACAAGGGTTGGAACCAGGCGTGGCATGTTCGGCCCCCTTCCAGGTACGATCCAACGCGTTGTTCTTCTCTCTTCCAGTAGAACCAAAGTTCTTTGGAGTGTCCACACAAATAACCAATCGACAGCCTGCGTTTCCGGAAGAGGTAGCTTAGAACGAGGAACTTTGGGTCACCAATGGAACCGCCAGCCTCGTCAAGCTGAGCCCGCAGCTACTCCGCGGCCATCGTAGTCGCTGGTACGATGGAGTGCCTAAGCCATCGCCCGTCCATCCCATGCTCGCGAGCGACTACAGGACGACGACGCGGGGATCGGGACCGAGTATCGGAAACGGCCGTGGCACTCGCACAGGTCTTCGCCCATGTCGCGCCGGGGCGCCGCGACGAGTTTTTGACGACCCAACAGGTGGCCGAGCGGGCTGCGTCGCTATAATCCATGCAGTGATCCTAGCGGAGAGCGCTGGTCTCGTCCTTTCCCCCTCCGACCTCAACGACTACGTCGAGTGCGCCCACCTCACCACGCTGGCGCTCGAAGTCGCCCGCGGCCACCGCCAACGCCCCCACGTCCTCGACGACCACGCCGACCTCCTCCGCCGCAAGGGCGCAGAACACGAAGCCGCCTACCTGAAGGAGCTCCATAGCCAAGGCCGCCAAGTCGAAAACGTCCTGACCTCCGACCCCTGGGACTTCGCCACCTCCGCGCGCGCAACCGAGAAAGCCATGCGCGCCGGCGCCGAAATCATCTACCAAGCGACCTTTGTGCGAGGCGACTGGCGCGGCCGAGCCGACTTCCTAGAGCGCGTCGACCAACCGACGGCGCTGGGCGCCTGGGGCTACGAAGCCCTCGACGCCAAGCTCGCGCGAGCGGAGAAGCCTACCTACGTGCTGCAGCTCTGCTTCTACACGGAGGCGATCGCCTCCATCCAACACGCCACACCGGACAAGATGCACGTCCTGCTCGGAATCGGCGAGCGGCGCACCTTGCGCCACGCCGACTTCGCCGCCTACTACCGTCGCGTCCGCGCCAGCTTCCTCGCGGCGCTCGCCCACGCCGCGCCGACCGAGCCCTACCGCGTCGAGCACTGCGCGCTGTGCGAGTTCCGCCAGGTCTGCGACGAACGATGGCAGCAGGATGATCACCTGCTGCTGGTGGCCGGTATCCGCCGCGGCCAGGTCAACCACCTGCGCTCGGCAGGCCTCCAAACACTGAAGCAACTCGCCCAAGCGCCGGCGACACCGGTCCAGCACGTTGCCACCCACACGTTCGAGACCCTTCACGACCAGGCCGGGCTGCAGCTTCGCCGGCGTACCAGCGGGGGTCTCGACTGGCACGCGCTCCCCATCGAACCGGGATGCGGCTTCGAGCAGCTGCCGCGGCCCTCGCCGGGCGACGTCATTTTCGACATCGAGGGCGATCCGTTCTGGGAGCCGGCGCGGGGCCTGCACTTCCTCTTCGGGCAGCTGACGCGCGAACCCAACACGCGCGAAGCCGACAGCAGCACATGGCGATACCAGACGATCTGGGCCCACGACCGGGCAGGGGAGCGCCAGGCGCTCGAACAGCTGGTCGACTTCTTCCACGATCGCCTCGAGCAACACCCCGACATGCACGTCTACCACTACGGCGCCTACGAGCCGACGGCGCTGAAGCAGCTCATGGGCGTGTACGCGACGCGCGAAGACGCGATGGACGCGCTGCTGCGCCGCGAGGTCTTCTGCGATCTGCATTCGGTCGTGCGCCAGGGCCTGCGGGCGGGCGTGCCGGGGTACTCGCTGAAAGAAGTGGAAGCGCTGCCAGCCTTCCGCCGCCAGGCGAACCTCAAGAGCGGCACGCGCGCCGTGCTGGCCTACGAAGAATGGATGACCACGCGCGCGGCCGCGCGGCTCGAGGAGGTCGCGGCCTACAACGAGGAAGACTGCCGCGCGACGCTGGCGCTGCGCGACTGGCTGATCGAGCACCGGCCCGAAGGCGCGGCCTGGGCCGAGCCCCCCGAGGAGAAGCCAGTCGACGACGACCGGCAGAAGGCTGACGCTCAGCGCGAGGCCCTGCGTCAGGCATTGCTCGCGGGCGCAGCCCCGCAAACGCCGCGCTGGCTGGCCGCCGAGCTGCTCGAATACCACCGACGCGAGGCTCGGCCCGCCTGGTGGTGGCTCTTCACGCGCTGCCAGATGTCATCCGACGAGCTGTTTGAGGACGGCGAGTCGATTGCCCGGCTGGAGCCCCAGGGCACGCCGCGGAGGGTGAAGCATTCGCTCGAGCACCGCTTCAGCTTCCCGCCGCAGCAGCACAAGCTGGCCCCCGGCGATGCGCCCGTCGATCCGGCGACAGGCAAGGGCGCCGGCACGATCGTCGAGATGGACGAGGCGGCCGGCACCCTCGTCCTTCGTCGCGGTCCGAGCTTCGCCTCAGTCCTGGTCCCGACGGCGTTGATCCCGCCGGGGCCGATCCAGACCAACGCGCAGAAGGGCGCCCTCGCGCGCCTCGGCAACGCCGTGCTGGCCGGCAACGGCCGCTATCGCGCGCTCGAGGACATCCTGGCCCGGGCACGGCCCCGGCTCACCGGCGCGTTCAGCGGGCCGATCCAGACGATGGACCTTCGCGAGCAGCGCGAGCGAGCCGCCGCGCTCGACCAGAGCTATCTCTTCATCCAGGGGCCGCCGGGCACCGGCAAGACGTGGACGGGCGCGCGGATCGTCGTCGATCTCATCCGCCGCGGCCGGCGCGTCGGCGTCGCGGCCACGAGCCACAAGGCGATCCACAACCTGCTCGACGAGGTCGGCAAGGCCGCCCGCGAGGAAGGTGTGCCGGTCCGCGGTCTCAAGAAATGCAGCGCCGGCAACGCCGAGACGGAATACGGTGAGGGCGACTGGATCGCCAACGTCGAGGACACCAGCGAGCTGGTCGATCGGGCTCGGCGCGTTCAGCTCCTGGCCGGCACGTCGTGGCTGTTCGCCCACGAGGATCTCGACGGTGGCGCCCTCGTCGACACGCTCGTCATCGACGAGGCGGGGCAGGTCTCCCTCGCCGACGCCCTCGCGATGGGCACCGCCGCCCGCAACCTGATCCTGCTCGGCGATCCGTCGCAGCTCGCCCAGGTCTCCCAGGGGACTCATCCGGAAGGTGTCGGCGCATCCGTGCTCGAGCACCTGCTGGGCCCACATCAGACGGTGCCGCCGGAGCAGGGGATCTTCCTCGACCGCACGCGGCGCATGCACCCGAGCGTCTGCCGGTTCGTCTCGGAGATCGTGTACGACGGCCGGCTCGTCGGGCTGCCGGAGCTCGCGAATCAGTCAACCGCGTTTAGCACCGGGCTGCGCTTCGTGCCCGTGGACCACACCGGCAACGTGGCCGCCTCGCCTGAAGAAGCCGACCGCGTCGCGCGCGAGATCCTCCGCATGCGCGGCGGCTCGTGGACCAACCGCGACGGGCTCACGCGTCCACTCAAAGAGACCGACTTCATGGTGGTCGCGCCGTACAACATGCAGGTGCGCTTGCTGCGCCGCACGCTCCAGGCCGCCGGGCTCGCCGACGTCCCCGTGGGCACCGTCGACAAGTTCCAGGGGCGCCAGGCGCCCGTGGTCTTCTACTCGATGGCCACCTCGAGCGCCGAGGACGTGCCGCGCACCCTCGACTTCCTCTTCTCGCGCAACCGCCTCAACGT
>Ga0209160_1000522_pt1 | contig 31523 bp, 28 predicted proteins | sample GraSoiAngelo_153_FD_186167 | JGI IMG/M metagenome (GOLD analysis project Ga0209160, IMG submission 186167) | Grasslands soil microbial communities from the Angelo Coastal Reserve, California, USA - 14_1009_12_40cm (SPAdes) (version 2) | ecosystem: Environmental > Terrestrial > Soil > Grasslands ...
CTTGTTTGTGAGCAGCGGCCTGCAACTGCGCCATGGTGATGAGCTCTTTCCGCAAATGCTGCGTTCGTACCTTGCCGTTTTCGATCAGGGCATCCGCCCGGCCTTCGACCAACTGGTCGAGTTTCCGGTGATCGTAGAGAAAGCGCACGACGAGGTAATTGGTGACGAGCAGGGAAGTGGCACCGATAATCCCGCCGAGCACGCTGTTGTCCTCGCCGATGATGGCGTTCTGCACGGTATTGGAGAGAGTGAGCAGAACAACGAGGTCAAAGGGATTGAGCTGGACGAGCTCGCGTTTTCCCGAAAGCCGCAGGCTGATCACCAGGAAGGCGTATACAATCACCGGACGGAGAATTTTTTCGAGCAGAGGGAGCCCCAAAACGAACATATCTTTCCAGATGTCGTGCATAGCAGAATGGCCTCCTAAAAATATGAGTGCGATCCAGATCATCACTTGAAGTGTTCGTGTCGAAATACGGTTGGAGCGTAACACGCACACAAACGCAGGAAAAGTGACCTGCCTCGGAGGGCGAGTCCTGTCCTATGGGACAGTCATTTTTTGGCGACTCAAGGGCTTACAGTGGATTACAGGATCACCGGTCTTTCGTAACATAGAAGAAGATTCTTGAAACAGTTCAGCCAGGCCGAAACAGCAAGGACATGTCATTCGGAGGACGATAAGCTCGGCCCCAGCCGCGGTGTGCGTGAGAGGACTGGTTGCCCGAGTGGCGACAACATGGCGGAACGCCTAACTTTCGAGCAAGGCGCTGGAATCGGCCGGGAGCAGCTCTTTACGTTGCTGGATTCCGCCAGGGAACTCTTCAGCCTCCTGAATTCGCAGGGAACCATTCTGTCTGCGAGTGCGGGTTTTACACGCCTGCTCGGCTATCCCACTGAAAACCTCAACGGAAGGTCAATCCTTTCGCTGTTGCACTCGCAAGATGCGGATTGGTTTCGCGGCCGGCTTGTTGATCTGCCGGGGAGCGGAGCGGGAACGTTTGAACAACGATGCCGGCTCCAGGCCAAAGACGGGAGCTGGCGGTGGTTTGACACGACTGTGCGAGACTGCGCCAGCATGCCTGGTGTGGAGGGAATTCTAGTCCATTTTCAGGACGTCACCGATCTCCGCCGGATGGAAGCGGAACGTCAGGTTATCTCCGAAATCGTGCAGGCATTAAACCAAACAGCAAATCTGGATGAATTACTCGCCGGCATCCATCAAGCCCTGAAAAAGGTTCTGTACGCGGAGAATTGTTTTGTCGCGCTGCATGATCCTGTGGCGGACACTTTCACGTTCCCATTTTTCGTCGATCAGGTCGATGTTCCGCCGCTCCCGCAAAGGGTAGGGCGCAGTTGTACCGCCTACGTTTTCCGCAAGGGCGGGCCGATGCTGATTCCGCAGAGCGAATTCGACCGGTTAGCGGCGGAAGGTGAAGTGGAACTTGTCGGGGCACCTTCGCCGGCGTGGTTAGGTGTTCCACTCAAGACACCAAGGGCAACGATCGGCGTGCTCGTCGTGCAGCATTACGAGAATGAGAATGCATACGATCAGCGGGATCTCGAGTTCATGAGTTCGGTTGGGGGCCACATAGCCCTGGCAATCGAGCGGCGCCGCTCGGAAGACGCCTTGCGCAAGAAAGAAGAAATGTTCCGGCTGCTGTTCAGCCACAACCCGCTTCCGACGTGGGTGATCGATCGAGAAACGCTGCGCTTTCTGGAAGTGAATGAGGCGGCTGTCCAGGTGTACGGGTATTCGGCGGACGAGTTCAAGAAAATGACCATCCTCGACTTTCGCCCGGAAGAGGAAAAGACCAAGTTCCTCGACTATTTGAAGCAAAGCAGTGGCGACGGCCTCTATCGTGGCAGTTGGAAACACCGTAAGAAAGACGGCAAAATCATCCATGTAGAAACCACAGTGCACGAGTTGGAATACTCCGGCAAACGAGTTCGCCTAGTCGTGGCCCAAGATATCAGCGAGCGCCATATTCTGGAACAACAGCTTCGCCAGTCTCAGAAAATGGAGGCTGTCGGACGCCTTGCTGGCGGTGTCGCGCATGATTTCAACAATCTGCTCATGGTGATCAAGGGACACACCGAACTGCTCCTCAATAGCCTGCCTCCCGGCGAGAATTATTCGAGGAAAATTGAGCAGATCGAACGGGCCGCGGATCGCGCTTCCGGTCTGACCCGCCAGCTTCTAGCGTTCAGCCGCTTGCAAGTCCTCCAACCCCACGTCATGAATCTGAATGACGTCGTGGGCGATATGGGCCGGTTGCTGCCACGTTTGATTGGCGAAGATATTGAGTTGGTCATCCGTGCCTCGGAAGATCTCGGGTCCATTCGCGTAGATGCCAGCCAGATGGAGCAGGTCATCATGAATCTTGCGGTCAACGCCCGCGACGCGATGCCTGAGGGTGGCCGGCTGATCATAGAGACTTCCAACGTCGATCTGGATGGCACCTATAATGCCAAGCATTCGATTGTGCGGGAGGGCCAATACGTACTCTTGGCCGTTTCCGACACGGGCACAGGAATGGACGCGGAGACGCAGTCCCATATTTTTGAGCCTTTTTTCACCACCAAGGCACAGGGGAAAGGCACAGGCTTGGGCCTGGCGACGGTTTATGGCGTGGTGAAGCAGAGCGGCGGATTCATCTGGGTATACAGCGAACTGGGCCGCGGTACCACTTTCAAGATTTATCTCCCGCGCGTGGATCAGCCGGTGGATCGGCTCATCCCGAGCCCCTCCATGTCGGAAGCGCCGCGTGGAACCGAAACGATTTTGCTCACCGAAGACGAGCGGGACGTGCGCGAGGTTGCCCGGGAGTTCCTCGAATCAGGCGGCTACACGGTGATCGAAGCACGCGACGGCGCCGACGCCCTGGGACTCGCGGAAACACACCGCGGCGCAATCGATTTGCTGATCACCGACATGGTGATGCCGCGGATGACCGGACAGGAGCTGGCCGCCCGCTTAAAGGAAAAACAGCCCGAACTGCGCATGTTATACATGTCCGGGTACAGTGAGCGAGCCGCGGCCGAATCGATGCAGCACGACCCTTCCGTGCGATTGCTGGCAAAACCATTCAGCCGAAGCGCGCTGTTGCGCGTCGTCCATGAACTCCTGAAGTAGAATTAACCAGGGCACAGACATTCTTCCAGGAAATTCTAGTTCACCATACCCCCCTATGTTTTTTTGTAAGTGTTCATTCTAAAGGACTTTAAGTTGCCTAGAATCAACACTTGCGTAGGTGTTGATTCTAAAGGACTTAGGACTGCACAAGAATTGTGCAATTTGGGCACCTCTTGCAAGCTCTCCGGGCAAACGAGTAGAACAACCCATCTTGGCTCAAAGAGCGAACAAAGAGGTTGCAGCGCCTTGATTCTGGAACACTGACAAAGTGATGTTGAGGACCAAAGAGAAGAACAGGCGGCAATTGGCTGACCTGCGACGGCCAGCTTTCAGAACCAAAAAAATGCGGCAGACCAGCCGCCGCACATTAAGATCCCGCACTACTTCTTGAAAACTATTGTCTCAGACGGGCAGAGGAGGTCAAGAATTATTTGCAAGGTGCTTATCTTGCTCTGTAGTCTGCCGAAGTCCGCACTCCCTATTGGATTTTCGGATGGCTCTTGTGCCAGTTGGTATGTTGTTGAAAGGTTCGCGCGGCTTGGATTACGGCAAGGTCGTCTCCCGCTCGGGCGACAAATTGAAGCCCGACGGGAAGATTTTTCTCCGTAAATCCGCAGGGAACAGAGAGTGCGGGGAGCCCGCAAATATTGCCGATACCGCCCAAGGGGTCGGGGAACGACAGGCCGGTTTCTAAATTAAGAGTGAGCGGGGAAGCGGCAACCGGCTGTGAGGGGGCAACCAGCACATCATAGTTTTCAAATAGCGCATCCATTTTCTTCTGGATGATTTCTCGCACTTTGAGGGCCTGCAAGTAATCCGCCGCGGAATACTGTTCGTTCAGATAGCCGGCGATTTGTCCGAGAGGGTCCGTCAATTCGCTGAGTCTTCCGGAACGAATCAGGGCGCGGAAAGAAGCTGCGGACTCCACCGCCACAATGAGGGTGCCGGCGTCCTCCCAAGGACCTACCGGCAGCGCCGCATCCTTCACGCTGGCAAAGAATTTCTTCAATATTCTTGAAGCGGCATGGATCGGCTTGGCTACTGCCGGCTCGAGCGATTTCCAGGCGTTGGTGAGCCAGCCGATGCGCAGCGGGCGGGATTGCAGTTCGGCAGATGGCGAATAGGTGAAAGCAGCTTTGTCGATGGGCAGGGTGCCGCGGTCTTTCAGATCATGTCCGGCGATGGCAGCAAAGATACGTGCGCAGTCCTCCGCGCTGCGCGCCATCGGTCCGATTTTGTCCATGGAAGGAGCGAGCGCCATGGCGCCGTAACGGCTGACGCGCCCGTAGGTCGGCCGCAAGCCGCTGACGCCGCAAAACGCCGAGGGACAGATGATTGAACCCCAAGTTTCCGTGCCGATAGCGAAAGCTGCCAGGCCCGCCGCAACAATTGCTCCCGAGCCCGAGGAAGAACCACACGTCCAACAGGTCGGGTCCCAGGGATTCTTGGCTTCGCCCTGTAAGGATGCGGACGCGAACCGGTAGCCCATTCCGCCGGCGAGTTCGATCATGGCGGCTTTGCCGATCATCACGGCGCCGACGCTGTTCAGGTGCTCGATTACCGTCGAGTGGAAGTCGAATACCTGGTTTGCGTAGGGCTTTGCGCCCCAGGTGGTCGGCAGTCCTTTCACGGCGAGCAGATCTTTCGCCGCGTAGGGTATTCCATGCAAAGGGCCCCGGTAGTGGCCGCGCTTGATTTCTTTCTCGGCAGCCTTGGCTTGCTGGAGCGCGATTTCCGGAGTCAATCGCGCATAAGCATTGAATCGCGGGCCCAGTTTTTCGCTTCGCTCAAGATAAGCCTGAGTCAATTCGACGGGAGAAAGGTTCTTCGACTCAATGCGTTTCGCCAGCTCGGTCACAGAGAGATAGAAAATCGCTTCGCCAGGCATCAGGCAGACTCCTCAAGAGTTCTTCGGTTTGCTCGCCGGCTTTGAAGGGGTGGGCCTCGGCGAAGGTTTTTTCTCCCGCTCGATCAAAGGCTTGAGATAGAGTCCGGGCCCGTCTCCGTTTTCCGTGGCGAAGGCTCTCAAACGATCGAGTACCGCCTGCCCCTCGTTCGCCAGCCTCCGCAGGTCCGCTTTTTCCGCGTCGCTCAGGCGGCTGCCATGTTGAGCAAAAACCACCTGAATCCGCGACTCCGCTTCGGCCTGGCTCTCTGCCGAGAGCTTGGGAGCGCTTGGTGTTTGCAATGGGGGTACTGTTGCCGCAGCAGATTCTGCCGTCAGAAGATCGGCAGGCGAAAGGGAAGCCGCGGCCGAGACAAATACCGCCCGCCGCGCAAATTCACGGCGGGAAATCGCGGAGTTATTCTTGGTGCTCATCGAGAGTCCTCTAAAATCAGAATTACTCGCGAGGGAGGCAGAGTGAGGCTACAGAATCCAAGTTCCAGCGTCAACCTGGCTGTGCGTGTCAGTTTCGAAGACTCGCAAGCTCGGCTCTTGGATCACGGAGCTATTCCACTTGGGTCAGTGTGCGGATCTGGCTTTCGAGTGCCTGGTTATATTGCCGTTCGATCTGCAGTTCGGTCTGTAATTTTTTGATCAATAGTTCCAAGTGGGCAATTTCCGCACGCAGTTTTTGCAAGTCGGATGCAGAAGGGGCAGGCCGCGGAGGTGCTGCCGTGGGGGGATGGCCGTCGCGGTATGCCTGTGCGGGTGGCCGCGGCGTGAAGGCTTCGGCCAGAGCTCGAGGCCAGGCCGATTCGGGGGCGGCCGACATCTCGGAGGGTGGCGCAATCGTCCTCGGCGTGGCCGGAGGCGGCGCGAAGAGACTGGTGAGCGCGCTCGCAGAAGGTCCGTGCTCCGCTGCCGGAGCAGGCGCTGCACCTTTTGGTTTCAGAAGGCTTTTCACCCTGCTGATTAATTCCTGAGGCTGAAAAGGTTTGCGAATCAATTCATCTGCTTTTACGGAGACGGCTTTGTCTGCAACGCTCTTATTGACCACACCGGACATCAGCACTACGGGGGTTTCACTGAACTCGGGATTTTGTTTGATCTGGCTGCAAACGGAATAGCCATCCTGGTCCGGCATGATGACGTCCGTAATGACGACATCCGGCCGGTGATGTTCGAATTGGGCAAGGGCCGTGGCTGCGTCCGCACACGTAATAACGTTGATGTTCTCGCGGCGAAAAGCGATCTTGATGACTTCGCGCATGGTGGCGCTGTCGTCGATGAAGTAAACCGTAGGTATCCGCTTGGCCGGCACTTCGCCCAGCGGCGGAATTGTCATCGCTTCACTCATAGCGCCTCCTTGTCCGCCATATCTCGCGAGCCCTCATCAAATTCGCGCATGGCATCGAGCATGAGATCGGTAGCTGAGCGGAGCACGGTGCGCTGGGTCGAGGGCGTTCCGTATACAAACTTGTAGACACCTTGCGTGCCGTTCACGCAGCTCTTCAGGATGTGAATCACCGCCTCGTCGCCGAACAGATTGCCGCATTCGGCGTGAGTGATCTCCCCTGCGTCGTAGAACAGAACGCCGTCTGTTTCTCCCGCGTTGATGTGCAATGCGCCCGTCTGGTGGGCGTGGCCCAGCATCTGCATCACGCCGGTCAGGTCGTGGTGCGTCAAATTGCCGCTCAAGCTGGTATCGGATTGGGCCAGCATCTGCGTGGGCTGAAAGCCTTCCAATTTGCTGATGATAATCTGCTTCACATGGGAGGCGATGACTCCGGGCTGACGGTTGCGGTCAATGTAGTCGTCGCAGCCCGCCTGGAATGCTTCCATCAGCGCACGCTGGCTTCCGTCACCGAGTGCAATGATAACAAGGTTGGCATGCTTCGAATCCGCGTGGATGATTCGCGCGATTTCGAGTGCCCCCATTTCCCGCATGTTCGTGGCACAAAGGATGGCCGCGGGAGCGTCATACTCAATCGCGGTCAGCGCGTATGCTGCCTGTGTGTTGGTGACCACTTCTAATCCTTCGCGTTTCAACGCGTCTCCCACACGCTTGGCGAAATAGACGTTGCTGTCGATGAGAAGAATCTTGAGAGGGCGTGCTGCGGGGATCACGGCCGGTTCTCCAGTGCTTCGGCGGTAGTCGAGTTTGCCAGGAGCTCCTCCGGGCCCGGGGTCAGCGCGTCGAGATTCAGCACTTCAATGACGTCCCCGCCGTGCGAGAGCCAACCGGCGACATGCGGCTCGTCCGATTCGCTCACGGCCATCCGCTCTGCGTTGATCAATTCGCATTCCCCGGTGACCGGCAGCGCCACCCATTCCGTTCTTGCTCCGTAGCGGCGCAGGGCGATGAGATAGAATCGCCGCGACGCGAGGCGTTTTCCGATGAGTGCCTCGGCAACGTCGCAAACCGGAACAATTCTTCCTCGACGCAAAATCAGCCCTTCAATTTGCGGAGTCTGGTGGGGAAAGCGGAAAACTCTGCTTGGTGGAACCAGCTCAACGATCCCGTCCGCGGCAACTGCAAATCGCCGTTCGCCCAGCCGTAGCAGGACAAAAGGTTTCAATTCGAGTTCGGCGGAGACGGTCATTGCTCCAGTTCTGTCCCTCCGTCTGGTTCCTCACTGGAGTCTTCCGGCGGCGGAAGAGCGGCATCGAGCAACATCAACTCCTCGGAGGATAGAAAACCTTCGGGATGCACCACCGGCACGACGGTTTGATCCAGTGCCGTGAGCCCGCGGTACCACTGCCGCTCTTCGTGACAGAAGGAGAGCGGCAGCGCCTGCAGCCTGGTCATCGTAGTCATTTTTTCTATGCTATCGATCACCAGGGCCGTGCGCGTGTTGCACAGCACAAACACCAGCGTTCCTCGTGAAGGGGGCAATCCGAAATGGGCAGCGCCGTTGACGATAAAAAGGGTTTTGTCGCCCCGCCTCATGAATCGATGAACCTTGCGAAGTCCCGGGGCGTCGATTTCGCGGGCGCCCCCGGCGAGGCTATCTGTGCTGCGCACCTCCTGAACCGAAGAGGAAGATACGGCAAATAGCTGATCGCTGATGCGGAAGAGGATGATCTGTTCGGACCGCGCGGATCTGGGTTTGACTGGCACGGCAAGGCGCATCACCGAACTCCCGCCGGGGTCGGCCGGCAAAGCCCCACGACACGCTTTTCGATGGCTGGATAGATGTCGTCGATGCCAAGCACCTGGTCGACCGCGCCTGCTTTGATAGCCTCCGCAGGCATGCCAAAAATCACGCAGGTCGCTTCATCCTGTGCCAGGACGAGACCACCTGCGGATTTAATGGCTTTTACACCGTTGGTTCCGTCGTTGCCCATGCCTGTGAGCACCGCACCGATGCTAAGTGCCCCGGCGTAGGCCGCAACGGATTCCATGGTGACGTCGATGTTTGGCAGATACCCGTTAATGCGGCCTGATGTTCCGTCAAGTTGGATTCTCCCCGTGGGCGTTACTCGAAGATGTTGCCCACCGGGGCAGATGTAAAGTGTGCCGGGCTGGAGAGATTCAGTGGCCTCCGCCTCCTTCACGCGGATTTCTGTGAATTCCGCGAGTTGCGCGGCGTATTGGGTTGTAAAAGTCGCTGGCATGTGCTGCACAAGGATGACAGCAGCAGGGAAGTCGCGCGTAAACCCGGGAGCGATGCGCATAACGGTTGCCGGTCCGCCTGTGGACGCAGCCAGAACGACAACCGGGAAACGCTGGTCAAGTCCCGTACCGGCCGCTGGGCGCGGGCTGACTGGTGCGGCTGGAGCAGCAGGCTTGGTGCTGCCCTTAGCCTGAATCGTGGATGCGAGGCGTGAAGCCGTACGCACCACGCGCACTTTGGCTGCCATGCGTACCTTCCGCAGAAGGTCTTCCTTGACGCTCTGCATATCCAGATCGACGCCACTCGATGGTTTTGCCACGAATTCGATTGCGCCCAGTTCCAGCGCGCGAAGAGTGCTGGCCGCGCCTTCCCGCGATTCAGAACTGACGATGACGATTGGCCTTGGATTCCTGGTCATGATCTCCGCAGTCGCTTGCAGGCCGTCCACGTGCGGCATATTGATGTCCATGGAGATCACGTCGGGCTTCAGGGATTCGGCCATCGAGACCGCTTGGCGGCCATCCTTGGCGCTACCGACCACTTGCATCTGCTGGTCCCCGTTATAAATATTCTCCAGCACCTTGCACATGAAGGGAGAATCGTCCACAACGAGGATGCGAATCTTTTTGCTGGGCGTCGCCATCGTCCTTCTACGCCACCGGCAGGACCGAGCGCGGTGCCTCCGTTCCCATGAGTTGTTCGACTGCGGCAATCAGTTGATCTTCCTGCACCGGCTTGGTCAGAAACGCGGAAGCGCCTTCCTTCATGGCGCGACCGCGGTGCTTGGCTCCGGCGCGCGAAGTAACCACCAGCACCGGAATCCGGCGCGTGGTCGGACTTTGCCTCAATTGGGCCATCAATTCGTAACCCGTCATTCGCGGCATTTCCAGGTCAGTGATCACCATGTGGCAGCCATGCTGCGCTATGAGTTCCGCTGCTTCCAGGCCATCGGCGGCCAGCTGCACGCGGTAGCCATTTTTCTCGAGCATGCGACCGACGAATTTGCGCACGCTGATGGAGTCGTCTGCAACGACGATGACGCGCTCCTGCTCGACGCGATCGATGGCTTCGGAAGGAATGGTTCCGCGCGCCACGGCTGTGGAACCAGGAGCAAAAATTCGCGCTGCACTGGCATTCGCCTGGAGCGGCCGGCGTTCGCTTGGTTCGCCTGCGACCATGCGGTTCAGATCAATTAGCAGAATCAGGCTGCCATCGGGCGCAATCGTGGTTCCGGGGAACAGTTTCACGCGGCGGAGGTATTCGCCGAGATTTTTGATTACGATCTCATCTTTGCCGAGAACTTCCTCGACGACCAGGCCAATCTTCTGGTTTCCGGCATTGGCCACGACCATCCGGAAATATCCGTTGATGGGCTCGAGCGGCGGCAAGCCCAGGTAACTATCCAGGCGTACAACTTCGGTGACCACGTCCCGCACCTTGGTCAGCAATTTCCCGCCTACGTCTTCGATTTCGTCCGCACGCAGACGGCGGATTTCTTCGACGACCGCCAAGGGCAGGGCGAAGTGCGTCGTGCCGCAACGCACAAAAAGCGCCGGCGAAATGATCAGCGTCAAAGGCACCTTCAGCGTGAATTTCGTCCCCTGACCGCTCGTACTTTGGATGTCGATTTCGCCATTTAGAGCATTCAAGTTCGCGCGCACGACGTCGAGGCCCACGCCACGCCCGGCCGAAGCGAGGAATGCTCAGCCGCCCCTCCCTCGACGAGGTCCGCGCCTATCGCACTTACGTCGATGAAGCGCTCGATCGCGCATTGGCGGGGCTTCCGGCACCGGCCAATTCCGTCTTGACGGGAGCGGTGGAGAATCCCGGGTGAAACAACATCTCGCGCAAGTCGCGTTCCGTCAGGCGGTCTGCCGTCTCCGGCGAAACGAGGCCGCGCTCGATCGCACTGTGCTTCACGCGCTCATAGTCAATTCCCCGGCCGTCGTCTTCCACCTCGATATAGATGTGATTGCCGCGGTGATAGGCACGCAGCATGATGTTCCCGGTGCCCGGTTTGCCGGCGGCTGTGCGTTCGTAGGTGTGCTCGATACCGTGTGCCACGGAATTACGCACCAGATGCACGAGTGGATCGGAAATCTGCTGAATAATGTTGTTGTCCAGTTCCGTTTCGCTGCCGGCCAGATCAAGCTCCACCTGCTTGTTCGTCGATTTTGCCGCATCGCGCACCGCGCGCGACAACCGTGAGTACAGCGTTCCGATAGGCACCATTCGCGCGGCGGTAATCTCATCTTGCAGATGATGCGCCAGCTTTGTGAACTCGTCGATGTCGCCTTCGACGCGCCCGATGAAACCTTCCAACTGGGAAAGTACTTCGTTTACGTCCGCAGAAATTTCCGCCATCGACCGCGACAAAATGTTGAAATCGTCGTAGCGGTCCAATTCCAGTTCGCTGAATTCCGACCAGAAGGACTTGTCGCCCGCGGCCGCGCTCGTGAGCATCTTCGAAGTCGGCTGAGCGTTCCACGGTGCAGAAGTCAAGTTCGTGCTGATGCGGTTGAATTCGTATTTCTCCTGAAACTCTGCAACTTTGCCCTGCAGCCGCTCTTTCGAGAAGCTCAGCGTGTCCACCAACTTTTCAAGTTCCGCTACGCGGCCCACCATTCGCGTTCGGTTGATGACCAATTCACCGACGGTATTCATCATGCGGTCGAGGCGCGCGAGGGCGATTCGAACAGATTTCACCGCGGAAGCCCCGCCGGCAGCTTGCTTCGCAGGCTTTTTCGCCAGGGCAGCGGACAGCGGCGCGGCGGCCTTCTCTCTGGTTTCCTGATGTTCCGTCGCTTCCGCTGCCGCAGATGGCGCTTCCGGCTCTTCCGGTTCCAGGGGCGCAAACTCGGCGATGCGTCCCAGCAGGGAATCAACACCGGCTCGCATCTCCGTTTCATCCCCCCATTGGCGGTGGAGAGTCTTTTTCAAAACATCCACCGACTCCAGGCACAGATCGACGACCGCTGGCGATGGCTCAATCACTCCATCGCGCAACCGGCCGATCAAATCTTCGACCCGGTGTGCGATCCCACCCAGCCGCTTCAGCCCCACCTGCGCTGCCGAGCCCTTCACGGTGTGAATCGCGCGGAACAGCTTGTTGATCTCCTCCGGATTATTGTTGCCTTCCAGCGAGATCAGACAGTCGCTAACAACCTGAAAGTGTTCTTCCGCCTCGGGCTGAAAGAATTCCAGGATTTCGTCCGGCACCTCGTCGTCGACCGGCAGTACGTCAAAATAAGAACCGGTCACCGCCGCGGGGGATTCCTCGAGCTTTTCCTGTTCATGCGCTTCGGGCTGGGAAAGATTGAGCGGAGGTGGCTCGGTTGGGAACGCGAAGCGATACCGCTCTTTGAAGACGGCGATGTCCTCGATGCTCTCCTTGCCCGTGTCGCTGATTTCCAGGAGATCCGTTTCGGAAAGAAATTCCGTCAACGGCCCGTGCAAGTCTTCGCCTAGCGGGGCGTTCAATGCGTATTGAAAGACGTGCGCCAGTTTTGCGGCAATTTCCGAGAATCGCGGAAATCCGTAGCTCGCCGACGTGCCGCTGAGGGTGTGCGCCGAGATGAAGAGCCGCTCTAGGTCTTCGTGCCGCGGCTCAGCCTCCTGCAGCACCGTGACGTACTCCCGCAAATACTGCAGGTGCTCCGATGCCTCCTGGAGGAAGACTTCGACGGCTTCGCGGTCTGGCGCGCTCACGCCCGTCCCTCCGCCACCAGTTCAGGTTTTAGCAATTCGTCCGCGGTCGGCTTGCGGTACAGAATGCAATCATTCAGCACGATGGCCTGAAACTTCACCGGCATTTTCGAAATCGATTCCGAGTGCCCGAGGAAAAGATATCCGCCAGGTTCGAGGGTGTCGTAGAAACGCTGCACCACGGCGTGGCGGCGCTCTTCGGAAAAATAAATCAGTACGTTCATGCAGAAGATCAGGTCCATTCGCCCGACATAAACCGGTGAAGCCAGATTCATTGGTGCGAAGGAAACCATCTTCCGGAGTCTCGGCTTGACCTGCTGCCCGTTGTTCACCGGCGCAAAATGATTTGTAAGTTGCTTTTCGCTGACGCTGGAAATACTGCGGCCCGAGTAGATCCCGCCCTCAGCGTGCTTCAGCGCCTGGCGGCCAACGTCGGTGGCCAGGATTTCCACGTTCCAGGAGTCCGCAAATGACAGCGAATCCAAGATGGTTATGGAAATCGAATAAGGCTCCTCGCCTGTCGAACAGCCTGCGCTCCAAATGCGCAGGGTTCGCGGATTCTTCCAGAATTTCTTGACGTGCAGCTCAGGCAAAACGCGTCTCTCGAAAGCCTCAAATACGGCGGGATACCTGAAAAAGCTGGTCTCCTGTGTCAGCAAGCGTTCCAGCAAGGACTCGTATTCGACGTTTGATTTGCGCATGCTGCGCAGCAGGTCCGCCCCGCGTTCCATTCCCTTGACGCGCAGGTGTTCCCGCACACGGGTCGAAAAAAACCGCTCGCGCGATTCATCGAAGCAAATTCCTGTCCGCTCTTCGATTAGCATGCGGATCTCACTCAACTCGTGTTCGCTCAACCAGTGCCCTGATCCATGGCGCTCGCTCATCGTTCTCCCGTTTGTTCGGCCGCTCTCTTCCTTCCTTCTCAGCATGAAGAAGAGAGTCTTTGCTTAACGGATAGCGCCTGCTGGGACGGGCCGCTCGGATTCTTCCTTCGCAGCCGCCTTGGATGACGCGCGGAATTGCGCCAGTGCCTCGTTGAGTTGATCGGACAGCTTGACGAGCTGGCTCACGGTTGCCACGGTTCCGCGTGTTCCTTGCGAAGTCTGCCGCGTAATGCTGGAAATGATCTGCATCGCGTGAGCCACGCCTTCCGTTCCGCGCACCTGTTGTTTGGACGCCAGCGAAATTTCCTGGACGAGCTCCGCCGACTGCCGCACCACATTCGAAATGGCATCCAGCGCGCGGCCCGCTTGATCGGCGAGCGTGGCCCCGCCTTCGACTTCCTTTGTGCCTTCTTCCATGACGACCACGGCTTCGTTCGTCTCTGCCTGAATGGCCTTGATGAGTGCCGCGATATCTTTCGTGGCGCTCCGGCTATGCTCGGCCAGCTTGCGAACTTCGTCGGCTACGACTGCAAACCCCCGGCCCGCTTCACCTGCGCGGGCCGCTTCAATCGCGGCGTTCAACGCCAGCAAGTTGGTCTGCTCCGTGATGTCGTTAATCACGTTGATGATCTCCGAAATTTCCAGAGAGCGGTCGCCCAGCGATTTGATTTTCTTCGCGGTGGCCTGCACCGACGCCCGAATGCGTTGCATGCCTTCCAGCGTGTCGCGCACTGCGCGGTTGCCCTGTTCGGCGGCGTCGAGTGCGCGGCGAGCCGCTTCGGCGCTGGCCTCGGCGTTATTGGAGACCTGCTTCATCGATACTGTCAGCTCTTCAACGGCGCTCGACGTATTGGTGATTTCCTGGTCCTGCTGGGTTGCGCCGGCCTGCATTTCATCGGCGGCCACAAGAATGTTGTTCGAGCAAGCGGTCACTTCCATGGCCGCCTTGCGCACGCGCTCCAGGACCTTAGTGAAGTTGTCGAGCATGTAGTTGATCGAGTCCGTGACATTGCCCAGCGCGTCATTGGTGACCTTGCCGCGCAGCGTCAGGTCGCCGCGCGCTACCTGGTTGATGACGCTCAGCAGCTCGGTGATGCTCCTCTGCAGGGCGTCATTCGCATCCTGGTTGCTCGTCGCCTTGGAGACCTTGGCCACGGCGCGGTTCAAGTTGTCCGCAATGTAGCCCAGCTCGTCGTTCGAATTGACTTCGGCGCGCGCGCGCGGGTCACCCGCGGCCAGCCGCTCCGAGAATTCCGCGAGAGCCTGCACGGGCCTCACCAAAGCTCCGAAACGCCAGGCAAGAATCACCGACGTGCCGAGCGCCAGCACCAGCGCGAAGATGATGCTTCCTCCGGCGGGTGATCCAAAGTCAAACAAAGAGGCCTCACCCGCCTTCTTCCCTGCGCCAAACGCCAGCCATAGAACGACCAGGAAGACCAGGCCGTTCAGCAGGACCAGCGCCCAGATTGTCGAACTCAGTCGCGATTTCATACCACCCTCCAAATCTTTTCCGCGGAGCCCCTGCCGTCAAACGGCATCGTCTCCACAAAGCTCAAATGCTGGGCCCCGGAAATACCTCGAGCAGCCGGCGCAGATCGATTACCAACGCCAGCCGGTCGTCGTGCCGCAGCATGCCGATGCAATGAGGCACATTCTCCGGCGCTTGCTCGAGAAAATCCTCGTTCTTCACGGAGTAAGTTCCGATCACTTCGTCCGCGGCAATCCCGACTCTGACGTCCTCGATACGGCTTTCGCTCCGCAGCGCTGCCACCACGACGTGTTTGGGAAGCAGTCCGGGCCGGCGTCCTTCGGTAATGGCAATGTCTATCAGCGGCACAATCACGCCGCGCAAATTGAAGATGCCCACCAGGTACGCGGGGCCCAGTGGCAGCTTGGTCAGCAACGGCCAATCCAGTACTTCCTCGACATCCAGGACCGGCAAGCAGAAGCGTTCGCGCCCGCTGCGGAACACGCAGTACTGCGATTCCGGCGCCCGCTCTTCGATCGGACCGAGCGCTTCCAGCAGTTCGCCGGTGGCGGCGTCTGCCGGGAGCGGCTCAAGATGAAAATCTTCGCTCATTGCCCGCGTATTCTCCGCAAAACGCTCATGCAAATCGTCGGACCGCGCGAATCAATTCTTCGCGCGTGAACGGCTTGGTGACGTACCCATCGGCGCCTTGTTGCTGGCCCCAAAACTTGTCGCTTACCGAATCCTTGGTGGTCACCATGATCACCGGAATGGAGTTGAACTCCGCGTTGCCTTTCAAATCCCGGCAGACTTGGTAGCCGTTGCGACCTGGCATCACGATATCCAGCAAAATGACGCTGGGGTGTTCGAGCGCGATGGCCTCTTCCACCCGCTTGGGGTCATTTAGGCCTACGGGCCAATAACCCTCTTTCTCCAACAAGCCGTGTATCAGCTTGACTTCGGCCGGCGAGTCGTCAACGATCAGAACTTTTTTGTGCACAGCCGCGCTCTCCCCATACTTATCCAGAGAGAAGAGGTGCACGTCAGCAGCCAGCCGCTCCGCTCCCTCTGAACTTGTGTCGTGTGTTGTTAAGTCTTTAGTCTTGAATGCGTTGCAGGTGGGACCCACCCGTTCAATGGCGTTGGGAAGCCGACGCCTCGGCTCCTTCCGTCTCAGCTTGAGATGTATTCTCAGCCTCCTGCATCTCCGAAGCCAGCGATGAGAAACGCTGCATAATCTCATTGATGCGCAATGCCATGCTGTGAATGGTTTTGATTTGCGCCAGCGATTGCGAAGAGAGCTGCCCAGGTTCTAGCAAGAGCAATTCCGCATTTCCCAGCGTCGAGGTCAGCGCGTTATTCACGCTGTGCTTCATGTCCAACATGTATCGGCCCAGTGTGGCGTGATTTTCGTTCTTGGCGGCAGCTCGCTCCGCCTGACGCGCCAGCCGCAGCGCTTCCACGCGGCGAAGTGATTCACCAGCCACGAGCAACAGAGTCTGCGCCCAATCCTCTCGCAGCGGCACGTGGATGAGTTTCGGGTACTTCGCTCTCAATTGCCCGAGTTCTTTGGAATCTGTTGGAACGCACAGAATGACTGCCGTTGAAGGATCAAGCGCCCGGAGAACGCTGGTCAGTCCTCCTTCACGCACCGGACCCACCACAACCAAGTCGCGAGCTGGCGCTCCCCGTTCCTGCCACAAATCGCTGGTTAGGACGGTAACTCTGGGAACCTGGCGCTCAGTCTGCCAGCCGGCCGTCAGCAGCCGGGCGAATTCGGTTTCGTCGGTGAGGATGATTACGTTGGCGTGTCGCAAGGAAAACCCGCCTCCCGGAGTGCTCATCCTGTCCTGCCGGATTCACTGCGCTATCCGTTACAGCTTTTCAGCTTCTTCCAGCGTCGACAGTAGACGTTTCGTGCTAATCCCAAGATTTACTGCCGCTTCCGTGTCTTTCGCCTGCTTGGCCACGTCCACGCGCTCCTGCAATCGTGTCACCTCGACGCGTGCCATGTTCATCGCCCCATCGAGCGACGTGGCGTTCCCCGTTTCTTTGGCGGATTCCATCGCGGTAGTGACCAGCACCCGTGCTACTACGGCGCGCCGCAAATCCTCCGCCGATGGTCCGTCATCGCTCACAAAAGCCCCTACCTCCCAGGACGACATCAGAATCCGAGCTCCGCCGATTTTTACGGTGGTCATCGATCTCCCGCGCGAGGGCGGTGTGGCAATCAACTGTTCCCAGATTTGTTCCATGCAGGTTTCAAAATCAAGTGCGGCGACAGGGCCGGTTCCCTTTGTGGTTGACACCCCACCGGGCTCCTTGGATTTCGCGTTGCCACTGGGAGCTTTCGGTTCCAGAACCGCCTTTCTCTCTGAGAGAAACGGCTTCGCTGCCGATAGGGACGCGGTTGGAGAAGTGCTGGGGGTGGGGCTCAAGGCTGCTTTTTCGAGTGCTTGCTCAACGTCAGTGCGCAATCCGAGAAGCTGCTCAAACGCCTGGCTGACCGATCGTTCCGTGTATTCTTTTTGGAACGGCTGTTTCCATTCATCCGCGATCTTCTGGGTCTTGGTAAGCGGCTCGCCGGTCAGTAGCCCCGCGTGGTGACAGTCGATCGTTCGCACACCGGCCGCCTGTAATTGCGCTAGGGCGGTGCGGATGGCGATCAAATCGGCGTGCATCAGCTCAATCAGTGTGCGGCGGAGCAGGAAATTAAAGCGTATGAAAGCCAGCAACGCTGGTGCATCGTAGAACATCCCGCCCGCTGTTTCTTTTACCTTTCGCCCCTGTTGAATAAAATTCGTTTTCAGGATCTCCCGCAGGCTACGGAAGTTCCGCAGCGCTTCGATCATCTTTTCTAGCGGCGCGCACCATGATAGCGGTGTGGGATCCACGTCTCCGAGCACTGGCTGCATCACTTGGGCCACGTCCGCAGGCTCGATCTGCTTGTGATAGATTTTGGCTGGCGCGCACAACGCGAAATACTGGACGAGCAGAAAATCAATCTTGTCCCGATCCATGCTGTTCTTCTTTGGTTTGCGAAGATGCCGATGAATCAATGCGCGCAGTCCGCCTTCGCTGGCGTTCAGCGTGGTCATCTGCAGGAGATGACGCAGTTGGTGCACCATGACGCGCAGATCCATGGAATCCAACCACTCATGTACCTGGTTGAACAGTTCGAGGTCCGGTTTGTCGGGGAGATTCCGCTTTGCCTGTGAAAAAGGAATTTCGAGAGACAGTTGCTTGGCGAGTGCAAGGTAAATCGGAAATACCGCGCGCGCTTCTTTCCATTGGACCTGCCGCGGGTTTTCCGCTTGGTTCGGAGCTGGAATGTTCTGCGCTGTCGTCGTCTTATTCACCGCTAGCTCACCACCCAGTCGCACGGGCCCTGCAAAAACTTTACGGCCACTGCTTTACATCCTTCGTCGTACTGCACGGCATCAACCTTGGCCTCTGCCTGATGGCCTTCCGGCCTCGCCTCGAGCCGTACACGGTCGCCGAACTCCAAAGGCAGCGCAGAAAGAAAAATGGCGTGGTCTCCGCTGCTGAACTCGACGACGGTCTCCTCCCGCAAGTGCGTCCTACTGCCCCGGGACGACGTCACCTGCACAGGGATTTTTACCGGTCTGGCCAGCGGAAAAAATCGCGCCAACTGCTCAACGCAACTCTCTTCAGTCCTTGCCAGCACCGTGTTCCCGGGTCTCCCCACGTTGCCTCACGTCTTCTCTTCACGACCTACCAGCGCCGCTACAACGAGACTCACTTTTTGCACAGCAGACACAGACTGCCGCTGGCAAAGTTGCACGCTGCGCGCCAAAGAATTCCAAAGGTATGCCTTGGTGAAGGTATTGAAACAGAAGAGCTTAGAATTCCTGTGCCGGGCAAGAATGCCTCAAGTGTCTCACCGTGAAACGTTGGCGTCTCACCCTCCGACTCGCGGGCCGACTCGGCTTTCGTGCGGTGAGACGCTCTCTCAGCTATTGCACCGCTGTTTCTGCCTCGGCTTTGCTGTCCCCCGCACTTGGTTTCAGAGGGATGTTATATCGCTTCAGTTTGCGATAGAGCGTGGCGCGGCTGATGCCCAGCATCTTTCCCGCCAGCGCCTTATCACCCCGAGCCTGTTCAAAGACCCGCAAGATCGTCATCCTTTCCATTTCTGCCAGCGCGGTTGTGGACAGAGAAGCAGAATCCGGTGAGATGACGGCGCCGGCCTCCGACTGCTCACTTCGGATGGCCGGAGGGAGATCGACGACGTCGATGGTCTTGCGGTCGCCGAGCGTTATGGCTCGCGCGATGCAGTTTTCCAGTTCGCGCACGTTCCCCGGCCATTCATACTGCAGCAGGCTCTTCATGGCTGCTGGCGTCACCTGGATTTGCGAAACTTTGGCGTAGCGGTCCAGGAAATGATGTACCAGCACGGGAATATCCGACCGTCGGTCCCGCAGGGCAGGGAGGTGCACCGTCACGACGTTCAATCGAAAATACAAGTCCTTTCGAAACGTTCCCCCTCGATAAGCGGCCTCCAGATCGCGATTCGTCGCCGCGATCACCCGCACATCTACGTTCACCTTTTCATTGCTTCCCACCGGTCGCACTTCTTTCTCCTGCAGAACTCGCAGGAGTTTGGCCTGCATCTCCAGGGGAAGCTCGCCGATCTCGTCGAGGAAGATCGTGCCGCCATTCGCCGCTTGAAAGAGTCCGGCTTTGGATTTCGTCGCGCCCGTGAAAGCGCCTTTTTCGTATCCGAAAAGTTCGCTCTCCATCAGCGTTGGAACCAACGAGCCACAGTCCACGGCCACAAACGGTGTTTGGGCCATCAATCCCCGGAAGTGAATGGCGCGCGCCACCAACTCTTTCCCTGTGCCGCTTTCGCCTGAAATCAGCACCGGCGTCCGCGTGTCTTTCAGCCGCGAAATCATCCGCAGCACATCCTGGATGTTTGCTGACGTGCCGATGATGCCGTCCAGATTTTCTTCCGCGGTCACCCGTTCGCGCAGAAACTCATTTTCCGTGACTAGGTGTACTTTCTCTGCCATGCGTTGCAGCAACAAGCGCATCTTTTCCACGCGGAACGGCTTTTCGATGTAGTCATACGCTCCCAGCTTCATCGCATCCACGGCCGATTCGATCGACCCATGGCCCGTCATGATGGCCACTTCCGTGTGTGGCAGAAGCATCTTGGTCTGCTTCAACAACTCGACTCCCGACATCGCTGGTAGTTTGAGGTCCGTGAGAATGAGATCCGGCGCATCGGATTCGAGCCGCCCCAACGCAACCTCGGCGCTCTCCGCCTCCGAGCACGCGTAGCCCAGCGTGTTGCCGATCGTCATGCACAGCCTGCGTATGCTCTGTTCGTCATCCACTACCAACAGCCGTGTTTTCATCTCTTCGCTCATGGCTTCCCGAACGTTTTTTCCACTGTTGATATCAATTGCTGAACTCGAAAGGGCTTCTCAATGCACGGCGTCCCGCTCTGCGCCAGGAACGCCTGGGTTTCACTGTTGGCGGTGTCTCCGCTGATCAGAATGATTCGGGTCTTTAGTTCCGGCCGGTTTTTCTGAATCCAATCGTGTACTTCCGCCCCATTCACCGCGCCCGGCATTCGAATGTCGGAGATTACCCCGGCGTACCGTCCGTTCGAAAGCTGCTTGAGTCCTTCCTCACCCGAGGAAGCGTTCACCACCGCGTATCCTCGCCGCTCTAGCGCCGCGCGCAGAAACGCGATGACCGAAGGCTCATCTTCGATCAGCAAGATGGGTCCCTTGATCGACAGTGCCGGCTGCGCGCTCATCGTCCCACCTCTTTCGCAGCCGCTGCGGACAGCGCACCTTCCGTGGCCACCGGAATTCGCACTACAAACGTGCTTCCCGCCCCGTTTTCATTGTTCCAGCATTGAATTTCTCCGCCGTGCGCGCGTACGATTCCGTAACAAATGCTCAGACCCAGCCCTGTTCCTTTGCCCGCTTGCTTTGTCGTATAAAACGGATCAAAAATCCGCTGCGGGTCGGCGATCCCCTTGCCATTGTCAGTGATGGCCACTTCAATTGCTTCCCCTTGCCTCCGCGTGTGAATCTTGATCTGGCCCCGCTGCCCCGCTTCCTGTACCGCATCGTATGCGTTATTCAAAATATTCAGGAAAACCTGCTGCAATTGCTGTGAATCCCCCAAGGCCGAAGGCAGCGTCTCTTCGAATTCTTCCTTCACTTCCACGCCGTGGCTCGCAAAATCATAGCTCCGCAGCTTGATCGTTTGTCGCAGTACAGCATTCACGCGCACCAATTCTCGCTGCACCGGCCGCTGCCTCGCAAAGCTCAGCAGATCCTGCACGATATCCTTTGTCCGCTGGGTTTCCTGCAAAATGATCTGCAAATCTTCCCGCGCCGACCCAGGCACCTCCGGATTCTCGAGCAGCAGGTCGGTAAATCCGAGAATCGCCGCCAGCGGGTTGTTCACTTCATGCGCCACGCCCGACACCAGCCGCCCGATCGTGGCCATCTTTTCGCTATGCGCCAGTTTCGCCTGTAGCAGCACCGCGTCGGTGATGTCCGTCATCACCACGACCACGTTGTTCACCGTGTTCTGTTCGTCCCTCATGGGGCTCAAACTTATCGAAAAATGACCCATCGAACCGTCGCTTCGCCTTGCGCGCAACTCCAGGTTCTCCACCTGATGCCCGTTCGCCGTGGTTTCCAGCGCCGCATCGAAATCCTCGCGGTGCGAAGCCTCCACCCAGTCCACCAGCCGGTGTCCGATCAGCTCGCTCTCCTGGTAACCCGCTTCGTAGCATCGCCGGTTCGCATAGCTGATCAGTCCTGCCGTATCCAGCACCAGGATCATGCTCTGCGTCGTATTCAGAATTTTCTGATTAAAGTCCCGCTCCCGCTGCAACTGCGATTGAAATGTCTTTTGCTCGGTCACGTCCAGCATCAGTCCGCGAATCTGCACAATGCGCCCTCGCGCGTCGCGCACCGCCGTAATGTTTTGCAAGGTGTGCAGCAGTGTCCCGTCCTTCCGCCGCAGCGTTTCGTCGTAATTGCGCAATACTCCTCTTTGCGCGAGCGCTCGAAGAAATTTCTCGCGTGCTTCCGGCGCCGGATAAAGATGCGGGCTCACATCCGCGCGCAGCAACTCTTCGCGCGACGCATACCCCAGCATCCGCACCATGGCGTCATTTACATCCAAAAATCTCCCCTCCGGCGTCGCGAAAAACAGCCCTTCCTGAATGCTGTCAAACAGTTCGCGGTATCTCCGCTCCGCTTCCCGGCGGTCAGTAATGTCTTTCAGCACATGGATGGTTCGCGTGTCGTCGTCGGTCACTCCCGGTGTGCGCGACGTGGACACCAGAAAAATCCGCTCCGCCGAACCCGCCACGTACTCTTCCCGTGCGCGCTCTGTGTCGCGGCAGAATGGACAGGGCAACGCGCTTCCCGTTTCCGCGATCGATCGCAAGCTGCTTGTCGCCTCGCCCACCAGCGCCACCGGCGGAACTCCCAGATACGACGCCAGCGAACGGTTGGTCCTCAGAATCTTCCACGCCCGGTCGTGCACCACGATGTAATCGCTGATGGCATCAATATCTTCCACCCACTGCCGCTTGGACCTCTCCAATTGCGAAAACCGCCGGAAATTTTCCAGCGACAGCGCCGCATGACTGGCTAGCGCGCGCAGCAGGCGCTTTTCCTCCGCCCCTAGCGTTTTCCGTTTCCGGAACAGACACAGCGTTCCCAGCTTTTCGTTGTCGCTCGACGCGATTCGAACGAAAATCACCGCCTCCGGTTCTTCCGCGCATGGCAGCGCCGCAGCGATCTCCTTCGGCAGGGTGCGCGTCTCCATCTCGCTGCGGCACTCCCGCGCATTCGAAAGGATCCACTCTTCTCCCGAAGAAACAGTGGAACCACCGCTTCCCCGCATCGCATGAAATTTCGTTTCGCGCCCCAGGTAAACGGCCACACCGCCCCAGCTCGCTCCCAGCATGCATGCGGAACGCAACGCGAACTGTTCCAGAAAATCCGGTAGGTGCCGCGACCGTGCGGCCTCGACGGCCAGTTCCATCAATTCTTCTGCAGTCCTCGCTGTGGCGGACCGTGGCTTCGTTATCTCGCGCTTGGGTGTCTGGCCGGTCGGCCGTGCTGTTTTCAATGCTTTCATCTGTGGGAGGGAAGTATCGTTCGTCTCAAGTTGCGAGTTATCGTACTCACTAAACGTACGCGCGAGTCTCATTCTGAGTCAATCCTCGAACAGTTCTCTGTTGCGAAACTGCCTATAGCTGAGGGCTTGCTCCTCGTCTCCCCCGTCTCAGCCTGAGACCCCAACCTTCCCCGCACCGGTCATCTGAGACATCGGCGGGCTTCCTGCTTTCCACAGATTCTCCTCGTGCTCCTAGCTAACTTTTTTTCTTTCTATTGTTTATAGACCTTTTGCACGCTTCGACCAGATCGCTTTTTCCCTCTCCGGGCCTGGCATCCCACGTGCCTTTCCTCCGAAGGGGTCATTTCATTCCCCAACGAGGGTCGTGTCGATGAGAACCACCAGTTGGAAAAAGGTCGCGCTCGCCGTGGGCACAGTTGCCATTCTCTGGGGGGCTTCCGCGTTTGCCCAGACAGGTTCCACTGATGAATCCAAGCGCAAGGTCAAGACCAAGACCGCGCCGATCTATCCGGACCTTGCCAGGCGGATGAACGTCACAGGCAAAGTCAAGATCGAAGTCGTAATCGCCCCGGACGGCCACGTTAAGACCACGCGAGTCATTGGTGGGCATCCTTTGCTCGTTCAGCCATGCCAGGACGCCCTGAAGGAGTGGAAGTTTGTGCCTGCTCCGGAAGAAACCACACAGATCGTTGAATTTGAGTTTCACCTTACGGAGTAGAGGCGCGGACAACCAAGGAACGTTTAGAGAGATGCGGTCCCATGCAGGCTGCGCTGTTGAGGGGAGTGGAGGCATTTTGAAATGACCATCGGAAAAAAGCTTTACGCGGGTTTTGGCCTGATTCTGGGCCTGCTCTTAATCCTGATCTTCGTGAACATCGTCGCGGGTTGGATGGCCAAGTCGGCGCGCACCGACGCCAGTGCTGCTTTCGATAGCAAGAGCACCGTCGAATCCGTGCGCTACCAGATCATGCTGAATCGCCTCAACATGAATGACTTTCTCCTCAGCGGCGACCCTCGCGACGAAGAGAAGGTCAACAAGGGCCTCACCGACATTTCCGATCTCATCAAGCGCGGCGAATCCCAGACCTCCAGCGATGCCGTCCGTACCGCCCTCATTCAGGTCGAGAGTACCGAAGCCAGTTGGGCCGACAATTTCGCAAAGCCTTTGATGGCCAAGCGTCATCAGGTTGATTCCGGCGACGCCACTGTTTCCGACCTTCAGATCTTCTACCTCCAAAAAGATCCCTCCTCCTGGTTGACTAAGTCTTCTGTCGTTCTCGATCAGAGCATCGCGGACATCTCCAAGTTTCTGGAGCAGACCACCAAATCAGCCAACACTGCCGGCGCCGTAAGTGGCTTCGTGACCGTCGGCGGAACCTTAATTGCCCTCCTGGTCGGCGGATTTGTGGCCTTCTACACCGCCCGCTCCATTACCGAACCCCTGACCCACCTCATGACCGTCACCCGTGAGATTGGTGACTCCGGGGACCTCGACCAAAACATCGATATCCATCGCACCGACGAAATCGGCGCTCTCGCCACCACGTTCAACAACATGGTGGCGTACCTCAAGGAGATGGCCACGGTTTCCATGGCCGTCGCGGAAGGCGACTTGACCGTCGAAGTCACACCGCGCTCCAAGCGCGACACCCTTGGCAACGCCTTCCTCCGCATGTCCCATGGTCTCCAGCAACTTGTGCGCACCACGCGCGATTCCGCCGGCCAGGTTTCCGCCGGTTCCAATCAGGTTGCCGGTGCTGCTGATGAATCCGCCAAGGTCAGCGTCCAGGCTTCTTCCGCCATCGAAGAAGTCTCCAGCACCATGCACGAAATGAGCATCAACGTGCAAAACGTGGTGAAGAACACCCAGGTTCAGGCTTCCAGCGTGGCGGAAACTTCCGCTTCCATCGATCAGATGGTCACCTCCATTCAGCGCGTCGCCGATACCGCCAAGGTGTTGCTCGATATCGCCAATCGTTCCCGCGAAGAAGTCGTCACCGGCATCCAGACCATGGAGAAGGCCACCGACGGCCTGAACCGGACCAATCAGTCCATTCAGGCCTCTGCGGAAATCATCAACATCCTCGGCCACCGCGCCGATGACATCGGAAAAATCATTGAAGTCATTGACGACCTCGCCGAACAGACCAACCTGCTCGCGCTCAACGCGGCCATCGAAGCGGCCCGCGCCGGCGAGCATGGGCTGGGTTTCGCCGTGGTCGCCGACGAAGTCCGCAAACTGGCGGAAAAGTCCACGCAATCCACCAAGGAAATCGCCGACCTCATCCAGAGCATCCAGCGCGAAGCGCGCCAGGCCGTTGAGAATATGGAGCGCAGCACCCGCATCGTCGAGGAAGGCTTGAACCTGGGCAACGATCTCGGCTCCGCCCTCCACAAGATTTCCAACGTCGTCACCGAAGTCTATAAGTTCTCCCAGGAAATCGGCGCCGCCACCAACGAACAGTCCATTGGATCGGCACAGATCGCCAAGGCCACTAGCCGCTTGACCGAAATCACCCAGGAGATCAACTCCGCCGTCGAAGAACAGGCCTCTGGCGCACAAGCCGTCGTGCGCGCCATGGACAAGATGCGCGAACTGGTTCAGCAGTCCGCTTCCAGTTCCACAGAGCTTTCTGCTGCCGCCGAGCAGATGTTGAAACTCTCGCGCCATCTGCTCGACAGCATGGACCGCTTCATTCTCGACCGTTCCAACCAGCCGCATTCCCGCCGGGGAGATGTTTACGGCAAGCGTCGTGGCTCGCAAGGGGACCGTGAGCAGGAACCCGAATATGCCGAATTGGCGCGTTCCTGAAAAACCGGAGACTTTCTGATGGAAAAGGACCTGCAAGTTGTTGGTTTCCGGATCGGCAATGAAACGTACGGCGTGCGCATTGCTTCCGTACGCGAGATTGTTCGCGTTCCGGAAATCACCGCCGTCCCCAGCGCCCCGGACCTGATCGAAGGCGTGATTAACTTGCGCGGCAAAATCATCCCGGTGATGGATCTCCGCAAACGCTTTGGTCAGACCGAAATTCAGCCCGACAAAAAGAACCGCATTCTTGTCGTCGAGCTGGAGAACAAATTGATTGGTCTCATCGTGAATGCCGCTTCCGAAGTGCTGAAAATCCCTCCCTCGGAAATCGAAGCCCCGGGCTCCGTTTTTGCCGAAGGCGATTCCGGTTACGTTACCGGTGTCGGCAAGCTCAAGGGCCGGCTCATCATCCTCTTGGATATCTCCAAACTCCTGCACCGTCCGGAGTTGAAACGGCTCGAGGAGGTTGCGGACCCCGTCGCTACCGTCAGGTAATTCTCTTTCCGTTTCTGCTGACGGTCCGTCGCACGCACACGCTATGGGAACGATTACCGCCCAGGTTCAGCTCACCGAAGCAGAATTGAAGCTCCTGCAGACTCTCGTTTACCAGGAATGCGGCATGTTTTTCGATGAGCGCCGCTCGCACTTCCTGAAAGACCGCCTGCAACGGCGCCTCAAAGTCTGTCAGCTCGATTCCTTTTACGCCTACTATCGCCTGTTGACCAGCAGAGAAGGGCGCGCCGAACTGGCGCTTCTGCTTGAGAACCTCACCGTTAACGAAACCAGTTTTTTCCGCAATAAACCACAGCTTGAGCTTTTCCAGAAATCGGTGCTCGAAGATATCCTCCGCCGCAAGCAGGAGCGCCGCGACTACACACTGCGCCTTTGGAGCGCCGGTTGCTCTTCCGGCCAGGAACCCTATACCGTTGCCATTCTGATCTGCGACGCGCTGGCCTACTACTATCTGCGGAATCCTCTGCCTTTTGATATGCCTTCTCCAAAACCTCTCATTCCCCCGCCGTGGAAAGTCGAAATTGTGGGTTCGGACATCAGCTATGCCAGCCTCCGGGTCGGGCAGGAAGGCCTCTATAACGAACAGCAGATGGAGCCAGTGGACTACACCTGCCGCCTGCGCTACTTCGAAAAATCTGGCGACAAGTACGCCGTTAAGTCCCAACTGAAAGAACTGGTGCAATTCGACTTTCACAATCTCAAAACGGAATTCCTGCCCCGCCGCAACGACATCATTCTCTGCCGCAACGTCATGATCTATTTCGACGAAGCCGAACAAAAGCGCCTGATTGAAAAGTTCTGGCACTGCTTGAATCCTGCGGGCTATCTCTTCGTCGGCCATGCGGAGAGCTTATTCGGGCTGACGCAGAAATTCCGCATGGTTCATGAAAACAACGGGACTGCTTACCAGCGCATCGAGGCCAACACGTGAGCCGCCCTCCTGACGACCGCAGCAGTGAGTTGCGCGCGCTCTTCTTTGAGAGTGCCGGCGAGCTGCTGCAATCACTCAACGAAGCCGGCCTCGAGCTCGAAGCCCGCCCCGCCGACGAGGAAGTGATTCGCCGCCTACGCCGCGCCGTGCACACTCTGAAGGGCGATTCCGCAGCCTGCGGATTCCACAAGCTCAGTGAACTCGCCCACGAACTCGAAGACGTGCTCTCTCCTCAGGTTGCCCAGGCTCGCGGAGCGGATCTTGTCGAGCTCGTGCTCGCTGCCGCCGATTGTTTTGGTGCCATGCTGACCGCTTATCAGCGGAATGCCAAACTGCCTTCCCTGGATGCTCTTCGTGCCATGATCCGGCGCCTGCGGGAAGAGCCGGGGGCTGTCGCAAGCCCCGCGGAGGACACCGCCCACTTGCCCGCCCGGTTCGCCTGGACGGAATACGAACAGCTCATGATCTCCGAGGCTGTACACCGTGGCGAGCCGGTTTATAACATTGCTCTTCGCATCGATCCGAACAGCTTGATGCGCGCGGCGGCCTTCCAGCTGATCCGCAACGTTCTCCATGGGAGCGGCACGGTCATCGCTTTGCGCCCCGAAGACAACGTGGCGGCGGCCACCGTCGACATCGTCGAAGCTGCTCTCGCGAGCGGACAGGCGGAAGAAAAACTCCTTCACCACTGCCGCATCCCCTCGATTGTTTCTGATGTGCGCATCGAAAGAGTCTCTGCGGCACAAATGCCGGAGCATGAATTGCTTGGCGACTTGCTCGAGGCTCAGGCTGCTGATCTTGCAGTCAGTGCCGCCGGTGGTGCCGAAATCGTCGGCGCCGCCAAACCTGCAAATCCCCGCTCGGCCGCGGCGGCCGTCGCCGAGAGCACTCTCCGCGTGGACGCCGCGCGCATCGACACGGTCATGAACCTCGTGGGTGAATTGATCATCGGCAAGTCCATGCTCAACCGCACTCTCACCGAATTCGATCAGAAACACGCCCGGGATCCCGTGCGGGCCAAGCTCGCCGACGCCATGGCCTTTCAAGCCCGCATTCTCGATGAATTGCACAAGTGCGTTTTGAAGATTCGCATGGTGCCCGTCGAGCAGCTCTTTCGCCGTTTTCCCCGCGTCGTCCGTGATGTCGCCAAGCAATGCGGAAAGGACGTCGCCCTCGAAGTCTCCGGACAGAATACCGACCTCGACAAGAGCATCTTGGATTCCCTTGCCGAGCCTCTGATGCACCTCGTTCGAAACGCCGTCGATCACGGTATCGAACCCGCCGATGCGCGTCTGACGGTGGGAAAACCTGCCCGCGGCACCGTCTATCTCAATGCCTATCACCAGGGCACGCAGGTCGTGATCGAAGTCCGCGATGATGGACGCGGTATAGATCTGGCCCTCGTCCGCACGCGCGCTGTTGAAAAAGGAATTCTCAAAGCCGACGAAGCGCAGCGTCTCAGCGACCAGGACGCCTTGAATTTGATTTTCGAATCGGGCTTTACCACCGCCTCCGAAATCACTGAAGTGTCCGGCCGCGGTATTGGCATGGACGTCGTTCGAACCGTCATGGACCGCCTCAAGGGAACCGTCCAGGTCAGCTCGCAAAAGGGCCGCGGCGCTACTTTTCAGCTTCGCGCGCCACTCACCCTCGCCAGCATTCAAACCTTGCTCTTCCGCGTCGGCGGACGTCTCTTTGCCGTGCCTCTTTCTTCTGTCGTCGAAATTACACGCATCACTGAAGTTGAGATTCATAAGGTAGATCAGCGGGAGGTGCTGCGTCTGCGCGAGCAGATCCTCACGCTCGTCCGTTTGAATCATCTCAGCCGCCTGCGCAGCATCGAGTCGCAGCCCGCGAAGAAAAAGAATTTTGTGATCGTCATTGGCGCTGCCGAAAAGCGCTTCGGCATGGTTGTCGATAGCCTGGTTGGAGAGGAAGAACTGGTCATCAAGGCGTTGCCGGGTGAAATCGTCTCGACTGACCTCGTGAGCGGCGCTTCCATTCTCGGTGACGGCACCGTCGTTCTTATCTTGAATGTTCCCGCTATTCTGTCGCGCCTCGCTCGCGCCATCCCGCTGGGAGCAATCGCATGAGCGAGCGCATCCGAGTCCTCGTCGTTGACGATTCCGCGCTCATGCGGAAACTGATTCCCGCAATCCTTGCGCGCGACTCGACCATCGAGGTTGTCGGCACCGCCATGGATGGTGCTTTCGCGCTGAAAAAGATTGAGGAACTTCAGCCCGACGTGGTCACCCTGGACCTCGAAATGCCGCGCATGGATGGTATGGAAACGCTACGTCTCATCATGCGGCGTGCGCCTCTTCCCGTCGTTTTGTTCAGCACTCATTCGAAAGAAGGCGGCTATGCCACATTCAAGGCTCTTGCTCTTGGCGCCGTCGATTTTCTTGCCAAGCCAAAAGACGCCGCCGCCGGACACCTCGAAGAAATTGCCGATCAGCTTATTGCAAAAATTAAAGTCGCGAAGCGCGCTGGACGCAAACTTCCTCCAGCCATTGTTCGCGAGGATCCCGTCCCGGCGAAAAAAGGGAAACGTGTCCCGCTGCCGCCGCGCCGCGTGATCGCCATTGGCATTTCCACTGGCGGTCCCAACGCCCTGCAATATGTCTTGTCGCAAGTACCGGAAGATTTTCATTCCACCATTGTGGTGGTGCAGCATATGCCGGAAGGCTTCACGGAAATGTTTGCGAAGCGTCTCGACGAATGTAGCGCGCTTGAGGTTCACGAAGCGCGCTCCGGCGATCTGCTTCTTGCCGGGCGCGTTCTCATCTGCCCCGGCAATCGCCACATGATGGTTCGAAGGATGCCGCGTGGAGACATGGCCGTTCTTTCGGATGGACCTCCCGTGAACGGTCACCGTCCCTCCGCGGATGTGCTTTTTCACTCCGTGGCGCAGGAATTTGGCCTCACCGCCGTCGGCGTTCTGATGACCGGGATGGGCGATGACGGCGCGGAAGGACTCGGCGCAATCAAAGCTGCCGGCGGCATGACCATCGCGCAGAGTGAAGACACTTGCGTGGTCAGCGGGATGCCGCGGGCGGCCATCCTGAAAGGATATGCGCACAAGATTATTCCGCTCGATGGACTCGGCTCGTATTTCGTGAGTCAGTATGGCGCGGCGAAAGATCCCGCGGAGAAGTTCGTGAAAGACGGAAAGACCGAGAAAACGGAAAAGAACGAAAAGTACGAAAGGATTCCCGTATCATCCCAGCGCTCGTGAAAGCGCGCGCGGGGACAAGGAGAAGGCCATGAAACAATTCGCCGCTCTGCTCAGAAAAGATAATCAGCCGGTTCGCTACCTCGTGGTGGACGACTCCGTCTTCGCGCGCAAGAACCTCATCAAAATGATCGAGATGTTCGGCGGCGAAGTGGCCGGGGAAGCCGGCGACGGCCTGACCGCCATCGCGGAATACAACCGCAGCAAGCCGGACATCGTGCTCATGGACATCACAATGCCGCAGATGGAAGGCATCGAGGCGGTGGAGCGCATCGTGCGCCAGCATGCGGACGCGCGGATCGTGATGGTGTCGTCGGTGGGATACCAGGAAAATATTCTGGCGGCGCTGCAGAAGGGCGCAAAACACTTCGTGCAGAAGCCGGTGAAGCCGGAAGTGTTGTACGAAATTCTCCGGTACGTGTTGAGTGACGATCCGGCCGCCGCAGGCGCCCCGGTAGCGCTGGCAGGGGAGCATCGCTCATGAGAATGGAACTGATCCAGCCGTTTATCAATGCTGCGGATGCGGTTTTCGCCGAGTCGTTGCAGGGGCCGACGAAAATCGTGGACCTTGAGATGGACGAGAACACGTACCGGCGGAAAGGCGTGGCGGCGCTGATTACGATCAAGGGAGACATTGAGGGGCGCGTGATTCTAGATTTGTCGCCGGAAGTGGCGGTGAAAGTGGCTAGCCAGCTCGCCGGAGTGGAAATGGAAGCAAGCGAGCAAGTAGTGCGCGAAACGGTTTGTGAGCTGGCGAACATGGTCATCGGCAATTCGGTGACACTGCTGAACGACAAAGGCTTTCATTTCAAAGTGTCTCCGCCGGAAGTGCACATGAATGAAGCGGGTCTGGCGGGGAGCGCGGACACCGAAGCGCTGGTGATTTGCATTGAGACCTCGTGCGGCGACATCTTTCTGAACATCGCGATGCGGTACCTGCATCGGCGGCGGCAGGAACGGAACGCGGTTCCCGCGTTGGATTGAAAAAAACCGTGATCCGTGTTCCGTGACCCGTGTCCAGTAACTGCGCCGGATATGCCTACAGCGTCTGTGTAGGAACTGGAACCGCATTGCGTTTATTTCCCCAGAGACTCCAACCGACTTAAAGTTCCTCTTTAGGAGTGCCACAGGTACCCCTCACCCCCGGGTGTTTTGCGCAAAGAGTGCGAAATCGCAAATAAGTATACTACGT
>Ga0209160_1000523_pt1 | contig 31487 bp, 27 predicted proteins | sample GraSoiAngelo_153_FD_186167 | JGI IMG/M metagenome (GOLD analysis project Ga0209160, IMG submission 186167) | Grasslands soil microbial communities from the Angelo Coastal Reserve, California, USA - 14_1009_12_40cm (SPAdes) (version 2) | ecosystem: Environmental > Terrestrial > Soil > Grasslands ...
TTATCTCAGGAGAGATAATGGTTCAACTCGCCCGAACCACAGTTTCGACGGCGAGCGGTCGCGTACGGTACTAACCTAACTCATTGTCAGTGTTGGAGAGTGGATCGACACCTTCGACTTTCGACATCATCAGGTCTCCAAATTTCTCCGACTCCTCTTTGATTCCGCACAATTAGCAACAACTTCCTTTCCGGCATGGCGGTTGCGCTTGTCCCGGAGTATGCAAACTGGTTTGCACATAAAACTTTCCTCGCGGCTCCCCTTCAACGAGCGAAGACAAGCGATCATCGAGGCGGTCAAAAATGTTTTTGCAACGAAAGGCTTTGACGGTACGACCTCGCGCGAGTTAGCAAAGGCCGCCGGCATCTCGGAAGCCCTACTTTATAAATACTTCCCCACTAAACTCTCCCTATACAATGCAATGCTAAGCGCGTCTGTAGAAACAGCAGATTGGTTAGTGAGCAATCACTTGGAAGCTCTAAAGCCTTCCACCGCAACGCTGATCACAATGGTTGATTCGTTGGTATCGCACGTCCTTGAGAGCCGCTCGGTATACGTTCACGACGGGGTACTTGGCCGTCTCGCGGTCCGCAGCCTTCTCGACGACGGTGCATTCGTAAGGGCACTACTCAAACCGTTTACAAACAACTGGGGCGCTGTTTTCGAGAAATCATTGAAAGGAGCCGCCGCCAGCGGCGATTTACGAGAGTGTCCGGCGGATCCTAATCTCTCGGCCTGGTTCGTCTATCACATTGCTTTTGGTTTGATGCTTCACTTTTTTCCCGATACCGCAGCGATCGATTACAACGTGCCGAAGCACACGCTGATTCACGATGCGGTGTGCTTCGCGCTTCGGGGCATTGGTCTTAAGGAAGAGCTAATCAAGCGTCATTACGATTCGAGGTCAACATGCCGCATCGAGAAGTAGTATGCCAGGCGGATTTTTCAGGTCTGAAGGTGAGTGACCAGTCACTCGGATCGTCAATTGGCGAAAGAGCGAGGACTAATATGACAGAGCGGTTCAAAGTTCAAGAGCCTGCCCCGGACCTGATCCGGGGTTCAAAGTTCACCCTTCGAGACGCCGCTCACGACGCGGCTCCTCAGGGCGAACGGCCGAAAGAAAACCCGGAACTCGGAACGCGGAACCCGGAACGGCGAAGTACTGCGGTAAAGTACCTCGGCTTTGTAGCCCACGTTTTGCTGAGTGCGATTGTGCTCGCTTCGCTTGGCTGCGCAAAATCCGCGCAGCCGCAAGCGCGTCCGCCGGATGTCGCGGTGGTGAAGGTAGAGCAAAAGGATGTTCCGATCTGGAGGGAGTGGATCGGCACGCTGGACGGGTTGGTCAACGCGCAAATCAAGCCGCAGGTAACCGGATACCTTCTGCGCCAAAACTACACAGACGGCGCGTTTGTTAAAAAAGGCCAATTGCTCTTCGAAATCGATCCGCGAACTTTTCAGGCGGCAGTTGATCAGGCCAAAGGTCAACTGGCCAATGCTGAAGGACAGGTCGCGCAGGCTCAGGCCAATGAAGTCAAGACACAACAGGACGTGACTCGCTATACGCCGCTCGCCAAAGAGCAAGCCATTGCCCAGCAGGATCTCGATAACGCGATCCAGGCTAACGCGGCCGCCAAGGCTCAAGTCGAGGCGGCCAAAGCGCAGGTCGAAGCGGCAAAGGCGCAGGTCGCATCCGCGCGGCTCAACCTCGGCTTTACCAAAGTCGTCTCGCTCATTGACGGCATCGCAGCGATCGCCCAGGCACAGATCGGCGACCTCGTCAGCACCAGCAGTCTGCTCACCATGGTATCCACGGTTGATCCTATCAAGGTCTACTTCCCTGTAAGTGAGCGTGAATACCTCGAGTGGATGAAGGGAGGCTCGGATCCAACAAAGGGGATCGCGGGCGAGCCACAGCTGACGCTCCAACTGATCTTGGCTGACGGATCCGTTTATCCTCATCCGGGTCACGTTTCTTTTGTTGACCGCCAGGTGGATGTGAAGACGGGCACTCTTCGCGTACAAGGACTGTTTCCGAATCTCGGAAACCTTCTTCGTCCTGGCCAGTATGCCCGGGTTCGGGCGATCACAAGTGTTAAGAGAGGCGCCTTACTCATTCCGCAAAAGGCCGTGTCGGAACTCCAGGGTAGCTATCAGGTAGCCGTCCTCGGCAGCGACAACAAAATCCAAATCCGTTCAGTCATCGTGGGCGAGCGGGTCGGCACCGATTGGATCATTGACCAGGGATTGAAGCCGGGCGAGAGAGTTGCCGCGGAGGGAATCCAAAAGGTGCGGGCCGGTATGCTGGTCAACGCTAAGCTCATCACAGCAACGGCGCAAATTGACCCGAAGACCAAAAATCTCCCCTAGCCCCTTTGAAAAGGGGACAGAGGGGGATTTGAATGTAACGCTGCAATGAAGCAGCTGAAGAGGTAAATCACGATGTCTAGATTTTTCGTTAACCACCCCATCATTGCAATCGTCATTTCCATCGTGACGGTGATCGTCGGCATCGTTGCCATCGCACGGTTGCCTATCGCTCAATATCCGGAACTCGCGCCGCCCGAAATTCTCCTTCAGGCGAATTACGTCGGCGCGGACGCTCAAACCGTTGAACAATCGGTTGCAACTCCGATCGAGCAGCAAATGCAGGGCGTCGACAACATGATCTACATGACTTCAGTGAACGACAATAGCGGACAGATGCAGCTGCGGGTGGATTTCGACGTCCGGACCGATCCGAACATTGATCAGGTGGTGACGCAAATGCGCTTTACCCAGGCCGAGTCCTATTTGCCTCCTGATGTGCGCAACTACGGTGTGACGATCCGGAAATCGCCCAGCGCGCCATTGGCGCTGTTTTCTCTCTACTCGCCGAGGGGAACCCGTGATGCGACTTTTCTCGCTAATTACGCGTACATCAACATCAACGATCCGATGAGCCGGGTTCCTGGAATTGGGCAGGTGAGTATTTACGGCGCCGGCCAATACGCCATGCGCTTCTGGGTTCGCCCCGACACGCTCGCGAGTCTCGGCATTACGGTCAGCGACATCGTTACGGCACTGACGAACCAGAATAAAGTGAACCCTGCGGGCCAGATCGGGGCTGCACCTGTGCCCCCCGGACAACAGTTCCAATATACGGTTCGTGCGCAGGGTCGTCTCTTGACTGCGGAAGAATTCGGCGATGTCGTCGTGCGCGCGAACCCGGACGGTTCGATTGTGCGGATGAAGGATGTGGCTCGCGTGGAGTTGGGGGCACAGAATTACAGCCAGATCGGACGGCTCAACGGAAGGCCCGCCGCGATCATCGCGATTTATCAGCTTCCCGGCTCCAACGCTATCGACACAGTGAACGGCGCGAAGGCCTTGATGGAGAAATTGAAAAACAGGTTTCCGGATGACCTGGATTACACAGTCTCACTGGATACCACTCGTGCTGTATCCGAAGGCATCAAAGAGATCGTTATCACACTATTCGAGGCTCTGATCCTAGTGGTCCTCGTAGTATTTATCTTTCTGCAGAACTGGCGGGCCACTCTGATTCCTCTGCTCGCAGTGCCGGTTTCACTGGTTGGCACGTTCGCCGTTTTCCCTCTGCTTGGTTTTTCCATCAACACTCTGTCGCTGTTCGGTCTCGTTCTGGCCATCGGCCTCGTCGTCGATGATGCGATCGTCGTGGTCGAAGCTGTCGAGCAGCAGATCGAGAAGGGCCTCTCGCCGCGTGACGCCACCCTCAAAGCGATGGAAGAGGTTTCCGGACCGATCGTGGCGATCGCATTGGTTCTCGCGGCGGTGTTTTTGCCTGCGGCTTTTATCGGCGGGATCAGAGGCCGGCTGAACAATCAGTTTGCCGTGACCATTGCGATCTCGACGCTTATCTCGGCGTTTAATGCGCTCACGCTTTCGCCGGCTCTTTCGGCGATGCTGCTGAAGCCAGGCAAGGAGTCGCGCGGCCTTCTCGGGCGGTTCTTCAACTGGTTCAACTCGGGATTCGGCAAAGTTATGCATGTTTACCTTGTCGGCAGTGACGCGCTCCTTCACAAAGTAGCCTTTTCGATCTTGCTGCTGATCGCCGTTGCTCTTTCGGCTGGCTTCTTTGGTTCTCGGCTCCCAACCGGTTTTCTGCCGGAGGAAGATCAGGGCTACATTTACATGAACGCGCAGCTCCCTACGGCGGCGTCATTAGAGCGCACCGATGATGTCGCGAAAAAAATCGAAGCGATTCTCAAGGATACTCCCGGCGTTCAGACGTATAACACGATCGTCGGCCTCAGCCTTTTGAGCCTTGCGAATACGAGCTACAACGCGCTTTATTTCGTAACCCTCAAACCATGGGACGAGCGCGGCTCAGGATTGACTGCGGCAGCTATCATACAGAAGCTGAACCAGCGGCTTGCTGGACTTTCCGATGCGCAGGCATTTGCTTTTTCACCTCCCGCAATTCCGGGCATCGGCACGACCGGGGGCGTAACGTTCATGCTCGAAGACCGGTCCGGCCAGGGAATTGAATTTCTCGCGCAGAATACGGATCGCTTTCTCCAGGCGGCCCGCAAACGGCCCGAGTTCGCTTCGCTGACTACGACGTTGATTCCGAGCGTGCCTCAGGTTCTTGCCGAAGTAGATCGCGACAAGGTGCTCAAGCAGGGAGTAGATCTGAATTCAGTCTACCAGACGCTGCAAGCGTTCATGGGAGGACTGTTCGTTAACTACTTTAACCGCTTCGGCCGTGTCTGGCAGGTCTACGTGCAGGCGGAGGGCGAATTTCGCATCAAAGCCGAGAACGTCGGGCTGTTCCGCGTCCGTAATAACGACGGAGATCCCGTACCGCTCTCGACCGTGGTCAACATGAAACCCACTTCGGGCCCGGAATTTACCAATCGATACAATGGCTACAGAGCGGCGCAAATCAACGGCTTGATCGCACCGGGTTATAGTTCGGGGCAGGCGAGGCACGCTCTTGAAGAGGTGTTTGCCGAAACCATGCCGCGGGAAATGGGTTACGACTACTCAGGCATGTCGTTCCAGGAACAAGTCGCGGAAAAAGGTATTTCCGTCAGCACCATTTTTGGGTTTTCGCTGCTGTTTGTTTTTCTGATTCTCGCTGCGCTGTATGAAAGCTGGTCGTTGCCGTTCTCGATTCTCTTAACTGTTCCGATCGCGGTGCTCGGCGCCTTCACCGGTCTATGGATGCGCCAATTTCCTCTCGATGTCTATGCGCAAGTTGGTCTGATCGTGCTGATCGGGCTTGCGGCCAAGAACGCGATCCTGATCGTCGAATTCGCCAAAATCGAATTCGAGAAGGGACGCACTCTGATCGACGCGGCGTTGGAAGGCATGAGGATACGCCGCCGGCCGCTATTCATGACATCCCTTGCATTCATCTTAGGATGCGTGCCGTTGTGGATCGCTTCGGGCGCAGGCAGCATCGCGCGTCGAATACTGGGCACGGTGGTGATCATGGGAATGGGCTTCGACACGCTCTTCGCGAGCTTGCTGATTCCGGTTTCGTTTTACGCCATAGAGCGTCTATCGCGTCGGCGCGAGGCGAAACAGCGGGTTCCAGTCCAGCCGCCGCTGCCGGCAACCGAGTAGGGTACGAACATGCACCACGAAACGACGGAAATCGAGTACTGGAGTAATGGAGTACTGGAGTGGTGGGCTCTTAAAATCCCATTACTCCATTACTCCAACACTCCATCACTCCGTTCTTGGGTGGTGGTGGCGGTGTTGATGTTGAGCGGCTGCATGCTCGGTCCCGACTACAAGCGGCCGTCAGTAGGTATCCCATCCCAATTTCGCGTGGCGACTACATCACAGGTGGACTCGATAGCGGATCTCGAATGGTTTGAAGTCTTCAAAGATGAGCACCTCCAGGAATTGATTCGTGTCGCCCTCGCTCAGAACTACGACCTGCGCGATGCCATTGCTCGAGTCGACGCCGCCCGCGCCAACCTTGGAATTACGCGATCAAATCAGTTTCCCAATTTCGGAGCCGGCGCCGATGTTACGAGCCAGGAGCTATCACGACAGGGAGAATTTACGATTCCGAAGGGAACGAGCCGCCAGCGCACTTACGGCGAAGTCTTCCTCAATCTGTTTACATTTGAGATCGACATCTGGGGACGGCTGCGGCGCGCCACTGAAGCTGCCCAGGCAGAATTGCTGGCCAGTGACTGGAACCGGAAGGAGGTTATCAGAACATTGATCAGCGATGTGGCGACCGCCTACTTCAACCTTCTCGAACTCGACATGGAGCTTGAGATCGCGCGAAATACTCTCGGTACGCGTCAGGAATCGCTGCGCCTGCTCAGGACACAGTTGGGAGGCGGAGTGGGGACATTATTGGACGTGCGCCAGGGGGAGCAACTCGTATACACAGCCGCCCAGGTGATCCCGGACGACGAACGTCAAACCGAGCAAACGGAAAATCTGATCAGTTTGCTACTCGGAAAGAACCCCGGACCTGTGGCACGAGGCAGCCTTATGACGGTGCAGCAGACTCCTCCAGAAATTCCAGCCGGACTGACGTCGGCGCTCCTCGAACGCCGCCCCGACATCCAGGCGGCAGAGCAGATTCTGATTGCCGCGAATGCGAACATCGGAGTCGCCAAGGCGGCTTACTTTCCGAGGATTACGCTCACAGGGGAATTTGGGTTCCAGAGCACCGCGCTCGCGAGCTTGTTCTCGGGTCCGAGGAGGTTCTGGAGTTTCATACCGCAGATCACGCAACCGATCTTTACCGCCGGACGGCTACGTTCTCAGGTGGAACTCGCTGAAGCGCAGCAGCGAAGCGCACTCGCACAATACGAGAACGCAATTCAATCGGCATTCCGGGATGTCTCCGATGCGCTGATTCAATATCAGAAGGTTCGGGAGATTCGCGCTCAGCGGGAATCGCTCGTCACGTCGCTGCAGGATCGCAAGCGTTTAGCGTACATGAGATTTCGCGGCGGCGTGGACACGATGCTCAATGCTCTTAACTCCGATCAGGATCTGTTTGCGGCGGAGTTGAACCTCGCGCAGGCCAGGCGGGACGAACTGCTCTCCCTGGTTCAGGTCTATAAAGCACTCGGAGGCGGATGGCAGGAATGAGCGCGGCGGATGTTTAAAACAAATTGAACTTCGCAGGTAGCATCGTGAGAGCCATCGCGGTCGTTTAGCACGGTTATGGGCTTCCACGGAGCCGGCACGGATCCGATGCTTCGAGGAGCAAATCGAATCATCCGTTCTCACAGGCATTTGCGCAGATTTTTTCGGGGCGTTCTTGTTTTCAATCACTGGAAGAGTTGCCTGCGCGATAGGACTTACAATACCAAAACAGTTTCTATGGTTTATGAGCCAACTATTGTCAGCTGATCAACATCCCAAAGCCCCGCCAACCGAAGATCGAGCGCGGGCTCGAATTATTGCGGCGGCGTGCTCCCACTTCTTTGCGCTTGGATTTCGCGGCGTGACCATGGACGATCTCGCCGCCGAGCTTGGCATGAGCAAAAAGACGCTCTATGCGTCGTTTTCCGGCAAAAACGACCTTCTGCGCGCCGTGCTCCTAGACAAGTCTCGCAGTATCGAAGCCGACCTCGAACGCATCAGCGTTCATAGCGGTGCGGACGTTATGGTCGCGCTCCGAGAGCTGCTGTCCTGTGCTCAACGCTATACGCAGGAAATACAGCCGCCGTTCGTGCGCGATATCGGCCGGGAGGCGCCGGAAATGTTCGAGCTGGTGCAGAGCCGGCGGCGGGATGCGATCCAACGATATTTCAGGAGGCTGTTCGATAACGGGAGGCGCACGGGAATTTTTCGCAAGGACATTCCTGCTCCCATCATTATCGAGATGCTTCTAAGCGCGACCGAAGCGATTATCAACCCGACCACGATGAGCCAGCTGGGTCTGACCGCAAACGAGGGGTTTACGTTGGTTATTACCGTGATTCTCGAGGGCGTGTTCACGGGCAGACGCAGGTTAGCAAAATGGCGTTTCAACCCGTCACCGCCGAGCAAATAAGACTCTCCGAACGCGATCGAGAGAGAACGCATTCTCCAGGTTCTGAGTGAAACTCCAACTCTAGAAGATGCGGCAGCCAGGCTCGGGATCAACCCGTCAACGCTGTGGCGCAAACGCTACAAGACAGATTAGCGAAAAATGTCGCACTAGCTCTGGACGGAGCGCGGTGCTGACGTGTCGGGTGCGATTCGATTTGCGCGCCCGGCGAATAATCGACCCGGCTGATAAGACCTTTCGTTCACTGCCAACCCGTTGCGGTCGGCTCACTCGCGGCCGATGCGTCACGCACGTCGTCACCAGAAATTTGGCAGTTCATCGTGCAAGGAACACAGTTCCATTGCTCGACGAGCTGCTCGGAATTGGAACCAAGCGTGTTTCTATCCTCCAGCTATAATAAAGCAGAGTCCGCTGCTAAGACGCTGGGCGGAGCTCATCTCACCTTAGCCGTGGGCACGTTTTGGGCACTTTTCGGATTTTCGGCGAAAACGGGCCAAAACCGTCGCTCAGAAGTTTTTGATTTTGTGGAAGAATTTTGGAGCGGGCGACCGGGATCGAACCGGCGACGTCCAGCTTGGGAAGCTGGCATTCTACCGCTGAATTACGCCCGCTCAGGTAACGGTAGTGAAGAAATCTATATGGGATTGCACCAGGCTTGTCAATGCGAAGTCGCGAGGAGCGTTTTCGCGGCTCCCGCAATTTTCCAATCATTATTGATTGTATCGATCAGAAGAGAACTCACCGCGGAGGCGCGGAGGACGCGTCCCTCGACTAGGCTCAGGATGCGCGGCTATTAAGAATTCCGCTCGTGGTGAGCTTGTCGAACCATGCGTACTCTGCGTCTCTGTGGTGAAATGACTCTTGCTGCGGCCTTCATCCCTTGCATCGCTGCGGTCGATTATCCTATGGTGAGCGCGAGGTAACGAACATGAAATATCGAACGTTGGGGCGAACAGGTTTGCGCGTGAGCGTGATCGGCCTTGGAACTATGGTCCATGCCGGTCACTTCGGGCCGATGAAAGACTCTGAATCTCTAAGCGCCATCGATGCGGCGCTTGAACTGGGCGTGAATTTCATCGACACGTCGGACGCCTACGGCGCCGGCTATTCGGAATCCCTGCTCGGCAAAGCCTTGAGGGGACGACGCGACAAAGTGATTCTCGCCACCAAAGGCGGCAATGTCATGGCCGGGCCAAATCGCGGCAAGCGAAATTTCGCGCCTGATTATATCGACGGGGTTCTGCACGAGAGTCTCGAGCGGCTGCAAACCGATTACGTCGATCTCTATCAGCTCCACAACCCGACTGTGGACGTTATCGAGCATGGAGAAGTCTGGGGAGTTCTGGAGCGGCGCAAGCAAGAAGGTAAAATCCGTCACTACGGCGTTTCGATCAATACGATGGAAGAAGGCATCGCCGCGGTCAAAACAGGCCGCTCGGATACCATTCAAGTGGAGTATAATCTTTTGACACAGGAAGCGGCGGAAAAAATCTTTCCCCTCGCGCAAGAAGCCAATGTCGGCATCATTGCCCGCGTGCCGCTGCGGCGCGGAGTGCTCACCGGGAAAATGACCCAGGCGGATGAGAGCAGATTCCAAGGGGAAGATGTCCGGGCCCGCAGCTTCAAAGGTGAGGCGTTCGCGAAAGAATTGGCGAAGGCAGAACAACTTCGATTCTTGGTCCATGGGCCGGCAAAAACTCTAGGCCAAGCGGCGATCGCTTTCTGCATAGCCCATCCTGCCGTTAGCGTCACGATTGCCGGAGCGCGCAATGACAAGCAAATGCGCGAGAATGCCGCGGCAGGCGACGTTACAATTCCCAACGAGGATCTCGCCAGAGTTGCAGATCTGTGGCGGCGAGGCTTTGCGGCCTGAGAGCCAAGTTTGCAAAGTTCAAGGTGGATTGTCGGCCATACTGAGTGAGCTGCTGCATCACATGAAAGGCTTTCCCGAAGTGTGGTTCGCGCGGCACGATGAGTTGGTGCGCTGGGTACTTAAAGAAAGTTAAGCGTGAGTTTCTGGTTTCGAGTCTCTAGTTCCGAGTTCCTCCCCTCCCGCAAAGATCACAAATCAAGTCGCACCGTACGCATTTCACTTCGGGAGACGTCTTGTTCCTAACTCGAAACCTGAAACTCGGAACTTGAAACCTGCGTCCGCTCGGCTATAACTCGACGCGAAATATCCCGCTTTGCCCGCGGGCCTCTTCCACCGTCACTTCCATGTATCTGATCGTCGCCGAAAACGCGCGTCGCATCTTTCGCCGGATGTGGTTGGCAACATATTCGGCGAGCAGCTCGGTGCTCGTGTTAACCAGAGGCAAAAGAATCACGTCGCTCAGCGGCAAGAGTAATCTCTGCTTCTTGTAGAGGACCTCGACTTCCCTTTCTCTTTGACGCACTGTAACGAGTGGGCTCTTGGTCTGAATCAACGTGCGATGATCGAGGCTGTCGCAAACTTGCTTTACGAGCGGCTTGAAGCTAATGAAGTCGAGCACGACGCCCGCGCGATCCAGCTCACCTTCGATCGCCACGGAAATCTGATAGTTGTGGCCGTGCAGCGGCTCTCTTTTTCCATTGGCAAAAATCAAAAAATGGGCGGACGCAAAATTAAAATAATCCTTCGCTACTTCGATGCTAAAACGGCGCGACATGAGGCCGACGTTAACCAAAAGACCAGGTACATTCAAGCAGCAGCGCGAAAAGACCGTTAACAGCTCGCTTAAAAAACGCTTGCAACTGCGGGTAAGACAGGTTAGGAAAATGTGCCATGTCGCTCAAAGCTGCCTTGGGGCTCGAGTCCGGCCAGATGCTGGCGCTGATTGGCGCCGGGGGAAAAACTACGACACTGTTCCGCCTGGCCAAAGAACTGCGGGATGACGGCGGCAAAATTCTGGTCACGACGACGACAAAGATTTTTAAACCGACCAAGCCCCATGTCGATCGATTGTTCCTGGTCGAGGACGTGGACTCCTTCCGAGATGAAGCCTCAAAAATTCCGGCGCCGACGATTATCGGCGCCGGCTACGCTGTCGACGATGAAGGAAAGCTTCTCGGTCTACCTTCCGGCTGGTTGGACCAACTGCAGGGAAGTGGACAATTCGATTCCATTCTGGTCGAAGCGGATGGCGCCGCATCGCGGCTCTTCAAGGTGCCGTCAGAAATCGAGCCCGTGGTGCCAAACAATTCTCACCTCGTGATCTGGGTCATCGCGATCAAGGCATTGGGCAAGCCGCTCCATCCGGATTCGATTCATCGAGCAGAAAGAGCCGTCGCTCTGCTCGGCGTACCGCCTGATACTCAACTGGCCAAGGAGCACGTCTTGCAGCTGGTCAAACATCCGCTCGGTTGTCTAAAAGGTATTCCGGCCCATTGCCGAAAAGTCGCCTTGCTCAATCAAGCCGATAGCCCCGACGAGATTGAGAGCGCCCGGGAATTAGGGCGAGCTTTGCTGCAGTCGGGCTTTGAACGCGCCATCATAACGAGCTACCTAAGCGAGAATCCGGTGAAAGCCGTGATCGCGAGCTAACAGACATTAGGAAGACGGAATGATCTCAGCAGTCGTACTAGCCGCGGGCCGCGCCGAAAGGATGGGGGAGCAAAAGTTGCTGCTCCCGTTGCGCGACAAACCGGTGCTCCAGTGGGTACTCGAAAGCGCGCTTGAGTCTGAGGTGCATGAAGTGATCTGCGTGGTGCGCGACTTGGAGGCAGTGCGTCGGCGCATCTCTCTCGCCGGTGACCGGCTATTCTGGTTTGTGAACCATGCTGCCGATCGCGGCCAGAGTACTTCGGTCGTAGCCGGCCTTTGGGCCATCGATCCGAAAAGCGCCGGAGCGCTGTTCCTCGTAGGTGATCAGCCAATGATTCGACCGGAACTCATAAATTCGCTCATCGCGCGCTTCGAGCGCGGCGCTGCATGGATTGTCGCTCCCGGCTTTCAGGGACAAACGAGAAACCCGGTGCTGTTTCGGCGCGATTTGTTCCCGGAGCTGATCAAGCTCACGGGCGATCGGGGCGGACGAGTCTTGATCGAAAAGCACAGAGACAAGACCGAAATCGTTGATTGGACGGACGAGATTCCGTTTATGGATATCGACGTTCGCGAGGACTACGAAAGACTCAAAGCGCTCGCGTAATTCGCGAATGTAGTCGAAAGTCGCGTTTTACAGGTTGACCAGTGTCGTATAACCGAGAGAAGAGAAACAGGACCAAAGAAATCATCATAAGCCAAAAATCTAATTGGTTTACCACGATCATGGAAAGAAGACTGCGAACTGAACTGAGACTTGACTCGAAATTATTTCTTGGCTCCGAGAAGATTCTTCTCGTTGAGTGCTTTTACGACAGTCTCGACATAGTTCTTGACCACGGCGCTGGTCTCTTCCGGCTGAGTGGTCTTGACCGTTCCCGACCAGACCATTTCATTTTTCGATATATCATACAGCTTGACCTCTGAGGTGTAGACATTATAGCGGCTGACGCTGGGGCCGCCGTAGGGACCGGACCACGTGGCTCCAACGTGCGAGCCGAAGACGCCGAAGACAGGTATCGGATAATAGCTCGGGCCTACATCCGTTTTCGGCTCTACACTCACCGACCTCGCGACGATCAGTGCATCCGTGCCGGCCTTTCGCGCCGCCTCTTTCAGCCCGGCCTCATCGACTTTTTCATGGTCCGGAATATACCGATAGCTCGGCAACGCATCGACACCCGCGGCTTTGAGTTGGGTCACAAACTCGTCTTCGAAGTTGCGGCCTATGCTACTTTGTCCACCTAGGCCGCCCACCATAATCGTCCTGAAGGACGACGAGGCGTAGCCAGGATTGCTCCACTCGCTGACAATCATTTTGTTCGTAGAGCAACCCGCAAGAGCCAGCGTAGCGGTCAGAATCGGAAGAGCCAAAAAGCGCAGCAATGCAATGCTCATAAATATAAACCTCTGAAAGCGCCGGCAGCAGTCACCATTTGCTTTCAACCCTGGCTGATTGTAACACTGAAGCGAGACTTTGCGAAGTCACCATTACCCGCACCCGCAGGCTGTTTCAACTTGTTGAATTCAATTGTCGCGCCCGACCGCTTCAGAAATGGACCGGTATCCGTCCCGTTCCACCAGGCGAAGCAAACCTTGATTGATCCGCTTCACGGCGCCGGGCCCCTCGTAAACAAAGCCCGTGTAAATTTGCACCGCGCTGGCGCCGGCTTTGATTTTCTCATAGGCGTCTTCGGCGCTAAAGATTCCTCCGACTCCGATGATCGGCAGCTTTCCATCAACCGCACGATAGAGATGGCGCACGAAGGAAGTCGCCAAGGCCCGTAGCGGTTTTCCGCTCAAGCCGCCGGGCTCTTTGCTGTCCGAGACCAGCGTCTCACGCAAAAATGCCGTGGCGTTGGTTGCAATGATGCCGTCAATCGCTTCCGACATCGCCACCTGGATAATGTCGTCCGCCTGGGAAAATTCCATGTCCGGCGCGATTTTTACCAGAACCGGTTTCACCCGCTGGGCCACGCGGCCGGCGAGCTCTCGATTTCTTTGTTGGATCGCTTTCAGCAAGTCTTTAAGGAGGTTTTTTTTCTGTAGATCGCGCAGCTGAGGAGTGTTGGGAGAGCTTACATTCAGAGTGAAAAAATCTCCGTAGGGATAAACCTTTTCGAACGCCGAGAGAAAATCCGCGACGGCATCTTTGGTCTCGACAACCTTGCTTCTCCCAATGTTGATGCCGAGGGGAATTCTGAGCGGGCTGCCGTTTTCCCGCAAGCGTCTTAGCCTCGCGGCGACCGCCGTTGCCCCTTCGTTATTGAATCCCAAACGGTTAATGAGCGCCTGGTCCTCGGGCAAGCGGTAGAGCCGCGGCTTTGGATTTCCGGGTTGCGCCACGGCCGTCACGGCGCCGATTTCCATAAAGCCAAAACCAAAGCCGGCAACGGCTCTGACCGCAATGGCATTTTTGTCGAAACCTCCGGCAAGCCCCACCGGATTAGAAAACGTCAGAGACCCTAAGCGCGTTTGCAGCCGTTTGTCTTCCATGCAATACAGCCGGCTCAGCACTCCGTCCAGAGCGCCGATTTTCGATAGCAAGGCAAGTGTCTGTTCGTGCGTGTCTTCGGGGTCTCCCATGAAAAGGAGGGGACGAATCAAACGCTTGTAGAACATCGCGGCAAAGATTCGAACCGGTTGGTCAAGATCTAACGGTAGAGCTCCTTAAGTAGTCCGCTCTTTTCGATAGTATCGATAAAACGAGCGTCGACAAACTGCTCGGGCCTTGCGGCTTTTGCGGCAGGATCGTTTCTTGCCAAATCATCCAGCGCGTTCTTCATCCCTTGCATGTTGATATACGGCGCTTTTTCCAAAACCTTTCCGACATACATATCGTACGATTTCTGTAAGACAACCGGATCTTCGATCTTGCTGTATTTTGCAATCGATTTTACCGTTAATTCCTTGTCAGTTCGCGCACGATGGATGCCGCGGACGTAGGCACGCATGAACCGGTTGATCAGATCCGGTTTCTTTTTGATGATCTCTCCCTGGGCGACCAAGGACGGGTTCGGGAAAGCAAGATCCATGTCGGTGATATTGACGATTTCCCGAAATCCCATCCTATCGACGGCGAACTGTGTCGGTGGCGACACCAGGCCCGCGTCGATCGCGCCGTTCTGCAGACCACCCATAATGGAGCTCATGGCCCCCATCTGTAGGATCGTTACATCTTTCTGCGGATCGATATTGAACTTGCGCAGCGCGTAGCGCGCGGAAATATCGGTGCTCGAGCCGAAGCGGCTGATGCCGATCTTTTTTCCTTTCAGCTGCTCGACGCTCTTTACTTCCGGCCGCGCGTAGATGGAGAAAATCATCTTGTTGACGCTGTTGCCGATGACCTTCATATCCGCGCCCTTCAAAGCGGCAGCCATTGCCGAACTTCCATTTAAAGAACCCACTTCGACTTCGCCGGCGACGACCACTTGAGCGAGTTGACTGCCGCTAGGGATGAGAATGATCTGGTCTTCGAGTCCCTCTTTCTGGAAGAGTCCAGCATCATGAGCGACCCAAATGCCGATATAGGCGCCACTGACGGAGCTGTAGCCGATGTGAATCCGTTCCGCCGCCATCGACGACGAAACAAACACCAACACACACCATGCCGCCATGAGCGCACGTTTCATACAGGCACCCTTAAAAAACAATCCGCCGCTTTAGCGGTCTTAGTGCAGCGGAGAACAGGCCGCGGGGATCATCAACATGTTTTCCTGCTTGACCAGAAACTCTCTAGTCGCAGGCGGCCATCCTTCCACCGTCTTTGACGCTTCAGCCCGCAGCCGGTCGCGCTCCCCGCCGTCTTTGTACGCCCAAATGTGAATGTATTGATTGAGCGGCCCAAAAAGGGTATGCCCGGCTGCCACCAGCGGCGAGACCTTTGTGCGCCCCGCCATGACCTTGCCAAACCGCTCGAGTACGGTCGGCATGGTTCCCGGGAGATAAGTGTAGGTCCGAAACTCGTAGAGGTTCCCCAGCTTTCGCTCTTCGAGAGGCGGCGAAAACGGCGCCGGCTGAATAATTTTATTCTCTTGGAGGATGATAAATTCCTGCGTCTTCGGGGGCCATTTCCCAGTCTTCCTGGCCTCATTGCCGATCCGCTCACGCTCCTCGAAGCTTTCGTATGGCCAGAGATGAACCACTTGGTTTAAACCTCCCACCTCTGAACGCCAAAGCCCGCCTAACTTAGAAAACTGCAGCCGCGCCGAAAGGCCCTCGACAAAACGCTCTTCGAAGGCTGCCGCCGTACCCGGTCGCAATGTATAAGTTCTCATCTCGATAATCATGGCTCTTCCTCCTTCTTTTAAGGTTCTTTTATCTCCCACAAATTGACGAACAAATGCAACCGTCGCGAATCTTTGGTCCCTTGTCAACCGACTCGGACCGACAGGCTAACGGTTACGATACCACTGGCGAGAGAATAGCAAAAAATCCCATCTTGATGACTCGCACACCAAAAAGCCAACGCAAATCGTTTTGCGCGGTCTTAGCGGCCAGATCTTTCCACTGGAGAAGATCATCAGGTGAGCAACGCCCCTGTCACAGATTGTCAATCCTGTCGGGAATTCGAAATTTTCTGACTAGGATTTCGACCTGAAACTCCCACAAACGACCAAAGCCGTATTCGGAAGCGCTGGTATGTTTGTTGCTCCACAGCACACGGCACGGGTCCAAGAGTGACGGTCCGCGACTTTGGAGCGAAGACATAATGGAACCAATTATTCCCCAAAACCAAGAAGAATCCCGCGTATCACAAGCCACACGGAATGGCAGCCTCGATTCAGCTTCGCCAACGGCGGTGGTCCGCGAGGCTCCGTTTCAACCTACGCAGTCAGAAAGTGACGCCCATGCAGAAAATATCCAGGCATACGCGCCGAGAGAAAGACACGCTCTCTATCTGTCGGTCAGAGGCAAATTTCTCATTTCAACCTTCTTTTCGTGCCTCTGGATTTACGTCTCATGGCAACTAGCGCAGCCTTGGTTGTATGACTTGGCCGACGTTCTCGGCTATGCGCCGGCTCTCGTGGTTATTTTCTTCATTGCGTTCCTTCCCGGCTTTTTGAACGCGCATATTCTTTCCAGCGTCTTTCTAGATAAACCACCGCCGCTTCGGTTGGACTTAAACTTTCCTCCCGTAAGCCTCTTAATTGCCGCCTACAACGAAGCAGACAACATCTCGGAAACGTTTCGCGGCATCGCCACGCAGGATTATCCTGGGCAAGTGGAGATCATCGTGGTGGATGACGGTTCCACCGATAAGACCATTGATATTCTCAAGGCTCTTCAACTGCCTAACTTGAAAATCGTCCAGGCAAGTCATGGAGGAAAGGCGACAGCGTTAAATGCGGGACTCAAGCAGGTCAGCAACGACATCGTGGTTTGCATGGATGCGGACACGTTCCTCCATCCACAGGCCCTGAAACGGATCGTTGCGCGTTTTTTGACTGATCCGGCGGATACCGCAGCGGTTGCAGGCTGTGTGCTCGTTAAGAACTCCCGTTCCACATTCATGACGCGCCTGCAAGAATGGGATTACTTCACCGGCATCTCATCCGCCAAACGACAGCAGTCGCTTTATCAGGGAACGCTGGTCGCGCAGGGAGCCTTTAGCGCGTTTCGGACAAAATTGCTGAGGGCTCACAAGGGCTGGCCATCCGTCATTGGCGAAGACATTGTCTTGACTTGGTCCCTGATAAAGAGCGGTTGGCGCATCGGTTTTGAGCCGACGGCCATAGGCTTTACCGTCGCTCCCGAGAACATGAAAGGCTTTTATCGCCAAAGAAAACGATGGGCCCGGGGGATGATCGAGGGACTCAAACAGCATGGCCATCTGGTGTGGCGCAGTTCACGCCTGTCTGCTTTCTTTGTCGCGATCGATTTCATGATTCCCTTCATCGATCTTTTTTATGCGTTTGTCTTTCTGCCCGGCATCATTCTAGCGTTGTTCGGTTATTACTACATCGTGGGACCGTTGACCCTGCTCGTCGTGCCCATCGCTTTCTTGATCGTCATGGTCATGTACAAAAAGCAAAAGGCCGTGTTTGACACCCTCAACCTTAAAGTTCGCAGCAATCCAATAGGCTTCATCGTTTATATGCTTGTCTATCAAGCGGTCATGTCCCCCATCTGCGTCATCGGTTATGCCCAGGAAATACTGGGTATGGCCAAACGCTGGTAAGTCACCGCAAACGAGGAGCGCTTCAATGCGCTTCTCGGCTCTGGTGCGTAACTTCAAATCGCCCGGACGAGTCTAAATCTCAACCAATCAACTATGTATCGACCTGCTACATAGTAAGATTGGTGATGCCAGTACCCTCCCCCGAAAATTTCTAACAAAATCCAATGGAGTTCTGATATAATGCAGTATATAAGAAAATAGCGTGCGCGATTTTGGCTCACTTGTCGTTGTCAATGCAAGCATCAGAAGAGGCGAACCCATGAATTTGCTGCTCGTTCTAATTTTCACGCACATTTTCATTTTTCCGACAAACTTGGTGGCCCAATCAGCCGAAGATTCCCAGAAAACGAATCAATCAACGACCGACAAGTCGGCGCAGGCGAGGCTCTATAAGGAACAGGGTGAGCAGCTCATCTCTCAGGACAAGACCGAACCAGCGGCCGACGCGTTCTCTAAAGCGCTTTCACTCGATCGTGATACCTTTTCTCCCGCGGAACGCGTGCGCATGGCGATATATTTATCGTGGGCCGATCGGCTCCAGGAAGCTGAAAAAGAGCTCAATTTGGTGCTCGCCGCCGATCCCAAAAACAGGGCCGCACGGGCACATCTGGCTCGCGTTTTGGGTTGGTCGGGAGAGCTGGCAGAATCGATCGCTCAAGCGGAAACGGTCCTCAGAGAAGCACCCAACGACCAAGATGCATTACTCGTGAAGGCGGACAGCCTCAGATGGCAAGGCCGCGAACGCGAAGCTCTGCCGATCTACCAAAAGTTACTGCAAAAAGGGGACAACTTCGACGCCCGCGTCGGTCTATCCTATTGTCTGCTGGCTACCGGCAAGCGCGTCGCGGCGCAGGAACAGGCCAGTTCTTTGAAATCAGCCAACCCTCAGCAGGAGAAAGAACGGAAAAAACTAGCCGATGCCATCAGTCAGGAAGCAAGCCCCCAAGTCGATTTCCGTTACAACTACTACACGGATTCAGACGGCAATCGGCTGAATCGATATTCTCTATTGTCCAGCTTTTGGCTTGGTGATCAGAAGTTCGAGACGAACTTCAGGCATACCGACGCCAACGACAAAGGACACAATCGAGCGGAAGATCTCGCGTTTAAGGTCTACTCGCATCTCACAGATTGGCTTGCTGGGGGCGTGGGACTCGGCTTTACCCAACTGGGGGATGGGGAAGCATCCAATTTTCCCACGGGACAAATACGGCTTGACGCCAAGCTCTTTAAGGGCAATGCCGGCGCAAACGTGACGCGAGAAGTGCTAAGTGATACGGCCGAACTCATACACAACGCCATCCGCATGACTAACGTCGGGCTTTACCTGTCGCAACCCATAACCGATAGATTTTCAGCTTATGGCGGTTACAACTACAAAGATTTTTCCGATGGCAATCATGCCAATGACCTCCAACTGAGTTACCAATATGCCATCTATCTCAATCCGCGCATCGCCATCGGCCATCGTTTCAGGTATCTGGACTTCTTAGAGCAGAGCCATAGTGGCTACTTCGACCCGAACAATTATGTGGCGAACCGCGCTTTTGTTTCTTTTTATATCGACCGACCGATTTATTACACCTACCTCGAAGGCTTCTTAGGTCACCAGCGATTTCGTCGGAACTTCGTGGTCAGCAATGATTTCATTCACGGGGGTAGCGGAAGTATCGGCATCAAACCACTGCCCAATTTGGCCATCGAGGTTAACGCTGAAGGCGGCAACTTCGCCGCCGGCACAGCTTCTGGCTTCACCTACTTCATCATCGGCCCGAGACTGCTATATCGATTCTAGTCTTGATAGCCTGGACGCTCATGACCTGACAAGCCTGTCACTCCACCGACCCCGCGACATTTCCAAACTCGATCTGATCTGCTAAGAGAGAACTAAGTTCCAGATCACGAGTGAAAAATCTTCGATCTGGAGCTTTCTGGCCAAAACACGGAGGTCCCATGAAATCACGGGCAGCGGTGGCCTGGGAAGCAGCCAAGCCTTTAGTTATTGAAGAAGTCGACATAGAAGGGCCGAAAAAAGGCGAGGTTCTGCTCCAAATCAAGGCGACGGGCGTCTGTCATACAGATGCTTACACGCTCTCCGGCAAGGATCCGGAAGGAATTTTTCCTGCCATTATGGGCCACGAGGGCGGCGCCGTGGTCGTGGAAATTGGTGAGGGAGTTACCAGCGTCAAGCCGGGCGACTGCGTAATCCCTTTGTATATTCCGGAATGCGGCCAATGTAAATTTTGCCAATCCGCCCGGACCAATCTGTGCGGGGCGATTCGAGCCACACAGGGGAAAGGCGTCATGCCCGATGGCTCCTCACGTTTTTCAGTTCATGGGAAGACCGTCTTCCACTACATGGGAACTTCAACATTCTCCGAGTATACCGTCTTGCCTGAAATCGCCGTGGCTAAGGTCAATCAAGCGGCTCCGCTCGACAAAGTTTGCTTACTGGGCTGCGGCATCACCACGGGCATCGGCGCCGTGTTGAATACCGCCAAAGTACGAGCCGGCTCGACGGCAGCGGTTTTTGGATTGGGCGGCATTGGGCTGAGCGTGATTCAAGGTCTGGTCATGGCCAAAGCGGCGCGCATCATTGCCATTGACCTCAATCCGGCGAAATTCGTTATGGCCAAACAGCTCGGCGCAACCGATTTCATTAACCCCACTGATCCAGGCAGGCCGGTTCAAGACGAGGTCATAGATTTGACCGATGGCGGGGTGGATTACTCTTTCGAATGTATCGGCAACGTCAAAACCATGCGGGCGGCGCTCGAGTGTTGCCACAAGGGGTGGGGAGAGTCGATCATCATCGGCGTCGCCGCAGCCGGAGAAGAGATCAGCACGCGGCCTTTTCAGCTTGTCACCGGAAGAGTTTGGCGCGGCACGGCGTTTGGCGGTGTCAAAGGACGTTCTCAGCTTCCCGGTTACGTCGAAAGATATCTGGCCGGTGAAATCAAGGTCGATCCCATGATCACCCACACGCTGCCGCTGGAGAGAATCAACGAAGCGTTCGATCTGATGCACGAAGGAAAAAGCATCCGGTCTGTCATCCGGTTCTGAGCCGAGGAAGATTTTCACGATACGAAATCTTGTGGATGATCTTGAAATCGAGCGCCACATGTCGGTTGTTTCAAGTCAGCGAAACTCGGCGGGATTTTCTCTAATTTTTGACCGGGAGACAGCTTGCAGTTTAGACCATTTCTTTCTATAAGATAGCACCAGTGGGCTTCCGGTCTGCAGCAAAGAGCTCAAGCACAAATGAGAAAGGAACGCCAATGAACAAGAAAATAAAATTTCGCGTCAATGGCAAAAAGGTCGAGTTGGAAGTGCCGACGAACCGGCTTTTAATCGACTGTCTGCGTTACGACCTCGGGCTCACGGGCACCAAAGAGGGGTGCAGCGTCGGCGTCTGTGGCGCATGCACCGTGCTGATGGATGGCGATATGGTCAGTTCCTGCCTGGAGTTAGCGGTTTTTGCCGACGGGCATGACATCACCACCGTCGAAGGGCTGGCCAAAAACGGCGAGCTGCATCCCGTGCAGAAAAGCTTCATCCAGTACGGCGGCTTCCAATGCGGTATTTGCACACCGGGCCAAGTCGTGGCGGCCAAGGCGCTTTTGGATGAGAATCCAAAACCCAACGAAGAAGAAATTAAAGATTGGATGATGGGCAATCTCTGCCGCTGCACCGGTTATTACAAGATTATCGAGTCGATCCAAAAGGCCCATCAATTCGCCAAATAAGGATAGCGCCATGTTACCTTTTGAATACCGCACACCCAAGAATCTCAAAGAAGTTCATGCATCGCTGAGGGAATTCGGCACCGACGCAAAGCTCATCTCCGGTGGCACCGCGCTGGTCATCATGATGAAGCAGCGACTCGTGCGCCCGAGTTGTCTGGTGAGCCTTCGCTCCGTCCGTGGTTTGAATGGTATTGAGGTCAAAGACGGCGGACTTAGCATCGGCGGCCTCGCCACCCATCGCGAGGTTGAAACCTCTTCACTCGTGCGTCGCCGGCTTCCAGTGCTCAGTGAGACCTATCATCACGTCGCAACAATACGTGTGCGCAACACGGCCAGCGTGGGCGGGGGCTTGGCCCATGCGGATCCCAACCAGGATCCACCGCCGACTTTGATCGCCCTTGGGGCAACGGTTAAAGCCACTTCGGCAAACGGTTCTCGGGTCATTCCGCTCGATGAGTTTTTCACCGATTACTATGAAACGGTTTTGAATCCCGACGAGATCATTACCGAGGTGTTTGTTCCCAAGCTGCCGCCGAACAGCGGCAGTGCTTATTTAAAGTTCCTACCCCGCACGGCTGATGACTACGCGACCGTTTCCGCCGCGGCGGTGCTCACTTTAGACAAAAGCAAGAAAAAGATCAGCGCCGTTCGCATCGCTCTCGGCAGTGTGGGCACCACGCCGATCCGGGCCAAGGACGCAGAAGCCTTGCTGCGCGGTCAGCCGGTGAAGCCAGAGGCCTTCCGGGAGGCCGCCGAGAAAGCTAAAGAGGCAGTCGATCCGGTGACCGATTTTCGCGGCTCCGCGGGCTATAAGAAAGAGATGGCCGGCGTGTTTGTCCGGCGTGCGCTGGAAAAAGCCCTTGCGAGCATTCGTCAGCAAGCCAAAGCGAAACCCGCGCCGAAGCCAACCAAGAAGGCGGCTAAGAAAAGGAGAAAACGGTGAAGTTTACCCAAAGCGCGCAAATTCCCGTGGCCCGCGAACCCCTTTGGGATTTTCTCATGGACGTACCCAAGGTCGCGCAGTCGCTGCCGGGGGTGGAGTCAGTGAGCAAGATCGACGACACGACGTATCAAGGAGCCTTGAAAGTTAGAGTGGGGCCCATCTCCTTAAACCTCCAAGGGAAAATCATCGTTGAAGAGCAAAATAAGCAGAATTGGCGGGCGGCGCTTCGCGCCGAGGCGAAAGACCGCATGGCGGCGGGCGCCGTCAACGGCAAAACCAGCATGACGCTCAAGGAGCTGGATGCCAACCAGACGGAACTCTTGGTCGAAACAGACGTGAATATCCTGGGAAAGATCGGCGAGTTCGGCCAGCCGATTATTCGTAAGAAGGCCGACTCGATGCTGAAAGAGTTCGTGGAAAACATCAAGAAGCAGCTAACTGGAAAGTAGCGTTGGAGAGTTTTCGTCGGTTGACTCTTCCCCTTCTTCCTGAGTCGAATCTCTTTTAATAACTCTGCCTAACACCCGATTGTAACAGTCCTCGGCTAATTTTTTCCGGCCCGCCGAGTTATCATCATACCGGAAGCATTCAATTTTGGGTTGAATGGTCACCATCGCCTCGACGCTCCGCACCGATAACAAGCGCCAAAAGTGGGTTATGAAATCCATATCTCCGTACCAATAGATCAGATCTCGATTGGCGACGGAGACAGGCTCCTCTTCGATTTTTGTGTAAGCGAGCGTAACCGGCACGATAATCGACCGATTACGCAACGGAGCCGCTAAGGGAGCGGTCTGGAAAGGCAGCATTCGTTCGCCATTGGTCGAAGTTCCTTCGGGGAAAAGTAGGATATTCGCTTCTTGCTTCAATTTTTGTTTGATTTCTTCCACCAGTAGCGAAATCTTGTCCTTGTGTTGCCGGTCGATGAAAACAGTTCCACATATTGTGGTCCACGGGCCGATGCCGGGCCAACTTTTGACTTCTTTTTTTGAGACAAACAAGACGGGGAAAAGGCTGCCCAACACGAAACCGTCAAGATAGCTCACGTGATTGCTGATGATCACGTAGCCTCCCCTTTCCAGCTGTCCCTCATCCCCGATAACCGTGACCTTGACGTTGAGGATGGTTCGCAAAAGGAGAGTGAAACTGCGTGTCAACCGGCTGATGATCTTCCAACGATTAGGAAGTCTCAGCACGCTGATCCACAAATGGACCAGCGCGACCAAACCAAAGAAAAACGCCCAAAGAGAGAGGAAGGCGGATAACTTAACCCACCGCATTGTGCACCTTGGTTCCTGCTAGACCGAAACGGCGAAGATATTCACTGCTCAGTCTGCGCATATCCAGCAGCACTAAAAAATCAGCGGTACCAAATTCACGATCCAGAGCGGGCGGGCCGCAGACCACGGCGCCCAGTCTCAAGTAGCCTTTGATCAAACTGGGCAGCTTCAAAAAAAGCGCGTGTTCGTTGGCGATCCCCACATTGTCGACGACACCGTCAAATCGGCATTCCTCCACCGGACGAACCCGAAACCCTTCGTCGGCATAGTATTTCCGTTTCAATAGTGAAAAACATTCGCTTACCTCCTCGGGGTTGGTGGTGTAGAGACTGCCGCAGCCGAAGAGAAATTTTATCCGATGTTTTTTGACATAATGGGCGATCGCTTCCCACATGAGAGGAATGAGGGCGCGGTCGCGAAAGTCTTTGCGTGCGCAGGATCGTCCGAGTTCCAAGAGCTCCCCGTCAAGCGCCTTGATCTTCTCCAGATCGAATTCTCGCTCGGAATAGAAGCCTAGGTTTTTGCTCGCCTGAGAACCGAGGAGTAAACGGTATGTACCTACGACTTCTTTGCTGGTGCGGTCGCGAACGATCAAATGATCACAAGATGGATCAAAATCATCGACGTCCAAGCCACTTTTATAGGAGGTTTGAAGGCCCTTTTTCATTTCCAAATTGAACACTTGGAATCTCAGTTTTTGCGCTTCTCGGATTTCCTTGGGGTCCGTCGTGATCTTGATGTCAAAATCAGACATTTTTACGAGCGTAACACACACCCCTTGGTTGTCAAATTAAATGGCGTTGGTAGGGGCGACCCCCTGGGGTCGCCCGAAAACAGCATCGACAGTCGGCGAAATCAAATTTGAACCAGGACCGGCCGCGATTGGTTTTTCTATCGATGCACCCAGCGAGGTTTTCGCTTGGCTAGAAAAGCCTGGACGCCTTCTTCCACATCTTCGGTCCGCAGAAGTTCGTGGCAGTAAAGCTCTTCCGATCTCTTCAAAGCGTCGGGAAAATTTTTCAAAGACAACTCGCGAAGCCCTTTTAACGTGATTCGCAGCACGGCACCGCTCTTTCCCAGAAGTTCTTCCAGCAAAGATTCAAGACCGGTTTCTAATTGATCATTTGGAAGCAGTCGGTTGACGAGCCCCATGGCCAATGCCTCCCGCGCCGAGTACCTGCGTCCCGTGAGAATCATCTCCGCCGCACGATGATAGCCGATCAACGAAGAAAAACGCGCGAGGGCGACCGGCGGGTAGCAACCCACATGGATCTCGGGAGTGGCGAAAGAGCTATCTTCAGAGGCGAGAAGAAAATCACACGAGGTCGCGAGCTCGCAGCCGCCCCCGAGACAAACTCCCTGGATTAAAGCAACCGTGACTTGCGGCAAAGCGAGCAGCTTCCGGATGACGCCGTGCACAACGTCAAGCATCTCGGGAACTTTGTCCCGCGTATGGTCTCGGATATCGACTCCCGCTGAAAAATTCCGTTGACCGGCACCCCGAATCACAACAACATCAACGGCCGACTCTTGAGCGCACGTAGTTAAAATCTCATCAAGCTCCCGCAGCAAAGTTATGTCTAAGACGTTCAGCGGCGGACGATCCATCGTGAGCAAAATCACTCGCTCTCTCTTTTCAACTAACATACTCACGTTACAGGTACCTCCGCTCGACGACTGCTGTTTAAAAACCCATAAACCACCATCCTGGCTTTTACAAGTGAACCGGTCGTCTGCAGCAGTTTGACAAAGGGAACACGAGCCCTTACACTTTTTGTTTGTCGGTTCCAGAAGGAGGCTATCATGAAGGTTTCCCGAATCGCCATTGTTGTCCTGGCGTTGTCATTCGTGCTCGGATCGAAGCCGGCTTTCGCCGCGCCCGACGAATATGACGACAGTCAATCCAATCCTCTGCGGATCGTTGCCTATCTGCTCCATCCCGCGGCGTTTTTGGTCGAGTGGACTGTCTTTAGACCGTTTCATTTTCTGGTCAGCGCAACTCAACCGCAAGAGGCGCTTTTTGGCCACACGCCTCACCCACCGATCCTTGCCGAGCCGCAACCCGCGTACAACTTCGGCGTAGCGAAGAAGATCACGATGACCGAGATGCCGGCAAAAACAGCCGAAACACCGAAACCAGCCGCGGCCCAAGAACCGGCGGCTGAGAAGATAAAGATTGTCGAGGTTCCGGTCGAAAAGATTGTCATCAAAGAAGTTCCCAAGGTCGTGGAGGTCGAGCGAGTCGTCTTTCCCAGTGTCGCTTTCCGCTTTGACTCAGCGGAGCTCACCGAGCTTGGCAAAGGAGAAGTATATCTTGCGGCGCAAAGGCTAAAAGAAAAGTCTGACATTACGATTGCCATCGAAGGCCATACGGACAACGCCGGAACCGATGAATACAACCAGAAGTTAGGCATGCGGCGTGCCGAGGCTGTCATGAACGAGCTGGTAGCATTGGGGATCGAGCGCGCGAGAATGTCCACCGTCAGCCTCGGAGAAAGTAAACCATCGATCAACCAGGAGACCGGCTGGGCGCGCGCCGTGAATCGCCGGGTGGAGTTTCAGGTCAAAGCCAACTGATCGATAAATAAATCATCAATTCCCGGCCCAGCCTTTGTTTTAGGCTGGGCCTTTTTTTTATATTATCGCTCAATCGATCGAAACATGAACTACAACCCTCACGACACCTATTACAAAAAAGCCAAGCAGGAAGGCTACCGATCACGGGCGGCGTACAAACTCATAGAGCTCCAGCAGCGCTTTCGGCTCATGAAAGCTGGGGATTGGGTCGTCGATCTTGGCGCCGCGCCGGGCGGCTGGCTTCAAGTAGCGGCCAGGGTTGTAGGTCCGCACGGCAAAGTTATCGGAGTGGATCTCCAAGCCATCGATGGCTTTCGCGAAGGTAACATCATGCTCCTCCAGGGCGATATCACCGCAGACGATACCGAGCGAAAGATCAAAAAACTCATGGGTGGTCCGCCTCACTGCGTCATCTCCGATCTGGCGCCGCGCCTCAGCGGTATTTGCGACGCGGACACCGCGCGCTGCCTCGAGCTCAATCGGGCCGCGCTGAAAATTGCCACGGAGTTACTGAGACCCGGAGGGACTCTTTTGATAAAGAGCTTCATCAATAACGAGCTGCCGGCGTTCACCCTCGAGATCAAGAAACATTTTCGTTCCGTGCAGCGCACTCGACCGGAGGCGACGCGGCAAAGGTCGTCGGAGTTTTACTTTTGCGCCAAGGATTTTCGTCCAAGTCTCAACGAAGAGCATCGGCGCAGCTTCTGACTCTCGTCGTCTGTCTAAATGGCATAGCTATGCCGGAGTTTAGAAGAGATCCCGTCACTGGCCGCTGGGTGATTATTTCAGCCGAAAGAGCCCAAAGGCCGCAACCGCGCAACCTTCATGGAAATTCTACCGACACGGGCCCGTGCCCGTTCTGTGCAGGAAACGAGGGCATGACACCGCCTGAGGTCTTGGTCTGCCGAGCTGATCCAACTGACTCGGGGAAAGGCGGTTGGACCGTGCGGGTGGTTCCCAACAAGTATCCGGCGCTCGTCAACGATAGCGATTTGTTGGTGCATGAGGATGAACTTTACGAATGGATGAATGGCCTTGGCGTTCACGAGGTCATCATCGAGAGCCCGGAGCATCTAGAGAACATGGCGATGTTGAGCGAAAAACAGCTTGAAGCGGTCCTGTCGGCCTATCGCGATCGCATGCTCGACCTGCGGGCCGATCATCGATGGAAATATATTCTTGTCTACAAAAACCAAGGGGTCGAAGCGGGTGCAACCTTCCCCCACGCTCACTCGCAGCTGGTTGCCCTCCCTATCGTGCCGAAGGCAGCCCTTGAGGAGATCGATGGCGCGAAACGTTTCTACGATGCCGCGGGACGATGTATTTTTTGTGAGATGATCCAGAAAGAAAGAGATGATGGGAGGCGAATTATAACGGAACAGGAGAGTTTGGTCGCATTCTGCCCGTATGCGTCACGTTTTTCTTATGAAACCTGGATTTTACCCAAGAAACACGCGTCGCGGTTCGAGGCTGGTTCAAAGGATTTTTATCTCGAGCTCGCCCGAATCTTAAGGCCAACGTTGATCAGGCTTGATCGACGATTTGATAATCCGCCCTTTAATTACGTCATCCATTCAAGCCCAGTCACTGAGTTCGAAAGCGATTATTATCATTGGCACATGGAGATCATGCCGAGGTTGACTCAAGTCGCGGGTTTCGAGTGGGGTTCCGGATTCTACATCAATCCCGTTGCGCCCGAAGATGCCGCCCGTCTGTTGCGCGAGGTCGCGTTGTAGTCACTCGAAAGGACGGCTATCTTTCACTATTCGACCGTCACGCTCTTGGCGAGGTTTCGCGGCTGATCGACGTCGGTGCCGCGGTGCACCGCGATGTAGTAGGCCATCAGTTGAAGCGGTACGCTGAGCACAGTGGGTGTTAAGAAGTGGGACGCTTTGGGGACCGTCAACACGCCAAATGAAGGAATGTCGGACGGCAATTTTTCCTCATCCGTCAAGATCATGATCTTCCCTCCCCTGGACTCAACTTCTTTAAGATTTCCCAGCGTTTTCTGAAAATAGCGGTCCCGCGGCAAGAGCACGACGACGGGCATCGTCTCGTCGATGAGAGCAATCGGGCCATGTTTCATTTCGCCGGCGGGATAGCCTTCCGCGTGGATATAAGAAATCTCTTTCAATTTGAGCGCCCCTTCGAGGGCGATCGGATAATTGATCCCGCGGCCCAGATAGAGAAAGTCCGAGCTGTGCGTGAGATCCCGCGCCAAGGACTCGACCTCGCTTTCGAGCTTGAGCGCCTCTTCCATCCAATGGGAGAGATGCATAAGATCCCCCAGAAGTTTTTTCGCCTGGGGCCGGCTCAAATTGCCGTTGCGCCGCCCCAAGGCGATGGCCAGAAGATAGAGGGCCGTAAGCTGTGTCGTGAAGGCCTTGGTGCTCGCGACACTGATCTCCGGACCCGCATGGGTATAGAGAACGCCATCCGATTTTCTCGGGATCGATGAGTCGACGACGTTGCAGATGGACAAAACCTTGGCCTTTTTCTGACGCGCGATCTCGACGGCGGCGAGGGTATCCGCAGTCTCTCCGGATTGACTCACCATCAGCAGGACGGAGCGTGGATCCATGAGTGGCGAGCGGTATCTGAATTCTGAACCGTAGTCGACTTCCGCCGGGATGTGCGCGATCTCCTCGAGCATAAATTTGCCGACGAGGCACGCGTGCCACGCGGTCCCGCAGGCGACAAGATGAACTCGTTTGATTTGTTTGGCCTGGTTCGCCGTCAGATGGATATCTTCTAAGGAAACCTCGCCGTCTTTCAAAGAGATACGGCCACGAAACGTGTCGGCGACGGCCCTCGGCTGCTCATGAATCTCTTTGAGCATGAAATGGCGATAACCGCCCTTGCGCGCCGCCACGGCATCCCAGGTAATCTCCTTGAAAGGTCTTTGGATCGATTTTCCATTGCCATTATAGAGACGAAACGAATCGACCGATACTTCGCCGACTTCGCCATCCTCCAAAAACGTCACCCTCCGCGTGTAGTCCAGTAACGCCGGGATATCCGAGGCGATAAAGGCCTCGCCGTCTCCCCACCCAACGACGATGGGCGTAGAGTTTTTCGCGACGATGAGCCGCTTGGGATCTCTTTGGTTCAGAAACAGCAGCGCGTAAGAGCCGTGAATCTCGCGCAGACTCTTGCGCACGGCCTCGAGAAAATCCATTCTCCGTTCAACTTTTTCCGCCACCAAATGGGCGACGATCTCCGTGTCCGTTTCGGAGGAAAATTTGGTCCCCCGTTGAGTTAGCTGTTCCTTGAGGTCGAGATAGTTTTCGATGATGCCGTTGTGCACGACCACCACGTCGCCGGCCCGATGGGGATGAGCGTTGGTCTCTGAAGGCCGGCCGTGGGTCGCCCAGCGTGTGTGGCCGATCCCTATGCTCCCGATCATCGGATCGCGATCGAGGAGTGTCTCCAGATTCTTGAGTTTGCCCTCGCAACGCCGGACCGAAACTCGACCCTCATTGATAACCGCAATCCCAGCGGAATCGTAGCCCCGATATTCGAGCTTTCTCAGGCTTTCCAGAATTAGCGGTGCTGCTTCTCGCTTGCCAATGTAACCAACGATGCCGCACATTAGTTTTTGGATCCTTTCATCTTCTTACGCTTTTGCTCGGTCCAGCCTTCACGTACCGCTTCCCGGCGCTCGTTGAAAACCAAAGCGCCCGCGGGAACGTCATGGCGAACTGTCGTCGCGGTCGCCACATAGACGTCGTCGCCCAGCGAAATGGGGGCAACCAACGTGGAATCGCTTCCCACTTGCACGCGATCGCCGATGGAGGTGCGATATTTGTTGAACCCGTCGTAGTTACAGGTAATGGTTCCGGCGCCGATATTGGTCTCGCGCCCAATCGTGACGTCCCCAAGATAGGTCAGATGGTTGGCTTTTGTCCCGTCGCCAACTGTCGCTTGTTTCACCTCGACAAAGTTGCCGATATGGACGTTCCGACCGAGCGAGGTTCCCGGCCGGAGGTGGGCGAAGGGACCGACGATTGCTCCGCTAGCAATCCGGGAGCTCGTGATCACCACCGAGAATAAGAGATGAACGTCGTCGTCAAGCTCTGTATCGGTGAGATAGGCGCTGCCGTCGATCTGACACCGTTCACCGATGACGGTGCGCCCGCGAAGATGGCTATTGGGACCGATGACCGTGTCTTTGCCGATAGTCACCTCTTCTTCGATGTATGTCGTCTCTGGGTCCTTAAGCGTGACGCCCGCGTCCATCCATTTCCGGTTAATTCGCTCCTGGAACAGTTTTTCCATTGCAGCGAGCTCCTCTCTGGTATTGACTCCCATCATCTCGCGTGGGTCATCCACGTGAACCGTCGCGATTTCCTTTTCCCGAGTAAGGCCAATGGCCACTACATCGGGCAAGTAGTATTCACCTTGTTGGTTGTGATTCTTAACCTGTTCGAGAGCGGAAAATAAAAACTGCGGCGAAGCCACGTAGACGCCGGCGTTGACTTCTCGAATCCGCTTCTGCGCTCCCGTTGCATCCCGCTCCTCGACGACGCCGGCGATCTTCCCCCGCGCATCACGAAGGATTCTACCGTACCCCGTAGCAACATCCAGAGAGGCCGTCATAAGCGTCAATGACGCCTTACGCTCCCGGTGAATGTTTATCATCATCTTCAAGGTCTGTTCGCGAATGAGCGGCACATCGCGAAAACCCTCCTTCGCGCATAGGACCGCGTGGCCGGTTCCAAGCTGCTTCTCCTGAATCACCCAATTGACATCACCATGGGAATAAGCCCGCCTGAGAGCTTCAGCGCCGTGACCGATTATTACGGCAATGGAACTCGGCTCTATTCGAAGCGCGGTTTCTAATGTATGGAGAAATAACGGTTTTCCTGCCAGAGGATGAAGCACTTTGGGAAGGCCAGATTTCATTCGAACGCCCTGCCCCGCCGCCAAAAGAATAACACCGATACGCTTCATAGTCGCGTCCAAGGAGACACAGAAGTGAATTATAGCCGAAGTCCGAGTCCAATCAATGGCAAATGAGTTCGCGACAATTGCTGTTGGCGGGAGTCTAAGGTCTCCCTGATTTGCGGAAATTGGGAAAACCGTTCCTTGCAAGCCTTCAGGAGAAACATCAAAAGTCCGACGATGCCACGAGTCAAGTCAATGTAATGATCGGCTTGAGAAAAGCGTTCCCGCGCGCCCGTCGCCGTGCTTGTTTCATTTCCTCCAAGCTCTTTCTCGGCGGCGACTTCTCCAGAT
>Ga0209160_1000525_pt1 | contig 31434 bp, 24 predicted proteins | sample GraSoiAngelo_153_FD_186167 | JGI IMG/M metagenome (GOLD analysis project Ga0209160, IMG submission 186167) | Grasslands soil microbial communities from the Angelo Coastal Reserve, California, USA - 14_1009_12_40cm (SPAdes) (version 2) | ecosystem: Environmental > Terrestrial > Soil > Grasslands ...
CCTTGGCGACGTTCTCGGGCAGCTCGGGCGTCGTGGCGGGCAGGTTGTACAGCACCCAGTGGACCCATGTCCCGGCCGGGGCGTCGGGGTCGTCGGCGATGAGCGCGAAGCTCACGGTTCCCGCGGGTGCGCCGCTCCAGGCGAGCGGCGGCGAGACGTCGGCCCCGTCGCACGTGTACTTGGCGGGAACGGCCGAACCGTCGGTGAAGGCCGTGCTGGTGAGCGAGAAAGCCATGCTCATCCAAGATAGCGGGGGAGAAGGCGGGGCCAAAAGCCAAACCCGGGGCAGGAACTGCTCCCCGGGTTGACCGGCCGGGCGAAGTGGGCCGTCGACACTTCGGCCGCGACCTGAGTGCGGTGAGAAGGTACGGACTGTTGCGGCCACGCAGGTGGAGGCCGCGTGGGAGGGGTGTCAGAGAACGGTCAAACCGCAGGCGCCGCGTGAGGCGACGGGGTTAGCTTGAAACTCCCTGGAATCAGGTGCATTTCTCGACCGTCTCATGAGACCCGGCTCCCGCCCACCTCGTCCTCGCGGCCTGTTCATCGCCGCGCTGCTCTTACTCACGCTCGCCCTGGCGGGCGCCATCGCGCTGCAGGCGTATCGCAACTTCCTCGGCCACAAGGCCACCGCCGAGCGCGTGTTGAGCGACTACGCGCGTCTCGCTGCCGCCCGGTTCGCCAACCGGACCGAGATGGCATTCTACTACCAAGCCTTCTGGCCGGCTCTGGAGGCGCTGTCGCGGGCGAAGGCCGGGCAGGCCGACACGCCTCTGCCGCCGCCCGGGCGGCTTGCGGCGAGCACCGAGCCTCACGCCGCCGACTTCCGCAAGCTCGCCCGCTACACCTTCCGGTACGAGCTCGCCACCGGGCGGCTCGAGACGGCGGGGGGAGCGCCGCCGGCCGCGGTACGCAAGTGGCTGCGCGACACACTTCCGGTGCACAGCCGCACGGTGTACGACCCGAAGGAGCGGCTCGGCGCGATCGTGCGCACGGTGGACGGCGTAGCGCGCGCAATCGTCTACACCGTGGTGAACGACAAGGCCGGGCGCCCGCGCACTGTGGTGGGCCTCGAAGAGGATCCGCGGGGATTCGAGCCGCTCTATACGGCCGACGAAGACAAGTTTCCGCTGTTGCCGCGGCCGTTGACGGGGGGCGTGATATACGATTCGCTCGGCTCGGCGATCGTCACCGGGGCGGACGGGGTCGAGCTGTATCGCTCGCCGGTGCAATACGCACCGCTCTTCGCCGCCCGCGATTCGTTTCAAGAACCGATGATGGGCAGGCTGCAGGTTCAGGTCGCCCTGCGACCCGACATGGCACCGAAGCTGGTGATCGGCGGCATGCCACGGTCGAACTTGCCGATGTTGCTGTCTCTGCTCGCCATCACCGCCGCACTCGTTGTCGGAGCCCTGCTGCAGTTGCGCCGCGAGTACGAGCTCTCGCAGCTGCGCGCCGATTTCGTGTCCGGGGTCTCGCACGAGCTGCGCACGCCGCTGGCCCAGATCCGGATGTTCTCCGAGACGCTGCTGCTCGGCCGCGTGCGCTCGGACGGCGAGCGCGTCCGCTCGCTCGAGATCGTGGACCAGGAGGCGCGCCGCCTCACGCATCTGGTCGAGAACCTGCTGCACTTCTCCCGATCGGAGCGCCAGGCCACGCGGCTGTCGCCGGCGCCGGCCCCGCTCGCCCCGCTGGTGCGCGAAGCCGTCGAAGCCTTCGCCCCGCTCGCGGCGGCGCGCGGCGTCACGTTCCGCACCGAGCTCCGCGATGGACTGGTCGCCCCGGTCGATGCCGAGGCGCTGCGGCAGATGCTCGTCAACCTGCTCGACAACGCCGTCAAGTACGGGCCGGCCGACCAGACGATCACCGTGGGCCTCGACGCCGCCGACGGGAAGGCACGCATCCGGGTCGAGGACCAGGGGCCCGGGATTCCGGCCGGCGACCGCGAGCGCATCTGGGACCGCTTCTGGCGGCTCGAGCGCGACCGCGGCGCCGCGGTGGCGGGGACGGGTATCGGCTTGTCCGTGGTGCGGGAGCTGGTGGCGCTGCACCGCGGCCGCGCCTGGGCGGAAGAGGGACGCGGGGGGACCGGGGCGTGCTTCGTCCTGGAGCTGCCCCTGACCGGTCAGCTGGAGGCCGCACCGGGGGGAGCGCGGATACGCGCGGACTTCGGGGCGACGGCATGACCCGGATTCTCGTCGTCGAGGACAATCCCGATCTCGCGTACGGCCTGCGCAACAACCTCGAGATCGAGGGCTACGAGGTGGAGGTCGTCGAGGATGGCAGCGAGGGCCTCGCGCGGGCGCGGACCGGCGGCCCCGACTTGATCATCCTCGACCTGATGCTGCCCGGCCTGGACGGCTACCGCGTGCTGCGGGCGCTGCGCGACGAGGGGCGCCGCATGCCGGTCCTCATCCTCACGGCCCGTGGCGAAGAGGGGGACAAAGTGCGGGGGCTGCGGCTCGGCGCGGATGATTACGTCACCAAACCGTTCGGTGTGCTCGAGCTGCTCGCGCGGGTGGAGGCGTTGCTCCGGCGCACGGCGCCGAGTGGCGGCGGGGCCGCGCTCCCGGAGCAGTTTGGCGCGATCCAGGTGATCCCCGCCTCGCGCACCGTGCTGCGCGACGGCCGCGCGGTCGGGCTCACCCCGAAAGAGTTCGATCTGCTGCTGGCACTGCTGCAGCGGCGTGGGGCCGTGGCGACGCGCATGGAGCTGCTCACCGAGGTATGGGGCTACAGCGCGGCGGTCCTCAGTCGCACCGTGGACACGCACGTCGCCGAGCTGCGCCGCAAGCTCGAGGCGGACCCGGCCGCTCCACAGCACATTCTCACGGTCCGCAAGGCCGGCTACCGGCTGGAGAAATAATCCGTGACGCTCCCCCTCCCCCTATCCAACGCCCTCGCCTGCTGGCCCCTCTGGGCCCTCCTCGGCGCGCCACCCGACGGCCGCGCCATCATCGCCGCGATGCACGACCGCTACGTGGGCAAGTGGTACGGGACCCTGACCTTCGTGCAGCACAACACGGCCACGCGGCCCGACGACAGCACCGAGCACTCGACCTGGCGCGAGTACGCCGCGCTGCCGGGGCGGCTGCGCATCGAGTTCGAGCCGCTCGATTCTGCCGCAGGGGTGCTGTTCGTGCGCGACTCGCAGTTCGTGTTCCGCGGCGGGCGATTGACCACGGCGACGGCGTTCGTACACCCGCTCATGGTGCTGGGGTTCGACGTCTATTTCGATCCCGCGGAGCGGACCGCTCACAAGCTCGAGCAGCTGGGGTTCGACCTCGCGACCGTGCACGAGGAGACGTGGGACGGTCGGCCCGCCTACGTCGTCGGTGCACGGGCCGGGGACGTGCGCACCCGCCAGTTCTGGGTGGACAAGGAGCGACTGCTGTTCGTGCGACTGCTCGAGCCCGGACAGCGCGACACGACGCGCACGAGCGACATCCGCTTCAACGAGTACCGGCCCGTCGGCGCGGCCTGGGTCTCGGCCGAGGTGGCGTTCCTCGTGGACGGCCGGCAACGGTGGCTCGAGCAGTATGCGGAGATCCGGACCGGGACGCCGCTGCCCGAGGCACTGTTCGACCCCACGCGCTGGGCCCAGACGAAGCACTGATCCCTGTCGCCGTGGGGTCGGCGCTGGTACTGTTCTCCCCGATGACCGACAGATCGCCGCCGAAGAAATACACCATCGGACTCGTGCAGATGGCGATGTCCGGCGATCCCGCCGTGAACCTCGAGAAGGCGATCGTGAAGGTGGCGGAGGCCGCGGCGGCCGGGGCCGCCCTGGTGTGCCTGCCGGAGCTGTTCCGCTCGCAGTACTTCGCACAACGGGAGGACGCGGCCCTGTTCGATCTTGCCGAGCCGGTTCCGGGGCCCAGCACCGAGGCGCTGGGGCGGGCGGCGCAGCGGGCGGGCGCCGTGGTGATCGCACCCCTGTTCGAGCGCCGCGCCCCCGGGTTGTACCACAACAGCGCCGCGGTGATCGACGCGGACGGCCGCCTGATTGGGGTCTACCGCAAGATGCACATCCCGGACGACCCCGCGTACTACGAGAAGTTCTATTTCACGCCGGGAGATCTGGGATTCCGCGCGTTCGACACCCGGGTCGGGCGCATCGGCACGCTGGTGTGCTGGGATCAGTGGTATCCTGAAGGCGCGCGCCTCACCGCCCTGCAGGGCGCCAACGTCCTGTTCTATCCCACGGCCATCGGCTGGCATCCGGCCGAGAAGGACAGCCATGGCAAGGAACAGCTCGACGCGTGGCGCACCATTCAGCGCAGCCACGCGATCGCGAACGGCTGCTACGTGGCGGCGGTGAACCGGGTCGGCCGCGAGCGGCCTCAAGGCGCAGCGACGGACGGACTCGAGTTCTGGGGTTCGTCGTTTGTCGCCGACCCGTTCGGCACCGTCGTGGCGGAGGCACCGACCGACCGGGAGACCATCGTCTTCGGAGAGGTGGATCTGGCGCGGATCGAGGAGGTGCGTCGCGGCTGGCCGTTCCTGCGAGACCGCCGCATCGACGCGTACGGCGGGATCGTCAGTCGCTATCTCGGCGACGCGTCGTAAGCACGGGTGAAGACTCCCGCCTCTCTCGGGCTTCGCATGCCCGCCGAGTGGGAACGGCACCACGCGACCTGGATCGGCTGGCCCCACAACGCGAGCGACTGGCCCGGGCGGCTGGGGCCGATCCCCTGGGTCTACGCCGAGATCGTCCGCAAGCTGGCGCCCGGAGAGATCGTGCGGATTCTCGTGAACTCGGGCCCCCACCAGCGCAAGGCGCGCAGCGTCCTCGAGCGGGCCGGCGTAGACCTCGGCCGGGTCGAGTTCTTCCGGTTTCCGACCAATCGCGGCTGGACGCGCGACTTCGGACCCCTGTTCGTGCGCCGGCCGAGCCCGAGGGCCGACGTGGCGATCGCGCGGTTCCGCTTCAACGCGTGGGCCAAGTATCCCGACTGGAAAAAGGACGACCGCATCCCGGAACGCGTGGCTGCGCGGCTCAAGCTGCCGCTGGTGCCCGCACGCGTGGTGCTCGAGGGCGGGAGCATCGACGTCAACGGCCGCGGCTCGCTCCTCACGACGGAGCAGTGTCTGCTCGATCCCGCGGTTCAGGTCCGGAACCCGGGCCTGTCGCGGTCCGAGCTCGAGGGGGTACTGCGAGACTACCTCGGTGCCACCAACGTGCTATGGCTCGGCGAGGGGATCGCGGGCGACGACACGCACGGGCATGTGGACGACGTGTGCCGCTTCGTCAACACGGGTACCGTCGTGCTGTGCCGGGAGTCCGACCCGCGGGACGTGAACTACCGGCCCCTCGCGGAGAACCGCGAGCGGCTCGAGGACATGCGCCTCGAGGACGGCTCCAAGATCGCGGTCGTCGATCTCCCGATGCCCGCGCCGCTCTATTTCGCCGGCCAGCGCCTGCCGGCGAGCTACGCCAACTTCTACATCGCGAACGCCGCGGTCCTGGTCCCGACATTCAACGATCCCCAGGACAGGGTGGCGTTGGGGATTCTCGGAGACTTGTTCCGGGATCGGCCCGTCGTCGGAATCCACGCCGTGGACCTGGTCTGGGGATTGGGGACGATTCATTGTCTGACGCAGCAGGAGCCGTTCGCCGGCGGCGGATCGGGCGAGCGGCGCTCCGCACTCACAAGGAGGCACTCATGACCGCGGCGACGCCGTTCGGTCTCTCCCAAATCGGCCAGATCTTCGTGCGAGCGCGCGATCTCGACCGCGCCGTCCGCTGCTACCGCGACACGCTCGGCATGCCGTTCCTCTTTCAGGTGCCGAGAATGGCGTTTTTCCAGTGCGGCGCGACGACGGTCATGCTGGGCATTCCCGAAACGGGCGAGCTCGAGCACGCGGCGTCGCTCGTCTACTACCTGGTCCCCGACATCGCCCTCGCCCATACGACGCTGCGCGGGCGGGGCGTGGAGTTCATCACCGAGCCCCATCTGGTGCACCGCGCGCCGGACTACGAGCTCTGGCTCGCCGACTTCCGCGACACGGAAGGCAACGTGCTCGCCCTGATGGACCGGAAACCGCGCTCCTAGCCGCGCGCTGGCTCTGGCTTCCGGGCCTGGGTATCGTTCGGAACGATCCCCGGAACCAGAGCCCGCCGATGATTTCTGCCCGCCGCCCGCTCCTGCTCGCAGTGCTGCTCACGGTCGCCTGCCGCGCGGGCCCGCCCGGCCTGCCGGCGCCGGCTGCACCTGAGCTTCCCACGCCTGGTGCCGCACCTTCGGACACCGCGTGCCGCATCGCGCCCGGCCCCGCGTCGAAGCGCGACACGGTCGCAGTCGCGCTCGCCGAGCCCATCGATCCCACGCACGCCCCCTCGCCGCGCAACGATGCGGAGCGATTCGTTTTCGCCGCGCTGTACGAGACGCTGATTCGCCTGGACTGCGCCGGCCGGGTGCTTCCCGGGCTCGCCCAGTCGTGGGAGGCAGCGGGCGACCGCTGGACCTTTACGTTGCGGGACGACGCCCGCTTCTGGGACGGGGCGCCGGTGACGGCGCGCGACGTGGTCGCCGCGTGGCGGGCACGCGACTCGGCGTTCGCGCAGTCCGCCACCGTGTTGAGCGATCGCATGATCGGCGTGCGACCGCCGGCGGCGCCGTTTCAGCCGCTGGCCGATCCGGCGCTCGCGGTGACGAAGCGCGCGCCGGGAGGCGATTGGCCGATCGGAACAGGCAGCCACTGGGTGAGCGAGACCGACGCCGCGGGCGTCCTGTCGGCGGTGCCGGTGCGGCGCGGCGCCCTGCCCGTCCTCCGGGTCGCCACCGTCCCCGCCGGTCGCACGCGCGACGCGGTCGACGAAGGCTCCGACCTCGTGATCACCGGCGACCCCGCGGTGCTCGAGTACGCGGCGACCCGACCCGGGTTCGTCGACGTTGCGCTCGACTGGAACCGTACGTACGTGCTGCTCGCGCCCGGACACCCCGACGGCCTCGCCGATATCCGGCGCGAAAGCCTGCGCGACGCGGTGCACCTCGACGCCCGTCCCGCGGAATGGAGCGGCGGCCGGTTCTGGCTCGCGGATCTGCAGGCGTGCGGGTTCCCGACGACCCGCGACACGGCCGTGTCCGCCCCTCGGCGGCAGCGCGTCGTGTACGATCAATCCGATCGGAACGCCGCCGACCTGGCCGCCCGGCTCGTCGGTCTGGGGACGCTGGGAAATCGCTCCGCGGCAACGGGGCTCGCGCCGGCCGTATTCGCGGCGGCGCTGCGGGCGGGCGGCGACGCCGCGTACGTGCTGCCGCTCCGCCGCCGGGTGTTCGACGTTTGCCGGGCGGCGCTGGAGCTGCCGCCCTGGAGTTGGACCGGTACGGTCGAGCCATTGCTGGACGTCCGCCCCCACGCCCTCGTGCGCCGGGGTCTGCCTCCCCTGCAGGTCGATTGGGACGGCACGCCGCGCATCTCCCCTCGATGACCTTCCGGACCCGCATCCTCGTCGGGTTCGGCGTGGTCGTGCTGGTACCGCTCGCGCTGTTCGGCGTGCGCGTGCGCACCGAGATGGCAAGCCGCCTCACCGCCGAGTACGAGCGCCGCGTCGCAGCGCTCGCGGCGGTGATCCAGACCGACCTGACCCGGGACGGCGCCGCGATCGCGCGCCGGCTCAACGCCCTGATCGAGGCCATCGCCGCGGACAACCGATTCCGAGCGGCGGTGCTGCAGGGGAGCGACCGCACCTACCTGCTCGACTACGCGGGCGGAGCGATGCGCTTCGCCGGTCTGTCGATGCTCCAGATCCAGGACGATCAGGGCCGCATCGTGAGCTCGGGGCACTTCCGCAACGAATACGACCGGCTCGAGCCTGGACTGCCGCGCGCGCTCGCCGCCGCGCAGGGGGGGATCGCCCTGATCCAGGCGCGCACGCCCGAGGGGCCGATGCTCGCGATCGCCCGCCTCGACTCGCTGCGTCTGGCCGGCACGCGGTTCACGCTGGTGGGCGGGATCGCGCTCGACTCGACGTACCTCGCGGAGCTGACGCCGGACTCCGAGCTCAGCGTGGTCGTCCGCCTGCCTACGGACAGTCTCCCCGCAGCCGCGTCCGCGGGAGCAGTGCTCAGCGAGGTCTCGCTGCCCTTCGTATTGGAGAGCGACTCCGGGAGCGCGCTGCGGCCGGCACGCATCATCGTCAGTCATTCGCTCGCCTCGCTCTCGGCATTGCGCCGGGGAGTCGACGGGGCGTTCCTCGCCGCGGTGCTCCTCGCCGGTGCGATCGCGCTGCTCCTGGGCGGCTGGTTGTCGCTCCGTATCAGCCGGCCCATCACCGCGCTGGCCCGAAAGACCGAGCAAATCGACATGGACCGGCTGGACGTCAGCTTCGACAGCGAGCGCGCCGACGAGATCGGCGCGCTCACGCGGCTGCTCGGCTCGATGATCGAGCGGCTGCGCGCCGGAGCCGCGAAGCTGCGGGAGGCGGAGCGCCGCATCGCCATGGGCGACCTCGCGCGCCAGGTGAATCACGACATCAAGAACGGCCTCACGCCCATCCGCAACGTGTTCCGGCATTTCACGGAGACCGCCGCGACCGAGCCCGACCGACTCACCGCCGTGTTTCGAGCGCGTCAGGGGACCGTCGAGGCCGGCATCTCGTACCTCGAAAACCTCGCCGGCAACTACGCCCGCCTCTATCCGGCGCCGGCGCGCGAGCCGTGCGACGTGCGCCAGGTGATCCGGGAAACCCTCGGGCGCCTGGGCGCCACCGGGAACCCGCGGCTGGAGACCGACCTGGCCGAAGACCTCCCGCTCGTGTGTACCGACCAGCTCGTGCTGCGGCGCATCCTCGAGAATCTCGTCGGCAACGCGGTGGATAGCCTCGAAGGTCGCCCCGGGGCGGTGACGATCTCGGCCGCGGCGGTCGCGCCCGCGAATGGCCGGCCCAACGTCCGCATCACCGTCGCCGACACCGTCAAGGGGATGACGCGGGCGGAGCTGGATCGCGCCTTCGACGACTTCTATTCCACCAAGCCGGGCGGCACGGGGCTCGGCCTGTCGATCGTGCGCCGGCTGGTGCTCGACGCCAACGGCGTGCTGCGGGTGGAGACGCAGCCGGGCGCCGGAAGTCGTTTCATCGTGGACCTGCCGGGAGCCTGAGCATGACCGTGGTGCTCGTCGTCGACGATGTGTCCGCCATGGCCGACCAGTACGCCTACGATCTGAAGCGCGTGGGCGGCTACGAGACCCTCATCGCCGGGAGCGGCCGCGAGGCGCTCGACCTGCTCGAGCGTGAGGCCGTCGACTGCGTGCTGCTGGACCTCGAGATGCCGGGCATGGACGGCTTCGAGGTGCTGCGCGGGATGGCGCGCCGCGACGCCCGCCCGCCGGTGATCGTCTACACCGGGACGGGAAGCTACGACCGCTGCGTGCAGGCGATCCGGCTGGGCGCGCAGGGCTTCATCGACAAGGCGGAGTCGATGGAGCGCGTCGTGCGCGAGATCGAGAGCGCTCTCGACCGGGCGCGGCTCACCGGACAGGTCGCCGCGCTGCGCGAGCGGCTCGGCGCCGAGGCGGCGCTCGTGGGTGCGAGCGCCCCCATGCGCCGGCTAGCCGACGCCATCGCCCGCGTAGCCAAGATCCCGAGCCCCGTGCTGATCACGGGCGAGAGCGGGTCCGGCAAGGAGCTCGTCGCCCGCGAGCTGCATCGGCTTGGAGCCAGCCCCGGCGGGCCGTTCGTGGCGCTCAACGCCGCCGCCCTGCCGGAAACCCTCGTGGAGGACGAGCTGTTCGGACACGAGCGCGGCGCGTTCACGGGGGCCAACGCGCTGCGCAAGGGAGCGTTCGAGGCCGCCTCGGGTGGAACACTGTTTCTGGACGAGATCGGCGAGCTGCCGCTCGCCGCGCAGGCCAAGCTGCTGCGGGTGATCGAGCAGCGCCAGGTCGCCCGACTCGGCGGCAACCGTACAATCGCCGTGAACGCCCGCGTCGTCGCCGCCACCAATCGCGATCTGAACGCCGAGATCGCCGCGGGGCGGTTCCGCGAGGACCTGTACTATCGGCTCAACGTGCACTCCGTGTCGGTCCCGCCGCTGCGCGATCGCCGCTCCGACATCCCCGCCCTGGTCGACCACCTGCTCGCGTCCACCTGCGCACGCTTCGGGATGCGGGCCAAGCGGCTCGATCCGGCCGCGCTCGAACGTCTCATGAAGTACGAGTGGCGACGGAACAATGTGCGCGAGCTGCGCAATGTCGTCGAGCGCATGCTCATCTCCGCCGACGGCGACATGATCCGGCTCGACGACGTTCCCGCGGAGATCCGCGACGCGGCCGCGTCCGGGGAGGGGTCGCCTGGCCCGGCGCCCACCAGTTTCCAGGCCCTTAAGGCAGAGGCCGAGCGCCAGATCATCGTGGCCGCCCTGGAGCGAAACGACTGGCATATCACGCGGACCGCACGCGCGCTCGGCCTCGCAGACCACGCGAGTCTCCTGAAAATCATGCGCAGGCACGACATCACCCGGGAGCGTGTCGACCCGGACACGTGAGCACCTCGGCCCGCGTGTCCGCGCGAGCACCAGGGCTCCGACCCTCCGACCTCAAGCCGTTGTCCCAACGAGGGATAACCGACGCCTGCCCGCTGGCCTCCCTCCTGCGTTAGCGGTGGACGTTCACCCCAACCCAGGAGGTCTCTATGCGTAAGCTGCTCCTCACCCTCGTCGCGGGCTCGGTCGTCGCGGCGTGTGGTCGCAAGTCATCGCCGTCATCCGAAGCCAGTGCCGCGGAAGTCCCCACCACACCGCCCGCGACGTCGAGCGTGGCGACCAAGCCCGTGCCCTCGGTGACGGGGCCGGTCTCGTTCGACGCAGCGCAAACCGCCTTCACCGAGAAGCGGTACGCCGACGCCGTGCGGCTGTTCACGTCCTACACGAGCGACAAGCCCGACAACGTGTGGGGCTACTACATGCTGGGCCTCTCGACCTGGAAGGCCGGCGATCGCGACGCGGCCGTGAACGCGTTCACGCTGGCGCTCGAGAAGGACGCGTCCCATGTGAAGAGCCACATCAACCTGAGCCGCGTGCTGATCGAGCAGGGTCGCGCGCAGGACGCCCTGCCCCACGTCGAGGCGGCGGTCGCCATCGACTCCACGTCGGGCGAGACCGTCCGTCTCTTGGGTCGCGTGAAGCGCGAGTTGGGCGACTCGGCAGGCGCAATCGCCGCCTACAAGCGCGCGATCGTGCTCGACGAGCGCGACGTGTGGTCGATGAACAACCTGGCGAAGCTGTACATCGGCCAGGGGAAGTACGACGAGGCGCTGGGGCCGCTCGCCCGCGCGGTCGAGATCGACTCGACGGTGCCCGCCTTCCAGAACAACCTCGGGCTCGCCTTGGGGCACAGCACCCGGGTGGATCTCGGCGCACTGGCCCGCAGTTTCGAAGAGCAGATCAAGACGTGGCGGTAAGGCCGATCTCCCGGCCGAGCGCGAGGATCTCTTGCTGGATTCCCTTGCGCTCGGCCAGGAGCCGCAGGAACGCCCAGCGTCGAAAAGCGAACAGCCCGAGTGCCCGCGCTCCCCCGACGATGCGGTCGAGCCGCTCGACGAACACGAGGGCCGCATACGCTAGTAGCGGCGCGACCAGGAGCGCCACCACGCCTTCTCTCACACCACGCCACAACACGCTGGCCGTCGCGAGTCCCGCCCATGTGAGGGGAAAGAGCAGCATGGCCGCGAGCACCTTGATGCTCGCCAGCGCGTCTTCCTCTCCCTTCGCCATACCGGTGGCCACGAAGCCAACGACTCGGTAGGCCGGGTAGTGTACGGCTGTCCCCACCAGCCCCGCGGGCAACAACAGCAATAGAACCATCCCCGCTTTGGCGACGTAGCGGGCCACGCGCGCGAGGGTGAAGCTCCGCGGGGCGAGCCGCCGCGGATCGAGCCCCGCGGCCGCGAGCGCCGCTTCGTACCGATCGATCCGCGCCGCCAGAGCGGCGAAGCGTTCCGGCTGCTGCTCCCGCGCGATTTCGTACCCAGCGATCAGGCGGCGCCGCAGGATGAACTCTTGCTCGAGCGTCGGCGGGTTACTAGGCGCGTCGTCTTGCGTGCTGACGATGCGTTCCGCGCGAGCGACCAGCGCCAGCGCTTCCACGTGCCCAGCCTGGAGCGTGACGCCGCCGAGGGCCTGCTCGATGCGCGCGGTGAGGGCGCGGACCGGTCCGGCAGGCGGCTCCTCCCCGGGGGCGAGCTCCACGGGCTCCACGGCGAACGGCTCGCCGAAGTGGAGCAGCGCGGCGCTCCGGAACGTCCGCTTGGCCCGATAGTACAGCCCCGCCGGCACGATCCGGAGCGGCGTGGCTCGCGGCAGCCCCGCGGCGGCGCCGAGGGCGATCCGCGCGGCCCCGGTCTTCATGGGCCGAAGCTTCGCCTCCGAGTGCGACGTCCCCTCGGGGAACAACCCTATCGCGCCGCCTCGTGCCAGCACGCGGCGCGCCGTGTCGAACGTCTCACGATTCTGTGCCGGGTCGGCTCCCGTATCCTGCCGCCGATGCACCGGGATCGCTTCGAGGGCCCGGCAGAACCACCCAATCACCGGCATGCGGAACAGCGGCGCCTTCGCGAGCAGCGACACGCGCCGCGGGGTGAAACACAGCAGGAACGCCGGGTCGATGAGCCCGCTCGGATGGTTCAGCACGAGGATGACGGGGCCGTCGCGAGGAACGTGCTCCAGCCCCGACACCTCGATGCGCCGGAAGAAGATCCGTAGGATCAGTCGGAACAGCGCCCGGAGGTGCGCCCTCACGGCGAGGGCTCGACGCCCGCCATCCGCTCTCCCCGCCAGGCGCCATAGGTCCAAATCACCCCGCCGAGCAGAATCGCCGCCGGGATGATCAAGACGGCGCGTGCGAGGGTGCTCGCGTCCGAGATCGCGCCCAGAATGGTTGGCGACGGCACGTCGCCCAGCACATGAATCATGAGAATGCTGACCGCGACGGCGCTCGCTCGCATCTCGGGCGCGACCAGGTTCACGATGGCGGAATTGATCGGGCCGGTGGATGAGAACAGCAGCAATTCCGCGAGCACGAGCGCGGTCCAGTACACCACCGGGCTCGGCGCGAGTAATGCGACCAGCCCGACCGGCGCGGCGACCAGTGTGGCGACACCGGAGACCCACAGATACGCCTGTCGCGTTCGCGCGAGCAGCCGGTCGGCGACCCACCCGCCGACCGTCGTTCCCACCAGACCGGTCGCCACGAGCACCAGGCCCGATCCGACAGTAGTCATACTCTCCGTCAGGCCGCGTATCCGCATCAGAAACTTGGGCAGAAATACCGCCATGCCTCCGAGCGCGAACGTGTAAGCCGCGTAGCCGAGCACCGTGAGCACGTAGGGCCGGTTGCGGGCGAGGGTCGCATACGCGGCCCGGGCCGCCCCGCCCCGGAGCCGGTGGCTCGCGCCCAGGGCATCCGTCGGGTCCTGGATCCCGCGCGGCGGATCGTACAGGCGCAACGACAGGGCGGCGAGGACGAGGCCCGGCGCCCCGACGAAGAAGAAGGCGCTGCGCCAGCCGAAGTGAACGTCCAACAGGCCCCCGACCACGTATCCGAGCGCCGTCCCGACCGGGATCGCCGCGAAGAAGATCGAAAACACGCGACCGCGATACCGTCGGGGGAAATAGTCGGCGAGCAAGCTCGGTGAGATCGTGCCATACGCGGCCTCGCCGATTCCCACAAGCGCCCGCGCGCCGAGCAAGCTCACGAAGCTCCAGGCAAGTCCGCCCAACGCGGTGGCCACGCTCCAGATGAAGATTCCCGCGGCGATCAGCCGTGTGCGGGAGCCCGTGTCGCCCAGGGTCCCAAACACGGGAGCGGCGAGCATGTAGACGACGATGAACCCGCTGGTGAGCAACCCGAACTGGGTGTCGCTCACGTGGAGCGGCGAGTGTCTGAGGCTCTCCCCCAGCGCCGCCACGACATAGCGGTCGACGTAGTTGAAGAGGTTGATGCATGTGAGGACGATCAGTCCCGTGCGCGCCAGGCGCGCGCTGTCGACTACGGGTGCGCCTTGAGCCACGTGGTAAACGGGAAACAGGGGATCGCACGGAAAATCATGGTGGCCACCGGGCGGTTTGGGTGTCCCAAACTTAGCCGCGGGTGGCCACCATGCCTACTCAGGCGGGTTCAGCCTTCGAGACCGTCGTGGTTGTCGTCTTCGAACGCTTTGAAGGAGCTCTGGATATTGTTCGCCACCACGCTCTGGTTCGCGCCGCCCTGGCCGCGACGAACGCCGCGTCCTCGCTGGAGCTTGGCGAGCCGTGAGCGCGAAGCTGCGGTCCGGCCGTGGGACAGGCCGCGCGAGCACGACGCGTGAGAGACCTCACATGTGTTCGCGACACGCGCCAAGTTTCCCTGTATCGAATCGGTGCAATGGCCGCCCGCTATGAGCCAGGAGGGATCATGAAGCCGAGTCCACGCGAGCAGGCGGAAGCGTTCCGGCAGCTGCACACCGGACCGCGCATGCTGGTGCTCCCCAACGCCTGGGACGTGGCGAGCGCCCGAGTGGTGGAGGAAGCCGGCTTCCCGGCCATCGCCACCACCAGCGCCGGGATCGCCTGGGCATTCGGCTACCCCGACGGCGAGCGGATCAGCCGGGGGGAGATGCTGGCCGCGATCCGGCGTATCGTCGCAGCGGTGCGCGTGCCCGTGACGGCCGACGTGGAGGGAGGCTACGGCGCCACGGTCGCGGCGGCCGCCGAGACGGCGCGCGGCGTGATTGCGGCGGGTGCCGTCGGACTCAACCTCGAAGACGGCACGAATGAAGGCACCCTGCTCGATCCCGAGCTGCAGGCGGACCGCATCCGTGCCGTGCGCGAAGCGGCGATGTCGGCGCGGGTGCCGCTGGTGGTGAATGCGCGCACCGACGCGTTCGCGGTGAGACACTGGTCACCGGCAGAGCGCTTCACCGCGGCGGTGCGGCGTGCCAACGGCTACCTGGCCGCCGGAGCCGACTGCCTGTTCGTGCCCCACGTGAGCGACGGCGCGACGATCGGGCGCCTCGCCGGGGAGCTCGCGGGGCCCCTCAACGTGATCGCCGGCCCGCCGGCCCCGCCCCTGCCGGAGCTCGAGCGGCTGGGGGTGCGACGGGCGAGCCTCGGCCCCCGCATCGTGCAAGCGACACTGGGGCTGGTGCGACGCCTGGTGACGGAGTTGCGCGAGCGCGGGACGTACGACACCATGACGGAGCTGCTCATCCCCTTCGGGGAGCTGCAGCGGCTGGTGGGACGGACCCCTTGACCGGTTCGAACACGCGGGTATATTTATACCGCGCCGTGAATATTTAATACGATCGGGTTAATCCCTTTGGGTGGTCACGAATCGATGATGCACTGCACGCCGAAGACCGTCGCCAATCTGAATCCGGCTCCCACCGACGGGAGCGAGCGGGCGGCGTAGCGTGTAGACGATCCCAGACACCACGGCCCGCTCGCAAAGAGCGGGCCTTCTTTTTGGCAAGCGACAGATACGGCTGGAGGACACGCGATGCCCCGAGGGAACACGCGTTGGATGCACACCCGCGCCCCGGACCTGAACCCGTGGCGCGAGCAAGACGCGTGCGGGGTCGGGTTCGTCGCGCGCGCGTCGGGGGAGCGCTCGCACGAGGTTGCGCGCCTCGCGCTCGAAGCCCTTAAGCGCGTCGCCCACCGCGGCGCCGCGGCCAGCGACAGCTCGGGCGACGGCGCCGGCGTGCTCACGCAGATCCCCGCGCCGCTGTTCTATCGCGAGGCGGAGCGGCTCGGACTACCGCTCGCGGCGGGTCAAGCGTTCGCGGTCGGCATGTTCTTCCTACCGCGCGAGGCCACGGCCCTCGCGCGCGTCACCGCCATCATCGAGGGCGTGCTGCGCGGCGACGGCCTGAGCGTGCTGGGATGGCGCGAGGTGCCCGTGCGCCTCGACGTGCTGGGCGCGGGCGCACGCGCCACGTGTCCCACCATTCGCCAGGTGCTCATCGGTCCGGCGGCCGACCGGCGCGGCGACGTCGCCGCGTGGGAGCGGGCCCTCTACCTCGCGCGCAAAACGATCGACGCCCGCGTGGCGGACGGCGGGGCGGAGCTGGAGGCCTTCTTCGTCTGCTCTCTCTCGGCGCGCACCATCGTCTACAAGGCGTTGCTCACCGGGACCCAGCTCGGCGCGTTCTTCCCCGACCTCGAGTCGCCGGACTTCCAGACGGCGTTGGCCGTGTTCCACCAGCGCTACTCGACCAATACGACGTCCAGCTGGCCCCTGGCCCAGCCGTTCCGGCTGCTGGCGCACAACGGTGAAATCAACACGCTGTGGGGCAACCGCAACGCGATGCGCGCGCGCGAGCCGGCGCTCGCCTCACCGCTGTGGCACGAGAACGTCGACCGGCTCAAGCCGGTGATCTGGGCCGAGGGGAGCGACTCGACCAGCCTCGACAACGCACTCGAGCTGCTGGTGCGCTCGGGCCGCGACCCGGTGCACGCGCTCATGATGCTCGTGCCGGAGGCGCACGAGGGCGCCGTCGAGATGGACCCCTCGCTGCGCGGCTTCTACGAGTTCCACGACTGCCTGGTCGAGCCGTGGGACGGACCGGCCGCGCTGGCGTTCTCGGACGGCGTGATGGTCGGATCCGCGCTCGACCGCAATGGGCTGCGCCCCTGCCGCTACAAGGTCACGCGCGACGGTCTCGTCGTGGCGGGCTCCGAGGTCGGGCTCGTGGACCTGGACCCCGCGAGCGTGGTCGAGAGCGGGCGGCTCGGCCCGGGCGAGCTGCTGGTGGTGGACACGCGGCGCAAGGCGATCCTCCACAACGCGGAGGCGAAGCGCGAAGTCGCGCGTCGCCGTCCGTACGCGCGCTGGGCGGCGAAGAGCATCCGGCCCCTGCGGCCGACGGCCGGAGCGACCGACGGAGCATCCGAGGCCGAACAGCTCGCGCGCCAGCTCGCGTTCGGCTGGAGCTTCGAAGACCTGCGCTATGTGCTCGAGCCGATGGGCGGCGAGGGGCAGGATGCCGTGTGGAGCATGGGCGACGACACGCCGATCCCGCCCCTCGCACGCGTGGCTCCGGGCCTGTACGCCTACCTCCGCCAGCGGTTCGCTCAGGTCACGAACCCGCCGATCGATCCGTTGCGCGAGACGCTCGTGATGTCGCTGCGCATGCACCTGGGCCGCCGCGGCTCGCTGCTCGCGGACCGCCCCACCGGACTGCCCCTGGTGCGGAACGAGCACCCCGTCCTGCTCGACAACGAGATGGCGGCGCTCGGGACGCTCGTCGGCGCGCAGGCGGTGACGCTGGACGCCGCGTGGCAGGCGGCGGGCGGCCCCGAGTCGCTGTGCGCGGCGCTCGATGCCCTGTGCCGCACCGCCGGTAGCGCGGTCGAGCAGGGCGCACAGATCCTCGTGATCAGCGATCGCGCGGCCGAGCGCGAGCGCGCTCCGCTGCCCATGCTCCTCGCCGTCGGTGCCGTGCACCAGCACCTGCTCCGCAAGGGCCGGCGGACTCGCGTAAGTCTCGTCGCTCAAGCGGGCGATGCCTGGGACGTACACCACTTCGCGGCCCTCATCGGGTTCGGGGCGGAAGCGGTGCATCCCTGGCTGGCGCTCGAATCGGTGCGGCGGCACGTCGAAGACCACAATGCCCCGGCCAAGTTCCGCGCGGCGGCCGAAAAGGGGCTGCTCAAGATCCTTTCCAAAATGGGCATCTCCACGCTGTCGTCGTACTGCGGGGCACAGATCTTCGAGGCGTTGGGACTCGGCGCCGAGGTGATCGACCGCTGCTTCACCGGCACCGTGTCGACGATCGGGGGAATCGGGTTCGCCGAGATCGCCGAGGACGTGCTGGCGCGCCAGCGCGCGGCCTACCCGGAGAGCGCGACGCCCGAAGCGCTGCCCGACTATGGCCGCGTGCGCTATCGCCGCGACGGTGAGGACCACGGCTGGTCGCCGCCGCTGGTGCGGGCGATGCAAAAAGCTGTGTCAGCCGACACACCGCAAGCCTACGACGACTTCAAGGCCCGGGTGACGGCACGTCTGCCCGCGACCCCGCGCGACCTGCTTGCGATCCGGCCGGGCACGCCGATCCCCATCGACGAGGTGGAGCCCGCGGAGACGATCCGTCGCCGCTTCATTTCCACGGCGATGTCGTTGGGCGCCCTCTCGCCGGAAGCGCACCGCACGCTGGCGATCGGCATGAACCGGATGGGAGCGCGCTCCAACTCGGGCGAAGGAGGCGAAGACCCGGATACGTACGCCCCGCTCGAGAACGGCGACCGGGCCGACAACCGCATCAAGCAGGTGGCGTCGGGGCGCTTCGGCGTGACGACGCACTATCTGGTGCGTGCCGACGAGCTCGAGATCAAGATGGCGCAGGGCTCGAAGCCGGGCGAAGGCGGGCAGCTCCCCGGCCACAAGGTGACGGCCTTGATCGCGCGGCTGCGGCACTCGGTGGCGGGCGTGCCCTTGATCTCGCCGCCGCCGCACCACGACATCTACTCGATCGAGGACCTGGCGCAGCTGATTCACGATCTCAAGCAGGTGAATCCTCGCGCGCGGGTGGGCGTGAAGCTCGTAGCCGAAGCCGGGGTGGGCCGCGTGGCGGCCGGAGTGGCGAAGGCCTACGCCGACTACGTGCTCATATCTGGGCACAACGGCGGGACGGGCGCGTCGCCCCTGTCATCCATCAAGCATGCGGGCCAGCCGTGGGAATTGGGGCTGGCGGAGACGCAGGCTTTACTGATCGAGAACGGCCTGCGCCATCGCATCGAGGTGCGCACCGACGGGGGCCTCCGGACCGGGCGCGACGTGGTGATCGCGGCGCTGCTGGGTGCGGAGACCTACGGGTTCGGCACCGCGGCCCTCGTGTCGATAGGCTGCGACATGGCGCGGCAGTGTCACTTGAACAGCTGTCCCACGGGGATCGCAACGCAAAAGCCCGAGCTGCGCAAGAAGTTCGCGGGCAAGCCGGAGCAGGTCGTGGCCTATTTCACCTGGATCGCCGAGGACGTGCGTCGCATTCTCGCGGAGCTCGGCTACCGCACGCTCGATGACGTCATTGGGCGCGCGGAATTGCTCGAGCGGGTGGATCGCCCGGAGGTGCCGCGGGCGCAGATGCTCGACCTGTCGCTCCTCCTCGCCGACCCGGCGGCGGATCGCGACGCCCCGCGGCATCGGACCGTGGCGCGCAACGATCGCCCGGGTGTGGAGTCGCTGGACGAGGAGATCCTCCAGACGCTCGGCCCCCGCTTGGACGAGGGGCGCCCGTTTGCCGGCGTGTACGACATCGGGAACCACCATCTGACGGTGGGGGCGCGCATCGCCGGGCGCATCGCCGACCGCGTCGGCAACGTCGGGCTCGCGCCCGGCTCGATTCGCCTCCGGTTCCGCGGCAGCGCGGGCCAGAGCTTCGGAGCGTTCGCGCTGCCGGGCATGCGACTCGAGCTCGAGGGCGAAGCGAACGACTACGTCGCCAAGGGACTCTCGGGAGGCGAGATCGTCATCCGGCCGTTCCGGGAGAGTGTGCTGGCGGGGGTCGCCGATCAGCAGGTCTTGCTGGGCAACACCGTGCTCTATGGCGCCACGGGGGGCAAGCTGTTCGCGGCCGGGCGGGCGGGAGACCGCTTCGCGGTGCGCAACTCCGGCGCCGTGGCCGTGATCGAAGGCGCCGGGGCGCACTGCTGCGAGTACATGACGGCGGGCGTGGTGGTCGTGCTCGGGCCCGTGGGGCGCAACTTTGCCGCCGGGATGTCGAACGGCATCGCCTACGTGCTCGACGAGGCGGAGACCTTCACGGCCCGCTGCAACAGCGACATGGTCCAGGCGCGGGCGCTCGAGGAGTCCGACGAGCGGCTCGTCCTCGGCCTGCTCGGTGAGCACGTCGGGGCTACGGGCAGCGCGCGGGGGCGCGCCATTCTCGACGCGTGGGAGCGCTACCGCGACTCGTTCCGCAAGGTGGTGCCCTTCACGGCCCCGGTGGCCGCTGAGCCGGCGGCGGAGGAGGAAGCGGCGGCGGTGTGACCGCGTAGCAGCGGCAACTCCAGCCCATCCCGCAGCGCCTGCCAGCTCGCCTCGATGATGTTCTCCGAGCACCCCATGGTGCTCCAGCGCTCCGCCCCGCGCGCGGACTCGACCACCACGCGCGGACGGGCGCCCGTCCCGAGGTGCTCGTCCACGATGCGGACCTTGTAATCCACCAAGTGGACGTCCGCGAGCTCCGGGTAGCGCGGCAAGAGCGCCTTGCGCACCGCGCAATCGAGCGCGTTCACCGGGCCCGCGCCCTCGGCGGCGGTGTGAATCACTTCCCCGTCCACCCGTAGCTGCACCATCGCCTGTGCCGTCGTCGTCCCTCCGCTCCGCCCCTCGACGATGACCGTGAACCCGAGCAGCTCGAACGGGGGGCGATAGTCGGTGGCCGAGCGCCGCACCAGCATCTCGAATGAGCCATCGGCTGCTTCGAACTGGTGCCCTTGAAACTCGAGCTCCTTCACCCTTCGCAGGATCTCGGCGTCCGAGTCCCGAGCCCCCCCCCCGAGCCCCAAGTCTCCAGCCCGCAGTCGCACATTTTGCCGCCCTGACAGCTCGCTCACCACTACGCGCATTTCATTCCCGACGAGGGCCGGATCGATGTGCTGATAGCTCTCCGGCAGCTTGGCCACGGCCGCCACGTGAATCCCGCCCTTGTGCGCAAACGCGCTGGCGCCGACGTACGGCGCGTGCGCGTCGGGATTCAGATTTGCCACTGCCGCCACGAAGTGTGCGACGTCCGTCACGCGACGCAGCTGGTCCGGCGGCAGCACCGCGTAGCCCAGCTTGAGCTGCAACGTGGCGATGAGTGGTATCAGGTCGAGGTTGCCGCAGCGCTCGCCGTAGCCGTTGATGGTTCCCTGCACGTGGACGCATCCGGCCCGCACGGCGGCGAGCGCGTTCGCCACGGCCAGTGCGCTGTCGTTGTGGGGGTGAATCCCAAGGGGCGTGTCGAGCTGGCTGCGCAACTCGCGCACCCGCTCGCCGACGGTGTCGGGCAGCTCGCCGCCGTTGGTGTCGCACAAAACGATGCAGTGCGCCCCGGCCTCAGCCGCCGCGCGGAGCGTCGCCACGGCGTAGCCCGGGTCCAGGCGATAACCGTCGAAAAAATGCTCCGCGTCGTAGACGACCTCTTTGCCGCGTTCGCGGAAAAAGGCCACGCTGTCCGCGATCATACAGAGGTTCTCTTCCCGGCTGGTCTCGAGCACGCGCTCCACGTGCATGGTCGAGCTCTTGCCGACGAGCGTCACAACCGGCGTCTCGGCCTCGAGCAGGGCCCGGATATTGCCATCGTCCTCGCAACGCTGGCCGGCCCGGCGCGTCATCCCGAACGCCGCAACTTTCGCCTGTCGCAATGGCTCCGTCTTGACGCGACGGAAGAACTCGGCGTCCTTGGGATTCGATCCCGGCCACCCGCCCTCGATGTACTGGATGCCCAGCTCGTCGAGCCGTCGCGCGATCTTGAGCTTGTCGTCGACCGAGAGCGACAGGCCTTCGCGCTGTGTGCCGTCGCGTAGTGTCGTGTCGTACAATACCGGGTTCACAACCTGGCCTCCCCTGGTGGATCACAAAAGCAAAACGGCCTCTCGTGTTGCGAGAGGCCGCGCCGTGCATGTCCGGGATCGAGTATCCGTCAGCCGAGTGCCAGCACGCCGCCTCTCGTAAAGAGTCGGATGGTAATGCTCGTAATCGCCCGGTTGCCGCGACGGATGCTCATGCCCGGGATACTAACTCCCCTACGGGATGAGTCAATCCCACGCGCACCACCTCACCGATCACAACCGTAGCGGGCGGCTCGAGGCCCGCGCCGGCGACCAGGTCCGCGATGTCGCCTAAGCTCCCGACCACGGTGCGTTGCTCGGGGAGGGTGCCGCTCGCGATCACGGCGACCGGTGTGTCGGGCGCCGCCCCCTGGGCCCGCAGCCGCGCAACGATGTCCGGCAGCGCGGACAACCCCATCAGCACCACGAGCGTGGGCACGCGGGCGAGCGCCTCCCAGTCGAGGTCGGACGGGCCTTCGCACTCGTGCCCCGCGACGACAGCGAAAGCCGACGCCACCCCCCGGTGCGTGACCGGAATGCCGGCGGCCGCGGGCACCCCGGTCGCCGACGTCACGCCGGGGACCACCTGGTACGGCACGCCGGCGGCGCGCAGTGCCGCGCACTCTTCGGCGCCGCGGCCGAACACGAACGGATCGCCACCTTTGAGGCGAACGACGTTGAGCCCCTCCCGAGCACGCTTGATGAGCAACGCGTTGACATCCTCTTGATCGGTCCCCCTTAAGATCCGTTCGGCCTCAGCCGGTGCCTGGGCAAGGAGCGCGTGCGAGACGAGCCGATCGTACACCACCACGTCGGCCGATCGCAGCAGCTCGAGGCCCTTCGCCGTGATCAAGCCCGGGTCGCCCGGGCCGGCTCCGACCAGAGAGACCGTCCCCCCTCTCCCGAAGGGAGAGGGGGACAGGGGGTGAGGACCGATCAACTCCTCGATCCGCCCCCGTGCCCCCTCGATGTCTCCCCGCCGCACGAAGTCGATCACGTCGGAATCCACGATCGCATACCACAACGCCGTGCGCGCGCGGGCGTCCGGGACGCGCGCGGCCAGCTCCGGCCGTAGCTCGCCCAGCAACGCACACAGCCGGGCCTCGGCGCGCCCCACGAGCCGCGCGATGCGCTGGCGCAATCGCACGGCCAGCGCGGGACTCTTGCCGCCGGTCGAGACCGCGACCGTGATGTCGCCCTCGCGATGGATCGCCGGCGCTATGAAGCTCGAATGCTCGAGATCGTCCACCGCGTTGAGCGGCACCCCCAGTCGCTCGGCCTCGGCCCAGACGGCTGCGTTGACCGTGCGATTGACGGCTGCAATAGCAAGCCAGGCTCCAGCGAGATCGCCGTCGTGATAGCCGCGGCGCCGTAACTCGATCTCACCCCGGCGCCCGAGGTCCGTCAGGGCCGGCGTGACGTCCGGGCTCACCAGCGTGACGTGGGCGCCCGCCGCGATCAAGCCACGCACCTTCTGCTCGGCCGCGGCGCCGCCGCCGATCACCACCGCGCGCCGGCCGCGCAGGTCGAGAAACACCGGATAGAACGCGGTCATTGCGAACCTACCTCACCGCCTCGCTCCCCCTCTCCGCACCGCGGAGAGAGCGCAGCGCCTCGACCCCGACCCGGTCGCAGAAATCCCCGAATCGCTCGTCCGCGAGCCGCTCGTCGCGATAGCGCTCGAACAGCGGTCGCACTGTGGTCACGAGCCGGTCGCGATGAACCAGATCGGCGTATTGCGTGGCGAGCCGCGTGCCGAGCATGCTGCCGCCGACGAAGACGGCGTACTTGTTGAGTGATCGGCCCACGAACGCGAGGTCGGCCGTGTACGGCCGGGCGCAGCCGTTGGGACAGCCCGTCATGCGAACCGTGAGCGTCGCGTCGGCGAGGCCCAGCGTCTCGAGCTCGCGCTCGAGCTCGGCGATGACATCGGGCAGAACCCGCTCCGCTTCGGCCAACGCGAGCCCACACGTCGGCAGCGCCGGACACGCCATGGACCAGCGCCGTACAGTCGACACGGGGTCGGCACCCGGCCGGGCGACACCATGGTCGGCCAGGATCCGGTCCACGAGGCCCTGTCGTCGGTCGGGGATGTCGGTCAGCAAGAGATTCTGCTGCGGTGTGAAACGGACGCTGGCGTGCACGGTCTCCACGATGCGGCGCAGCGCGCTCCGCAGCTTGTGACGGTCGCCGTCCTGCACCCGGCCGTTCTCGATGAAGAGGCCGAGGAACGAGCGGCCGTCATCCTGTGCGTGCCAGCCGAGATGATCCTCGATGCCCGAGACCTCGACCGGCAGGGGCGGAGCGAGGTGACGACCGAGGTAACGCTCTACCTCGTCCCGGAACCGGTCGAGCCCCTGTGCGTCGATCAGGTACTTCAAGCGCGCGTGGCGGCGGTCGCCGCGGTTGCCGTGATCGCGCTGGACCTTGACCACCGCCTCCGCCACCTCCACAACCTCCCCCGTCCTGGCGAAGCCCAACGCGTCTGCAAGCCGTGGATACGTGTCTTCCTTGCCGTGGGTCTTCCCCATCCCGCCACCCACGAGGACGTTGAAGCCGACGAGGTGACCGCGTTCCGCGACCACCAGGAAGCCCAGGTCGTTCGAGTGGACGTCGCAGCAATTGTCGTCCGGGAATGCGAACGCGACCTTGAACTTGCGCGGCAGGTAGCCGGGCCCGTAGATCGGCTCGGCCTCCCCCCCCGGTGGGCCGCCAGCCACCTGCTCGCCGTCGAGCCAGATCTCGTGATAGGCGCGCGTTCGGGGCAACAGATGATCCGACAGGCGCCGGGTGACGGAGAGCACCTGCTCTCGCAGGCCACCGGCCACGGGCGCGGGGCACGACACCACGTTGCGGACCACGTCGCCGCAGGCGCCGAGCGTCGTGACGAGCGCGTCGTTCACGGCGCGTATTGTCGCCTTGAGATCGCCCTTCAAGACGCCGTGGAACTGGTTGCCTTGACGCGTCGTCACGCGCAGGGTGCCGTTGCCGTAGCGGTCGGCCAGCTCGTCGATCACGAGATACTGAGCGGCGCTCAGCACGCCGCCGGGAATCTTGCAACGCACCATGAATTGGTGCGCCGGCTCGGCCTCGCTGCCCCGGCGCTCGCGGCGCTGGTCGCGGTCCTCCTGCTGGTACGTCCCATGGAACTTGAGCAGCTGGGCGCCCGGGCCCGAGAAATGATCGGCGGGGGCGACAAGCTGGTCGGCGAGATCGCCTCGCAACCCGCGGCTCTCCTGCTTCACCCTCTCGACCGCGCTCAGCGGCTTGTCGCGCGACACGCTCATTTCGCGTACACGTCCCACCAGTGACGGACCGGCAGCTCATCCCAGTCCCACGGCTGCACCGCTGCCGTGATCTTGCGCAACACGCGCCGGATGCGGCGCAGCACCGCGCCCCATGTCGACCATGTCATACGACCACCTCCCGCAATCCGTCCGCCAGCACCTGCACGACTTCGGGACGGCTGAACTCGGGCGGCGGCAGCGTGCCGCTCCGCAACATTTCCCGGACTTTGCTGCCGGACAGGATGACGTGACTCGCTGCTTCGTGCGGGCAGGTCTTGAGCGACGCCATGCCGCCGCAGCGGCGGCAAAAGAACGTGTGCTCGAAGCGCACGGGCTGAATTCCCAGCTCGGCCGGCGTGAAGCGATCGAAGATGTGCTGCGCATCGTACGACCCGTAGTAGTTCCCCACACCGGCGTGATCGCGGCCCACAATGAAGTGGGTGCAGCCGTAGTTCTTGCGCACCAGCGCGTGGAACACGGCTTCCCGCGGACCGGCGTAGCGCATGGCCGCCGGGAAGCCGGCGAGCAGCACGCGATCCCGCGGGTAGTAACGCTCTAGCAGGACGCGGTAGCTCGAGACACGCACGGCAGCGGGGACGTCGTCGTCTTTGGTGGGGCCGACAAGCGGATGCAGGAGCAGCCCGTCCACCGTCTCGAGCGCCGCCTTCTGGATGTATTCGTGCGCGCGGTGCACCGGATTGCGCGTCTGAAACCCGACGACGGTGCGCCAGCCGCGCTCGGCGAACGCGCGCCGGGTGTCGTCGGGATCGAGCGCCAGCTCCGGAAAAAGGGGCGCGGCGCGCTCGAGCAGCCGGACATCGCCCCCGACCAGCAGCTCACCCTGGGCGTACAGCTGCGCCACTCCGGGATGCTGGACGTCGCTCGTCCCGTAGACGAGCTCCGCCTCTTCTTCCTTGGAGTGCCGGAACACTTCCCGCACGTCCAGCAGACCGATAACGCGCCCGTCCGGACCCTTCAGGGCCACCGAGTCCCGGAGCCCCGCCCCGTCCGCGACCCGGAGCGTAATCGGGAGCGACCAGGGTAGGCCGCTCGTCAGACGCATCTCGTGCAGCACGCGCAGGTAGTCGGCGCGCGAGAGGAAGCCGGTGAGGGGGCTGTAGGCCCCCGTGGCGAGCAGGCCCAGGTCCGCCACGCCGCGCGGGTCGAGGGTGAGGGATGGCAGCCCGGACGCCCGCGACAGGGCGGCCCGCCGCTCCTCACCCTCGAGCACCCGCTGCACCAGCGCCCCGCCGTGCGGCGCGATCGTCGTCGTTTCAGCGTGCACGACTCACCCCTCCCGTTTCGCGGTGAACGTGTGGAGCCCGCATTCGGTCTTGCCGCTCCCGCTCCACCGCCCCGCGCGCTCGGCCTCGCCCGGCGCCGTGGGTCGGGTGCACGGCCAGCAGCCGATGCTCGAGTAGCCCTGGTCGAGCAACGGGTGGTAGGGCACGGCGTTCTCGCGGATGTAGCGCCACACGTCGGCCCGGCTCCACCGCGCCAGCGGAAACACCTTGACGATCGAGTGCCCGTTCACCTCGTGGTACTCGACCAGCTCCGTCGCCCGACGGGCCTCGGACTGGTCCTGTCGCACGGCGCTGATCCAGGCGTCGAATGCCACGATGGCGCGCTCCAGCGGCTCGACTTTCCGCAGCAAGCAGCAGCGGTCCGGGTCGGTCTGGTAGAGCGGCCCCGGGTCGCTGAGCGGGGTGAGCTCCACGAGATTGAGACCGTACCGCTCGGCGAAGCGCCGCTTGAACTCGTAGGTCTCGCGGAAGTGGAACCGGGTGTCCAGGAAAATCACGGGCACGGAGCGGTCGATCCGGCTGATCAAGTGCGCCAGGACCACCCCGCCCCCGCCGAAGCTCACCGTGAGGGCGACCTTGCCGGGGAAGGTCTCCACGGCCCAGGCGAGCGTCGTCGCGGGATCCGCCCCGGAGAGCGCGGCGGCGCGCTCGCGCACCGCGAGGGCGCTAAGCATCCGGTCCACCCCGTAGGTAATCCAGCTCGAGCAGACGGTCGATCACCCGGGTCGCGCTCGTGGCGACGTCTTCGCGCTCCGTGTCGATCACCAGCTCCGGCGCGAGCGGCTCCTCGTAGGGATCCGAGACGCCCGTGAACTGCGCGATCTCGCCCGCCAGGGCGCGGGCGTACAACCCCTTGGTGTCGCGGCGCACGCACTCCTCGAGTGAGGCCTTCACGTGCACTTCGACGAACGCGCCGATCTCGCGCCGTACGTCGTTGCGGACCGCGCGGTATGGGGAGATCGCCGCGCTGATCACCACCACCCCGTTGCGCGTGAGCAGCTTCGCCACGTAGCCGATGCGGCGGATGTTGGTGTCGCGGTCCTCGCGCGAGAAGCCGAGGCCCTTGGAGAGGTTCTGGCGCACCTCGTCGCCGTCCAGGGTCTCGACCCGGACGCCGCCGCGGCGCAGCTCGTCAGCCACGGCGGTCGCGAGCGTGGACTTGCCGGCCCCCGACAGGCCGGTGAGCCACAGCGTGAAGCCTCGTCCCTGCGTGATGCGTCGCTTCGTCGCCAGCTGGCCGTGCGTCATGGTTTCCCCCAAAACAAGAAGGCCCGCTTCCATCGGAAGCGGGCCCGAGATCGAGTCGCGTGTGCCGGTTATCTAATCGAGCGTCATTCCATCCCGGCAGCCATAGCGCCACAACCGCGTCCGCTCCCCGAAGAGCGAGCACACATCGGACAGGGCGGACAACAACAGGGTGCGGCGCGGCGTGCGATCATGGGTCGGTATTTACCCCGCGTGTCTCGCCGTGTCAACCATGCGATCGGGTGGTTGACAGCGTTGTGCCCGCTGGTTAGTTACCGGCTATGCAACTTGCCCGCTTGCACCACCGGCATCATCACCACCACCCGCTCCATCGGGGGCAGCCGGAGGCGCAAGCAAGCAACGGGTAGCTCGTAGACCGTGGAATGCATTCGCCAACGCCGGCTCCCCTTGGGAGTCGGCGTCGTGTTTTTGTCGGTGCTAGAACATTGGAGCCGTGCACATGTCCCGAGAATCCATTTCCTCGGCCTGCCTGCGACTCGCCCTTCCCAAGGGCCGCATGGAGCAGGCCGTCCTCACGCTCTTGGGCGACGCCGGGATCCGCATCCGGCCGAGTGCCCGCGGCTATCGACCGGAGGTGTCGCTCCCGGACACGGAGGCCAAAACGCTCAAGCCTCAGAACATTGTGGAGATGCTCTCGCTCGGCAGCCGGGACCTGGGGTTCGCGGGCGCCGACTGGGTCGCGGAGCTCGAGGCAAACGTCGTGGAGCTGCTCGATACCGGTCTCGACCCGGTGCAGGTGGTCGCCGCGGCGCCCGAAGAGCTGCTCGAAAACGGCACGCTGCCCGCGCGGCCTCTCGTGGTGGCATCGGAGTACGAGCGGCTCGCGCGCCGCTGGATCGCGACGCGCGGCCTCTCCGCCGAGTTCGTGCGCTCCTACGGAGCAACGGAGGTGTTTCCGCCGGAGGACGCCGACGTGATCGTCGACAACACCGCCACCGGCGCGACGCTCGGGGCGAACGGCCTCGCGGTGGTGGACGAGGTGATGCGGTCGTCCACCCGGCTGTACGCGAATCCCGCCGCCCTCCGAGACCCCGCCCGGCGGCGCCGCATCGACGACCTCGTGATGCTCTTGAATTCGGTCCTCGTCGCCCGGCGACGGGTGATGCTCGAGGTGAACGCCTCGGCCGAGTGCCTCGACGCCGTGGTGGCGGTCCTGCCGTCGATGCGCCGGGCGACCGTGGCGCCGCTGTTCGGGAACGGCGGGTACGCGGTGAAGGCCGCGGTACCGCGCGATGCGCTGCCACAGGTGATCCCCGCCGTGAAGGCGGCCGGCGGCACCGACGTCGTCGTCTCTTCCCTGTCGCAGATCATCCCATGACAACGGCCACCCCTCCCGCCTCGGGACCCGTGTCCCGCATCGATCCGGAGGCCGCATACCGCCGCCCCACCGCCCCCGGGGGGAGACCCGCGCTGCTGCGGCTCGACTCGAACGAGGGCGTGCTGCCACCACGGGCGCTGCTCGCACAGCTCGCGGGCGCCGACCCGGAGCTGTTGCGCCGCTACCCCGAAGTGTCGACACTCGAAGCGGCGCTCGCCACACGCCTCGCCGTGGCGCCCGAGCGCGTGATCGTGACGGCCGGCGCCGACGAGGCGATCGACCGCGCGTGCCGGGCGTTTCTGGAGCCCGCCCGCACCGCGCTCCTTCCCGACCCCTGTTTCGACATGTTCGATCGCTGTGTCGCGCTGGCGGGCGGGACGCTCGTCCGGGTGCCCTGGCGGGACGGCCCCTTCCCGCTCGACGGGTTCCTCGAGCGGCTCGAGGCCCGCACGGGTGTCGTGGTCGTCGTGTCGCCCAACAACCCGACCGGCGCCGTCGCGACGCTCGCCCAAGTGCGGTCCCTCGCGGCGGCGGCCCCGAATGCGCTCCTCCTGATCGACCACGTGTACGTCGAGTACGCCGACGAGGACTTGACGCCGGGCGTGCGGGATCTACCCAACGTCCTCGTGCTCCGCACGTTTTCCAAGGCGTGGGGGCTCGCCGGCTGTCGCGTGGGCTATGCGGTGGGTAGCCCGTACGTGATCGGCGTGCTGCGTGCGGCAGGTGGTCCGTACTCGGTCGCCGCTCCGTCGATCGCGCTGGCCCTGGTGCAGCTCGAGCGCGGTGTGGAGCCGCTGCGCACCCACGTCGCGCGCATCCGCGTGGAGCGCGGCCAGCTCGCGACCCGGCTGGCCGCCCGGGGGCTCGCGCCCCAGCCCTCGCAGGCGAACTTCGTGCTCGTCGAGTGCGGGGCGCGCGCCCAGGCGATCCGCACGGCGCTCGCCGGCCGCGGCGTGGTGGTGCGCGACTTCCCCGGCCGCCCGGGTCTCGAGACGTCGCTGCGGATCACGTTACCGGGAGATCCGGCAGACTTCGAACGGTTGTGCGAAGCGCTCGATGCCGCACTCGCCGCCGGAGGGCTCCGGCCATGACGGCCCGCACCGCAACCGTCACGCGCGCCACGCGCGAGACGTCCATCACCGTGACGCTCGCCCTGGACGGCACCGGTAGCGTCGACGTGAAGACGGGCGTCGGCTTCCTCGACCATCTGCTGGACGCGCTGGGCCGCCACGCCCGGCTGGACCTGACGCTCGCCTGCAAGGGCGACCTCCACATCGATGATCACCACACCGCCGAGGATTGCGCGCTGGCGCTGGGGCAGGCGCTCGACCGCGCGTTGGGCGAGCGCCGGGGCGTGGCGCGGTTCGGATCGGCCTTCGCCCCGCTCGACGAAGCCCTGGCGCGCGCCGTCGTGGACCTGTCGGGGCGCCCCTATGCTGACGTGACGCTCGACCTCGGGCGGGACAGCATCGGGGGGCTCGCGTGCGAGAACGTCGCGCATGTGCTGCGTTCGCTCGCCGTCGCGGCGCGGCTCACCCTGCACGTCGACGTGCTCAAGGGCGAGAACGATCATCACAAGGCGGAGGCCGCGTTCAAGGCAACGGCGCTCGCGCTGAAGCAGGCAATCGCCTGCACCAGCTACGCCGACGTGCCGTCCACCAAGGGGACACTCGATGGCTGACGTCGTGATCGTCGATTCCGGCGTGGCGAACCTCGCCTCGATCACGAGCGCGTTCCGGCGGCTCGGCGCGAGCGTGACGGTGACGAGCGACCCGCAGCTGGTGCGCGAGGCGGGGCGCGTGGTGCTCCCGGGAGTCGGCGCGTTCGGCGCCGGGATCGCGGCGCTCCGCAGCGGCGGGCTCGACCAGGCGATCACCGCGGCGGTGGCGAGGGGCACGCCCCTGCTGGGCGTCTGTCTCGGCATGCAGATGCTGTGCAAGGGGAGCGACGAGACGCCGGGGATCGCGGGACTGGGGCTCATCGCCGGCACCTGTCGTCGCCTCCCGGATGGCGTGCGCGTGCCGCACCTGGGCTGGAACGCCGTGACGCCTCAGTCGGACCGAGGGCTGGTCGCCACGGGCGTGGCGGCGTTCGCGAACTCGTACGCGCTGCGGGCGGCCCCACCGGGCTGGATCGCCGCATGGACGACGCACGGGATCCGGTTCGTGGCGGCCCTGGAGAAAGCAGGCGACCGCATCCTCGCGTGTCAGTTCCACCCCGAGCTGTCGGGCGCCTATGGCGAAGCGCTGCTCGAGCGCTGGCTCGCCGGGGCGACGGGCGCGCCGGCGGCGGTCGACGCCTCGTCGGCGCCGGGACTGCTGCCGCGCATCGTGCCCTGCCTGGATGTGAAAGACGGCCGCGTGGTAAAGGGCGTTCAGTTCCAGCATCTCCGGGACGCGGGGGATCCGGCGTCGCAGGCGGCGTTGTACGAGTCTCAGGGCGCGGACGAGATCGTGGTGCTCGATGTGGCGGCGTCCGCCGAGGGGCGCGCCACCCAGATCGAGACGGTGACCCGGGTGCGCGAGGGCCTTCGCATCCCGCTCACCGTCGGCGGCGGTGTTCGCACGGTGGACGACGCGCGCCGGCTGCTCGCGGCCGGGGCCGACAAGGTCAGCGTCAACACGGCGGCCATCGAGCGGCCCGCGCTGCTCCCCGAGCTCGCCGCCAACTTCGGGAGCCAGTGCGTCGTCCTGGCGATCGATGCGCGCCGCACGGGCACCGCGTGGGAAGCGCTCACGCATGGGGGC
>Ga0209160_1000526_pt1 | contig 31431 bp, 27 predicted proteins | sample GraSoiAngelo_153_FD_186167 | JGI IMG/M metagenome (GOLD analysis project Ga0209160, IMG submission 186167) | Grasslands soil microbial communities from the Angelo Coastal Reserve, California, USA - 14_1009_12_40cm (SPAdes) (version 2) | ecosystem: Environmental > Terrestrial > Soil > Grasslands ...
TAGAGGCGCGTTCCCACCGATTTCCGGATTGGAGGCCTACCTGGGAAGGGCCGACTGTTGGGATTACGACTCTGCTTGTACTCCTCGGCCACGCCCCAAGTCAAGCAAGTCTTGCTCGTGCTATACGCCCTCCGGCCAAGGGATACTCAGTGTCGGATCCAGAGCTTCTTCAGGCGGCCTTAGAGGGTATTCGTTCGAAACTGTTTCACGTGAACGGCGTTCGACCATTTCTCTGAGACTTGCGCCTTATAAGGACGCGCGTTCAGTTCGAACGCGCGAATTCGGAGGAATTCGTTCGAATACCATGGCGTAACTAAGCAAGGAATCATTGACATGTTGTGTACTCTATGATAAACTACGCTTGCATTTGTACGGGAGACGCTCTTGTGAGGCCGTCTTGTGATGGTTGACCTCGCTTGCCTCTCCGCCCGGCGTGCTTACTGGACGGCTACCCAGTCCGCGGGGTGGATTTTCGGGCCGCGTGAGGCAGAGCCGACGCTCAGGAAATAGCAGGCGTGGCGAAGATGATCTATGAAATTGTCATCCTAAGCGGATCCGCGTTGGGGATGAGCGAAGGATCTCTCCGGGTACCTTTACGCGTGCTGTAAGAAGAGCAAAATGTGCACTTACAACAACTCCGCAAGTAAGTTCCGTAGAATGAACACTTGCAAAAAAACCAGGGGGAGGGGCTGGCAACCGATGATCCGGTTTGTCGAGCGGCAAAAAGGCGTCTTCGCCGCGAACGTCTACCAACAGGATGAGCTTCGCGGCGTTAAAGAAGTCATCACGCCGTTTTTGCCGCATGGAAAAGTAGCGGCCGCCTTCAGGCGGGCTGCTTGGCTCATCAAAAGCGGCCGGAGGGGTGGAACAAAATCCGGCGCGATTGCTTCATTCGCTATGGGGTCGGGTAAACACAACAGGCCCTGCACCGGTGGAATGCCACAAGCAAGTGGCGCAGAATGAACACTTGCACAAATATGGGGAGGGGGGAGGCCCAGAGCAGTCTTACCGCGCTATAATCAGCGGAGCGAATTCGGAGGCGATTGGCCATGGATCTCTTCGAGGAAGTCTTGCGGCTCAGGCGCGAAGGCAAGCGCGCCGTGATGGCTACCATCGTTCATACCAACGGCTCGATTCCCAGCTTTGAGAGTTCCCGCATGCTGGTGCGCGAGGACGGTTCGATCCTGGGGACGATCGGCGGAGGCTGCGTCGAAGCCGAAGTCTGGGCTGCTGCCAAAGATGTGCTCAAAGCGGAGGCGCCCCGCAAAATGACCTTCAATCTGAATAACGAAGCGAGCTACGACAACGGGCTGATCTGCGGAGGTACCTTAGAAGTCTTCGTCGAGCCCATCCTGCCCCAGCCGGCGCTGTATATTTTCGGCGGCGGGCATGTCTCCATAGCGGTGGCGAACGCGGCGCATACCGCCGGCTTCGCCATTGGCGTGATCGACGATCGCGAGCAATTCGCCAATCGCGATCGCTTTCCCATGGCCCGCGAGATCTACACCAGCTACGAAGACGCCTTCGCCAAATTGCAGCCGAACCCCTCCACCTATGTCCTGATTGTCACGCGCGGGCACCGCGACGACATGCGCGTGCTGGCCTGGGCCGTGAAGACCGAGGCGCGTTATCTCGGCATGATCGGCAGCAAGCGCAAAGTGCTTTCCGTCTACCAGGCGCTCGAGCGCGAGGGCTTCGCGGCCGAACTTTTCGATCGCGTGAACGCCCCGGTGGGACTTGAAATTGGCGCGCTCACGCCCGAAGAGATCGCCATCAGCATCACCGCCGAGCTCATCGCCGTGCGTCGCGGAGCCGCGAACCTCGCGCATAAAGCCCTCGTCAGAAAGGACGATGGAAAACCAGGCCGCAAGCCTGCGGCGCGCCCCGCCGAGGCCAAGGCTGAGGCTAAGGCCGAACCAAAAGCTGCGGCCGAGAGCGTTTCGCGCTGACCGTACTCACGTGGTCGCCGCCGTCATTCTCTCCGCGGGTGAGTCGTCGCGCATGGGCTCGCCGAAGGCGCTCCTTCCGTTCCGTGGCAGCACATTTCTAGGGCACCTGCTCGAAGTCATTCATCAGTCTAAAAAAGACGCCGACGGCGGCAAAGAGATCGGCTGCACGCGTGTAGTCCTCGGCGCTCACACCGAAGAGATCACCGCGAAAATTCCGCTCGATCGCAGCGCGATTGTGCTGAATCCACAGTGGCAGCAAGGCCAACTCTCTTCTATCCAAGAGGCGATCCGCAGTCTTAGGGAAGTGCAAACCGATGGGATTATTCTCTTCCTCGTGGATCACCCGCTGGTCAGCGCCGAATTGGTCAGCCAACTGGTGCGCCAGTTTTACACTTCGGGCCGCTCCATCGTTCTGCCGAAATTCCGCAGCAAGCGCGGCCATCCGGTCATCTTTGCTGCGCGACTTTACGCCGAACTGCTCGCCGCTCCCGCAGAGCAGGGCGCCCGCGCGGTTGTCTGGGCGCATACGGACGAGATCTTGGAGGTACCGACGAATGAGGAAGGGGTCGTGCTGAATCTAAACGATCCGGAGGCGTTGCGCCGCGCGCTCACCTGAGCTCCGGCATCGACTCTTGCCCGGCAGCGGTGGCTTTGATCGTTCTTAGAGTTGCTCGAGGATCTCGTCCAGCGCGTCTTCCGCCAATTGACTGCCATGGCGAGTCGCGGCCGGCAATCCGCCAAGCGCCTGGGAGATTTGCTCAGCAGTAATGCCGCGAATCTCCTCGATTGTCTTGCCGATGATCAGCTCGGTCAGGAGCGAAGCGCTGGCAATTGCCGCCTTGCATCCGCGCGTGCGGAATCGTGCATCGGCAATCCGGCCGTTCTCGATGCGCACCGCCAGGCGCAAGTCGTCGCCGCATACAGGGTTTGTGACGTTCACAGTGTTGGTTGCGTCAAGCAGATCGCCGAAGTTGCGGGGATGCTCGCAGTGTTCGAGCACGACTGCGCTGTACATGATTCGAGTATCCCAGTCTGATCGTCGTCGTGCAACTCGTCGCGCAACTCTGCTGGATACTGCGGGGAGCAACCCTCTTGCGGCGCCAAGCTCCGAGGAGTCAGAGTAAGTTGCGGGCCCGTTCTGGGACTCAAGGGATCAGGGCATTGAAGTATTAATGGGAGGGAGAGAATATGTGCGGCTAGCCGCTGAGACATATTCTTGGCTATGGGCATTCCGCTGTGCCTGGCTGCACGACACCGGTGAACGAGACAGGTTGCACTAGAAAGGACTGGCGGGTTATGAGCCACATCTGCGTCACCTGCGGAACACAATATCCAACGGCAAATGACCCTCCCGCAGAGTGCCCCATCTGCAAGGACGAGCGCCAATACATCGGACCCGGGGGACAGGAGTGGATCACTCTGGAAGCCTTACAGAAATCGCATCGCAATGTGTTCTTTCAAGAAGGCGAGGGTATTTGGGGAATTCACACCGAACCGGAGTTTGGCATTGGACAGCGGGCCCTCCTGCTGCAAACGCGAAATGGGGGAGTCCTGTGGGACTGCATCAGTTTGCTTGATGCGAGCACGATCGAGCTTGTGAAGGCGCTCGGCGGTTTGTTCGCCATCGCGATTTCCCACCCGCATTATTACGCCAGCATGGTGGAATGGAGCCGCGCCTTCGGCGGCATCCCGATTTATTTGCACGAAGCGGACCGCGAACACGTGCAATATCCGGATTCTGCAATTGTGTTCTGGAAGGGCGAGACGCATCGCCTGAACGACGACCTCACACTCATCCGCGTTGGGGGCCATTTCAGCGGATTTCAGGTGCTGCACTGGGCCTCTGGCGAAAAGGGAAGTGGTGCGCTGTTGACGGGCGACATGCCGCAGGTCTGCCCGGATCGCAGGTACGTTAGTTTCATGTACAGCTATCCGAACTTGATCCCTGTGGATGGCGCAACTGTCCGCGACATCGTCAGCAAACTCGAGCCCTATAACTATTCAAGGCTGTATGGTGCCTGGCCCAAGTTTGTTGTCTCGGGCGATCCGAAAACCGCTTTAAGGCGTTCGGCTGAGCGCTATCTGCGCGCCATCGGCGGTCTCAGCGACCGCAAGACTCAAACCTCACGGTGACATGACTGTCGGGCATTTCTCGGCCCCAATTTGGACCTAGGCCTCGCGCCTAATCCTTTCGCAATCAATCGAGGATGTACAGGCGAATCAGGGATTGCGTTATCACACACGCTGAGAATTTGCGCTCACGTCGCCTTTCGACCTGTGACGCGCACCCAATCTACCGCGTCTTAATGTTGTTTCACTGGTCTCTAGCCAACGAGGTCGGACCGCAGCTGAGCGCACTGATGCATTAGGCTCATCAGCCTCTCACTTACCCTTGGCCTTCGCATCGTGTTCCGTGATCCTCTTATATTCCTCTGGCTCCTGGTTCAGCGTACAGAAGACTTCTCCCCACTCGTCGTTGGGACTCTGCGCCAGCGACCAGCGACGAGGCGCCGATTTCCAAGGCTTCGCCAGCACTACAGGGTCGTCAATAGTGACTTGGTAGATGAGGTAGTTCTTCGAGGGACGACTGAAGCGCTCGACCACATGCTCCTGATCACTCGGAAACCATCCACTGCCGTCTACGCCCGTGATAACCCTGAGCCGCTCATCGATAGCGATAACGTCCACGATCAGCGTGTCTCCCTCCCAATGAGCAGCCGAGTCGCCGTTGAACGTGGGATCCGGATCTTTGGGATGCGCACGCCCGTTGGTGTATATCATGCGAACGTCGAGGGGGTATTCATCCAGCATTACCAACCTGCCCGGGCTTTGAATCAGCTCCATGGGAGCGTGTTGGCTGATTTGCTCTAGCGTCGTGCTGGGAGTACCGGCCTGATCACATATCCCGTAAGGGAGCCGCCTCGTGTATTTCGCGGGCAGACCAGGCTTGAAGGAAGGCGGTTCCTCCGGCATCGCCTTGGCATCGAATTGCCGGAATACAACTGGGTCGACCGGGTAAGCAACCTGCAGCATTCTTCCAGCGCCGTTTGGATACCAACGTCCAGACAGATCCGGATGCCCATCCGCCGTGCGGGGCGCCGGTCCGCCGGGCGGCAATTCATGCACCTGGTCAAAGCCGCCGGCCACCGGCCCGGGAACTTTTCCTCCTGTTCGAGGCAAGTTCTGAGCAAAAGCGAGCGTGAAGAGCATGCACAAAGCCGCCAGTACGACTCCAGCAGTTCCAACGCAATAGCGGAACCGTCGCTTCATTCCTCTCATCTCCAATTTCTCCATTTTTCAGGCTCGACGACAAATGCTCACGTAATGCTTCGGAGGGGGCCCATTGTGCAGTTCCTGAAAATTCAGAAATGAAGTTGCTCGGGCGTCAAACCTTCCACATTCTGCCCAACGATACGCAATATGCCATCCGCTAGCTTGAGGAATTCCGCCGTGCCTCTGTACTGTGTACCGCCAGCCTTGGTCGGACAGGTCCTCGCCGCGATGGGCTTACCTATATTATTAAGGAAATCCTCTCTCGTGGTGCCGGACCTTTTCATACCGAGCGGGGTGATCGTTTCCAGGCTCCACGAAACCGTCTTGCCGTTGGCATCCTTCACGTCCATGTGAACATACGCGTGCGGATTCTCCCAGTCGATACCCGTGAGGGTACCCTTCAGATCCATGCACTTATCTTTGTCGAACTCCACACCGAATCCGTGGTGCGCAAACGCGGGAACCGCCGCGCCGAGCAGAGCAAAAACCGCGATCAAAACACCGGCAAGTTTAACTCGCATCGAGATGTCTCCTCGGATCGACGGACCTGGAAACGGATTTAGGCTCAACCGATCTAATAATATGCCTGCTTGCCCAAGCTAATACGCTAGTTGCATTCTCCATGTCAAGTTCTGTTGATCGCAATCGCACACGGCCAGAAAGTGCTGCGGACGGAAAGGCCTCGTCGGTTACGCAATCAGGATGTGCTCATCGGATTTCTCCTCCAGTCCAGCCTCCTAGAACGGCACCTCCATAGGCCTCGATCCGGAAGTCGCGCAGTTCGGCTGTTCCTGCACCACGCCGGACGTAGCCAATCCCGTGGTGGGCTCGGGTGGTCCGCGGCATATCCAGTTCGCGTGAAATTGATCTACTGAGGATAGGGGGGCGAGCCGAAAGGGATTCTTCGGCCGATGGGATCGGCCTTCCGAATGATACGATCATGCGGCCTAAACTGAGTCGCTATATCTCTGTGATTCGCCTTGACACCGCTAGAGAGCGGAGCGTATAAGTTGGCCATCAGAATACGTTGGAAGCCGACAACAGATGTGTGGCCTTCCGGACGATAAAGACTTCACGCGTGTCCTGCTGATGCCTGTAGGGCGAGCTTCCGGAGTTCGCCTTCTATGTATCTCAAACACAAACCGGACCGTCTCGCCCTGTGCCGATCAAGTTGTGATTCACAATCGCCGCGACCGCTGTAGGGAGGTTTGAAGATGGAATATTCTCGCAGAAATTTCATTAAAGCTGCGGGTGTGGGTGCCGTCGCTGTGACGACCACGGTTAGCGCCGTGGTCTCGGGAGCCGAAGTGGCTGCCGCTGCTCCCAAGCCTTCTCCTCTGGCGATTCCGGACGCCATGAACCGGGAGACCAACACATTCAATATCAACGGCAAGAACTATCGAGCGGAATACGAAGCTCGAACGACACTGTGGGAAGTGATTGCCGTGAAGCTGGGCCTGACGGGGACGAATCGGAGCTGTAATCGGGCAAGCTGCGGCGCGTGCAGCGTCCTGATTGACGGCAGACCGTTTTATTCCTGCCATACGCTGGCCATGGAAGCGGTGGGCAAGAAGATCTTCACAGTGGAGGGTTTGGGCGATGAGAAGAATCTGCATCCCTTGCAGCGCGTAGCGCACCTGTACTCGGCGGCGGAGTGCGGATTCTGCACACCGGGTTGGGAGGTAACGGCAAAGGCCCTGCTGGACAAGAATCCCAATCCGACAGTCGAGCAAGTGAAGGCGGCTTTATCGGGACATATTTGCCGCTGCGCGGCTTATGCAGCCATCGTGCGTACCGTCATCGATACGGGCAAGGTATTGCGAGGGGAGGCGGAAATCGCATGAGTTCAGAACCACAGCATCCCCAGAAGCCGAAGGAAAAGCTCGAATCCAAGCCTGAATTGTGTGTCATCGTCAATCAACCCATGGTGCGGAACTACTCCACCGGCGGCGGACATGGGCCGGAAGGCACGCTGGTGGAAGGCGATCAGAAGTTTGTTACGCGAAAGTGGCAGGGCTACCCTCCCCAAAATCTCAATCTGATCGGGAAACCGCATCCCCCCATGCCGGAAGTGGGGATACCGCGGCTTACCGGCAAAGCGGAATACGCCACTCGCGTTAATTTGCCGAATATGCTTTGGGTCGAGCTGCTTACCAATCCTCATCCTCGCGCCCGGGTAAAGACGATGGATGTTTCCAAGGCGGAGAAGATGCCGGGTGTGGCGCACATATTGACGGCCCAGAACGCGCCGAAGACGTATCCGTTTCCAGACGAGCTTTTCTTTCAGGGCGAAGTCGTAGCCATTGTTGCCGCGGAGACCGAGGATCTTGCCGAGGATGCCGTCGCGGCTATTCAGGCGGAATATGAAGTTCTTCCGTTCGCTTCCAATCTCGAACAGGCCGCGGCGGCGAATGCGCCAGACCTAACGATTACGGCTGGTGGCAGGAAAAGGCCCGGCGTCGTGAAGACGCTGAACGAATGGGGCGACGTCGATAAAGCATTTGCAGAAGCGAATATCGTTAGGGAATTTAGCTATTCCTTTGCCGGGGCGATCCCCGTTCCCATGCAGCCCAACGGTTGCGTAGCCAAGTGGGACGGCGACAAGCTGACGATTTGGGGAATGGGACAGTCGATTTATAATTCCCGAAACAATACCGCCAAAAGGTTGGGAATCTCGCCGGAGAATATTCGATTCATCAACAAATGGAACGGCGGGAGCTTCGGAGGAGCGCTGCCTACCGGCGATAAGTTTTATGCCTGGATCGCGCACATCTCCAAAGTGACCGGCCGTCCCGCCAAGTTAATGCTACCCAAAAATCAGGAACTCGCGTTCCTGCAAATAAAACCGCAGACGTTCAGCAAATTCAAGGTGGGTGCTACCAAAGACGGAAAGATAACGGCGTGCCAGCGTGAGTTCCACGTCAGTATGGGCGCGAATCAGGGAGGGATACAAGAAGGAGGAGGCGGCCGGTCCGAGCTGTACCTCCACGTCGTTCCCAATTGGAGGGAGATCGGCGTCCTCTATCGGACCAATGCCATAGTCATGGGCTCCTCGCGGAGCAATTTCCAGCAGGAGTTCAAGTGGGCCTGGGAACAGATGATGGACGAAATGGCGGAAGCAGTCGGCATGGACCCGGTTAAGTTCCGGTTGCTGAATGTGCAGAAACCGGGGACAAAGGTGGCCCTCAAACAGGGAGGTCCGACGATCGTTCCCATGCCTGAGACTGAGAACGGGGAACTTCACTACGATAGTTATGCTTCGGTCGAAGTGCTGGAGGAAGGAGCGAAAGCGATCGGGTGGGAGAAGAGGAATCCTGTGGCCGGCGGAAACCCTGGAAGGTTCAAGCGAGGATTCGGCGTCGCGATGTCTCAGCACCACGCCGGACGGGTGGGTTACCAGGAAGGCGAGGCAGGCTACGATTGGGTCCTGGCCAGGAACAAGGCACAAGGCAATGTTACTCCGGGCGGCGAGGGCGACATCTTCAATGCGGAACTGGAGCTGGATGCAGAGGGCAATGTGGTTATGTACTTCGCCCAGCCGGACAGTGGCACGAACCACGGCACCGCGATGGCTATCCAGGTAGGGGAGATTTTGGGATTCGCGACTTTGGATCACATCCGGCTGATCTGGGGCGACTCGGACCTGGCACCCTCAGCTCCACCCTGGCATAGCGGCCTAACCACTCAGTTGCAAGGTGGGGCGCTCTGCAATGCCGCCGACAAGATGCGAAAGGACCTCCTCAGCCGGGCGAGCAGTGTTCTCAAAGTGGATGCGGCGAAACTACAAATACGGGACGGCGTGATCTCCTCGCCAGAGGATCCAAGAAAAAGGATCACGTTCGCAGAACTGGTCAAAGCCAACAAGAGCCCCATACGCCAAGTGGGCCGGTGCCTGCATCCGGGATCCATCGGCAGAGCGATGAACCGTGGGATCGGGACCTGTTTTGCGGAGGTGGAGGTGGACACCTGGACAGGCGACTGGCGCTACGTCAGGGTGGCGTATTGCCAAGATGCAGGCAACGTCATGAATCCGCTTTTGGCTAACGCTGATCAGCACGGATCGTTGGTCCAGAGCACCGGGATGGCGACCGATGGCATTCCGTGGGATCGCGAGTTTCCGGGCACGTTTCATTACAGCGTCGGTTACTTGTCCTACCGGCTCCCTACCATAATGGAACCACCGGAACAGACCAATGTATTTATTAATAGTCTAGAACCGCGCTGGTTTTTTGGATCGAAAGGTTTCGCGGAAACGGCCATCGGGGCCGCTCCCAGTGCACTGGCAAACGCCATCTATAACGCCTGCGGGGTAAGAATCCGAGAGCATCCGATCACGAAGGACAAAATACTGGCGGGCTTGAGAGCCAAGGGAGAAATCGTATGAAACCGATATCCGTCTACCGACCCTCAAGCGTCGAGGAAGCCATTCAAATCCTGTCACTCCATGGAACGCAAGCCGGTGTCTATGCTGGCGGAACCGACCTTCTGATTCAGTTGAAGAATAGAATCGAAGCGGCACCGACATTTTTGGTGGACATCAAGAAGATCGACGGCCTGCGCTACATCAAAGAAGATGGGCAAGGCGGAGTACAGATCGGCGCCTTGACCAAATTGGCGGAGCTGGCGGAATCGGATTTACTGGCGAAGAGATACCCGATGCTGGTGGACGCGGTCCAGCATATCTCTTCGCCCGAACTGCGAAATGCCTCCACCATTGGTGGAGACATGTTGCAGCAGGTGTGGTGCCAATATCTGCGAGGCGGTTATTCCTGCTATCGCAATGGCGGATACATCTGCTATGGGGCGATTGGGGACAATAGCTATTACCATTCGGCCATGGGCGGGCGACTTTGCTATGCGGTGTATCCGGGAGACATTGCCACGGCACTCATTCCGCACGACGCCAAAGTGAAGGTAGCCACCCCCTTCGGAATGAAAGAGCTGACCATCGAGCAGCTCGTGCCGGGGGACATGATGGTGGACGGGAGACTGCAATCGCATGTGCTCCGCTTCAACGAGATTCTGACCGAAGTAACGATTCCAGCGCCAAAGGCGGGGTTCAAGGCTTCGTTCGAGAAGCTGCGGCCGCGAGGGGTTTGGGATTTCGCCATGGCCTCGCTGGCGATGGGATTACAACTGCAGGCCAATACGATCGAGGATGCGCGGGTGGTGTTCGGCGGGATCGCCGGCAAGCCTTGGCGGGAAACCGCCGTGGAGAACTTCCTCAAAGGCAAGACGCTCAGTACGGATTTGACGCGTCAGGCACTTGCGATGGCGCTGACGAATGCGGCGCCTCTGAAATACAACGCGACGAAGATCGATATGGCGAAAGGGCTGCTCGCCTCCGGCATCGCCAAGCTGGCTGCTGTTTAGGATTTTTTGAGCACCTGGTCGCAACCGCTTACCGAGGGCGCGATTTTGCGCTTTCCGCTGCCAGCCGGATCGCATCAGGCAGTTCGCGCAACGAGACAATTCCGCCGGTCGGCGCGTATAAAGCCAATCGCCTGCCCTGCTCATAATCATTGATCATGAGAATGGAATTGGTGCCGAGTCTCGCGCCACCGGGGTTCATCCGCTTTTCATTCCTGGAAGGAGCGTTCCAATTATCTGAATGCTTTCGACCGTCAGTTCTTGAGCGGAGTGAAAGACATCACCTCGATCTCCATGGGCCTGACTTGGTCGTTGAGGGCTGCTTCTAGCGCGACGGGACCATTGGGCGGCAAATGGGGAGAACGAAAGAGGCGAAACCTGTCATTAGCTGTCAGGAAGAACTTCTTATCACCTTCTTGTTGGACCTGGCCGTGAGCGCTAATCCGGAACTGAATCACCTTGACCCCGGTTTTGCCCAAAGCTTCCCGAAGCTCTTCAGGGCGAAAGCGAGCTTCCGGCTTGTAGAAGACGACCACTTGTTCTTTCGATTTACTGATGGAAAGCTTCGCGACGCCGTCCAAGCGTCTCAGATGAAGGCGCCGGCTTCAGTCGAGCGAGTGGCCTTGGTGACGATGGTCCAGCCAAGGCTCGGGAGAAGGAGCCGAGCGATGTTCTTCATCGGGTGCAATTTTCACACGCGGTTTCAGCAGATAGCTATGCTGGTCCCAACGACTGGCGAGTTGGTTATTCCTCTAAGTGATAAGCATCTGCGCGAGCTGGTGCGAGAGTGGTCAGCTCCCTACACACAGCACAACTCGCGGGAAGGCAGGCATACGCCCGCCTAGTAAATAAACTTCAGGCCAAACTGAATCTCGCGCTCGTCTGTCGCCGTGTGTTGCAAAACTGCGAGACCGGCCTGGTTGGGCGCTAGTGACTTTGTGAATATCCTCTGTGTACCGGCCACAAAGTTGGTCCAGTTGAACACGTTGAAAAACTCGGCTCGGAACTGGACCGTCAGCCTCTCCTTGACGGTTTGGTTTTTGAAGATTGAAAAGTCGAAGTTGTTGAGACCCGGCCCGCGCAAGCTATTGCGGCCGACGTTGCCCAACTCACGCGGCGCCGGCGGTGCGAAACAGTTCACGTTGATATAAGTGTAGACACTTCCAGGGTTGACGGCGCCGGGCGTGCAACCGGCCCCCCCTACATAGTCCGGTCTCTGCGAAAAGCCGCCGTGGGCGCCTGTCTTGGCCAGATCGGAATTGCCCAATTGCACGCTGAAAGGCATGCCGCTCTGAACCGTGTAAATCCCGCCCAGTTCCCATCCGGAGAGGAGGAATCGGGGCGCCGCCATCGCGAGATGTGGCGAGGGCGCAAGCCAGTCAAAGTTGAAGGCCAGGTGCTGCGGAACGTCCCAATCGGCAAAGCCCCGGTTGAACCCGGGATCGAAGGGGAAGGGGTTGTCCGTGGTGTTGAAATTATCCGCGTTGTTAACCTCCGACGACCCGTCATCAATAGCCTTTGCCCACGCATAAGCGGCCTGAAAACTCAGTCCGTGAGTGATTCGCTGCACCACGTTGATTTGCAGCGCGTGGTAAAAGGAGTCCACACTCCATCTCGTAGCCGGAATGGTGAGGCCCGGACTTGCCGCATCGATCCTAGGGGGCGTGCCCGCCGGGAACAGCAGATGCCCATCTGGGGCCGTGGTAACCAACGATGGAGGCACGACGTTGACGTCGCCGTAACGGAAGGGAAGATGCACGCCCCGGGCGCCTACGTACGCCGCCGTGACGCTCAAGCTATTGGTGAGCTGCCGTTGTATGTCGAAGTTCCATTGGAGCTTGTAAGCCCGGGGCGGATTCGGGTCCATGTAGTATCCCGATCCACCGGTTGCACCGGCTGTTTGGCAAGGATTGGTACCGGGCAGGACCTCGCAAGGAGCGTGCGGAAAGATAGCCTGAGCCCCGGGAAAGCCGGAAGCAACATCATAAGGATTATTGAAGTTGACCAGCTGATAGAAAGGAATAGTGTGGTTCATATTGCCGCTGAGCAGGTTCGGCAGCGGGAGCACGTTGAACATGCCGAAGCCGGCGCGAACGGAGGTTTTGCCGCTGCCGGTGGGATCCCAGGCCAGGCCGATGCGGGGAGTGAAATCCTTGTGCGTGGGGTTGTGGAGTAAATACGGGTTGCCGGTGTGAATCGTTGCAACTGTGCAGCTGGTAAGGACGTAACAATTGGAGGCCAAGCCATTCAACACGTTATAAGTGGTCGTCGGTTCGTAGCGCACGCCGAGATTCACGGTGAGATTGGAGCGAACGCGGATATCGTCCTGGATGTAAAGGCCGAAAATCTTTTCGCGCAGGCTGCGGTAAGAGCCCGGGCCGGGCACTGTGGCAGCGAAGAGCGTAGGTTTGTTGTTCGCCAGGAAGTTCTGGACGGTATCGAATTCCCAGTCACCTTGCGGATAACGTCCCACGCTTAGGTTATCCCGGATGGCCTCCATACTGAATCCCATGCGAATATCATTCCGCCCCTTAACCCACCCGAGGTTGTCGTTCAGCTGTGGGTCTGTCCACCAAATCTGGTCGCCTCCCGTAGAGCCGACTCCTCCGGGTACGGCCGAACCGGAACCGACGGTGTTCGGAGCCAGATCGCCAATGGTAAAGACCCCCGGGGGTAAATTGGGAAAGAAACCGGCCGAAGGATCGCTGTAGATGGGAACGGTCCCCGATCCAACAACATCGATGTTCCCCGTTCCCACCTCGCGGGAAAATCCCGTATTAACCGTGTTGAGGATCGTGGGAGTGAGCGCATACTGCCAGCTCAGGGTAACTCTCTGGTCCCGCGTCAGGTCCCCAATCGTTTTCAGGCCGACGGAATCCGGTGCCGAGGATACCGAATGATCGAACATATAGGTGCCGTGGATCGTACTCTTCGAGGTGGGCACATAGTCGATCCGGCCGATCACGTAGTCCTCGGTTCCCCGAAAGCCCCCGGGAAAAGAATACTGCGCGAGGTAGGGGCTTCCGGCGACCACCGGTCCATTCGCCGCGGGAAACATGGCGAGATAGGGTTTGACGGCTGCAGCGATCGGTTCCAGGGCGCCGCTTCTGGCTGCGTCGGAAATCGTGTAGGTAGGCGCCGATTCGGCTTTGAACTCCCGTATTCCTTCATAGTCGGCGAACCAGAAGAGCTTGTCTTTTTTGATTGGGCCGCCGATCGCGCTGCCGAACTGCCCGCGGTGAAAATTCGTCTTCCCGTTGAAGAAATTGGACGAATCGAAGGCGCTATTGCGGAGAAAGCCGAAACCCGTGCCATGAATATTGTTGGTGCCTGACTTGGTGATGGCGTTGACGACGCCGCCGGAACTCCTTCCGTACTCGGCCCCAAAAGTGCTCGTCAGAACGGAGAACTCCCGAATGGCGTCGACGCCCAGGTTTACGCCATGGACCGAGCCGCCCGGGCTCTTGTTGGGTTCAGTGTTGATCACCAGTCCATCCACCATGAACACATTCGAGGTGGGACGGCCTCCGGAAACCGTGAGAAACACTCCGGCCCCATGGGTGACGTTTTCGCCGGGGTCCGGGTTCTTGGTGAGGCCGACGAGGACACCGGCCTGCAGCGCGGTCAATTGCAGCCAGTCGCGTCCGTTGAGGGGGAGCTGGCGAATGGAGGTATCGCTGACCAGCCCGGACAAGGTCGAGGTGGTGGTATCGACCTGGGGAGCTTCGGACGTCACCACGACCTTTTGCTGCACGTCTCCCACGTTCAGCTTGAAGTCCAAGCGGAGCACCGCGCCGACCGTCATGGTGACACCGCTGCGCACCGTTTGCTGGAAGCCGGGAGCGGTGACAGTAACGTCATAAGGTCCCGCCGGAACGCTGGTGACGGTAAATTCGCCGGAGCCGTCCGAGGTTGCGGTGCGCTCCAAGCCCGTCTCCCGGTTTCTGGCGGAGATCGCTGCGTTTGGAATCACCGCCCCTTGCGCATCGAGGACCGTGCCCACGATCGTTCCCGTAACGGTTTGCGCGAGCGTTCGCGGTGCGATCGCAAACGCCGATACAGCCACGAGCAGGGCAACCAGCAACCGAGCGTTATTAGGCTTTCCCATCATGTGCCTCCACCCCCTAGGGCTTGCTCTGAATCGAAATGACCTGCGAGGCCAACAAGCGGACCCGAACTAGCCGCTACCTTGGCGACGCTGGCTTTACTACGGCCTACAAGAAAAGTCAAGGAAGTTGAGCGGTGAGCCCTGGCGGAACGAAGGCGATTTACAGCCTTGGGCACACCGCTCACACAGTTTCAGCTTATTCCAGCGGTTCGAGTTTAATGATCGTCGCTCCGAGATTGTTGCCTACCCAGAAGGTCGGCGGGTTGGTTGAATTGTCGACATTCACGCGACGCACGTTGGTGGTGCGGGGCAGGAGATATTCGGTGACCTCGCCTGCTCTGGTGTTCACGCGCACGATGTGGTCGTTGGACATTCCGCCCGTCCAGGCGTACCCCGCGCTGTCCAGGATGGCATCGTACGGGTTCGTCCAAGGAGTAGGCACCGCATACTCCTGGAATTTTTCTGTCTTGGCGTCAAACATCCCGATATTGTTGCCGCGGTATTCGCCGAACCATAGCCGATCTTGCGGGTCCACGTGACCACGACGCGGAGCGGAGTTGGGAGTGGGAGTCGCCCAGCGAGTGACTTTCATCGTTTTTGCATCCACCCTGGTGATGTACGTCCCGCCAAAGTTCATGCCATAGAAGTTGTTCTTCGAGTCCGAGGCAACGCCATAGGAGCCGAGGTTCAGCTTTGCGAGCGGCGAATCCGGCGGGAGACCTTGCGTGTAGTCGATGGTGACCCACTTGTCCGATTTCAAATCCACCTGATATTCGTCATCGCCTCCCACCCAAACCTTACCGTCAACATCGACGCGCACCGGCGTCACCATTGCCGTCCGGGCCGCATCACCTTTTCCGAAGGTCGGGATTTTCCACGTTTTGAACTCCTGCGTCTTGGGATCAAGCCTCGCGATGACTCCCTGATACATGGTGCCGAGCCAGACGTAGCCGCTGGGATCCAATTCCAGGTCGAGCGCGCCCCGCGGTTCGTTTGGATCCATCACCGGAACCGGGTATTCCACGGTCTTGCCGGTCTTGGGATCAAGTTTGCCAACGTATTGCGAACCGAAATCCGAATACCACACCATCCCTTGCGCATCGATAACGGCATCGTGCGGCATGGCTTCCGGGCGCGGCAAATCGTACTCGGTTATGATCACCTTCGTTGCTTTGCCTTTGGGCCGTGCATTCGTCTTCAGAGGATATTCCCATTGGGAAATGCTGCTGAGATTCACGGTGGCCATGTATTCGGCCCGCTTTTGCACGACCGCGGTTGGGGGCGGCGGCCCTCCACCCATGGGGCCCTCCGCATCTCCATTGCCAGCCGGCCCTCTGGGCCGCAGCTGCGGACGGCTGGGAGTGCTGCCTTGAGCGTAGGTGGTCATGCGCCGCAGCACCTGGGCGAATTCGGCGGCGTCATGCTGCGATCGTACGATTCGCTCCAGCGTGTGGCAGCTCGTACAGCCCAGAAATACCTGCTTCTGCTCCTGTGTCCCCGGCATGCTCATCAGCCACTCTCCATTCGAGAGTTGACGCGAGAGGTCTCGGGCCTTGTGCAGCTTCAGATCCAGCTCCGCTGCTTTCTGTGCTGTGACTTCGACCGGCCCCGGATTGTCCATTTCATATCCGACCGCCCTGATGCGGAGGGAGTATTGTCCCGGTTCTAGTCTGCTCCGAGGGAAGCTGTACTGGCCTTGAGCGTCGCTCACCACCGTGACGGTAATTGTGGATCCCGCCCGCTTTGCGCTAACCAGTGCGCCTTCCATCGGGCCTTCCTCTTGCGAAGTCACGCGGCCTCCCAGCGCCGAGGCAGATGAATTTTGCGCGTTGAGGATTTCGAATCCGGCGCAGAAGAGAAGTGCAGACACTATCAGCAGCAGGATTGTCGTCGCGCCAAGCACGCGCATGGCCTTTTTCACGTTGACAGATACGAATTGCCTCGCGATGGCCGTCGTAAACCTCATGAGGTCCTCCTTAGGAAGAAACAGACTGGATTATAAACGATGCGTAGCCAATTAGCAGTTCGCTTCGTCGATGTCAAGCAAGTGTCGAGTGCGCTATTTAGCGGACGGCGTTTTACTGACTGTTTAGAGAACCAGACGAGCGCGGGCTCTCGCCGAATTGGTCTGACATTGCCCAGAATACGATCCAGGCGTCGCTATGATATACTCCGCGCGAAAGCACCTTCGCGGATGTGTTATGCACATTGCGAAGCATACTGCCTTGGCATCCCCTGTGTTTGCAACCCACATCACGGGCCGGTTGAGTGTGTGTTGCGGTTTCCCCGCCAGTGACCTTCTGACTTCGTGCGCCTCAGCGGAAGGATGCGTTCCCGGGAAGGGGCCGTCCCTCTTAAGAAGCGCAGAATGCGAGCGAAATGATGCTTCGAAAAATTCTCTTTGTTGCAGCCGCTCTCGTCCTTAGCTACTTCGTTGGTTCGCGGTTCGACTTCGTTCCCATTTTGAAGACCGCAACGGCCCTGGCGCAAGGGCAGCGAAGCTTATCTTCCCGGGATTCGAAGAGCGGCAGTCGACCCGCGGCGGACGCCTCGATTGGCGGCGGCGATATCGCTCCCATTCGCGCCGTCGCTGATCCTTATCCTGTCTTCGATGGAATCGCGCTGGATCCCGCCAATAACCTGGTGGCCATCAGCGACGAAAATCACCACAGCCTGCTGGTCTACGACCGCGCCAGCGGCGGCAAATCGGACGCCGTGACCGAGCCGCGCCGCCGCATCATGGGAGCGGCAACGGAAATGGGGTTTGTCGCCGGCGTGACCATGGATCCCGAGCACCACGAAGTCTACACCGTGAATAACGATTCCGGCGATCAGGTAACCGTTTACTCCTATCAGTCTGACGGAAATGCGGTGCCTGCGCGCCGGTTGTTTGTGCCACATCAATCGTGGGGGCTTTCGCTGGCTCTGGGCCGCGGAGAATTGGCGGTAACCACGCAGGAATTGAATGCCGTCGAGATTTACAGCCGCACCGCCAAGGATCTGACCAAACCGTCGCGGCAGATCGTGGGAATGGACACTGGCCTCGAAGATCCGCATGGCGTGGTCATGGACGAACGGCATAACGAAATCGTGGTCAGCAATCACGGCAATTGGACTCAATTCCGGCCTTACACTAACTACGATCCCTTGAATCTGGACCAAAAGTATGTGCCCGGGCGCTTCGATCCGGCTTCGATCACGGTGTATCCCATTACCGCGAACGGGAACGTGAAACCGGAGCGCACCATTCAAGGCGCGCACACCGCGCTCAACTGGGCCATGGGTATCGATGTGGATGCGCAACACGACGAGATTGCCGTGGCTAATTACGGAGACGATTCGGTCCTCGTCTTCAAACGCGATGACAACGGCGACGCGGCGCCGATTCGGCGTATCTACGGCCCCAATACCCACATCGTGGGTCCCGTAGGAGTCGCGGTGGATACCAAGAATAACGAGCTGTGGGTCGCCAACTATGGGGATCATACGGCGCTGGTATTCTCCCGCACCGACAGTGGCAATGTTGCTCCGAAGCGCATCGTGCGCAACGCGCCGGCCGAAGCTGCCACCTGCGGATTCACGAATGCTTCCGCCGCGGCCTACGATCCTAAACGCGGCGAGATTCTGGTTCCCAATTGAGTGAGCGTGCCGAGAGTCTCGGCGTTTGCCAGGCTGGCAAACGGCGCCGTCGCTCCGAAGCGGATTCTGGAAGGACAGGCCACACACTTGAGCCGCACCATGCACGGAATGGATTTTGATGTGCCTCACGACGAGTTTTTCATCCCCGTGGCGCTCTCCGGCGCGGTCCTCACTTTCCCTGGTGGCGCGGGAGGCTCGGAGCCGCCCAAGCGCGTGATCCAGGGCAGCAAGACGGGTCTAGTGCGGCCGCAGACGATTGCGGTCGATCCCGTGCACGATGAACTTTTCGTAGGTGACCCGAGCGCCCGCGCTGTTTATGTGTTTCACCGAACGGATAACGGCAATGTGGCGCCCATCCGCGTGCTGCAAGGCACGAAATCGAAGCTCGTCGAGGTGACCAGCGTGGCCGTGGACCCGGTTCACGACCTGTTGATCGCCGGCCAGAGAGGGCCCACTCCACAAACGACGGGATTATTGATTTTCAAGCGAACCGACAACGGCGACGTGGCTCCTCGGGCCATCATTGCGGGCCCAAAAACCCGCATGTACCACTTTCGTCAAGTGGTGGTGGACCCGAAGGTGGGCAAGATCTACGTCGCGGTGCAGGATATTTGGTATAAGCCGGCCGCGCCGTATGCTTCGAGCAACGTTCGCAGCGACTTCGCGGCGGAGAAAAATGAAGAAGCACTCAAGTGGACCACCTCGCCGTTTGATCCCAGCACCAAGGGCTTCATTGGCGTGTGGGATATTCACGACGACGGCGATGTGCCTCCGCGCGCGGTGATCCGCGGTCCGGAAAGCCGCTTGCTCGAGCCTGGCGGGGTGGCGCTGGATCCGGGACACGGCGAGGTGATCGCGGTGGACGGCGGAGTCAACGGCTATCAGGTCTACCTCGTGCCTCAATTCTTCCAGTCCGAATTTTGGAGCTTGCTCGCACATGGGTTGCGGCTTCAGCCGTAACTCAATTGCCATTCGTAGCGTAGCATTGGGGGCTTAAGTCTCGACTTAATGTTCGATGTGGCCTACGTTCTAGCGGTAGCGGCGTCGGTTCTGAAATAACAGCGGGGACCAACAAGCCGCGGCCCCCGCTCGCGCCGAAGCCAACCAACCTCGCCCTTTGGTTCGCCAGATTTCTTGCTTTCACTCAGGGGTTAATTTAGTATCACTTGCCAGTGAGGAAGAGGGTGGCACGAAAGCATTACAACAGGCACATCTTGAAATTTTCTGCGGGTATCCTGCTGCTGATCGTGTCTTTGAGCGGCTTAGAGTACAGTTCGCTGTTGCGCGGGATGGCCCGGGCGGCAGAGGACTACAACCGGGGCGACACGGAGTCCGCGTTGAGACGGTACGACGATATCGAGCGCCAGCTTCGATCCTTCCGGGTTATCCGTTTTATCCCCGGGGAGGACCGCCGCATCCTCTTTCTCGACGAAGCACGATCGCTGTATTCCTTAGGCCGTTACGATGATGCCCTTGAACGCATGGAGCGAGAAAATCAATTCTCCGCAATGATTACGGATGGCCGCTTCTCGCTCTTGCGCGGCGACGTCACCTTTCGCAAAGGGACGATAAATGCCGGGGCCGCGAAGAGCGATCCGCAAATATTGGAGGACGCGATCAGCGCGGCCGAAGATGATCTGAGGGAATCGCTGCGCCAAGACCCGAACAACTGGGATGCCAAGTATAATTTCGAGTACGTCAATTACATACAAAAGCAACTGGAGAGGGATCAAAAGGAGGGGTTGAAGCTCCTGCCGCAGATTCCAGACAAAGAAAATCGAACGAAATCCCTCTCACCCAAACAGAAGACCTAGAAAGTAACAAATTTCGGGGAGCCTAAAAGGGCGTTCCTCAGAGGGGACCGGCGTGTAGGGGAAGGCTCTCCAGATATAGGTGCGACCCTCTGGATGGAGTTTGCACGACAACAATATTTTTGGCTATTACTGGCGACTCCCTTTGTAATGTTCTTATGGGGAGTCGGGGTATGGCACCAGCGCCGAATGCGCATCCGATTCGGCAATATTGAGAATCTGGAGGCGATCTCCAGAATTTCCAGTTCCGGACTAGCATGGGTCCGAGGCGTACTGTTTGCGGCAAGTCTTTTTTTCATGACTGTGGGGTTGGCCTATCCCCGCATGGTGCTCCGGGAACTCCAACCTTTGCCAACTCCGACGGATGTCGTATTTTTGCTGGATATCTCTCCCTCTATGTATGCCCGGGATATGTCGCCCAGCCGATTGGCGCGCGCTGAAGAAATCATCCAGAAATTTATCTTGCGCAAACAGCCGCAAGACCGCTATGGGCTGGTGGTATTCAATTGGGATAGCGCCGTACTCTCTTATCTGACCAGCGACCCCCAAAATATCCTGGTTTATTTTGATTATCTCAATCAGCAGGATAAACCGGAAACGGGCACAAATATGGGATCCGCGCTCACGGGAGGTTTGCGCCTCCTCGCCACCGAGCAAAAATTCAATCCGGGCAGCTTCAAGGGCCGCCGATCCGTCTTCGTCATGCTTTCCGACGGGGACGATACGGCATCGCAACTGGACAAGCCGCTGCTCGCACTCGCAAAGGCTGATACAAAGGTTTACACCTTCGGGTTTGGTACTGCCAGCGGCTCCTTTGTGCCTCTGGTGATGAGAGGGGGTTTGGGAGGCGAGGTGGATCAGTACCTGACCGACGAGGGAGGCTCGCGGCTTGTCAGCCGCGCAGAGGCCAAGACCTTGCGTGGGATCGCCGAAAAATCAGGAGCGAGATTTGTCCGCGCGGAGAACGGTCGACAAGTGGAGGAGGCCCTGGACGAAATTCTGGTTCAAGGTCGGCCTGTAGCTGGCTACTACTCAAATCCGGTCCGGAAGGACTTGCATCGCTATTTTCTTGCAGCCGCCTTCGCCTGCCTGATTGCCGGCATTTTTTTATGACCGCTATGCCGAGCTCCACAGGGAGAAATGCTTTGCGGGCACAGGTGGAAACCAAGGAACAGGCATGGGAGGTCATTCGTCAGATCGAAGAACAGATTCGAAATGTGATCATCGGGCAGGATGATCTCATCCGACGGATCTTGATCGGACTGTTCGGCCGCATCCCTTATTCCTTCCGGCGTGGCGACGAGGAGAAAGCAGGCTCGGGGCACGTTTTGCTGGAAGGTGTGCCGGGCTTGGCCAAGACGCTACTTGTTTCGGCCATCGCCAATTGCATCCACGCCCGCTTCCAACGTATTCAGTTTACGCCGGACATGCTGCCGGCTGACATTCTGGGGACGCGCATATACGACAGCAAGTCGGGTGAGTTCCGAACAGAAAAAGGACCTATCTTTGCCAATATCATTCTGGCGGATGAAATCAACCGCGCTCCGCAAAAAACACAGAGCGCCTTGCTCGAAGCCATGCAAGAGCGGCAGGTGACGATCGGAGAGAACACCTATGGGTTGGATGATCCTTTTTGGGTCCTGGCCACGCAAAACCCAGTGGAGCAGGAGGGTGTATTTTCTCTTCCCGAAGCCCAGCTCGATCGCTTTGCGATGATGGTTCGCGTGCACTATCCTTCCCCGGAAAGTGAGTTTCAGATGCTCACCTCGCGGTTGGAAAATATCCGTGTGAACACGGTGGCCGAGCCGCAAGCGGTGCTGGCGATACGGCAACAAGCCGGCTACGTGTATGTGGATGACAAGATCCGCCGCTATATCGTTGCCCTGGGGCAGGCGACCCGCAACAACGGTTCGAATTCCTTGCCGATCGTGAGGGAGATGGTGCAGCATGGTGCCTCACCGCGTTCCTACCAACATCTGCTGGCGATGTCCCGGGCTGCCGCTTTCTTTCGCGGCCGGGACTACGTCATGCCCACCGACGTAAAATTCATGGCGACCGATGTTTTACACCACCGGCTCGTTCGTACGATCCGTGCCGAGGTGGAGAACGTAGGGACCGATGAAATCATTGCAGAGGTGCTGAGGCACACTGCCATCCTATAAAGAGCTTGAGCTATGCTGGCCCCTGAACTGGTTGAAGAGCTTCAGTACCTCGAGATCGCGGTCTCACGTCGCATACGCAGCCTGCGCTTTGGTCAAAACCGCAGTCAGGTGCGGGGCACCGGATATGAATTTGACTCCCACCGCAAGTACGAAATTGGCGAGGACAGCCGCCGCATAGATTGGAATGTATCAGCCCGCATGCAGGAGCTTTATTTGAAGCGGCACTTTGAGGAGAGAGAGGTGACCGTATTTCTGTTGGTCGATCTTTCCCGTTCGATGGACTTCTCTACGGCCGCCCACTCCAAGCGCCTCCGGGTAGTGCAAGTCGCTGCGAACCTGGGTTTTTCGGCGGTCAGCGATAACTGCCACTTCGGGTTCCTTGCCTTCAGCGATCAGGTGGAGGCCTTCGAACCTCCCAGAAAGGGACGAGGGCATGTGTGGCGCACACTGCATCGTCTTTATAGCTTGAAACCCAGCCACTCGGGAACTGATTGGGGAGTGGCATTGCGCTTTCTTCGGAGCCAACTTCGCCGCACGTCCGTTGTTTTTCTTCTCTCTGACTTTATCACCGATCCCGCGGCTGCTCATCTGGATGATCTGTCCGACTTGAAAATCCTTGCTCGCAAACACGACGTTATACCGATCGTGTTCGAAGATCGGCTGGAAACAAATCTACCCATTGGCCGCGGCTTGTTGCGATTTCGTTCCGCTGAGTGTCGCCAGGAAATGGTTCTCAGCCTTTCTCCTTCCCGAAGGAAGGCATTTGAAGCGTTGGTGGGGCGGCGCAAGTCGAGTTTGCGGGATTTTTTTTATCGTCTCGGGATGGAGTGTCTGTTTCTGAATGTTGCGGAACCATTTTTCGATCCTTTGATGATGCTATTTGAAAGGCGGAGGAAAGTTTGAGCAGCCATTTTCATTTGCAGGTGGAAAGGCTCCAATGCGGTCGTCGCTGGATCCGGAGAGCACGTGCCACCGGGGCCAGTAGCCGCTGGGCAGGAGCGCGAGCGCACTCTCGGCCTGTAGTCGTCGGAGCAGTACTGTGGCTAGCGCTGGGTCTCGCTAGCACGGTCTCATGGGCACGGTCGACTCCTCCGGAGGCAGGGAGGGTCCAGAGCGGCAACGCAAAGGCCGGGCGCGCCCCGCAAAAGGCTGAAGAAACCCTGCCTCCACCTTCGGGCATGTCTTACACGACCAGGTTGGACCGCACTGCTATCTGGGTGGGAGACAAATTCCATTACGTGATTACGGTTGACTATTCCTCAGAGTATGAATTCGTCCTGGACAATGTAGACAAAGAGGATGTCAACATGGATCCCTTCACCGTAGTCGACGTCACGAAGCAGACAACGCCATTAAGTAACAACGAGACGCGTCTCCTGTTGGATATCACCCTAGCCAATTACTTATTGAACCAGACTGAGGCGCATATCCCGCAGCTCTCTCTCTACTATTTTCGGCGTGGCCAAAATACCACCAGCGCGGAACAAGCTGCGGCCGAGAGCCTGACGGTGTCTGGCCCCACGGTTGGCCTCCGAAGTACGCTGCCCCCGAATCCTGCTGACATCAGGGACTCTGCCGTTGTGATTAGCTGGGAACGTTCGCGTTGGGTGGTGCCGGCCGTAGGTTTGGTGGCTCTGGTCTCCTTGATAGCTTGGCTCGGATGGGAGGCATACCTCTTTTTTAAGAAGCGAAGGACTGCACCGGGTCCAGACCGCCGGATTTCGATGGAAGCCGTTCGCGCTCGCTGGGCCAGCGGCGTACCTTCGGATTTTTCTGATAGCCAAACAACGATGAAGTTTTTGGACCGGTCCTATCTGAACCTGAAAGAGTATCTGAGCTATTATCTGGAGACTGACACTGCGGGTCTGACGGCCGAAGAAGTAAAAGAAGAGATGCAGCGCCTAGGCGCGAGCAGCGATGTCACGCAGAAGGTAGCCAAGGTCCTGGGCGCCTGCGAGGCGCTGCGCTTCTCGGGAGATGGGACTGCAGCCACCGCGGAATCTGCTCGTGGCGTAGCGCAAGACGTCAGAGAAATCTTGAGCCTAGATCCGAAATATTAGGTTGAACAAGTGACGTTTCAGAACTTTCAATGGATTTACCTAGCGGCTCCATTATTGCTGGCGCTGGTGGTCGTGCGGTTCTGGAGAAGGCGTTATTGGGGCCATTCGCTCGTGGAGCATGTGGGTCAAGATTTGGGTGGTCCGAACCTCCTGCTTCGTCTGCCTATCATGTTGGAGGGCTTGACTGTTGTATTTCTCCTGTTGGCACTTTTGGACCCCGTCTACCCCTTTACTCTAAACCGCATCGAGCGAGGCGGCTTGCAGATCATGTTCGTTTTTGATCTCTCACAGAGTATGGAAGAACCGCTTCGAGAACCGATACCAAACCCCGCTGAGCTACCTCCGTCTCCTAGTAAGATGGAAGCCGTGAAAGCCAGTGCCGCTGCGTTTATCCGCAAACGCTCGGGAGATGCCATCGGTCTGATCGTTTTCTCGAACAATGCCTACTTGGTTTCCCCAGCTACGTTTGATCACGACAGTCTCATCAATTACCTTCGCATGGTGAGTCCCCAGACGCTCGTCACCGAGGGATATACGGCTATTGGTGAGGGTCTCGCTCTCGCCCGGCAATTCTTTGCCTTCAGCCAGGAGCGGGAGCGCCGGACAAAAGGCCAAATCATCATCCTATTCACGGATGGGGTGAACAACTATGGCAGGGACCCGCTAGAGCAAATCGAAAAAGCGCGCATGGAAGGGACCCGTGTTTATTACATCGGAGTCGCTCTCGAACCGGGAGCCTCCCAGGATATCGGTCAGGCTTTGCCCTCTACGGGCGGGCAATTTTTTGACGTGCGTGATCCTATGCATTTGGAGGAAGCCGTCAATGCCATTGACAAAATAGAGAAGGGCCGCTTTCATACGCTCCAGTTAGTGCGGCAGCAGCCAGCCTATTTCATTTTCGTGTTGCTGGCCTTTTTGGCTCTGGCGGCGCGGATGGCGCTCAATGGCATTCCTCACTTCGTGGACCTCAGCTAAATTCCCTTGCGCCGAAAATTTCAACGGGTAATCTGCGCCTTTGTGTGACTCACCGGAAAAGCAAACAACGCTAGATGCTTAAACGTGTAGAGGCTTGAGCGGATAACTCTTCCATTGCGATACGCCAGGAGATCGTTGGGAAGCAGGGCAAAATGCCCTACATAGGGGAAACACTCAGGCGCCCGTATTGCGCCAAAAGTTTCCGAATTTTAAACGTGCTTAGAAAATCTCGGGGAAAGAATACATCACAATACGATTTCCCCCGAGGATGACCTCTTTCTGATTGGGGTTCAGCGCGACGCGACCAGGCCCTACTACGCCTTTCGGATCGCTCAACACGTAAACGGGAGGGACGTCGCCATGGCGACTGACTTTCAAGAAATCATCGATGTTCCAGGCGGCAATTCCAGCGGGTCCGCCGCCAGGACCGCGGCCTGCGCGACCTCCACCGCCGCCACGGTCTTCTCCAGCGTCTTCAGCGGCGCCCGCACTGTCCTCATCATCGTCTCCCCCGCGGCCTCTCCCGCCCACGAGCGTTACGATGTAGCCCTTGGGGGACATTCGCATGCTCTGTATCGCGGCTCCCGTGTTGCCGCGTCTGCGTGCCTCAATTTCATCTCGCGTCAAAGGCCCGCTGTGAGGTGGTTTAGAAGCTCTGATGCCTGACATGGGCCCGGCAATGATTGCCCGGGGCTTTGCATTTCCGTTGGCGGTTCGGTCGAGGATCACTAACCCGTTGTTAGTGCCTACGATGAGCACGTTGCGAACCGGGTCCACGATGATGGCCCTCGCGTTGGCAAGCCCGGTGTCGGGTCCCCGGATGACGCGAATGGGCGCTACGTCGCCGTTGGCGGTACGCGGGTACACCGAAATATACTCTTTTTCGACCACGAACACTTCGTTGTGAACCGCATCCACACCGACGCCGTAATTCGGGAATGCCAACAGTGTGTGCGGGCCTTGAATAACGCGGATGGGCGCCTCTTCTCCGTTGGCCCCTCCCCGGAACACCAGGATGGCCTGGGCCTCGGGATTGGCATGCCACATCTCGTCATTGATGGGATCGTACTCTACGTTGTGGCCCGCACGGCTGATCATCGTTGGCTGTCCTGCAATGCTTCTCACCGGCGCCACATCACCATTCGCCAACCTGGCGAATGCCGCCATCTGCGGGTAGGCCACTCAATTCGGCGCGAGAATCTGATCGCGCTTGGTGTCATAGGCTAGCGCCCCAATGTTGCCGAACATGGGCGCGGGTGTATTGGGAGGGGCCGCCCGGATAGTTCGGAGTGGAGGGGTATCACCCGAAGCGGTCCGTCGGTAGACCGTAGACGAATGGTTCCCGAAGTTGGCCGCAACGAGTTCGTCGTTCTTTGCGTCCACAAAAACGCCGTGGGGATGCCCCAGGCCGGTATGGGGACCCTTCAGAACGCGAATGGGAGCTACGTTGCCATTGTCGCTGGCGCGGAAGACGAGGATTTCATCCGTCACCGTGTTGGCAACAAACACTTCTCCATGCTCGACATCCAGCGAAATGTGTGCTGGCCAGTCCAGTCGTGTCAGCGGGCCCTGGATAACGCGCAAGGGTGGAGTGTCCCCAGTTGCCTTCAGAGGATACACGGTGATCGAAGGGGGCCGAAATTCCCCAGAGCCGGGAACAAGATACCTCCACCGATCCGAATCCGGCGTCCATTCCACGGTAGGCGTACCGGGCTCCACGTCCCGAGCCCATCCCACATCGTTGGCGTTGCGGCTCGTAGGGCCTTGATTGGCCACATAGAGCAACTGATTCTTCGTGTCCAGGGCAACCCCATGCACCTCGGCCAACTGAGTCTTGTCCCCTTCCAGGATGCGGAGAGGGGCATCGTTTTCCCGCGCCGCTTTGGGGAAGACCACTACCGCGGGCGGATATTCAATGGTTATGAAAAGCTCTTTGGCTTCTTCATCCACCACCACGCCGAAAGCGCGATGCGGGGTGGCCAGTTCGCGGTCGGCGGTTACGTTTCCACTCGCCTGACGGGACCATACGGTCATGTAATTCGTGGTGTCGCCGTTCACCGAATAGACGTCCCCGGTGAGCGGGTCCACATACAAACCACAGTTTTGCGAGATTTTGGTATGCGACCCTCCGATAACCCGCTTGGGCTCCGACAGGGCCGCCTGGGCCGGGGTATTGTCCAGCCGGCCATACACCATAATCTGATCCCGGTTTTCGTCCTCGAGAACAATTTCATTCCTGGCCACATCGACGGCCACCGCGCTGAACGATGAATTCGTATCCTGGATCGTACGCTCAGGAGCACGCACCAAGTGGATTGTCTTCCTCGCCTCTCCCGAGGTGGCGGGAGGTGTCTGACGAGCCTGTTGTTGTTGGGGCGCTGCTCCCCAGACCAGACCGAAGTGCAGAATACTGGACAAAAGGAGTAGCGCTAATGTCCCAGAGGCGCAAACGACCATGAGGCCGAACGCTTTTCTTATCATCTATCCCCTTTCTGTCTTGGGTCTAGTAGTGACAGGGTTTAAGCGCTTACAATTCAAGGTTTACATACCCCATCCCATTTGTCGTGTCAAGAAATTCGGCGATAGAGGGAGAGCCTACACCCTCAGGCTTATCGCCGCCGTTATAATAAGCGGCGATGCCGCCTTTCCTTGCTGCGCTCGCCACGTGGCTGTTTGCCTCTGAACCCGCGCCTGTCTCTTGGAAATCCCCCGGACGCCTCGCGTCGCGATGGCTCTTTCTGCGCGCTCTGGGCCTGATTTTCTTTTCTGCGTTTGACTCTCTGGTGCAGCAGGTGCAAGGGCTGATCGGAACGGATGGGCTCCTTCCCGCCGGAGGATACCTGGAGGCCATTAAACAGTACGCCGGCACTTCGCGATTCTGGCGTGTACCGACGCTGTTCTGGTTCAGGAGCGATTCGCGAACCTTGCTGGTGCTCGCCTGGATTGGAATGATCGCATCGCTCATGCTGGTTCTGAATTTTTGGCCGCGGGGGGCCATCGCGGTATGCCTGATCGTGTTTCTCTCCTTCGTTGCCGTCCTCCAGACATTTTCTTCCTATCAATCGGACGGCATGTTGCTTAGCGCGGGGTTTATCAGCCTGTTTTTCGCTCCGCGCGGACTCCGGCCGCGCTGGGGCGAGCGTCACCCGCCCTCGCGCGCGAGTATCTTTCTACTCCTTCTGGTGTGGTTCACCATCTACTTCGAATCGGGTCTCGCCAAAATCCTCGGCGGAGATCCGGAGTGGCGCGACCTTACGGCCATGGATGATTACTATCAGAATGGCCCGCTCCCCACCTGGATCGCCTGGTACGCGCACCATCTGCCCCACTGGTTTCACGTGGGAACCGCGGCATTCACGCTGGCTCTCGAATTGGTCCTGGTGTGGTTGGCCGTTCTTCCGCGGCCATTCCGCATTGTTCTCTTCTGGCTGGTAACGTCACTGCAGGTTGGAATAATTCTAACGGGCAATTACGCATTCCTCAATTATCTCGTTCTTGCGCTTGCCTTCCTGCTGCTCGATGACAGATATCTTTCGTGGATGCTACCCGTTCGTTTGCGGCCTCAATCAGCAGCCGCCGTTGAAGAATCGAAACCCTTCGCACGGGCGAGCTCGCAAAGAGGCACAGTCCACCGGAGTTGGCTGACGGCGCGCCGCGTCCTCCGTTCCGCGGGGCTCGCCTTAGCGGCGTTGTCCCTGACTTGGATCTTCTATGACGTCAGCGCGCAGCTCGCCTGGATGATTTTTCCGCGCGCGCCCCTACCAACCTCTCCGGTGAGCTACCTCGAACCTTTCCGCATCGCCAATCGCTACGGCCCTTTGGCCGTCATAACCCGCGGGCGTTACGAGATCGAATTCCAAGGTTCGAACGATGGTCAATCCTGGACGGTGTATCCGTTCCGTTACAAGCCACAGGACCCCCGAAGGCCTCCGGGTATTTTCGCGCCCTATCAGCCGCGCTTCGATTGGAACCTTTGGTCCGCTTCCCTCGACAATTGGCGGCAAAACGAGTTCGTCACCCATGTCGCAGAGCGGCTGCTAACCGGTTCGCCTTCGGTGCTCTCACTTTTTGCAGGCAATCCCTTTCCCGCGGGGCCTCCTCGGCAGATTCGCGCGGTGATCTGGCAGTATTGGTTCACTGATGGTGCGGAAAAGCAGCGGGGTTTCTGGTGGCAGCGTGCATTCCTCGGTCTTTATGCCCCAACGCTCGAACGCGAATCGGATGGGAAACTGGTCATCACTGAAATGAATACCATTCGCTCCCGCTAGCTAACTAATTAGCACCTGGCTGAGACTTCAGGGCAAAGCTCAAACCTGTGACGCGCCGAAGAGCCCAGCCATGCTGTGATATCGACGGAAGCGAGTTCGCCACCGGGACGGAGAGATTCAGATCTGCAAGCTCAACTCTAAAAGAATCCCGCCTTCGCCTTTTGCGAAGGTGGGGGGCGACGCAAAGAAGCATCGCCGCCTGTTACCGCTCCGCCGTTGCGGTGCGCCTCTTTAGCAGGACGCTATTGCCATAGGGGCGCTGGTAAACGACGAAATATTTGTCGTCGAAAACGCCGTATTTTTCGGCCGGGTAGAAGCTGAGGGCCGCCATCCAAGTATCTACATCCGACTGCCTGAGCCACATCCAACTGTTCGGTGAATCCTCGGGATTCTTGTCAATGATCACGATCCGTCCATCGGGCTTCAGGTAAGGAGCGGTATTGTTCAAAAAGAGCTGTCGATGTTCGATCATATGCAACACGCGATGGAAGAAGGCCACATCAATACGCACCGGCAGCTTGGGATCGTCGTAAACGCCCAAAACGGTGCGGATATTGGTGACGCCTTCTTTTTGCGCCTTATCGGCGACGTAGGCTAGCAGGTCTTTATCGATGTCTTCCGCGTAGAGAATACCGTTGGGGGCAATGGCTTTGGCCATGGGAATAGAAAAAGCGCCGCTGCCCGAGCCGATATCCGCGACGATATCTCCCGGTTTAAGCCCCAGTTTTGCAATGACCTGATCGATCTTCAGGTCCCCTGCTCGAGCATCGCGATCCATTCTTTCGATGTATTCTTTGGCTGGTAACTGAGCCAGTTGGGCGGAAGCGGTGCCGATGCCAAAACCGAGCAAACAAAAAAGGCCGAAAACGAAGACCAGAACCTTAGCCTGCTTTTTCATTGCAACCCCTCCAATGGCGAATCGTCTGGACTATACAACTCCCGGCGGGGAGAAGTAAACCCGCGGTGACTCACGTCTCGACGTCGTTCTAAGGGATTCCGCAGAACACCCGCGACGGCCCGGCTGCGACAAAGTTCTCGTTGCATATTATCGCCAGCTGCATCCGCTCCATAAATTCTATGCCTGGATTGCCCACATTGCCAAAGTGACGGGCCGTCCGACCAAGATGGTGCTTCCAAAGGATCAAGAACTGGCGCAACTGAAGGTGAAGCCGGAGACGCTCTCCAAGTTCAAGGTAGGGGCCACAAAGGACGGGAAAATCATCGCGTGCCAGCGCGAGTTCCATGTCAATACGGGCATGAATCCCGGATCAGGAGTGGAAGGAGGCGGTGGAGGCAGGTCGGAGCTATATATCCATGTCGTTCCCAACCGACGTTTGCAGAGTTAGTGAAGGCGAACAAAGGGATTATCCACCAAACGGGCCGGTGCGTGCATCCTAACTCCATCGGCAGGGCGATGAACCGTGGGATCGGGACGTGCTTTGCGGAGGTGGAGGTGGACACTTGGACCGGCGATTGGCGCTATATAAGAGCGGCCTATTGCAATGATGCCGGGCACCTAATGAATCCTCTCTTGGCCAGTGCCGATCAGAATGGATCATTGGTCCAAAGCACTTCCATCACCACGGACGGCATTCCGTGGGATCGCGAGTTTCCTGGAACCCTTCACTACAGCGTCGGTTACTTGTCGTACCGGATTCCGACAATCATGGAACCACCAGAACAAACCAACGTATTGATTAATAGCCTCGAGCCGCGTTGGTTCTTTGGGTCCAAAGGTTTCGCGGAAACGGCCATCGGCGCTGCTCCCGGCGCCCTGGCAAATGCCATTTATAACGCGTGCGGCGTCCGAATCCGG